>Ga0255336_100442_pt1 | contig 66678 bp, 58 predicted proteins | sample MeOH1_35cm_T3_17_FD_189102 | JGI IMG/M metagenome (GOLD analysis project Ga0255336, IMG submission 189102) | Sandy soil microbial communities from University of British Columbia, Vancouver, Canada - MeOH1_35cm_T3_179 | ecosystem: Engineered > Artificial ecosystem > Sand microcosm > Unclassified ... | reverse complement strand
AATTTTTAAAGATCGGTTACGCATTCACCACCGAACCGCCACCACCGCAATTGCCAACCTCACAACCACCCGGCACCGCTTCGTTCTGCGTCGCTGCATCAGCAGCAGAGAAACGAGATTATGGAGAGCGAGCGACAGGTCGTCAACCCCCTTCGCGGAATATTTTTCAGAAAGTCGAGAGTAACGAAATGAGTCATCATCACTACACCATCAAATTAGTTAGCCATCCGATTTAATTGTGAGCCAGCGAGGCAATCACACTTCCGACGACCTGACCATGATCGGCGAATGCACCTCTCGCTAACCGACCAGGCAATGAGCGCCCTCACTCCAATATAGTCCCCACCACACAACAAAGAAGCGGCGAAAGAAACGAAAGCCCCCGCGAAACTAAAGTTTCCCTCCTGACAGCCGTCAACCGAGATATCCCGCCACTCAAATAGCCGCCGACCATGGACAATCCAGTCGAGGAACACTCCCCCGCCGGACAAACGTCAACTCTGAATCTGGATAACGTTCCGGTAGGCATCCCCCTCGAGTGGCCGATCGTCGACGCCGACGGCACGCTCCTGTTCGCCGCTAGCACCATTCTCGCGACCACGGACGAGCGCAACTTCCTGTTCGGCCACTTCCACCCGCAACGCGGCGACTTGCTGGACGCGGCCACGCAACCGACGCGCGAATCAGACGCCCACGCGGACCCCGGCAGTCCACTGACGCTCAAGGACATGCATCTGGAAATCGGTGCCTTGATCGGTGTGCGCCCGCAGGTCGGCAGCGGCGCGCCGATGCATCCGTGCCGCATCATCGGCTTCGCACCGAACCATGCGCTCTTCGTCACGCCGCCAATGCACGACGGCCGCATGCTTCCACTGGGTCTCGGCGAAAACATTGAAATCGTCGCGATAGCCAGCCATGCCGTGTTCCGTTTCGTCTGCACGATCGAGGCGATCTGCCGCTCACCGTTCGATTACGTCGTGTTATCGAAGCCCGGCGTGATCCGTCGCCTGCGCGAACGCAAGTCGATCCGCGTCCGCACGCATCTCGCGGTGCGTTTCGGCATCGGTCAAAGCGGCGAGTCGTATGAAGGACTCGGACTCGCGAAAGGCGTCAGCGCGCTCGGCATGTCGCTGGCCGCCTCGTGGACCCTGGGCGCCGTCGGCGACCGGTTGCGACTCGCGTTCCGTCTGAAATCGAAAGATCTCGATACGGAGATCGAAACCACAGCCGTGATCCGTAATGTGCAGCAAGGCAGCGGGCCGGGCACGCCTTCGACTCATGGACTCGAACTCGATCAACTCGACGCGACCCAGCAAATGGCGATGAAAGTCTTCGTGTTCGACCGCCAGGACGACGTGGTGTATTGGTCGAGCGGCTTGAAATAAATCCGCGCGGGACAGTGAGCGGTACAGCGCACCCGTCGCTCAGCTCATTAATTCTTCCGGCGTAAAGCGCCGCGCGCCCCACGCGTCGGCGAGCAATTCGCAACGGCCGAGCCGTATCGCCTCACGCTCGAAATCGACGACCACGACTTCGTCCGCGTCGAGCGGGCGCGCGGGCATGTCACGCGTACGGCCATCGGTCAGGATCCATAGCCAGCGTTGCTGCGCGGGCTTGCTGCGCGCACTGCGCTCCAGCAGTTGACCCGCTTGCCGAACGCCCGCCGTCAGAGGCGTGCCGCCACCGCCTCCCACAGGACTCAGCCACCGCTCGTTCCACCAGCGCGGCACCGCGGGACCGAATCGCACATCCGCCCCCGCACCGCCGAAACAGACCAGGGCGGCCTCGGCACGCGCGGCGCTCGCGTGGTCGAACAGGGCGATCAACAATCCCTTGGCGAGCGCGAGGCGCTGTCCGGCCAGCATGGAGCCCGAGCAATCGAGTACGAAACAATGAAGCACGCCGCCGCGCGGCGCCTCGCGCATGAAGCGCAAATGCTCGGTCCGCAACGCGTCCTGCCGCTTCGCGGCGAGTGTCCGGGGCCAGGCGATGCGCTTGCCCGGCGCCGCACCCAAGTGGCTGCGCGCACCCGCACCCGCACCTTGCTGCCATCGAAAACCGCTGCGCGAGTCAGCGGCGGTGCCTTTCCGATGGCTCAGCGTTTTTTTACGTTGAGCGGTATGACGCCTTTGACATGCGTGGTCGCGCTCGGCTCGGGCGCCAGGTAGCCCCAATCGCTATCGCCGGCAGCGTCAGCCGACAGCGCTTCCCCTTGCACAGATGAAGATGAAGACGCAGACGACCGCTCCAAAGCACCAGCGGAAGCGTCATCCTCACGCGCATCACGATCCGCTTGCGACTCGCGAGAATGCCGCCGATGAACCAGCACCGCCTCCGCAACCCGATCGACATGCGCCGCCGTCACCGTTGCAGCCTGTTCGAACGCCGCCAACGCACGCGCCGCGCGCAGCATCACGAGATCGGCGCGTAAGCCGTCCACGGCGGCATCGATACACAACGCGCTGACACGCGCATGCACGGCTTCGTCGAATGCGAGTTGCGGCAGTGCGGCGCGCGCCGCATGAATCTGCTGCACATAAGCCGCCTGTTGTTGCGCGTAACCCGCCCGGAAACCCTGCGGATCGAGATCGAACGCCAAGCGTGCCTTCACGATCGCCTGACGCACGCGCGGCTCGAAACAGTTCTGCAACTCGACCATCAGCCCGAAACGGTCGATCAATTGCGGCCGCAATTCACCCTCTTCAGGATTCATCGTGCCGATCAGCACGAAGCTCGCGTCGTGGCTATGCGACACGCCATCGCGTTCGACGGTATTCACGCCACTCGACGCCGCATCGAGCAAGGCATCGACGAGCACGTCGGGCAGCAGGTTGACTTCGTCCACATACAGCACGCCGCGGTGCGCCTTCGCGAGCAGACCAGGCGAGAAATGCACCGAGCCGTCGCGCAGCACGGCTTCGATATCGAGCGTGCCGATCAAACGATCTTCGCTCGCGCCAAGCGGCAGATTCACCAGTTGCCCTTCCGGCAACAACTCGGCCAGCGCCCGCGCCGCGGTCGACTTGGCCGTACCGCGCGGCCCCGTGACCAGCACGCCGCTCAGCGCCGGATCGATGGCAGCCAGCAACAGCGCCTGTTGCAAGGGCGCCTGGCCGATCAGCGCGGCAAATGGAAAAACGGGCCGCTGGGCTGCTGAATTCATGGGTGCATTCCTTCAATCTGCTGCTCGCTCGCGAGCAGATGCTGTTCGACCTGCGCGCGATAGTCGCCCGGCGCCTGCCATAATCCGCGCTGCATGGCTTCGAGCAAACGCTCGCAAATCGAATGCAACGCGTGCGGGTTGTGCCGCTGCAAGAACTCGCGGGTGTCAGCGTCGTTCAGATACGCATCGGTCACGAGCGCATATTGATGATCCGCGATCACGCGCGCGGTCGCATCGTAACCGTACAGATAGTCGACGGTCGCGGCGATTTCGGCCGCGCCCTTATAACCGTGGCGCTTCACGCCATCGAGCCATTTCGGATTGACCACGCGCGAGCGGATCACGCGCGCGATCTCCTCGTGTAGCGTGCGCACGCGCGGCGCGGCGGGATTGCTGTGATCGGCGTGGTACACGCTCGGCTGATTGCCGGCCAGATGCCGCACCGCGGCGACCATGCCGCCCTGGAACTGGTAGTAGTCGTTCGAATCGAGCAGGTCGTGCTCGCGGCTGTCCTGGTTCTGCAGCACCACATCCAGCGCGGCGAGGCGCGCACTGAACGCATGACGTGCTTCTTCGCCCGCGCTCTTTTGCGTGTACGCGTAACCGCCCCATGCCTGATAGGCGTTCGCCAGATCCGCGTCGGTCTGCCATTGCTGCGAGTCGATCATGTCCTGCAAACCCGCGCCGTAAGCGCCGGGCCGCGCGCTGAACACACGCCACCCGGCGCGCTTGCGCGCTTCGCCGGCGTCCATGCCGCGCGCGATGAGCGCGTCGCGTTCGCGCAGCACGCGCGCGCGAATCGGGTTCAGGTCTTCGGGCTCGTCGAGTTCCGCTACTGCCTGCACGGCGGCGTCGAACAGATGCATGACGTTGGCGAAAGCGTCGCGGAAGAAACCGGAAACACGCAAGGTGACGTCGATACGCGGCCGGTCGAACACCTCGATCGGCATGATTTCGAAATCGGTCACACGGTGACTGCCGGGCGCCCATTTCGGCCGCACGCCGAGCAACGCGAGCGCCTGGGCGATATCGTCTCCGCCCGTGCGCATGGTCGCGGTGCCCCACACGGAGAGGCCGATGGCGCGCGGATAATCGCCCTTCTCCTGCAAATGCCGTTCGATCAATTGCTGCGCGGATTTCAATCCGAGCGACCAGGCAGCTTGCGTGGGAATGGCGCGCGTGTCGACCGAATAGAAGTTGCGGCCGGTGGGCAGCACATCGGGCCGTCCACGCGAGGGCGAACCGCTCGGCCCAGGCGGCACGAAACGCCCTTCGAGGCCGCGCTTCAGCTGAAGCATTTCCTGCGGGCCGCAAGCATCGAGCCTCGGCAACACGTCGGTGCGCAATCGCTCGATTACGCGCTCCGCCTGCGGCAAGCCGTCGACGAACAACGCCGCCGAAGCGTCCGGTTGATCACCGCACACGCCGCGCAACAGCGACGCCGCCAGCAACTCCAGCCGTTCACGCGTATCGCCGCAGTGCCGCCACGGCGCATCGCTCACACGCTGCAATACATCCGGACGCGGGCCGTCCCACACCGCCGACCAATCCACCGACAACGGATCGAACAGATGGTCCATCTGCAGATCGCGCGCCAGCGCATCGATCAAGCCAGCCTTGCCACCCTGCCCGTCGCCAACAGGAAAACGCCCCAGCGCCAGCAACGTATCGCGCCGTTGCACACCGCCAGGCGATTGACCGAACGTATGCAAGCCATCGCGAATCTGCGCTTCCTTCAACTCGCACAGCCATGCATCGACACGCGTGAGCAGCGCATCCTCATCGTTTTGCCCGTTCGGTTCCGCGAGACTCAGTTCCTCATGCAACCGGTGTTCGACAATGGTCGCCAGAATCGTACGCCGCAACAGCTTCGAGCGGCGCGGGTCGACCATCAGCGCTTCATAGTATTCGTCGACCTGACGCTCCAGATCCTGCAGCGGCCCATAACTTTCGGCGCGCGTGAGCGGCGGCATCAGGTGATCGATGATGACCGCCTGCGCGCGGCGTTTCGCCTGGCTGCCCTCGCCCGGATCGTTGACGATGAACGGATACAGATGCGGCATCGGCCCGAGAATGAGATCGGGCCAGCACGCGTCGCTCAACGCGACGCTCTTGCCGGGCAGCCATTCGAGATTGCCGTGCTTGCCGACATGCACGATTGCGTCGATACCGAACTGGTGACGCAACCAGAAATAGAACGCCAGATAGGCATGCGGCGGCACGAGGTCGGCGTCGTGATAGCTGGCGTAATCGCCCTCCTCGCGCGAACGCAACGGTTGAATGCCGACGAACACCTGCCCGCAACGCAAGCCCGCGATCATGAAGCGGCCGCGCCGCAGCGTCGGATCCTGTTCGGGCGTGCCCCAACGCGCGTTCAATGCCTGCCGCGCCTCAGCGGGTAAAGCGTTGAAATGCACGAGATAGTCGTCGAGCGCGAGGCTTTGCAGCGCGGGACGCAGATCACGTACCCCCGGATCGTTGGTCACGCCTTCGGTGAGCTTTTTCAGCAGCGCGTCGCCGTTCGCGGGCAAGTCGGCAAGACGATAGCCTTCGTCGCGCAGCATCGACAGAATGCCGACTACCGAAGCCGGCGTATCGAGTCCCACGCCGTTGCCAATGCGCCCTTCGCTCATCGGATAGTTGGCGAGGATTAGCGCGAGCTTTTTGTCCGCGTTATCCAGTGAACGCAGACGGCACCAGCGCCGGCTCAGTTCGGCAAGAAAACCCACGCGCTCGACGTCCGGCTGATAACGCACCACGTCGACCTGGGTGTGCGGACAACGGTATGCGAGCCCCTTGAAACTGATCGCGCGCGTAATGATGCGGCCGTCCACTTCCGGCAGCGCGATATGCATGGCGATATCGCGCGAATTGAGGCCTTGATTGTCCTTCACCCAATCCTCGCGATTACCGCCGCTCAGGATCACCTGGAACACGGGGGCGTCGCCGGCGAGCGCGAGCGGCTCGGGGTCGTCGATCGCGGACGCGGCGAAGGCGGTCGTATTCAGCACCAGCGCGACATTGTGCTCAGCGCACAGCGATTGCACCACTTCGCGGCTCAGCGCATCTTTGAGCGAGGTGATCGCAATCGGCAGCGGATTCAGACCTTGCGACTCGAGCGCGTCGATCAACGCGTCGAACACGGCCGTATTGGCTGCCTGCAGATGCGCCTTGTAGAACAGGATCGCCGCGACCGGCGCGTTCCGTTGCCAGCGCGCCTGCCAGTCGGCGATAGTCGGTGTGTCGTGGCCGGGATGATAGAGCGTCGCGGCAGGCAACGCGCGCGGCGGCGCAGGCTCGCGCCCCCAGCCGAATGCGCGATGCGCGATACAGCGCAGGAACGCTTCGGCATTCTGCGGGCCGCCTTCGCGCAGATAGCGCCAGAGCTGATGGCACAGATCGGCGCTGGCGGTGCTGCGCGCAAGCAGGTTCGGATCTTCCTGCAGATCGCCGGAGAACATCGCGAGCGTCTGCTGTTTGCGCTCGGCGAGCGCCACCACCTGCTCGATGCCGTAAGGCCAATACGCTTCGCCGCCGAGGTGATCGACCACCACCACACGCGCATGCTGCAAGACGTCTTCGACGTAGAAATCGACCGAGGCCGGTTGCCGCAAATACGTGACGTTCGCGAGCCGCACGCTAGGAAAACCCTCGCCCAGACGCGGAAAAACACTCGCGAGCAGCGACAGCGTGGTATCGGCTGAACTGAGCACCACGATATCGGCGGGCTGCTGATCGATGCGGATCACGCCTTGCGTATCGTCGACAAAACCGCCCGGCGTGGTGCGCAACAGATGCATGAGCGCTCACGCCTGTTGTGTTTCGACGCCCGAAGGCACGCCGAGCGCCGTGTCGAACGCACGCTGCAACGCGGCCTGATCGAGATCCTCGCCAATCAGCACGAAGCGGCTCGGGCCGCTTTCACCGGCCTGCCAGCGTCGATCGAAATAGCTGTCGAAGCGGCGGCCCACGCCCTGAATCACCAGGCGCATCGCCGCGCCCGGCAGCGCCGCGAAACCTTTGACGCGGTAGATCGTGTTCGTTTCGACGAGCCCTTGCAGCGCGGCGATCACCGCCTCGCGCGACGGTGCATTCGCGTGCACGACCACCGAATCGAATTCGTCGTGGTGGTGGTCGGCGTCTTCGGCGGAACCGTGGTGATCGTGGCGCAGGTGGATCGTGTCTTCCGAAGCCGCTTCGAGGCCCAGCAACGTGTGCAGATCGAGCTGGCCCATCTGCGCGCGCACGATCTTCACTTGCGGCGGAATTTCTTCCCGGATCGAAAGTTCGACCGCGCTTTGCTGCGCGTCGTCGAGCAAATCCGTTTTGTTCAGAATCACCAGATCGGCGGCGGACAACTGATCCTCGAACAACTCGTGCAACGGCGATTCGTGATCGAGATTCGGATCGGCCTTGCGTTGCGCATCCACGGCAAGCGGATTGTCGGCGAACTGGCCGCTCGCCGCAGCCGGTCCGTCCACCACGGTGACCACGGCGTCCACGGTAAAACTGTTCTTGATCTGCGGCCAGTTGAACGCCTGCACCAGCGGCTTCGGCAACGCGAGACCCGACGTTTCGATCAGCACGTGATCGATCTGATCGCGGCGCTCGACCAGTTTCTCCATCACCGGAAAAAACTCTTCCTGCACGGTGCAGCACAAACACCCGTTTGCCAGTTCATACAACTGGCCTTCGGTTTCGACGCCGTTTTCATCGCAACCGATTCCGCAACCCTTGAGAATTTCCCCGTCGATGCCCAACTCGCCGAACTCGTTGACGATCACCGCAATGCGCTTGCCGCCCGCATGCTGAAGAATATGCCGCAGCAGCGTGGTCTTGCCGCTGCCGAGAAAGCCTGTGACGATGGTGACGGGGATCTTGCGCATTTGAGTTTGCATCGTGAGGTCCATCCGTAGGAGTTGCACGTGCACGCCGGGCGTTTGTGTGTCTGTCCGCATGAGCCGGGTAAACGGCGCGTAAGTCCAGCGAGCCAGGACGACAACACAACACGGGGACGAACGACGGGTTGCCGCGACAACAAAAACAGAAAGCGGAAGTGAGGTCATGAACGCGCTACCGCATCCCCGCGGTGTTCGTCCTTCGTATCTGGCCGGTATCCGGGCTGGCGAAAGCGCCGCTTCCCCTTCCCGGGCGAGTGATTTCTCGCCCAGTGGTGATATGTCTACGCGGCCTTGCGCGTGGACATCGAAGCCGGCTCCGCGGCGCTAAAGAACTGACCTTAGCACCACATTTCGCTTACCGTTGCGGGGGCAGCACAGGTTGACCCGTTCCATGACAGGCGGGCACCCTGTTTCCCGTTTAACTGCATGCGCACGAGCGCGCATGCGAGCACCAAAGTGCGTGCGAGTGTAGGCCCGCAGCCCGCGGCAGTCAAGAAAACGCCGGCCGCAAGCGCTTATCGGACGGGACGCCATGTGCTATCGTATGCGCGCGTTTGGTGCCCGCACATGCATTCGCGTGTGCAGTTAAACGGGAAACAGGCCGCGCTTCATGCGCTCAACCTGTGCTGTCCCCGCAACGGTAAGCGACCTGCGGCGCAATGTTGAGTTGTCTTGCGCCGCGCATGCGTTTTTTTCGATGCCACTGTCCTGCACATTCCAGCGAATGCGGACGGGAAGGCAAAGCGCATGAGGCCGCCAGCCCGGATACCGGCCAGACGCGGAGGCGGCGAACCTCAGGGCAACATCGCGCCGCCGGCCGCCGGAATCCGCGAGGGACGGATGTGAAGGCGCTGAAGCACGACGTGGTGCGTCCGTATGCGGGTTCCCGGAGGAACCGTTGCGAGCCGCGCATTGCGCCGTGCCTGAATCCGTAGCAGTGCATGCCCCAAAAGTCCGCTCTCCGGTGCTCGTTCGCGCCTGCCCCTGATCCGCTCGTCACTACATGGCGCCCGCCATGCACGTCGCGATGACCCGCGCCTGGCTGATCGGCGCCGGTCCCGGCGACGTCGAACTCATGACGCTCAAGGCCACCCGTGCATTGGCACAAGCCGATGTAGTGCTGGTCGACGATCTGGTGAATCCCGACGTACTCCAGTTCGCGCGCGCCGACGCACGCGTCGTCCATGTCGGCAAACGCGGCGGACATCCGTCCACACCGCAGGAAGGCATCGTCGCGCAATTGCTCGAGCACGTGCGGGCCGGGCGCAGCGTCGCGCGCCTGAAAGGCGGCGATCCGTTCGTGTTCGGCCGGGGCGGCGAAGAACAGCAGGCGCTGCATGCGGCGGGCATCGAGGTGGAAGTCATCAACGGCATTACGGCGGGAATCGCGGCACCTGCGGCAATCGGCATTCCGGTCACGCATCGCGACCACGCGCAAGGCGTGGTGTTCGTCACCGGGCACGGCGCGGGCAGCGCTGAGCCGGACTGGGCCGCGCTGGCGGCCACGCGCATGACACTCGTGATCTACATGGGCATGCGGCGCCTGAGCGAAATCGTCGACGCGTTGCTCGCGGCCGGCATGAGCGCCGAAATGCCGTGCGCGGCGATCGAATCGGCGACCCGTCCCGAGCAACGCCATGTGCTCGCGCGGCTCGGTGAGTTTGCCGGGCGCGTCTCGCGTGCGGGACTCGGCTCGCCGGCGATCGTGGTAATTGGCGGTGTGGCGTCGCTCGCGTTGGCGCGCGACGCTGCGTATGCCAAGACTGCAACGTTGCCGGCGAACGGAGACGTACCATGAAAACGCTGAGCGTAGGCATTGGTTGTCGCTTGCACAGCGCGGTTGAGCAGATCGAAGCAGCGGTGCGCGCCGCGCTCGGCCCGCATTCCTTCGACGAAATCGCCACCGTGGCCTCGATCGATACCAAAGCCCACGAAGCCGGCCTGCTCGAATTCTGCGCTCGCCATGCACTGCCGCTGACATTCTTCAGCAGTGAGCAGATCGCGGCGCTGCCCATAGCGGAGCCGTCAAGCGCGGTGCGCGAGCATCTCGGCGTGGACGGCGTCTGCGAGCCGTGCGCCTTGCTTGCAGCAACGACCAGACGCGGCGAAACCGCCGCTTTTCATGCGCATCGAGCACGGCTTCTCGTGCGCAAAACCGTCCATGCCGGCGTTACCGTGGCGATCGCCTCGAGCGCCGCCCACGCTGAACGCGACCACCCTAACAACGACACTCAGGAACAGAACCTGCCATGAAGACCGATCCCGAATCGCATCAACGCATGACCGAGCGCCGACGCGAGGGCCATGAGAAAAAGCAGGCCAACGCCACGGTCGAAAAAGGTCTGCTGATCGTCAATACCGGCACGGGCAAGGGCAAAACCACCGCCGCGTTCGGCATGGCCGTGCGCGTGCTGGGTCACGGCATGCGCCTCGGCGTCGTGCAGTTCATCAAGGGCGCGCTGCACACGTCAGAGCGCGACTTTCTCGGCGCGATCGCCAACTGCGATTTCGTCACGATGGGCGACGGCTACACCTGGAACACGCAGAACCGCGACGCCGACATCGCGACGGCGCGCAAAGGCTGGGACGAAGCGCGCCGCATGATCGAAAGCGGCGACTACCAGATGGTGATCCTCGACGAACTGAACACGGTGCTCAAGTACGAATATCTGCCGCTCGACGAAGTCCTGTCGGTGCTCACCGCACGCGCGCCAATGCTGCATGTGGTGGTGACCGGCCGTCACGCGCCTGATGCGCTGATCGAAGCCGCCGATCTCGTCACCGAAATGCGCATCGTCAAGCATCCGTATCGCGAGCAGGGCGTGAAAGCGCAGCGCGGCGTGGAGTTCTGACGCATGTCCGCGCCTCCCAAGGGCACGTCCCCCGAAGCGTCTCCCGAGGAGACGTCCCTTGGAGCGTGCCCCGCCCTCTTTATCAGCGCGCCCGCATCCGGCCAGGGCAAGACCACGATCACCGCGGGTCTGGCGCGCTATCACCGGCGGCTGGGGCGACGCGTGCGCGTCTTCAAGACCGGACCGGACTTTCTCGATCCGATGATTCTGGCGCGCGCAAGCGGCGCGCCCGTCTTCTCGCTCGATCTGTGGATGGTGGGCGAAGCCGCCTGCCGCACGCTGCTCGCGCAAGCGGCGACGCAAGCCGATCTGATCCTGATCGAAGGCGTAATGGGCCTGTTCGACGGCACGCCGAGCAGCGCCGATCTCGCCACCACGTTCGGCGTGCCGGTGCTCGCGGTGATTTCAGCGAAGGCGATGGCGCAGACCTTCGGCGCGGTCGCTTTCGGTCTCGCGCAATTCCGGCCGCAGGTGCCGTTTTACGGCGTGCTCGCCAATCGCGTCGGCTCCACGCGACATGCGCAGATGCTTCAGGAAGCGTTGCCGCCGGGACTGCGCTGGTGCGGGCACATTGCCGCCGGCGACGAAATCGGGTTGCCCGATCGTCACCTGGGCTTGCACCAGGCAGACGAAATCGACGACCTCGACGCGCGTCTCGATCACGTCGCCGACACGCTCGGCGGCACCGCGCTCTGCGAACTGCCGCCGCCGGTCGAATTCGGCATGCCAGCCCGGCAGAGCTTGCCGCGCCTGCTGGAAGGCAAAACGATCGCCATCGCGCGCGACGCCGCGTTCTCGTTCATCTATCCGGCCAACGTCGCGCTGCTGGAATCCCTTGGCGCGCGGATCGGCTACTTCTCGCCGCTCGCCGACGAAGCCCCGCCCGAACACGCCGACGCGCTGTATCTGCCAGGCGGCTACCCCGAACTGCACGCCGCGGCGCTCGCGGCCAACACCCGCAGCGCCGCCGGCATTCGTGCGCACGCGAGCGCCGGCAAGCCGCTCGTCGCCGAATGCGGCGGCATGCTCTATCTGCTCGACCGGCTCACCGACACGCAAGGCGTGAGCACGCCGATGCTCGGCCTGCTGCCCGGCCACGCGACAATGCAAACGCGCTTCACCGCGCTCGGCATGCAGCAGATCGACAGCCGGCACGGGCCGATGACCGGCCACACGTTTCACTACTCGAAGCTGAACACCCCGCTCACGCCGCTTTGTTCGGCCACCCGGCCGCAAAGCGACGCACCCGGCGAGGCCGTCTACCGTGCCGGCTCGATCGTGGCGAGCTATATGCACGCTTATTGGCCCTCCAACCCGGCCTTTGCGGCCGCCCTGTTCCATGGCGAAGCCTTTTGACGAATCGGAGCGCGACGCCGTCTACCGCGCGATTTACGAACGCCGCGACATGCGTCATTTCGTGCGCGATCCGGTCGATCCGGCCGTGCTGCAACGCCTGCTCGGCGCGGCGCATCACGCGCCGAGCGTCGGCTTCATGCAGCCGTGGCGGATCGCGCGGATCACCGACCCCGTTTTGCGCAAGGCCTTGCACGACGCCGTGGAAACCGAACGCCTCGCCACCGCCGACGCGCTCGGCAAACGCCGCGAAGAGTTCATGAAGCTGAAAGTGGAAGGCATGCTGGACTGCGGCGAGCTGCTGGTGATGGCGCTGATGGACGGGCGCGAGCGGCACATATTCGGCCGCCGGACCTTGCCGGAGATGGACCTCGCGTCGGTGGCGTGCGCGATCCAGAACATGTGGCTCGCGGCACGCGCGGAAGGTCTGGGTATGGGCTGGGTGTCGCTATTCGACCTCGACGCGGTGCGCCGGTTGCTGCGCATGCCCGAAGGCGCGCGGCCCGTGGCGATTCTGTGTCTGGGCCATGTCGACCAGTTCTATAGCGAGCCGATGCTGGAAACCGAACGCTGGGCGAGCCGTTTGCCGCTCGCCGACTGCGTATTCGAAAACCGCTGGCCGGAAGCGGACAACGAACCGCGCAACGAGCCCGGATGATGCGCGCGAGTCACGGCTGAAGCGGCTTCACCGACACGACCTTCGGCACGCCACTCGTCTCGTCTGTGCGCAGTTTCACCCGCCAGTCGGGCGGTGCGTCGAAGGGAAATCTGGCCAGCGCGCTTTTGACGAGCGCCGGCATGGCATGCTGCGGATCCGCATCGCGATCGCTGCTGGACGCACTGACTTTATAAACCTCCTGCCCGCTCACGCGCTCGAAAAACCGCAACGTGAGCGCGTGCCGGTAGGCCGGCCCGCCCAACAGCGAGAACGGCGCGTCGGGCGCGCGCCCGCAGTCGCTCGCCATGCAGCCTTTTTCGCCGACGCCGATCGTCGCCGGGCGCGTGTCGTAAGCAATCGAGAGCAGATAACGCGCGGACTGCCCCGTCGTTGCGGCAAAACCCTGCTTTGCAAGCTCATCCGCCAGCAGGCTTTCGAATCGCGGATGCTCCGCGCTGGCCTCCTGCGACGGCATGCGCGCGATCGCGTAGGTCCGTTCGCCTTGCAGCGCGGCGGCGGCATGGGTGGCGTCGGCGGTATGCACGTCGGCACTCAGGCCTGCGCAGCCGGTGAGACTCGCCGCGGCCAGCGCGGCACAGATCAGGATCGCTTTCACCATCTTCTCGCTTCGATAAGGTGCGTGTTCATGCGTCATGTCCGCTCCGTGACGGAGGCGCCCGACTGCGCGTCTTCGAGCACCGGCAGGCGGATCGTAAATGCCGTGCCGCGGCCGGGTTCGCTGGCCACTTCGACATCGCCGCCGTGACGCGTGACGACCGTCTTGACGAACGCCATGCCGAGCCCCGCGCCGCCCACTTCCGGCCGCTCGGTTTCGTGAAAGCGCCGGAAACGCTCGAACAGACCCGCCTGCCGATCCTTCGGAATGCCGTAGCCCTGGTCGCGAATCGTGCACGACACGCGCCTCGTCGCGCCCGGCCCGGCCTTCGGCGTCAGGCTCGCAAGACTGCAGACGATCCGCGTATCCGGCGGACTGTACTTCACCGCGTTGTTCAGAATGTTGACGAGCGCGCGCGTCATCAGCGAACGGTCGGCGTAGATCCAGTGACCGTCGTCGGCAGCGTCGGCGGTTGCCGTTTCCGTGTGCAGCGTGATGCGCTTGGCGTGCGCCTGCGGCCAGACTTCGTCGCTGGCGTCGATCAGCAACTCGGTCAGACTCACCGGTTCCAGCATATAGGTTTGCGATTCGGCACGCGCCAGTTGCACGAAGTCGTCGGCCAGCGTGAGGGCACGCTGCGCGTAGCGTTCGATGCGCTCCAGCAAGGCGCGCGCGAGCACCGGCTCGCTGCGGGCGCGCTCGATCTCCACCAGCGCCAGAATCGACGCCTGCGGCGAGCGCATGTCGTGCGACAGGAGCCGCAGCGCGTCTTCCCGCTGACGCTCGGCCGCATGCAGGGCCGACACGTCGACGAGGCCCGCGATCCAGCCGGTGGTCTCGCCCTGCTCGTTGGTGCAGTTCGCGTAGCGCAGCAAATGGTCGCGCTCGCGGGCGTCGCGCACCTCGACGCCGTGCGCCATCAACGCGGCGAATTCGCGGCGCGCCGGATCGAGCGGCGCCGGCCAGTGCGCGCGGGCGAGCAGATTGTTTTCGGCGTCCGACGCCGCGTCGCTGTCGATCGTCTTCACGAGCGTCAGGCCGCCCAGCACGGCCTGCATCGGACGGCCTTCGAGCGGCGCGCCGAGGTGCGCGAAATGCGCCTTGGCGGCGTGGTTCGCGATCAGCACGACGCCGCGCACGTCGCTAACGAGGATCGGCTCCGGCATGCTGTCGAGGCTGTCCCACACGAAACGCTTCATGTCCTGCACGCGCTGCGCGGCCTGCGCCATCAGCGCCATGTGCTGCTCCAGCACGTCGCCGCCGAACTCGCGGCGGCGCTGCGGCGTTTCCGGCAGCAGGTGGGGTTCGTCGGCGAGACGTTGCAGTTCTTCGCGCAGATACGCCATTGTCATTTCCAGGCGCCGCCAGTTCCAGATCGGATAAACCGCCACCACGCCGACGATCGCCGGCACCGGCGACATCCAGAGCCGCGCACCGTAGAGCAAGACGGCGCTGCCGGACGCCGCAAGCAGGCACAGCGCGCCGGTCAGCAGCAGCGAACGGCGCGGCGACAACACCAGAAAACCGGCCAGCAGCGCGGCAAGCGGCAGCAGCGACACCGCGAACAGCGCCCACCGCGCGGCCGGCTCGATCTCGCGGCCGGTAAGCAGCGTGTCGAGCACGTTTGCATGGATATACACGCCGGGCAGCGGCCCGAGTTCGCCGGACACCGGCGTCGCAAAGCGGTCGTACAAACCGGACGCGGTCACGCCGATCAGCACGATGCGGCCGCGCAACTGGTCCGGCGTCACGTCGCCGGCGAGCACGCTGGCGAAACTCAGCTTCGGGTAGCTCTGCGCATTCCGGCCGAATGGGATCAGGAAGCGGCTTTCGCCGCCGTCGTCGGGCGCGGCCACGGTCGTGGTCGTGGTCGAAGCATGGCGGGGCTGCCCGCCATTCAGGTGCAGCGCGCCATGCTCGACCGCCTGGGCGACCGGCACCATCAATTGCGGCCAGCGTGAATCGGCGTCGCCCTCGTATTGCGCGACGCTGCGCACAATGCCGTCGCTGTCGACTTCGAGATTGATATGGCCCAGCCCCGCCGCCGCTTGCGCGAACGGCGCCACCGGCTCGACCACGGCCCGGCGCCCGCCGCTGTCAGGCGCGGTGAGCAGCACCGGCAGATAGGTCGGACTCAGCGCGATAGCGCGGGCCAGCTCGGCGTCCTGCGGATTGGCCTCGGTGAACAGCACGTCGTAGATCACCGCGGCGGGCTTCGCTTTCGCGATCTGTTCGAGCAGCTTCGCGTGGACACTGCGCGGCCACGGCCAGCGGCCAAGTTGCGCGATGCTCGCGTTGTCGATTTCGAGCACGACGATGTCGCGCAGCAAAGGCTGTGCGTGCAGGCTCAGAAAGCGGTCGTAGACCAGATGATCGACGCTCGCGCTCAGGCGGCCGAGCGAACTGAGCAGAATCACCACGATGCCGAGACAGCCGATGCCCACCCATTCGATCAGGAAGCGGCGGCCGGCGCGCCGTCCGAGACGGGCGCGCGGGTCGAGGCTCAGGCGCGTAGAGGTGGTCGGCAAAGCTTTGCTTGGTTCAGGGCCAGGAAGCGGGCTGATGAATCGCTCAGCCCTGTGAATCTACCAGCGTCAGCGCGCAAGCGTAAACGAGCGCACCGCGCTGCTCTTCTCGTAGAAGCGGCCGTTCTCGAACTGCTCGGCGACGATCGTCCAGTAATAAACGCCGGCCGGCAGATCGCTCACCACCAGTTGGCCGCCCGACAGATCGGTGCGGTCCACGAGCGGATGGCGCAGATCGTCGGTCGTCGCCAGCACGAAACGGAAGCGTGTCTCGACCGTGGCGCGGCTGACAAACCAGCGGAACTCATAGTCGCGGCTGCCGGCCCGCTGGGTGGCCGAAGCGGCCAACCCGAACTGGCGGCGTTCGAACGCATACACCTGCGGCAATCCTTCGAGCCCGTTGCTGTCGATCGCGGCGATTCGCACGAAATAGGTGCCGTCGGCCAGGTCGCCGAAATCCGCATGCGGCGCGCTCACGCGCAGCTCGCGGATCAGATCGAGCTGGTCGGCGTCGCGCGCGATCTGCACACGGTAGGCCATGGCGTGTTCGGACGGAACGAGGTCGAACGCGACCGTCTTGCCGTCCTGCACTTTAGCCGGCTGCGCGAGCGCGGGCGCGGGCAGCAACTCGATCGGGCCGCCAATCGCTCCGCCTGCCCGCGTCACGCTGCCGAAGCGCGCCGGCACGAGCTGAGCGGAGGCCTGCAGCGGCGCACCGGGCGGCGGCGCCGAGGCACGTCCGGCGAGCACGGCCGGGTCGACGCCGACCGAGCCGTCCAGCACTTCTACCGCGGTGGTTCGCGCGTCGCCATCGTAGGCGACCTTGAAGCGCGTTCCACGCACGCCCGCCACCACTGACGGCGAGCGGATCTGGAAGCGGTCGTCCTTTTTCGTGGCGTGCGTGACCTGGCTCTCGACTTCGCCGCTGCGCAGTTCGAGCAAGCGGTCGCCGGCGCCGGTCAGCGTGGTGCGCCGCAGTGTGCCGATATCCAGCAGGCCGTTCTGCGCCATCGTGACGTGCGAGCCGTCGGGCAATTCCAACGTCACAAAACCGTTTTCCCCGGTGCGGATGCGATCGCCCTCGCCGAGCGTCGCGCCTTCCGCGAGCGGCACGTAGGGGTTCGTGCCGAACGCGTGCTCAGCCGGGCCGCTCGTCGCGATCACACGGGCCGATTCCTGTTCCTGTTTGAGCCTGTCGGCGGGCAAACGCAAGACAATGCCGGCCGGCATGCGGCGTGGCGCGGGCACATGATTCAGGCGGCTCAGCGCGGCCCAATCGCTCGGGTCGCGCATATAGTTGCCGGCGATGTCGTACAGCGTGTCGCCTTCGTGGGTCACGTACGAGACGTACACCGGCGCCGCGGCTTTCGCACGCGGCTTCAGCACACGCGACGATTGCGCATACGCGGATACAGGCGCAAAGCAGGCCATCGCGAGCAGGCCGGCTGCCGCGAGCAACGCGCCGCTGCGGCGGCCCGGCGAAACCGCGCTGCCGCGCGGCGCCACACCGGCGGAAAACGTCACGCCTCCCCCGCTTCGGGGCGCTCATCGAGCGCGGGCGGCGGCGTGGCGGATTCGATCCGCTCCAGCCGGTAGCCATAGCCGTAAATCGGCGTCAGCCGGTAGCCGCGCTCCGGGCGCAGACCGAGCTTGCTGCGCAGCATCGACACGTGAGTGTCCATCGTGCGCGACGGAATGTCGGTCGCCTGTTTCCAGATCACGTCGAGAATATGCGCGCGCGACAGCGGCCGGCTCAGATGCTGGAACAGCAACAGCGCGAGCTCGAATTCCTTTTGCGTGACGGCAACCGTCGTGCCGCGCACCACCACGTGCTTGGCGCTCAGGTCGAATTCGAATTCGCCGAACACTTCCTTCACTGCGGCCGGCTTGAGGTGATAGGCGCGGCGCAGCAGCGAGCCGACGCGCGCCAGCAGGACCGCGGCGGAAACCGGCTTGACGACATAGTCGTCCGCACCCGTGTTGAGAATCGACGTGATGTCGCTTTCACGGCCGCGGCTCGTCATGAACAGCACCGGCAGGCGCTCGGAAAGACTCTCCCGAACCCAGCGCAGCACCTCTTCACCCGACATGTCGGGCACGTTCCAGTCGAGCACCAGCAGATCGAAGGTCTGGCGGCGCAACTGCCTCACCAGTTCTCGGCCCGCACCGTATGCGTGACAGATATGGCCCGCCGCCGACAGCGTTTGGCAAACCAGATCGGCCTGAGCCGAATCGTCATCCAGGACAGCAATTCTCATAAAACCCCGCAACGCGACATCGTCGTTCGTAACTGGTGGCCGGCTTACCGGCAGACGACCGGGATGACGGCGCTCACACCGACGATCCGGCTTCCCATTTCATCTTCGGCGGCACATTTTTCGACTAATGGTCCTTTGCCTTGCGCCCTGCTCAGTTCCGCCCCGTCTCAAAATTGGCGCGCATTGTTCGCTTTATCGCGCCGGGTATCGAGGGGCAGGTCATCATAATCGAAAAAACGGCCGTTCTTTTCCCGGATGCGATCAGGCGCTTATCCGGTTCGGCTATGTGATTCTCTAGCCTTTTGCGGCATTTTCAGCAGGGTACTTATCGGCCCGGCTGGTTATGCACATCGACCGCAAGGGTCGTCGTTTCAGCGGCTGGTCTCGCTCGCACGGTAATTGGCCCCGTTCGCCGTTGTCTTTTTCAGGCTGCGTCCCGCATTCGGGAAACGGCGATTTGACAATTTGCGAGTCAGTATAGAAACAGTCTCAAAATAAATCGTTTAAAGATTGTTAAGTCAAAGGCAGGAAGAGGACGAAGCCGTACGGAGCGGGCAAAAAAATGCGGCACCGCCTCCGTCCAGAGGCCGACGCCGCTCAACACACTACACGCTCGCGGGGGTCTAACCACACAAGTGCCATCAAATTAGCCGCTCCGAAATTCCAACTCAAGATGAAAGAACTGCTTTTGTAACTGGAAGCGCGGTAGTTATTACTTCGGCGGTAATGCGTTACGGATAGAACCGTTGTGGCTTCTGGCGTCGAAAATGGTATGAATTGAAGCGGCAGCAACTGTCGATTTACAGACGCAGAAGGTTTGTTACAGATGGATCGGCTCGGCGGAATATCGAAGCCACGTCGGATCAATCATGCGATGGCGGGACGTCGCGCTTCTTTCGTCCGTGCCTCATCGTTCGTTATGTGCGAGTGAATGGCGAGCCCGCCGCTGCGCCGCGTCACTGGCGCTTTGGAAGGTACTTGAGCGGATCGGCCGGTTTGCCGTCCACTCGCACTTCGAAGCGCAACGACGCCTCGCCTTTATCGTCCGTGCCCATTTCGGCGATCGGATCGCCCGCCTTGACGGAGGTGCCTTCCTTGACGAGCAGCGCGCGGTTGTTGCCGTATGCCGTCAACAGATGCGCGTCGTGCTTGATGATGACCAGTTTGCCGTACGCCGCGATCCGGCCGCCCGAGTACACGACACGACCGCCCGACGCCGCCCTCACGGTTTCGCCGATGTGCCCGCCCATCACGATCCCCTTTGTGCTGCCCGACACGAATCGCTCGGTCAGTGGACCGCCGGCCGGCCAGGCAAGTCGCGCCTTTGCGGGCGGGGGTTCGTTCAAGCTATCCGCGAAGATCGCGCGCGCTTGCGCAAGCGAGTCCGATGGCGCGTTCGACGCCGGCGCACCGCCGTCGACGATCGGCGGCGCGACGCGCAGCACCTGGCCGATGCGCAGGCCGTCGTCAGCCGACAGGTGGTTCCATTGCGCAATCGCCGCAGGCTCGCGACCGAACGCCTTGGCAACGCCGGTCTGCGTGTCGCCCGGATTGACGCGGTAGAAGCCGGCAGGCACCGTTGGGGCAGGTTCAGATGCGGACGTCGGCGCGCCTGCAACATTGGCCAAAGCAGCCGGCACCGTGCCAGGCCTGAACTGCGCGCAGCCAGCGAACAACCCAACCAGCGACAAAGCAAACAGCGCGGAAAAGCCCGACCTGAGGTATCGGGACAAACAGGATTTCATCGAGAGGAATTCGGTAAAGTGCGCGAGTAAATCGCGCGGGTGGCTTGGCCGCGGTTGTCGCGACCGCCGCTAACCGGAAGCAGTGTCGAAGCGGATTGCCATTGCGTGCGGCAATTCATCCGGCCGCGTGTACGGCGGCAACGGCAACAATCTGCTTCTTCATGAGCGACGTGTCCTCAACGTACTGCGTTGAATGACCTTTTCACGGTCGCGTGTTCAACGAGTGTCAGGAGAAAGCGTTGACGGCGTCGCCGGGAGCGCGGCGCGCATTGACCATTTGTCACGCTTTTGGGCTACGCAGCGGCAAAACTGAGGATATTTGAAAGCCGCCGCGACCATGCCGCGCATCATCTGCCGCTTTCAATTTCCGGCATCGGTGCGAACAGCGCATCGAGATCGTCGTCCGAGAACTTGGCGGCGCCCGCGGCGTCTTCAGAAAGAATGCTGTCGGCGAGTCCCGCCTTCTGCTCCTGCAACTCCACGATCTTTTCTTCGATGCTGCCCGCCGCGATCAGCTTGTACACGAACACGGGCTTGTCCTGTCCCAGCCGATGCGCGCGGTCCGTCGCCTGATTCTCGGCAGCCGGGTTCCACCACGGGTCGTAGTGGATCACGGTGTCGGCGGCGGTCAGGTTCAGGCCCACGCCGCCCGCCTTCAGGCTGATCAGGAAGAGCGGCACCTCGCCTTGCTGGAAACGCTCGACCGGCGTAACGCGATCCGCCGTGTCGCCGGTGAGAATGACATAGGGAATCGCGGCTTCTTCGAGCGCTTCGGCAATCAGCGACAACATGCCGGTGAACTGCGAGAACAACAGCACGCGGCGTCCTTCCTCGATCAGTTCCGGCAACATCGACAGAAGCAGGTCGAGCTTGGCTGATCGCATGGCGCGCGCGCCCTTCTCGATTCTGTCCGTCCTGTCGTGCGTCTCATGCGCATCGCCCGCCGCCTTGAGCGTGCGGACCAAGCGCGGGTCGCAGCACACCTGGCGCAGCTTCAGCAAGGCATCGAGCACGATGATATGGCTGCGCGCGAGCCCTTGCGCGCTGACCGCGGCGCGCACTTTCTCCTGCATCGCCGTGCGCACGGTTTCGTACAGATCGCGCTGCGCCCCTTCCAGGTCCACGGAGCACAGGATCGTCGTCTTGGCCGGCAACTCCCTGGCGACCTCGTCCTTGCGCCGGCGCAGCATGAACGGCCGGATGCGGCGCGCCAGCAACGCGCGGCGCACGCCGTCGCCGTTCTTCTCGATCGGATTGCGCCAGCGTTTGGTGAAGTCTTTCTGGCTGCCGAGAAACCCCGGCAACAGAAAATCGAACTGCGACCACAGCTCGCCGAGATGATTCTCCAGCGGCGTGCCCGTCAGACACAGCCGATGCCGCGCGCGCAGCCCACGTATCGCCTGGGCGGCTTTGGTGGTGGCGTTCTTCACGTACTGCGCCTCGTCGAGAATCAGCAGGTGATAGTCATGCCCGGCGAGCACCTTCTGATCGCGCCACAGCAGCGCGTACGTGGTCAGAATCAGCTCGTGTTCGCCGATCTGCTCGAAGCGCTCCTTGCGCTGCGGGCCGTTCAGCACCAGCACTTTCAGTTCGGGCGCGAAGCGGCGCGCTTCCTCGCGCCAGTTGTGCACGAGCGTGGTCGGCACAACGATCAGCGCGGGCCGGTCGAGACGCCCCGCTTCTTTCTCCGCGAGGATATGCGCGAGCGTCTGCACGGTCTTGCCCAGACCCATGTCGTCGGCGAGCACGCCGGCCAGATCCTGTTCGCGCAGAAACTGCATCCAGTTCAGGCCTTCTTGCTGATAAGTCCGCAATTCAGCCTTCAGGCCGCGCGGCACCGGCACCTCGCGCAGCCCCGGACCGGCTTGCAGACGCTGCGCCAGTTGGCGGATCGAATCTTCACCGCGAAATTGCCAGCGGCCGGTGCCGTTCAACGCTTCGAGCCGGCCCGCGTCGACGGACGCCACGCGCAGCGGCGCGCCTTCGGCAAGCGAACCGCCCAGCGCGTCGAACAGATCGACGAGCACGCGCACCACCGGTTTCAGGCGGTCGGCGCGCAGGCGCAGGCGTTTGTTCTCCTCGGTCTTCAGCTCGATCGGCTCGTCGTCGGCGATGGTTTCGAGCGCGCCGCTCAGCCAGCGCCGGTCGCGCCTGAACAGGTCGGCGAGCAGCGGTTCGAGCCGCACGTTGCGCTCGCCGATGCGAATGCCCATCTCCAGATCGAACCAGCCGTCGCCGGCCTGATGCGCAGTACCTTCGATCGCGTCGATCTCGATCACGTTGTAGCGGAACTCGGGCGCCATCGTGACGCGCCAGCCTTTGCTCACGAGATCCGGCACCGAGTCGTTGACGAACGCGGACCACGCCTCGGCATCGGCCAGGCCGAGCATGGTGTCGGGCAGCAGGCGCGACGCATGGACCCGGCTGGTCGGCACCTTCTGCAAACCGGTCTTGCGCAGTTCGAGCAGACGCTTTTTCTCAGCCTCGTAGCGGCGGCGGATATGAATGACGTCGCCGCCCGGCATCGGCACGAGCGTCACGCTGCTATCCACATTGATGCTCACGCCTTCGTAATCGAAACTGACGCCGGCCAGTTCGACCGCCGCGGAATGCCGCAAACCCGCCTTGCTCGTCGCCGACGGCAACGCGTGACTGTTGAGCGTGAGCACCGGCACGGGATCGACGTCGATCACGCGAATCGCGGACGCGTCGTGCGTGGGCGGCAGCGGCAACTCGGGCGCGATCTCGCGCAGCACCGAGGCGACCAGCGGCGCTTCGGCGAGCGAGATGGGCGGCATGGCGAGGTAATCGGGCAACTGCTGGAACGGCAGCGACGACTGGACGATGCCCGCCTCATTCGCGACGCCGTCCACATACCAGACCGGCTCGGTCGGCAGCACCATGCTGGCGCGCGGCTCGGTGCAGAGCACGGGCCGCAGGCGCTCGTCGGCGAGCGGCTCCCATTCGATCCGGCCGGGCCGGTCGGTGCCGCGCGACAGCGGGATCGGCCCGTCGCGGCCGGAGCCATGCGTGAAATCGACGAACAGCCGGCCCGTCGCGATGAGTTTCTGCAGCATCTCCGCGCCGCTCGTGCCGCGCAGGATGAACTGCCCGAAATCCTCGCGGGAGCGGCCGAGCCACAGACCGCGCAGGATCGACAGGTCTTCGTCGGAAACGAATTTGGGCTGCTTGAGGAGCGCCGCTTCCACATTGCCCCAGGGCTCGGCCACTTCGACTATCGCACCGTCCGGATTGCAGCGCGCGCGGTACAGCACGACCTCGTGGCGCATGTGGAATCTGGACCAGGTCAACCGGTAGGCGAGCGTCTGGGTGCGTGGGGCGCTCGCCTTCTGGGCGTCGGCGTCCGCAGCTTCGGCGCGGGCGCGAAAACGCTCGAGCCAGCTGACCAGTTCGGGCCGCACGCCAGCGGCCGATCCGGGGTTCGCCACGGGCTCGCGCGCCAGGTCGCGCGCGGTCTCGCCCTCGTCGTCCAGGTGGACGTGGGTGACATGGTCCATCTCGTCGTGATAGTCGAGCTCGGCGAACAGCAGCGCGGCAACGTGCTTGCAATTGCGGCCGACCGGACAGCTGCATTCGCCCTGCGCCCAGGGCGCACCGCCGTCGGTACGAAACCGCACGCGCGTCTTGTACGGAAGCGGCTGCGTGCCCTGCACCTCGCCGCTGAGCGTGGAGCCGTGCCACTGCACATGAGTGACGGGGCCGACCGAGCGCGCCTTGGCGACGGTGTGTTCGCCGAGCCACTCTGCAATGCGATCCCGATCGAAGAAAACTGACGACATCAGCGTCCATTCCTATTCAAGCCGGCAAAGGCAGGCGCGCGCGGACAGAATCAGCCCGACGGCGCGCGGGTGGCGCCGGCCGGCGAGTTTCCGCGCGGCATCGATTGCCTGTGGTAACCGGCCATTTTACGCGTTGGACGAACCTGGCTGTGTGGCGACCTCCACATCCAGCCCGGCCGCCGCGAACACCTGAGCCAATGCGGGCGCGGGCGCTTCGTCCGTCACCAGCAGATTGACGGCGTCCGCGCCGAAAGCGTGCACCAGCGCGCTATGGCCGAATTTCGCGTGATCCGCCGCCACCACCCGCCGCTCGGCCTGAGCAAAGGCGGCCAGCGAAAACGCTACGTCGGCAGGCAGCGCGTCCATGAAACGCCCCTGCATATCGATCGCGGTGACCGAGACGATCGCGTAGCGCACGTGGAACTGGCGCAGGAAAGCCTGCGCGCTGTCTCCCACCGCGGCGCAGTCGTCGGGGCGCAACTCGCCGCCCGCGATGAACACGCGGTTGCCGTTGCGCGGCGCGAGCACACGGGCGACTTCGGTGGAATTGGTCACGACCGTGAGCCGCGAGCGGGCGGCAAGCGCGTGCGCAATATGCAGACAGGTCGTGCCGCCCTCGAGAATCAGCGAATCGCCGTCTCGCACCAGTTCGCCGATGCGCGCGCCGATCGCCCGCTTGCCTTCGGCGCTCGCCGCCATGCGCCGCTGGAACGGCGGTTCGTCCAGACGCTCGGGCAGCATGATGCCGCCGTGGACCTTGGTCAGCAGGCCGCCGGCGATCAACGGCTTGATATTGCGGCGGATGGTTTCGTCGGACACGTCGAAGCGGCCGGCAAGATCGGTGATCGTACAGGTGCGCTGCTCGCGGACGAGTCGCAGGATTTCGGCTTGGCGCTGGTTGGAGAACATGGGAATTGGGCGGTGAGTGTCTGCTGGAGTCTAGCAAAAGTCACGCTTCGGTGTGGTTAATGGCCACACGTTTCCAAGCAAAACCACACTTCAGCGACGGCTGGCCGCGTGCGGGTTGCGGGGCTGCGTTGCCGTGCGTCAAACCCCGCCTAGCGGTGGCGTCGGCAACTTGATAGCCCGACGAGCGTATGGCACAGCAGGTTTCCCGGTAACGTCAGATGCCCGTTGCATTTCGTGTCTTTTTGCGGCAATTTATTCCGACATAATCAACAACTTTCCACATATGTCAACATCGGTTCCTGCCCACACTCGCGTCGTCATCATCGGCGGCGGGATCATCGGCTGTTCGGTCGCCTATCACCTGACCAAATTGGGCTGGACCGATGTGGTGCTGCTCGAACAGGGCCAACTGTCGTGCGGCACGACCTGGCATGCAGCCGGACTCGTCGGCCAGTTGCGCGCCCAGGAGAGCATGACCCGGCTGATCCGCTATTCGACCGCGCTCTACGCCGAACTCGAAGCCGCCACCGGCCTCGCTACCGGCTGGAAGCAATGCGGCTCGCTTTCGGTGGCCCGCACGGCCGAGCGGATGACGCAACTCAAACGCACCGCAGCCGTCGCGCGCGCCTATGGCGTGGCCTGCGAGGTGATCAGCCCGCAGGAAGCCGGCGACCTGTGGCCGGTCATGCACACCGACGACCTGCTCGGCGCCGTCTGGCTGCCCGGCGACGGCAAGGCGAATCCGACCGACCTGACCCAGGCCTTGGCCCGCGGCGCCCGGATGCGCGGCGCGCGCATCGTCGAAAACACCCGCGTCACGGCGATCCACACGCGCACCGCGCAAGACGGCAAGGCAAGCGGCGCACGCGAAGTCAGCGGCCTCGCATGGCGCAACAAGGACGGCGAAACCGGCACGATCGGCGCGGACATCGTCGTGAATTGCGCGGGTCAATGGGCCAAGGCGGTCGGCCGGCTGTGCGGCGTGACCGTGCCGCTGCATTCGGCCGAGCATTACTACATCGTCACGGAACGCATTGCGGGCGTGCATCCGGATCTGCCGGTCATGCGCGATCCGGACGGCTTCATCTACTTCAAGGAGGAAGTGGGCGGCCTCGTGATGGGCGGCTTCGAACCGGATGCGAAACCGTGGGGCATGAACGGCATTCCCGAGAATTTCGAATTCCAGCTGCTGCCGGACGATTGGGATCAGTTCGAAATCCTGATGAAAAACGCGCTGCAGCGCGTGCCCGCCCTCGAAACAGCTCAGGTGCGGCAGTTCTATAACGGCCCCGAATCGTTCACGCCGGACAACAACTTCATGCTGGGCGAAGCGCCCGAACTGCGGCGCTTTTTCGTCGGCGCGGGTTTCAATTCTATGGGAATCGCCTCGGCGGGCGGCGCGGGCATGGCGCTCGCGGAATGGATCGTGGCGGGCGAACCGACCATGGACTTGTGGCCCGTGGATATTCGCCGCTTCGCGCGCTTTAACGGCAACGACACGTGGCTTCACGATCGCGTGAAGGAAACGCTCGGCCTGCATTACGCGATGCCGTGGCCGAATCGCGAACTCGACAGCGCGCGGCCGTTTCGCCGCTCGCCGCTGTATTCGCTGCTGCGTGACGAGGGCGCGTGTTTCGGCAGCAAGATGGGTTGGGAGCGCGCCAACTTTTTCGCGCCCTCACCCGCTGAAGCGAGAATCGACTACGCGTTCGGCCAGCAGAACTGGCTGCCCTGGAGCGGCGCCGAACATCGCGCGTGCCGCGAAGGCGTCGCGCTGTTCGACATGACGTCGTTCTCCAAATTTCTGGTCAAGGGCCGCGACGCGCAAAGCGTGCTGCAAGGCATCGTCGCCAACGACGTGGACGTGCCGACCGGCGCCACGGTCTACACCGGCATGCTCAACGAGCGCGGCGGCTACGAATCGGATTTCACGCTCACGCGCCTCGCCGACGATCAATACCTGCTCGTCACCGGCAGCGCGCAAACCACGCGCGACTTCGACACCATTGAGCGGGCGATTCCACACGATAAACACTGCACGCTAGTCGACGTCACCGGACAGTACGCGGTGCTCGCCGTGATGGGTCCACGCTCGCGCGAGTTGCTGCAAAGCGTCTCCAAAGCGGACTGGAGCAATGAAGCATTCGCTTTTGGCCAAAGCCGCGAGGTGGATCTCGGCTACGCCACGGTGCGCGCCACGCGCCTCACCTATGTCGGCGAACTGGGCTGGGAACTGTATGTGCCGGTCGAATTCGCCGTGGGCGTGTACGAAACGTTGCATGCAGCGGGCAAAGCGTTCGGCCTCGTCAACGCGGGCTACTATGCGATCGACTCGTTGCGCATCGAGAAAGGCTATCGCGCGTGGGGCCGTGAACTCACGCCGGACACCAATCCGTTCGAAGCGGGCTTGTCGTTCGCGTGCAAGCTCGGCAAGGACATTGCGTTTCGCGGTCGCGACGCGCTGCTGAAACTGCGCGCCGAGCCGCTGCGCCGCCGCATGGTCGTGCTGACGGCCGACGGTGCCGCGCAACGCATGCTATGGGGCGGCGAAGCGATCCTGCGCGACGGCAAGCCGGTCGGCTTCGTCAGTTCGGCGGCATTCGGGCACACGCTCGGCTGTCCGGTCGCGATGGGCTATGTGAACAACCCCGACGGCGCGGCGGATGCCGCGTATCTGAACAGCGGCCGCTATGCAATCGATGTCGCCGGCGAACTGCTGCCGGCCACCGTGCATCTGAAAGCGCCTTATGATCCGCGTTCAGAACGCGTGAAGAACTGAAGCATTAACAACTCGTTAACAAAGCATCAACGCTCGCCGCGAGCCATACTCGAAAACACACCGTCGCGGCGAATCAGCCCATGCAGCAACGCCGCAGCGAGATGCAACAGCACCGTGGCGAACAGGGCAAATGCGAGCCACGTGTGCAACGCGCGCAGCAACGCGAACAGCTCGACGTTATGCGGCGCGATCGGCGGCAGATGCAGCGGACCATATAGCGTGACCGGATAGCCCGCAGCCGACAGCATCGCCCAGCCGATCAACGGCATTGCCGCCATCAACACATACAGCACGAGGTGCGAGGCCTTCGCTGCGAACCGCTGCGGCGTGGGCATGGTGTCGGGCAACGGCGGGCTGCCGCGCGTGAGGCGCACGCCCACGCGCAGCACCACCAGCAGCAGCAACGCGATACCGAGCGGCTTGTGAATCGCAATCAGCGTGTCGTGCGCGCGCGAGACGGTGGCGACCATGCCTACGCCGATGAACAGCATCGCGATGATCAACGGCGCCATGGTCCAGTGCAATAGCCGCGCGAGCGGGCTGAAATGGGTGCGCGTCGGCCTCATGAGTGCTCTCCGTTTGTCTGGGCTTGATGAACCGCCGGATGCAGCGCTTCCTCGCGTGTGCGGCGTTTGTACGACAGCGCATACGCGGCCGAGCGCGCGGCGAGCAAGGGATCGTCCGACGGCTCGATGCCGGCCGGCAGAATCGTCGGATCGAAGTTGACGTCGCGGCATGCGCCGTTTTCCTGCGACGTCGTGTGATCGATCACCAGCGTGCCCGCGTCGATGTGCTGACGATCGTCGGGCCATTGCAATGTGGCGTCGTTAGTGGGGTCGCCGGGTTTGGCGACGGTCAGGATCAGATGCCAGCGCAGAGGGCCGTTTTCCAGGCGCTGATCGAGGTCCGCTTCGAGGAAATTCTTTTCGGCTTTTTCCGCATCGGTGATCGGCGCATACGGCGTCTCGGGCACCATCGCCCAGCGCACGGCGCGCGTGTTGCCGGCGCTGTCGGTGAAACGGAACGCGTTAATGCCGTAGTACGCGGCATTCGCCAGACTCGACGAAGGCGGATGCGCCTTCACCCACGCCTGAAACGGCTGCGTCTCGGGATTGGCGGCGTAAAACGCCTTCAGTCTCGCGGGGTCCGGTTTGCCGGTCGCCGGGTCGGGCTTCGCGGCGACCAGTTGCTGATAGAACTGCTCCGGCGTGTGCACGGCGAAAACAGGCGTCGAGTTCATCCCCGTGCGCCACTGCTCGCCGTTCTGCAACAGGAACTGCAACGCGAGGCTGCGCACGGGCGAACTGGTGTCGGGCGCGGACGGGTTGCCGCCGGGCACTGCGAAGCGGCCCGTCACCGGCGTGCGGCCGGGCGCGAATACGGCAGCGCGGGACAGCACCGCGCCGTCGCCGTTGCTATCGAAATAGCCCTCGATGCACAGACCCTTCGCGTGGTTGCGCCGGTAGCCGGGATGCGGCTGGCCGGCCACGGTCTCGAAGGTGTCGATGAGACGCGGCGCGGTGAGACGCGAAGGCGTCAGCCAGCCCGCCGTGTAGGCAAAGCCGCCGGCGAGAACCAGCACGGCCGCGCCGATCACGGCCAGTCTGCAAGGCACACAGACAGGCCCGGAGTTGGGAACGGATGGTTTTGCCACGGAAACTCCTCTGTTGGATAGATGCGCTTACCGGGCTAACACGCGATGCCGCGATCTATTCCAAACGATGCCAATCGATACCGGCGCGCCCGTTCCATTCGCGCGCCGGGTATCGTCAGCTTCAATTGACGCTGCCCGCCTGCGCGCTTTGACTCGCGGCATGGGTGGCGGCCGCCGCTTGCGCGGCGAGTGCTTCCTTGTGCTGTTCGACCTGCTGAGCGAACACGGGGCTGACGTCGGGATACGATGCATCGGTGACGTAATTCAGGCCGTTCTGCTGTGCCTGAATCAATTCCTGGTACACCTCAGCACGTGTCTTGCCTTGCGCAAAAGCGCTCGACGAGGCGGCGAGAACGGCAACGGACAAGGCGGCAAAAGCGAGCTTCTTCATGATGAACTCCAGTGAGTTTTGTGCGGGTTCGCATCAGGGAGAACCACGGGTTCGCGGCTTTTATTCCTGTATCGAAGGCTCGAAAAAAACATATCCGGAAGTGGGAATAAAGCGGCGCACCAAGGGGTTAGCACGCAACGCGGCAGCGCACCGAAGGCCGTCTGAAAGTGCGGCCGCGGCCGCCCCGCGGCGTCGAAACCGGCATGTGAACATATGGAATAAACTTGGCCGTGTGGGTGTTCGCCCTCGATAGCTGAACTCCAACGCACGCCGACATCATGACCACTAACGCCCCTTCCGATTCGCCGCTTTCCGAAGCGGACATTCAGGCCTACGCCGACGGTACGTTGACGCCGGAGCGCGCCGCGTTTCTGCGGGACTATCTGGGCAAGGATCCGGCGGAGGCGCGCCGGGTGGCGTTTTACGGCAGGCTGAACACGCAGATCCAGCGGGCCTTTCAAACGACTGACGAACCCGTGCCAGGCCGCGCGACAGGATGGCGCCGTGCATTCGGGCGCATGAATGCGTCAAAACGCGCTCGCAGGATACTCAACGCGCTGGCGGCGCTCGCGCTGACGCTGGCGGTGGCGAGCGGCTGGCTTGCCGCCACTCAGGTGTCCGCTCAGGCGCTGAACAATGCCGCCGTCATGGCGCTGGCCGAAAGCGCCGCGGGGCAATTTTCCGCCGCGTCGCCGACTCGCGCCGATCCGTCCGCGCCGAACCTCTCGGCGATCGGTTTGCGCCTCGTCGACCAAAGGGTGATCGCGCTGGGCCCGTTTCAGCGCGTCAGCGAATTCATCTATCTGAACGGCGACAATCAACCAGTGGTGCTGCTCTCGGCATTGGCGCTGCTCGCGCCGGCGCAGCCGCAGTGGTCCGCGCGGCGTATCGGCGACATTCGTCTGTTGCTCTGGACCGCTCAGCGGCAACGTTTCGTGGTCGCCGGCAACGCCCGCACCCACGGCCTGATGCGCGCCGCCGACGCAATGACCATGCGATGACCGCCGAACGCAATCCGCGATCTCATGTAAAGCAGGGGAATAAAGTGCACGCACGTGTGTTCGCACCTCGAATGCGTCTTTTCGCGCGACTGCAGGACGCCTCCCTGCCCGCGAAAAGCCCACGATTGGGATAGAAAATGGATGTCCGTGACGAGCTGATGGAGCATGTGCCGCGTTTGCGGCGCTATGCACGAGCGCTGATCAACAACCGCGACCTCGCCGACGATCTGGTGCAGGACACGCTGGAGCGCGCGCTCGGCCGCACCGGCATGTTCCAGCCGGGCACCGACCTGCGTGCGTGGCTGTTTACGATCATGCACAACGTGTTCGCCAACCAGGCGCGCAAGGCTTCGGCGCGCGCCGTCCACGTAGCGGTGGACGACGAAAGCGTGTCCGAGAGCGAATTCGCCGTGCCCTCCGAGCAGACCCGCTCGCTGGAAATGCGCGACCTCGACTACGCGTTGCAGCGCCTGCCGATGGAGCAGCGCGAAGTCGTGCTGCTGGTAGGCCTCGAGGAAATGAGCTATGCCGACGTGGCGCTCGCGCTGAACATTCCGATCGGCACGGTGATGTCGCGGCTCTCGCGCGGACGCGAACGGTTACGGGCACTGATGGCGGGCGCGCAGCCCGGTGCGAAATTACAGGTGGTGCGATGAGCGACCAGACTATGCCGATCGGCGAAGAAGACCTGCACGCGTACGTGGACGGCACGCTGTCCGACGAACGCCGTGCCGACGTGGAGCGCGCGCTCGAACAGAATCCCGAACTGGCCGCGCGCGTCAGCGATTATTTTTCGCTGAACAGCATGTTCCACGAGCGCTACGACCGCGTGCTGAGCGAGCCGGTGCCGAAGCGCCTGCAAGCGCCCGCGCCGCGTCGCTGGAGGATTGCCGCCAACTGGCCGCAATTCGCCGGCATGGCGGCGGCGCTGGTGTTGGGTGTGGGCATCGGCGTGGGCACGCATATGGGGCAGGACGTCATCGCGCCGGTGGCCGGCGGCCACTCCGACACGCGCCCTGTCAGCGCGGACAGCTCTGAAATGTTCGCGCGGCAAGCGGCGGTGGCGCACGTGGTCTACATGCCCGCCATCGACCGGCCGACCGAGATGAGCACCGACGGTCACGAACAGGATTTCGTGCAGTGGCTCGCCAACCGGCTCGGCACCAACGTGCATCCGCCGATTCTCTCGAAGAGCGGCTTCAACCTTTCGGGTGGACGCCTGTTGCCCGGCGCCGACGGACCGACTGCGCAGTTCATGTATCGCGGGCCGAACGGCGAACGCGTCACGCTGTGCATTTCTCGTCGCCAGCAGAATTCGAACACGACCGCGTTCAAGCTGTATCAGGACGGCCCGGTGAACGTGTTCTACTGGATCGACGGCGACTTCGGCTATGCGGTGTCAGGCGGAATCGACCGCAAGCAGTTGCTGCAACTGTCGCATGATGTCTATGCGCAGTTGACGGGTGCGACGCCGGGCTGATCGCAACGCTGCCGCGTCTTTATCGTGGTGCTGCAATGCGGCGGCCATCTTGCGGATCGAACGCAACAAGGCTGCCCGCGTTCGCGCCTGACCTGGTCAGCTCGCGCGGCGTTACGCCCAGCAGCCGGCCCATCCAGTGCGCCATATGGCTCTGATGCGCGAAGCCGGTATCGAGCGCGATCTGACTCGCGTTGAGTTTGCCTTGCAGCAGCAGCGTTCGCGCGCGCTCCACGCGCCGCTGTACCACGTACTGATGCACCGGCATGCCGAGCGTCTCGCGAAACAGCACCTTGAAATGCGGCACACTCAACCCGGCGAGCGCGGCCAGTTCGCTCAGCGTGAGACGCTGGTCCAGATGCGCTTCGATAAATTCGATCACGCGTGCGGCCGTTCTGGGCACGAGCGTGCGCCGCTGCTTGTTTCCGGGCGTCGGCGCGGCGCCGATCAATCGCACCACCATCGCCGTGCACAAGCTTTCGGCGTACAGAGGATCGGATGCCTCGTCGGCTTCCAGCTCGGCGCGTAAGGCCCACGCGAGATACTGAAAGCGCGGATCGCGCAGCTGGAATTGCGGGCGCAGTTGCGCGTCGGCCGTTTTCAACGACAGTTGCTCGACGGTGCGCCGCGCGAACGCCTCGCCGATCCACACGCTGAAAATCGTGCAGGCGGCTTCGTCGCTCCACTGCCCGTCGAGTCCCGCGGGAATCACGTCGGCGTCGCCATGCGCCTGGATTCGCGAGTGGCGGCGCTCGTTGCACATGCAGCGCGCCCTGACCGGCGCGCCGACGTGCACGCCCACCCGGTGATACCTGAACGCGGGCATGCGGTGCAGCCCGGCCGACACGTTGACCAGCTCCGCGCCGAAGTCCTGCCAGCCGAGCAGCCTGCTCGAGCGCAACACGACGCGGGAACCACTGTGCGGCTGCGGCTGTGTTAACGGTGTCACTGCATTCATCGCTTCCCTCGTGGATGGCGGCTCATGTGTCTGCATTGTGCGGCGTTTTTTGCGGCTTCGCTCAACTCTACGTGATTCAACGTTCCTGCTGCCGCGCCGCGGATAAAACCGTCATCCGAATCTGCGCAAAGCGATCCTTGCCCGCGCGTTTCCCGAGCGCCGCGCTCCTAAGATGGCGCCATACCGGGTCAACAAGGAGCGCAACGTGTTCGTGATTTTTGGAGCCGCCGGCAAGGTCGGCAAAGTGAGCGCGGCGGCATTGCGCCGTGCGGGTCGCATCGTGCGTGCGGTGGTCCGCGACAAAGCGCAGGGCGAATTCCTCGCGAAGATCGGTTGCGAGATCGTCGTCGCCGATCTGCTGGAAACCACGACCGTGGCCCGCGCTATTGAAGGCGCGCACGCCGTGCAACTACTGTGTCCGGTGCCGCACGCGCACGCCGATCCCGCGCAGGCGATGCGGCGCATGATCGACGCGAGCGTTGCGGCATTGCGTGGCGATCCGCCGCCACGCCTTCTCGCGCTCTCCGACTACGGCGCGCAACATCCGGCCGGCACGGGCATTACCACGCTGTTTCACGAGCTTGAAACGCAACTGCGAACCGTCGACTCGCAATTGACGTTTCTGCGCGCCGCCGAACACATGCACAACTGGGCCCGCGTACTGCCGGTCGCACTCGCGAAAGGCGCGCTGCCGAGTCTGCATCATCCGTTGAGCAAGCGTTTTCCGAGCGTCGCCGCACAGGACGTGGGCACGCTGGCCGCCGAACTGTTGCTCGACGATCGAGCGCAGCCGGTCTCGCCGCGGGTCGTGAGCATCGAAAGCGATGAGCGTGTCAGCGCATTGGATGTGGCGCGCACGATCGGCGAACTGGCGGGCCGCGCGGTGGTGGCACGCGCAGTGCCGCGCGGCGAATGGGACGCAATGCTTCAAGGCGCGGGACTCGGTGAACGCCATGCGCGTCTGATTACCGATCTCTACGATGCGCACAACGCCGGTCGCATCGATGTCGAAGCGGATATCAGCGAGCGGCGCTTCGGCGCGACGACGCTAGCGGAAGTATTGGCGGCGATTGTGCCGCGTGTGGCTGCGGCAACCGCTCGTTGAACGGCACCTGGATCAGGAGAGACAGCATGCGTACCTGCCCCTGGTTATACGCCTCGATCGAAGCGCGGAAGGTCACGACGGCCTGTCGTCGGACGCCCGCGACGCGCACGGGCACGAACGCGGGCACCAACGCGGACACGCCGCGCCGGCCGGCGATTGCGGCAACTCCTGCTGGCTGGTTCGGTTGGCGCGCGCTGCGGGACTTGCTCAACGCGATTCCCGACAGCAACGACGACTTCGGCATGTTCTGATCCGCGGCGCTTCGATGCAACGAAGACCCACAGCAAAGTGGAAACGCAAAGCAAAGCGGCCGGGAATCCGGCCGCAAGATATTGACGAACCCACCGCTACAGCGCCGGCCGCCATTCACACACGGCAGCCGGTGCCTGCGTATCGCTCATTCGTTTTCGTCGAAGTAATGTCCGAACTTGACCTGCTTGGTGCGGATATAACGCTCGTTTTCCTCGCGCATCGGGATCGCCAGCGCGACCCGCTCGCACACCGGAATGCCGTGCTTGGACAGCGTGTCGAACTTCTCCGGATTGTTGCTCATGAGCCGCACCGACGTGACCTTCAGCGTGCGCAGAATGCCCGCGGCGGAATCGTATTCGCGCGAGTCGTCCGGCAAACCCAGATCGAGATTGGCCTCGACGGTGTCGCGCCCCTGCTCCTGCAGCGCATACGCGCGAATCTTGTTCGACAGTCCGATGCCGCGCCCTTCGTGGCCGCGCAGATACAGCAGCACGCCGCAGCCTTCCGCCGCGATATAGCGCAGCGCAAGGTCGAGCTGCTCGCCGCAGTCGCAGCGGTACGAGCCGAGCACGTCGCCGGTCAGGCACTCCGAATGCAGGCGCGTCAACACGGACGACTTGTTGGCGACGTCGCCCATCACGAGCGCAAGATGTTCGGCGCCGCTCTCGCACACGCGGAACACGTAGGAAGTGAACGTGCCGTAGCGCGTGGGAAGCGTGGCGGTGGCGTCGAGAACGACGCATTCGCCGTTGAGTGCGCCGTCTGCTGCGGGCGACGGATCGTGAGACGTGAGCATGGCGTTATACAGTGGTGCTGACATGAACCCGATCAAACCGGGGATAAGGTACGGACTGGGGAGTTTACCGCTAATCGGCGTCCCGCACCCGTATGCCCTTGTGTATGCCGGTGCGTATGCCCTTGCGCGCGACACAAAACCGCCGCCGCCGCGCAGCGCTACCCGAGTTGAACGTTACGCGCGCCACAGTTATTCCCTGGGTACTGCAGCGGCGCGTCGCGCCTATACTGGAATCGCCTGTCCCTCACGACAGCGCGCCGCGCCGGCGTGCTGCACTGCGAAACGGAGCCGCTCCATGACAAGCGTTGCACAGCTTCTTAAAACGAAACCGAACAACACCACGGTTTTCACCGTCGGGGCCGACGATTCCGTCTACGACGCGATCAAGCTGATGGCCGAAAAAGGCATCGGCGCGCTGGTCGTCACGGACGGCGACAGCATCGCGGGAATCGTCACGGAGCGCGATTATGCGCGCAAGGTCGTATTGCTGGACCGGTCTTCGAAGGCCACGCCGGTGCGCGACATCATGAGCAAGGCCGTGCGCTTCGTGCGCCCCGACCAGACCACCGACGACTGTATGGCCCTGATGACCGAACGGCGCATGCGCCACCTGCCGGTGATCGAGAATGACCGGCTGGTCGGCATGGTATCGATCGGCGATCTGGTGAAGAACATCATTGCCGAACAGCAGTTCACCATTCAGCAGCTCGAGTTCTATATTCACGGCGAGCGGCCCTGACGCCCGGCGCACGCCGCGGCAAGGGTGCGCGAAAAAAGCCCAATCCGTGAAACGGTTGGGCGAAGCTACCTTGCGGCAGCGGAGGTTTCTTGAATTGTGGGCCGCGCGATTCGCGCGGCGCAGAGGTACTGAGACGCGCGCGATGCTGCCGGGGCACGTCGCGTTCATCTTGACCTGCTGGCTGAGTCCGTGCCTGCCACGCCTGCCGGCGCGCATGCAACGCCAGCTTCACTTCATACGACTTACGGCTCTAACTGCGAGCGACCGCGAGGCGCGCTTCTAGCAATCCGTGTCCGCCTCGCCCCGATCAGAGTCCCGTCGAGCAGACAGCCCGCTCAGGCCCGCCACGGGCCTGAATGAGCCAGCCTTGAAAAGCCCGGCTTGGCTTAGTTACCGAAATACACCGAGCGCGGGCCCGACATCGGCTGAACCACGCCGCCGGCTTGCGACGAACCGCTCTTCGCGCCACCGTAACCGCTGGTGTCGGCGACCGGTTCCTGGGTTTGCGCGACGGCCGGGTTCTGCGCCTGCACACGGCTTTCTGCAGCCTGAATGTCGGCCGGATACGTCGGGTCGTTGGACGCTGCCGGGTTATAGCCGGCCTGTTCCAACTGGATCAACTCCTGGCGAACTTCCGCGCGGGTGACCGGTTGTTGGCTCGACTGAGCAAAAGAAGCAATAGGAGCGGCGAGAACAGCTGCAATAGCGACTGCCTTAATGAGCGATTTCACGATGACTTACCTCCATACTGGTTTTATTTGCTTCGCTTATCACACCGTGTGAGAAGCGAGTGATTTCAGTCTAGTCACCAGATCGCCAAGGGAAAACCCTTGATTTCGAGATACATAATTGTCGTAATCGCAAGAATGGTCCGCTAATTACCGTAAGATTTTATTCAAGCAGCATCACTAGCGTAATAATTGTCGGGATCGTAACGTTTTGTGTCTGACGTTTCAAAAACACGTCGGAACCGGGTGCTTTTTGCCGCCGGCTGAACCGCCGCTGGTTAAATTTACGTCCGCTTGTGCGCACCCTGCGCACCCAATTGGGGCGGCAGCAGGAGCTTTCTCGGTCCGCTGACAAAAGCGCTGCCGGGCTCGAAAAACCGCAGCGGCCGGTGCATCTCGCGGGACAGGCCAATGCGTGTCGTGACGCCCACCGTCGTTTCGCCCCGCTCCAGAACGCCGATCCACAAATCGCGCCCCGCGCACAGATCGAGGCCGTCGAACGCCTGGCCGATGCCGAGTGCCGTGGTGAGCCGGCCGGGCCCGCGCGCGAGATCTCGCAGCGGCACGCCGGGCCGCCGCGCTTCCATCAGCGGCAAGCCTTCGAGCGGCTCGATCGCGCGAAACAGAATGCCGGCGCCGACGTCCTCCGCCTCGGCGGACATATTGAGCATGTACGAGAGTCCGTAAGTCAGTCGCACATACGCATGGCCGCGAGCGAGAAACAATGATCCGTTATACGGACGCCGGCCAATAAATGCATGGCTCGTCGAATCGCCGACGGGATACGCCTCGGTTTCCACAATCCGTCCGCTCATGCGCCCTTCCGGCAAATCGTGCACGAGGTATTTGCCGATCATGAAACGCGCGAGTTCGACGGTGTCGAGCGGTAATTCGTCACGAAGCAATGGCACGATAGGGAGTGGCTGATTCCGCATGCGTCAGACCTTATCTTTAAAGCACATGGGACGGCGAATTGAAAAATCCGGAAAACGCGATGCAATGCGCCCGACAATCCGATAGACCGGCCGTTATCCGCGAATAAAGCAATGCGCGCCTGATATCAAGCGATACGACGCCATCGGCCTGTTTTCATCGGCCCATTCGTTGTACCAAAACCTCACTTGCGCTGTGCTGCCATCACCATGGCACTAATTGGAGTATCGTGTGTTTCCGGCCTGCAGCACAGCCTTTGCCGGCTCACGTGTGTTTCGGCCCGCCCGAATCAGCGTATAGATTGAAAGCATTCGCACGATCCGCAGCACCGTTCCATTCAGATTTGATCCCGATGTACCTGCTGGTGTAGCGCACCGCCCCATCCCGGGGGCGTGTACCCATGACAATAGGAGAGAGTTGAATGAAAGCATTTCCGGCAATCAAGATGATCGGCAGCGCGCTGATCGTTCTCGCGTCCCTCAACGCGTATGCACAAAGCAGCGACGCCGCAGCCCCGGCCGCCGCATCGGCTACGCCGTCGGCCAAACAGACCAAGGCGGCCAACCGCGCGCTGGGACGCAAAGTCCGCAGCGCATTGTCGAAGACCAAAGGTCTGAGCGTGTCGAACATCACCGTGCGTGCGCGTGGCGGCGCGGTGACGCTGGCCGGCAGCGTGCCCGAACAGGAGCAGATCGACCTGGCCACCCAGGCGGCGCAAGGCGTGGCCGGCGTGACCTCGGTCAAGAACGCGCTGACCATTCGTCCGGTCGGCCAGTAAGCGAATGAACCGGGTATAACGACATAGCCGGGCGCCAGCGGTCCTGTCATGGCACGCTGGCGCCTTGGCCGCTCCGGCGGGCGGTTCCGCCGGGCGCCGCGCACCGCAAGTTGCCGCACACCGAGATGATCTGCCCAGCCGGTCGCGCGTCGGGCCAAAGTATCCCCCGCCCCTCAATTGCCTTGTATTCGCGACGCGCGAGTCGCTTGCCACCCGCGCAATTCCGCGTGACCCGATCCGTCGCACAAGCTGTCGCCGTTTGCGCTCACAGGATGCCGGACGCGCTGGCTCACCTTCGTCAAGCCCCCAGAATCGATACCTGCCCGACATCGATTATCCTTTATAATTTAATGTGTTAAAGCATACTCCTCATAAGTTACCTGAATATTCAGCCACGCTTCAGACCAGGACGGAGGTCGTCCGGGCCTGCCGCACTACCCAATACAAGCATTAGAAGGACGCCCGAATGACCACGCCCGTGACCGTTCTGCCCCGCTGGACCATTGCCGTGCCGTTCGTCGCGTGGATCGTACTCGGCATCGCTTATGCCATGCCGGGCAACGTTCTGCTGCTCGCGCTGGTCGGCGCGGCGCTGTGCGCTGCGGTTTTCACCGCGGTGCACCACGCGGAAGTGGTCGCGCATCGCGTCGGCGAGCCGTTCGGCACGCTGGTGCTGGCGGTGGCGGTCACCGTGATCGAAGTCGCGCTGATCGTCTCGGTCATGCTCACGTCCGGCCCGGAGAAAGCCGGTCTGGCGCGCGACACCGTATTCGCCGCAGTGATGATCGTCTGCAACGGCATTGTGGGCCTTTGCCTGCTGGTGGGCGGCCTCCGGCATCGCGAGCAGGATTTTCAGAGCCGTGGCGCTTCGGCGGCGCTGGCTGTGCTCGCCTCCCTGTCCGTGCTGACGCTCGTCATGCCGAACTACACGACGACCAGTGTGGGTCCGGTCCTGTCGTCTTCGCAGTTGGCGTTCGCCGGAGTGTCGTCGCTGGTGCTGTACGGCGTATTCGTGTTCGTGCAGACCGTGCGCCATCGCGATTACTTTCTCGCCGCCACGCCGGATGAAAGCGTCCACGCCGCGCCGCCAACCGCCGGCGAGGCGCTGGCGGCCGCCGGCTTGCTGCTGGTGTGTCTCGTCGCGGTGGTCTTGCTCGCCAAGGTGCTCTCGCCGGTGGTCGAAACCGCGGTCCAGAATGCGGGCGCGCCAGCGGCCGTGGTCGGCATCGTGATTGCCGCACTGGTGCTGCTGCCCGAAGGGCTTGCCGCCGTGCGCGCGGCGCGCGCCGATCGGTTGCAGAACAGTCTGAATCTGGCGCTTGGCTCGGCGCTTGCCAGTATCGGCCTGACTATTCCGACGGTCGCCGGGGTGTTTCTGTACACCGGTCAGCCGCTCGTGCTCGGGATCGACGGCAAGGAAACCGTGCTGCTCGTTCTCACGCTGATTATCGGCACACTCACGCTCAGCAGCGGCCGCACGACGATTCTGCAAGGCGCCGTGCATCTGTCGCTGTTCGCGGCGTACCTGTTTCTCTCGTTCGCGCCCTGAGCCAGCAGACTACTCCTCCCAGTGCGCCGCGATCCAGTCGCGAAACAGGTTCAGCTTCTGCTGGTGCGCGACCGAGTCCGGGTAGACGAAGTAATAACGCCAGCCGGTCTTGAGTACCGTATCGAACGGCCGCACGAGGCGCTTGGCCGCCACGTCCTCGTCGATCAACGCAAGGTCGCTGATCGCGACGCCGAAACCCTGCAGCGCGGCGTTGGTCGCCATGTCGAGCGTGTCGAAGCTCGGGCCGTGCTCGGCGTCGATGACCGGCGCGGTCGCGGCGTCCACCTCGGTCACCTTGGCAAGCCACATTTTCCAGTCGCGATGGTCGCGCGTGGGATGCAGCAGCGTATGGCGCGCAAGGTCGGCCAGTTCGGCAAGCGGCTTGTCCTTCAGCAGATCGGGCGCGCATACGGGCGTCAGACGCTCCTCGAACAACGACACGGCCTGCACGTCCGCGCCAGGCGAGGAGCCGTAGATGATCGCAGCGTCGAACGGTTCGAGCTGGAAATCCACGTCGTGCTGCCACGTGGTCGTGATCTGCACATGCAACTCGGGATACTCGGCCTGGAAGCGCATGATCTTCGGCAGCATCCAGCGCATCACGCAGGTCGGCACTTTCAGTGCGAGATCGGTGCGCTGCCGTGTCAGGCGCAGCGAAATTTCCTCGATGCGCGCAAAGCTCTCCTTCACGGCCGGCAGCAGCAATTCCCCTTCGGCGGTGAGCGTCAGGCCTTTCGCATGGCGTTTGAAGAGCGGAAACTTGTAGTAGTCCTCGAGCGCGATGATTTGCCGGCTGACCGCGCCTTGCGTGAGGCACAAGTGGTCGGCGGCGCGCGTGAAACTGCGATGTCGCGCCACGGTTTCGAAAATCTGCAGCGCATTGAGCGGCGGTAGGCGTCGCATCGGCGTATCCGGGATCAGAAAAAATCATTGGTGGACGTGACGGCATGGATCGTCGTAAGCCGCCGAAATGCCGCCAGAGCCCACAGGATACGCGATCACAAATTGCCTTAGGGCAAGCCGGCAGCGGAGCGCCCATGCATTCGGCTCATGCTGCCGCCGAAACTTAAGGCTCGCGAGGCCGCCATGCACCGATACAGGGCGAAACCTGTTCGAAACCGCACCAGAACCGAGCTTTCCTCATACCTCCGCGTGAACGCGAAACGCCGGTAAAAGATGGACGTTAACCCGCATGCGCTACTGCCTCGGCGCTCCCGCCACCTGAGCGGCGTGCGCCACCGCGGTCGCGCGACGGCGTGCGCATGAGATTACGTCATGCGCTCCATGCGCATATTTCGTTTGTTGAGGGATTTTGACAAACCTAGAGTGCATCCACACGCAGCGCAAGCAGGCAACGCAAACACGCGATGCAACGGCAGCGGTCACACGATTCCATCAGGCAACAGGCGTTCAACACAGGAGACCGCCATGCAAGAGATCAAACGGGGTAGAAGGCAGGCCATCAAGACGATCGGCGCGGCACTCGCGGCATCCACCTTGCCGATGCCGTTCATCAACCTGCGCGCGCAGGAACACAATTTCAGCGGCAAGACGCTGCGTCTGCTGACCTGGTCGGACGATACCGGCGCCGCCGCTTTGCGCAACATCGCCGCCACGTTCACGGCGAAAACCGGTGCCAAAGTGATCGCCGACCGCGCCGACGGCACCTCCGGCATGGTCGCCAAGGTGAAGGCCGCGGGCGACCGCCCCACCTACGACGTCATCACGTTAGCCGGCGTCGGTGCGTCCGGTCTCGGCGACGCCGGCCTGCTGATGAAGCCCGAGCTGGACAAACTGCCGAATCTGAAGGACGTCGCGCCGCAGTACCGCACGGGCGCGAACGGCTTCGGCGTCGGCTATCTGCTGTGGTCGGACGGGCTGATCTACAACACCTCGACGGTCAAGACCGCGCCGGCTTCGTACGAAGCACTGTGGGATCCCAAGTACGCCGGCCGCCTGTTCCTGCCGCCGCCCGAATGGGCCGAAGCGGTCGACCTCGCGATCATCGCGGCGAAGATGAACGGCGGCTCGCAACAGAACATCGAACCGGGCTTCAAGAAGCTGATGCAGCTGAAAGATCGCGTGATGACGCTCGGCGAGAACCCGAACCAGGTGGCCGATCTGTTCCGCACCGGCTCGCTCGATATCGGCGGCATCTATTCGCCGGCGTTTTTCCCCGACCAGATCCGCAAGCCCGAGTACAAGATGGGTGTGACCTACGGCATGAAGGAAGGCTTCGCCACGCAGTTGATGTTCACCGTGATCCCCAAGTCGCATCCGGGCGACAGCGATCTGATCCACGCCTTCATCAACCATTCGCTCGACGCGGGCGTGCAAGGCCGCATGGCCGCCGACGTGCTGAACGGCCCGGTCAATTCGAAAGCGGTGATTCCCGCCGAGAGCCGCGCGTTCGTGCCGAGCCCGCAGCAGATCGCAGAAAAGGCCGTGTTGCATGACGACAAGGCGCTCGCCGTCGTGCAACCGGCGTGGATCAAGCGTTACACCGAAATCTTCTCGGCATGACAGCGATGCTCGCGCGCTTTTCGCGGCGTGCCTCATCGGCGTCCGGCGCAGTGCCGGACGTGCCTGACGCGCCTGCCGCCACCGCGATGGAAAAAGCGCGGCCGTGGCTGCTGCTCGCGCCGATCCTGCTGTTTCTCGCCGTGCTCGGCGCCGCGGCGCTGGTCGTGCTGCGCATGAGCTTCGGCACGCAAGGCAACGAGTGGCGCGGCTTCACGCTGCAAAACTACGCGGACCTGCTCGACGGCTACTTCATGAAGTCGTTGTGGCTGACATTGAAGCTCGCATTTCAAAGCATGATCTGCGCAGTGCTGCTGGCGATTCCCGTCGCCCTGGCGATGGCGCGCACGAAGTCGCGGCTCGCCCGGCGCCTCCTGCTGGCCGGTGTGCTGCTACCGCTGCTCGTCAATCTGCTGCTGCAGGGCTATGGCTGGCTGATCATTCTCGGGCCGGCCGGGCTGCTCAATCACGCACTGCTCGGCAGCGGCCTCGTGCAACGTCCGTTGATGTGGCTGTACCGCGAAAACGGCGTGCTGCTCGGCCTGATCCAGACCGCGTTTCCGCTCGCCGTGCTGCCGCTTTCGAGCGCGATGCGCGCGGTCTCGAGCACTTACGAAGAAGCCGCCGCCACGCTCGGCGCAACGCGCTGGCAAACGCTGCGTCACGTGCTGTTGCCGCTCGCCATGCCCGGCCTCGTGTCCGGCGCGCTGCTCGTGTTCGCGTACAACGCGAGCGCGTTCGCCGTGCCGCTGCTGCTCGGCGGACGACGCGTGCCGATGCTCGCCGTGCTGGTCCACGATCAGGTCGCGCCGCTGCTGAACTGGCCGGCGGCGTCCGCGTCGGGCGTGGTGCTGATGGTCGCCACGCTGACCGTGATGGCGCTGTCGCAGCGCCTCGTGCGCCGCACGCAACGTCTTGCCGAGGAGCCGCACACATGAGCACGCCGATTCAGACGGCGCAAGCCGCGCGCTTGCAGCCGCGCCCGCCCCGCACTCCCCGCACGCCGCGTCTGGCGGCCACCATGCCCGGCCAGCTCGGCAAGGCCACCGCCCTGCTCGCGGCGATCGTTCTGTTTCTCGCCGCGCTGCCGATCCTCACGATGATCACCATGTCGTTCAGCGCGGCCGACACGCTCGAATTCCCGCCGCACGCGTACGGCCTGCACTGGTATCGCGCCGCGTGGCACAGCTTCGTGTCGCCGGACGCGAGCGACTCGCTGTCGATGGGCGCCGCATTGACCACGAGCCTGATCGTCGCGATTTCGACGATGGTGATCGCCACGCTCGTCTCGGTGCCTGCCGCTTACGCGTTGAGCCGCTACCGTTTTCGCGGCAAGCCCGCGGTGGAACAACTGGTCGCGCTGCCGCTCGTGTACCCGCTCGTGATGCTCGGCCTGTCGCTGCTGCTGGTGTTCAACGTGCTGCCCGTCGAGCTCGGCGTGTTCCGCCTGATCATCGCGCACGTGATTCTGGCGCTGCCGTTTACCGTGAAGAACTGCGCGGCGTCGGTCGCCGCGATCGGCCCGGAGTTCGAAGAGGCCGCCTGCGTGATGGGCGCGAGTCCAGGCCGCGCGCTCGTCGACGTGATCCTGCCGCTGATGCGCCCCGGCATTCTCGCCGGCATGCTGTTCGCATTCATCGTCTCGTTCAACGAATTCACGGTGACGTTCTTCCTCTACGGCATCGACACGATGACGCTGCCGGTGTGGCTCTACAGCCGCACGGTGTCGTCGCTCGATCCGACCGTGTTCTGTTTCGCCGTGTTCATCGTCGCGATCGACTTCGCGCTGATCTGGCTGCTCGAAAAACTGATCGGCGACGAAGGCGTTGCGCTGTGACCGCATCCCGTGAACCCGCGCGCTCATGACGACCCCTTGCTGGAGCATCCGATGACCCATTTAACGTTGCAGGCCGTGACCCGGCGCTTCGGCGCGGCCCATGCCGTGGACAGCGTCGATCTGAGCGTGCCCGACGGCAAGCTGGTGTGCTTTCTCGGCCCGTCAGGCTGCGGCAAGACCACGCTGCTGCGGATGATCGCCGGCCTCGAAACGCCGACCTCGGGCAGCATCCATTTCGCCGGACGCGACATCACGCGGTTGCCCGCGAATCAGCGCGACTTCGGCATGGTGTTCCAGTCGCTCGCGCTGTTTCCGCATATGACGGTCGCGCAAAACGTCGCTTATCCGCTGAAGCTGCGCAAGACCACGAAGGAGCAGCAGACGCGGCGCGTAGCCGAACTGCTGGAACTGATCCAGTTGCCGCACATGGCCAACCGCCCCGTCACGCAACTCTCCGGCGGCCAGCGCCAGCGCGTGGCGATTGCACGCGCGATCGCGTCGCAGCCGAAACTGCTGCTGCTCGACGAACCGCTTTCCGCGCTCGACGCCAAGCTGCGCGAAGCGATGCAGGTGGAAATCCGCCTGCTGCAACAGCGTCTGGGCATCACGACGATCATGGTCACGCACGATCAGCGCGAAGCCATGACGATGGCCGACGAGATCGTCGTGATGGAGAAAGGCCGCATCGCCCAGGTGGGCAAGCCGCTCGACATCTATCGCGATCCGGTCAGCGAATTCGTCGCCGACTTCATCGGTCTGGGCAATATCCTGCCGGTCACGTACGATGGCGCGGGCGGCGTGAGCCTGCCCGGCGGCCGGCGTATCAGCGTCGTGCAGCCGGCGCGCGTGCCGGCCTCCAGTAGCGATATCCGTCTGCTGATCCGCCCGGAAGACGTGTGCGTGAAAGCCGCGTCCGACGCGGCGGGCCCGAACCGGCTGGCAGGCACCGTCACGTTCATCCGCGACGTGGGCGCATCGCTCGAAGCGACCATCGACTGTGCCGGCTTCACGCTGACCGCCGCCACCACGCCGCGCGAAACGCCGGGGATCGCGCTCGGCATGGCGGTGCTCGCGGAACTGCCGCCGCATGCGTGCAAGCTGATCGCCGCACGCGCCGCACATTGAATCAAGGCACTGAAGCATCGCTGTATCACTCAGATTTGCCCATTCCAATACCGACATTTTCGACAGAGGACAGACCATGAACCAGCGCCCCACTGCCCAATCCCGCACCCGCCGGGTGTTCGCCACGCTCGCAGCGACGCTTGCCTTCACCGGCCTCGGCGCGCTGTGCGCGTTGCCGTCGGCCGCGCATGCGGACGCGCTCGACACCATCGCCAAGTCGGGCACGGTACGCATCGGCGTATTCGAGGACTATCCGCCGTTCGGCTCGATCGGCCCGGATATGAAGCCGATGGGCTACGACATCGATGTCGCCAACCTGATCGGCAGGGCGCTCAACGCCAAGGTCGAACTCGTGCAGGTGACGGGCGACAACCGCATGGCCTACCTCGCCGATCACAAGGCCGACATGCTGCTGTCGGTCGGCCAGACACCCGAGCGCGAAAAGGTGATCGATTTCTCGCAACCTTATGCGCCCTACTACCTCGCGGTGTTCGGCCCCAAAGCCTTGCCCGTGAAGAATGCCGCCGACCTCGCCGGCAAGTCGATTTCGGTCGCGCGCGGCACGCTGGAAGACCTGAGCGTGACCAAGATCGCGCCGCCCACCGCGAACATCAAACGCTTCGACGATCCTAACGGCGCAATTTCGGCGTTTCTTTCTGGTCAGGTACAGTTGATGGTAGTCGGCAACGACGTCGGCGCCACGATTCTCGCGCGTCATCCGGCCAACGATCCCGAGCAGAAATTCTCGCTGTTCAGCTCGCCCGATCACGTCGGTTTGAACAAGAACGAGCCGCGTCTGAAGCAGAAGGTCGACGAAACGATTGCCAAGGCCCGCAAGGACGGCACCATGAACGCGATTTCGCAGAAGTGGCTGCGGGCGCCGCTGCCGGCCGACCTCTGAACCTTTTTTGCGCGGACCGCGAGGCGTGGTCCGCGGCGGAGTCTGACCTCACGATGAGCGCCACGCCATGACCTATGCGTTCGATTTCAGCGGCTTCGGCCTCTATGCGGGGATGCTCGCGCGCGGCGTGGCCGTCACCTTGGGGCTGACGGCCGTTTCCACCGTGCTCGGCGCGATTGTCGGTATTGCCGGTGCGAGCGTGGCGGTGGCCGGACCGAAATGGGCGCGCTGGGTGGTGGCGAGTTATGTGGAACTGATCCGCAACACGCCGTTCATCGTGCAGTTGTTTTTCGTATTCTTCGGCTTGCCGAGCCTCGGTATCCATATCGACGAAGTGCAGGCCGCGATTCTGGCCATGACCGTCAATCTCGGCGCTTACGCGATCGAGATCGTACGCGCCGGCATCGACTCGATTTCGCGCGGCCAGGTGCAGGCGGCGCAGGCGCTCGGTCTGCACGGGCGGCAGGTGTTTCGCTATGTCGTGCTGCCGCAGGCCATCGCCAACGTGTTTCCCGCGCTGCTGAGCCAGGTGCTGATCGTGATGCTCGGCTCGGCGGTGGTCTCGCAGATCTCCGTGCCCGATCTCACGTATGCGGCCAACTTCATCCAGTCGCGCAACTTCCGTTCGTTCGAAAGCTACCTGATCATCACCGCGACCTATCTGTTGCTGTCGATCGTATTGCGGCAAATCCTCAACCGGCTCGGCCGCGGTCTGTTCGCGGGCCGTGCGGCGCGCGGCAACGACAGCGCGCCGCGTAACTGGCGCAACCGCCTGATGTGGCGCGGCGCCCGCACTCTGCCCACGGAGCGTTGATCATGGTCGAATTCACGCTGTGGGACATTGCCCGCAATCTGTTGCTCGCCGCCCGCTGGACCGTGCTGCTTTCGCTGATCGCGTTTGTGGGCGGCGGCATCGTCGGGCTGATTCTGCTCGCCATGCGCGTGTCGCCGATCGCCTGGCTGCGCCGTATCGTCGTGGTGTACGTGGAAGTGTTTCAGGGCACACCGCTGCTGATGCAGCTCTTCCTGGCGTTTTTCGGTTTGCCGCTGCTCGGTGTCGATGTATCGCCGTGGGTCGCGGCCACCGTCGCCCTGACGCTCTATACCAGCGCGTATCTGGTCGACATCTGGCGCGGCTGCGTCGAAGCCGTGCCGCGCGGTCAGTGGGCCGCGGGCGCGAGTCTCGGCATGACGTTCGGCCAGCAGTTGCGCTATATCGTGTGGCCGCAGGCGCTGAAAATCGCCGTGGCGCCGACAGTCGGTTTTCTCGTGCAGGTGGTGAAAAGCACGGCGCTTGCGTCGATCATCGGTTTCACGGAATTGACCAAGACCGGCACCATGATTACCAACGCCGCGTTCCGCCCGTTTCCGATCTACGGCATGGTCGCGATGATCTACTTCGCGATGTGTTTCCCGCTGACGTGGTACGCGCGTGTGCTGGAGAAAAGACAGAAGGTCGGCCAGCATCGCTGAGACTCGCAGCGGCGATTGAATAAAAAAAGCGGCAACCGTGCACAACGGTTGCCGCTTTTCTTTGCATGCCGCCTGACAGAACTTGCGGAACTAGCGCGCTGCGTGCGTCGACTTGCGCAACTTGGCGACGTCTCCGGCCGTGACCGCCGGCGCACCGTTGTTCCACCCGGCCCGCACGAAGGTCAGCACGTCGGCGATCTGCTGGTCGTTGAGCACCGGCGCGTACTTCGGCATCGGATACGGCGCGGGAATGCCGCCGATCACCAGGTCTTCAGTACCGTTGAGCGTCACGTTGATCAGCGACGACGGATCCTTCTCCAGCACGTTCGGATTGCCGGACAACGGCGCCAGCATCGGCGCGAAGCCGCGCCCGTCGACGCCGTGACAGTGCATGCAATACGCCGTGTAGACGCGCGCGCCTTCATTGTTCGCCGGCCGGTTGAGCGACACCTTCGTCGCCTGCGGATCGTACTTGTATGGCGCCGCACCGCTGCCGCCTGCCGGCGGGAGCGACTTCAGGTACGTCGACATGGCCGCGATGTCCGTGTCGTTCATGCCCTGCGTGCTGTTGTTGATCACGCTGGTCATCGAACCGAACGCAGAGGCATGGCGATTCGCGCCGGTCTTCAGGAACGCCTGCAGGTCCTGATCGTTCCAGCGGCCCAGACCGACGTTGTGCTCGCCGGTCAAGTTTGCCGCGAACCAGCCGTCGAGCAGGCCGCCGGTCAGGAACGCGCTGCCGCTTTCATCCAGCGCCTTCTCCTGGAACGCGATGCCGCGCGGCGTATGGCACGAGCCGCAGTGCCCGAGTCCCTGGATCAGATACGCGCCGCGATTCCATGCCACGTCTTTGCCCGACTTGTCCTGGTAGACGCCCTTTTCGAGGAACACCATGTTCCAGAACTTCAACGGCCAGCGCATGTTCAACGGCCACTTGATGTCCGGCTCGCGGTTCGCCTGCTGCACGGGCGCCACGCCGCTCATGAAATACGCGTACAGCGCTTTCATATCGTCGTCGTTGACCTTGGCGTACGACGGGTACGGCATGGCCGGATAAAGATTGTGGCCGTCTTTGGCGACGCCTTCGCGCATGGCCCGTGCAAAGTCCTCTTCCGTGTAACCGCCAATGCCGGTCTGCTGGTCGGGCGTGATATTGGTGGTGTAGATCTGGCCCATTGGCGTGGTCATCGGCAGGCCGCCCGCGAACGGCTTGCCCTTCGGCGCCGTATGACAGGCGACACAATCGCCGACCTTGGCCAGATAGGCGCCGCGTTGCACCAGGGCTGGATCGGCCGATTGCGCGGCCGCCTGCGCCGGCGTCTGCGCGAGCAACGGCAGCGTCACGCACAACGCCGCACCGAAACCCTTCAGTGTATTTTTCATGTCGGGCTCCGTTAAGCGGTCTGCAACTGGCTGCCGACCGGCAATTGCCGCAGCCGCTTGCCGGTGGCCGCGAAAATCGCATTGGTCAGCGCGGGCGCGAGCGCCGCCGTGCCGGGTTCGCCGATACCGCCGGGCGCCTCGCTGCTCTTCACGATATGCACCTCGATAGGCGGCGTCTGATCGATCCGCAGCATCCGGTAGTCGGTGAAATTGTTCTGCTCCACGCGGCCGTCCTTGATCGTGATCTCGCTATAGAGCGCCGCCGTGATACCGAAGATGATGCCGCCCTGCACCTGCGCCTCCACCGTGTTCGGATTGACCACCATGCCGCAATCGACCGCGCACACCACCCGCTTGACCGCCACCTCGCCCTGATCCACCGCGACGTCGACGACAATCCCGAAGAAGCTGCCGAACGCATGCATGACCGACACGCCGCGCCCTTGCCCCTTCGGCACCGCGCTGCCCCAGTTCGCCGCCTGGGTGGCGACGTTGAGCACGTTCAGCGCGCGCGGCGTCTTGCCGAGCAGATCCTGACGGTATTTGACGGGATCGACTTTGGCCTGGGCCGCGAGTTCGTCGATGAAACTCTCCACCACGAAAGTGCTGCGTGTCGGTCCCACGCCGCGCCAGAATGCGGTGGGCACCGCATGCGGCTCCTGGCGAACGTAATCGACCAACTGGTTAGGCAAGTCATACGGCAGGTCCGAAGCGACTTCAACCGCGTCGGGATCGACGCCGTTCTTGAACGCGGGCGGCGCGAAGCGCGCGATCACCGACGAACCGACTATCCGGTGCTGCCACGCAATCGGCTTGCTGTTCGAATCCAGTCCCGCGGAGATCTTGTCGTAGTAATACGGCCGGTACATGTCGTGCTGAATGTCTTCTTCGCGCGTCCAGACCACTTTCACCGGCGTGGACACCTGTTTGCCGACCTTGACGGCCTGCGTGACCATGTCGAATTCCAGCCGCCGCCCGAAGCCGCCGCCGATCAGATGGTTGTGCACGACAATCTTGTCGGCGGGCAAGCCTGTGACCGCCACGGCGGCGTCCACTACCCGGGTCGGCACTTGCGAGCCGAGCCAGACATCGCAGCCGTCGGGGCGCACATGCACCGTGCAGTTGATCGGCTCCATCGTGGCGTGCGCGAGGAACGGCTGCTGATACACGGCGTCGACGCGCGTCTTCGCGTTGCTGAACGCATTGGCGACGTCGCCGTCTTTACGCGCCACCGCGCCGTTGCGCTGCGAGGCGTTGGCGAGATCGTCGACGATCTGCTTCATCGACAGATTCGCGCCCGAGCCTTCGTTCCACTTGATGACGAGCGCCTGCACGCCGCGCTTGGCTGCCCAGGTGTGGTCGCCGATCACCGCGACCGCGTTATCGATCTTGATGACCTGGCGCACGCCGGGAATCTTTTTCGCATTGGTGTCGTCGACGCTGGCGAGCGTGCCGCCGAACACCGGACAGTTCGCGATCGCCGCATAGACCATGTCGGGCACGCGCACGTCGAGCCCGAACAGCGCGGTGCCGTCCACTTTCTCCGGCGAATCGAGACGCTTGACCGCCGTGCCGATCAGCTTGAAGTCTTTCGGGTCCTTGAGCTTGACATTCTGCGGCGCGGGCAGACTGGCGGCCGCGGTCACCAGCTGGCCATAGCCGATGCTGCGCTTGCTGGCCGCGTGAATCACCTGCCCGGCCTGCGCATGGCAACTGGCCGGGTCGACCTGCCATTGCTGCGCGGCCGCGCTGATCAGGACCGTGCGCGCGGTGGCGCCGGCTTTACGCATCGGCTCCCATGCATAGCGGATCGAGGTCGAACCTCCCGTGAGCTGGCCGCCGAGCAGCGGGTCCATGAAGAGCTTTTCGTTCGGCGGTGCGTGGTCGACGGTGACCGTGTCGAGCGGCACTTCGAGTTCTTCGGCGATCAGCATCGGAATCGACGTATAGACGCCCTGGCCCATCTCCACCTTCGGAATCACCAGCGTGACCTTGCCCGCGGTATCGATCTGGATGAACGCGTTCGGCGCGAACACGCCGCTTTGCGGCGTTTCCACACCGTCGCCGCCAATCACCGATTTGCCGGCCTTCTGATCCTGGCTGGCGGCCGGCATGCTGAAGCCGAGCAGCAGGCCGCCGCCCGCCGCCGCGCCCACCGTCACGCCGAATTTCAGAAAGGTGCGGCGCGACAATCCACCTGCGGCGCGCGCGCCGGCTTTCGACGGCTCTGCGCCGTTCTGTGCATCGAGCAATCCCTGGGACATGTCAGGCTCCCTTCGCGGCTTGCTTGATCGCCGCGCGGATGCGGTTATACGTTCCGCAGCGGCAGATATTGCCGGCCATTGCGGCGTCGATGTCCGCATCGGTAGGATTGGGGTTGCTCGCGAGCAGCGAAGCGGCCGACATCACCTGCCCCGACTGACAGTAGCCGCATTGCACCACGTCGAGTTGACGCCATGCCTGCTGAACTTTCTGGCCGGCCGGCGTGCTGCCCACCGCTTCGATGGTGGTGATCTTGCGGTCGCCGACCGCGGCGGCCGGCAATACGCACGAGCGCACCGCCACGCCGTCGAGGTGCACGGTGCAGGCGCCGCATTGAGCGATGCCGCAACCGAACTTCGTGCCGGTCAGACCGACCAGATCGCGCAAGACCCACAGGAGGGGCATGTCGGGCGGCGCGTCGACGGTGTGCGTCTGGCCGTTGATATTGAGCGTTGTCATGGGGCGGCTCCGAGTGGGGCTTATTGTTTATGAGGCTGTTTAGAGAGAGACGTCGAACCAAACTGTAAAGACCTGCCGTTTTTATTCGACAAGCCGGACTAATACGCAATGCGGCTTTCGGTTAGTTAGAAACGGCAGTTAATACACGGCGCGAACTCGCCGGGACTGACCGGTAAATTGTAGCCGCGCATCAAGAAGTTCGCCGCCTGGCTGCACGCCGCCTGCCGGCCGAAACCGTCTCGCCGGGCATATTGCACCGCTGAAAGCAGATTCGAATCAACGCGTTACCCTTCACACACCGGCCTCACCAGAGAGCCGCTGCGCGATCAGTTAATCTTGTTGAATCAATGCCGTGCGATTTTGTTAGCATGGATCCGGTCTGACTATCCGAAGGAGCAGCACACATGAACGACTCGCAATGCACCCAATTCCTCTCGGAGATTCGCCGGCCGCTATTGGCGCTGCACAAAGCCATTCTCGATCACGAGCGCGCAGCGTACGAAAAGGAATTCGGCCCGGTAACGCCCGCGGCTTTCCTGCAGGTGCTGATCAACGGTTCGGGGTTTCGCTGGCTCACGCCGCTCTCGACGGTGATTGCGAATGTCGACGAAACTCTCGACGACAAGGAGGCCGATGCCACCGACCGGATCGCGGCGGCCGAAGCAGTGGCGGGACTCTTCTCGCCCGACATGCCGAACAATGCTTTCCTGCCGCGCTACCTGCCGCTGCTGCATGCCGATCCGGCGATCCTGCATCATCACGGCCAGGTGACGCAGTTGTTGCGTGGGATCGAATCGAAGTAGTCGGCTCCCGAATTCCCTCACCATTGAGAGCGGGCGTTTCGATCCATCCCGAGGTGCTCGCTCGATGGCCCCATATGCATGCCATTGCCGGATTACCAGGCATTTTCGAATGCGGCCAATCCGGTGAGGCCTATTTTCAAGACAATTTATGCGCGATTCGTAAGAGTATGGCTCGCCTGCATGGCTCGTTTGCTGCTGAAACGAGTGCGAGATGAAGCGCCGTTTGAATTTGCCTGGTTTTGCTGAATAAAACAAAGGTGAGCTTCTGCGGGAGTCGCTACGAGCACACTACGAAGAGCATGCTACGAAAAGGCGGCCAGCATGCGTTACGAAGCCCTGCTAAGGTAAGCAGACCTCCTTGCGACGCTCACCGCTATGCAAAATTGGCCGCTCCCCGAAAGCTATACCTTTAACGATCAATCCGTACGCTTTAACGTGACCGGCAACGGTCCGCCGCTGGTGCTGGTTCACGGCACGCCGTTTTCTTCTTACGTGTGGCACCGCATTGCCCCGCATCTCGCGCAGACGCGCACGGTCTACTACTACGATCTGCTCGGCTACGGGCAATCCGAACAGCGCGATGCTCAGGACGTTTCGCTCGGCGTGCAGAATGGCTTGCTGGCGGAATTGCTGGCGCACTGGCAACTGAAAAACCCGGACGTCATCGCGCACGATTTCGGCGGCGCGACTTCATTGCGCGCGCATCTGATCGACGGCTGCGACTATCGCAGCCTCACGCTGATCGATCCGGTGGCGGTGGCGCCGTGGGGTTCGCCCTTCGTACGGCATGTGCGCGAACACGGTGACGCGTTCGCCGGACTGCCGCCTTACATCCACGAGGCAGTGGTGAAGGCGTATGTGCGCGGCGCGATCGCGCGCGAGATTCCGGATCACGAACTCGCGCCTTATGTGACGCCCTGGCTCGGCGCAACCGGCCAAGCCGCGTTCTACCGCCAGATCGCGCAGATGCATCAGCGCTACACCGACGAGGTCGAAGCACGCTATCCGCAACTGCGCTGTCCGGTGCAGATTCTGTGGGGCGAAGAGGATCAGTGGATTCCGCTGGCGCGCGGCCGTCAACTGGCCGCGGCCATGCCGGAAGCACGGTTTCAGCCGGTACCGAAGGCCGGTCACCTGATGCAGGAAGACGCGCCGGAAGCGATCGTCGCCGCGGCGCTGCGATGGCTGGACTAGGCGCGCGTGCCTAGCCGCGTCCTTGCGGCAGGTACGGCATGGGATCGATCGGCTTGCCGTCGCGGCGCAACTCGAAGCCCAACGACACCCGTGAGTTGTTCTCGTCGCCCATCTCGGCGATCTGCTGTCCCTGCACGACGATATCGCCGGTTTTGACCAGCAGCTTGCGATTGTGCGAGTAAGCCGTCAGAAAGTCCTTGTTGTGCTGGACGATGATCAGGCTGCCGTAGCTGTTCAGGCCCGTGCCGGCGTACATCACCTTGCCGCCGGCCGCCGCCCGTACGGGATCGCCCGGCTTGCCGCTGATTTCGATGCCCCGCGTTTCTCCCGGCTGGAAGGCCTCAACCACGCTCCCGCCCGCAGGCCAGGCCAGCGACACGCCATTCGCGTGACGCGCGGTTTGCTGCGCCACTTCGCGTGCTTCGGCGGCGCTGGGCGCGGGCGACTGTGCGGGCTGCGGTTGCGCCGCGCCTGCTGATCCTGCTGATCCAGCCGATGCCGCCACGGTTTGCCGCGCCGCGCCCGAAGCCGCGGATCCGGAAGCCGCAGCGGCCTTTGCTGCCGCATTGGCTGCATTCACCGCCCGCACGGTTTCCGGCGACGCGACGCGCAACACCTGCCCGCGCTTCAGCCGCGAGGACGCCTTCAATCCATTCCAGGCCTGCAACTGCCCGACACTGCAATGATGACGCTGCGCGATGCGCGCGAGGGTGTCGCCGCGCTTGACGCGATACACCAGCGGCGGCGATTTCTTGAGTGGCGCGCTCTGGTCGGCGCCGGTCACGACCGGCGTTGCCGCCGCCGCGTCCGATGCCGGCACGCTTGCGGCCGGCACCGCTGAAGCAACCGTTGCGCCTGATGCCGCGCCGGTCTGCGCACCCTGCTGCCCCACACTCGCACACCCACTGACCGCCAGCGCAACCCATACGCCGGCCAGACTGGCCATCATCGTTCTGTCGAAACGCTTTCCCATCTTGTTCGACTCCTGCCTCATTCATTGTCGAGCCGGATGCCGGCTTGTAGCGGCGATGCGCACGCCCGAACGGCGCGCTGCTCTCCCTGCTACACAACCACGCCGCCTCGTGCGGCGCTCATCCATAGGCTGCCGGCAACCCAACTCTTCGCGTTCACAGCCTGCCGGATAGCCAGGACGCGCACCTACTGCCCGTCAAAACAGCCGATCTTCTGCGAAAAGGGTCAGATTACCGATTAAAATTCAAGCGGAATTGTAAAGTGCGTTTTATAAAAAACGCGTCAACTCACACACTCTGATACAAACCTTACCCACGGTATTGCCGACTTCGTTGCACTCGCAACGTGTCGGGCGGTAGCGGCTGGTCGCTGAAAGTCCGGCTCCACGCCCGCCTGCCCGCTTGTTGCCGGACTGCGCTTCATACGCCGCACACGGACAAGCGGCCGCATCCGCGAGACACGCAGGACGTACCAACGGCTACGCCTCGGCAACCGCACGATAACGTTTGCTTAACGGCAAAGTGAGGCAAAAACTTGAATCTTCTGTGAAGCGGTGGTGACAGCGGCGAGACAATCGTGACAGCACGAGGACGAATTTACGTCCGTCCCGCACGATGGGACGAGCACGGCTAGCTGTAGTACTCGCCTCGGTACTTCACGTAGCCGACCGGATGATGCGTAAAGTGCAGAACCGGCAGAACAGGGTTGCTATTGTCTTCGGTGGGATAGGCGCTGGCGTCGGGGATGTACTCGCCTTGTGCTTCGATCGGCTGCCCAGCCTCCAAGCCGGGAATTTCATGCGCGAGGCCCTCGTTGTCGCCGAAACGCACGGCGACGAACACCTCGGTGCCCAGCAGATTTTCCGTACCGCCTTCGAACTTCACGACCGTGTCGATCCTGATGATGAAGTGCTGGTGATTGGCGCCGTTGTGATTCTCCGGGCTGGCGAACACCTTGCTGATCGTGCCTTGTACGCAGGCCAGCGGCGCGCCCAGCGAATGAACGTAACTATGATGAGGAAGGATCTGCGTCGCTCGATTGCTCATGAAGTCTCCGCGAAAGGAATCAGCCTTGCTTACAGCGAATCGTAAGGCGCGCCGCAAGCGGGCAGCGGCGCGATACCGTTTGAGCCGGGCATGGCGCGTGAGTTCAGCGCACCGTTCATGGGAAACACGATGACCGTGAACTTCTCTGCGCACTTATGCCGCAAAGGATTGCTTTGCCACCGTGTGGAACAGCACGCCGACCCCGCTCGTGAAATACCGGTCGGCGCGAACGTGGCTGAGGGCTTCGATAGCCGCGGCCCCGACGTCGACCATCGAACCCCTGAACAGTCGGCGCCGATCATGACGATCTCGAGTTCCGCATGGTCGGCGAGTTCGAAGGAAGAGCCAGCATGCTATTGCAGTACGCCACGCTGAATCTGTTCGGCACCTGGCTGGAACGCGGCGAGTTTCCGTGTTTTTCGGACTAATCCTATCTGCCATTAGGAAAAGGACGATAGGTTGGAGAAGGCAATAAAAATATTCTTACGCATCCCATTGAAGTCGACGGGCACCGCGGTCAACCCGGCGCCGGTTTATCAAATGGAAAACCATTTCCGTCAGAATATTTTAAGTTCGCCGCCTTGACCGAGGCAGTGAATAAAGCCGAGGTTCAAGTGGATTCTCTCAGTTCAGCAAACCGGTTCATGAGCGGTTTTTTCTTCGGCACGCTGATTGCCGCCGTCGTCATGGTGCTGTTGTGCAATGCTGGCGAATTTTCGCCGTTTATGGCCAAACTGCATGCGCTGGAACAGGTTATCGTAACCGCGCTGATTTCGATCGTGATTGTCGACGCCAAACCATTGGCCTACAAAACCGTCTGGCGCGAGCGCCGCTGCAGCTTCGTACTCGATGAAGACATTAGCGCGACCCTGCGCGGCCGAACCTTCGGCATTCCGTTCGGCGTGATAGTCGGCATTCTGATTCAGAATTACGTGATCACCTGAGCGTTAATCCGTTCAGTACGCCGCCCGATATTCACGATTTTCGATTCTCACGCCACCGGATATTCGGTCGCGCGGCGCGGCGATGAAACGAAATCGGATATATCGCGCCTAGAACTTATGCCGGATCGCCGCCCGCACCACGACCTGCTTCGACGTCGATGAAGGAGACTGCGTGCCGGGCGTGAAGGCCTCGTCCAGAATCGAATAGGTCGAGTCGCCGGTCACCTGCTGATACTCGCCCTGAATGTAGACGTCGGTGCGCTTGGACAGGTTGTAGTCCGCCATCAGGCCGAACGAATGGATTTTCGGCTTCACACCGCCGGTCGAGGCGTCGTAGGTTTCCATCGTGTACACATACTGCGCGCCGACGAACAGCATTGGTGAGATCTGATACTTGCCGTTCAGCTCGAAGTTCTGATACTTCAGCGAATTCAGCAGTACGCCGGGCGGCACGAGCGGCGTCACGCCGAGATACCCGTTGCCGGTCGGATCCAGATAGTTCGAGTTGGTGTAGACGAAACCGGCCGTCGCCGGGCCGAACGTATAGGTAATGCCGCCGCCGAACACGCGCATGCGGGCAGCGATGAAGCTGGCGTCGTTCGCCGTGATCGCGCCGTTCGCGCCATTGCCGGGATTGTCGGCCTGCAGGTACGCCGCCGCCACCAGCAAGCCGCCATACGCATACTGGCCGCCGAAACTGTACGCGCGATTGTTGGCGAAACCGGTGTCGTTGCTGAAGCTGTAGACACCGCCGAACTGGAAGCCGGAAAGCGACGGACTGGTGTACTTGACCGCGTTGTCGAGGCGAAACGTGTTGTCCGTGTTGTCGTTATCGTACGGGTGCGAAAACAGCAAGCCGCCCCAATTGCCGTTGGCCGTGGTCTGGGCCAGATAGTCGACCACCGAGTCGTACTGGCGGCCGAACGTCAGCGTGCCGTATCGCTGCGCGCTCATACCCACGAAGGCCTGGCGGCCGAACATCCGGCCGCCCTGGTTGAACCGCCCGGAGCTCACGTCGAAACCGTTTTCCAGCTGGAAAATGGCCTTCAGTCCGCCGCCCAGTTCCTCGGCGCCTTTCAGCCCCCAGCGGCTACCCTGCGCATCGCCGCTCGCCAGTTCATAGACATGGCCGCGGCCGACATTGTTGGTGTAGTTGATGCCTTCGTCGAGCACGCCGTAAAGCGTCACGCTCGTCTGCGCCGAGGCGGACGCGGCAAAAGCGACAGACACAGCGGCAGAGACAGCTAGCGCGAACACTTGCCTGTTCATGAAGATCTCCCTGCACTCGAGCAATGGGACAACTCGACCCGGCCGCTGTTGTTCTGGCGCTTCGCCCAGGTGCTGACCGACCCTGACGCGCGCTTTACAGAAATCCTCACACGCCGTTAGCTCGCCGTCCATTGGGTGTGGTGTCGATATCTCAAATTGTTGCGAAATCTCCACTTGGTGCGGCAGCCCCTTTTACCTCGGCCCCCATTGAGGTAAACGAAGCAACGTCGCCTGGACTCGATCCGGACAACGGCTGACGCACCATGGACTTGCGGCGTGGCTGCGCAGTCGCGAGCGGATTTGTCACGGAAAGAAATATAATCGAAAGCTTTTTTGCGGCGCCGCAGCGGAACTCCGCCCCCGTCATGGGGTCATCTTTTACGCCTCCTGCAATCGCGCCGCGCCCGGCCCGGCCGGTTGAAAGCGGCGACGGGGATCGCGTATCCGCCGCTGTACCCCAATCCAATTTCCAGAAAGCCTTGTGAGACGCCTGCCGCGCTGGACTAGCGCGCCGTCGCACGGGGCCTGCTTTGGGCACCATACAATGCAAAAGTCGCAACCCCGCCTGATAGAGCTCGATTTTTTTCGCGGGCTGGTTCTTCTGATCATCGTCGTCGACCACATCGGCGGCAGCATTCTGTCGCGCGTCACGCTGCACGCCTATGCGTTGTGCGACGCCGCCGAGGTCTTCGTGTTCCTCGGCGGCTTCGCCACCGCCACGGCCTATGCCGCGCTCGCCGAACGGCGCAACGAGACGATCGCGCGCGGCCGCTTCCTGCGGCGCTCGCTGGAAATCTATCGGGCGTTTCTCGTCACCGCCGCGTTGATGCTGCTGGTCAGCGCCGCGCTTACCGCGTTGAGCATCGACGGGCCGAATCTCGCCACCACGGATCTCGACGACCTGATCGACACCCCGCTCGCCGCGCTGCGCGACATCCTGCTTTTCCGCCGTCAGCCCTATCTGGCCTCCGTGCTGCCCATGTACGCGTTTTTCGCCCTGCTCGTGCCCATGATCCTGCCGCTCGCGCGCAGCAAGCCGTGGCTGCTGCTGGCAGGCAGCGTCGCGCTGTGGGCCGGCGCGCCGGCGATCGACGCCTACCTGCCCGCCGCGCCGGACATGCACTGGGATTTCAACCCGTTCGCCTGGCAATTGCTGTTCGTGCTCGGCGTGCTGGCCCGTTGCCAGCCGGTCTATCAGCGCGCCAGCACGCACCGGCTGGGGTGGGTCGTCAGCCTGCTGGCGCTCGCCGTGGTCGCGGCCGCGGCGTATTACAAGCTATTTATCGAGCGCGAGCCGCTCGATGGCAGCCTCAAACAGAACCTCTCCTACCTGCGAGCCGTCAATTTTCTCGCCATTGCCTGGCTCGTCGCGAATCTGATCCAGCTAGGCTGGGCGAAGAAGCTCGCGCAATGGATGCCGTGGGTCGGCGTGATCGGCCGCAAAGGGCTGCTGTGCTTTGTCGCCGGTGCCGTGATCTCGCTGGTGGTCGACTCCGTGCTGTACGCGGCGACGGACGGCTATCTGAACTATCCGCTCGGCCTGCTCGCCGACGCGGTCGCGGTCGCCGCGCTGTTCGCGGTGGCGCTGGGCGCGGAGCCGCTCAAGCGTCTGGCTGGCCGCCTGTATGGCGGGCGGCTTGGAACGCAGCCCTGAGCGGCACACGTGGGCCAACGCTCGAGATTCCACAGCCGATCCTGATAAGCACGGTGGCCGCGCGCAACCTGCGCGGCACGCCTTCTGACCCGACATGCGTCAATTCCTACTGTCCGCACTCGTTGCGCTTTACACCGCGGCCACCAGCGCGCCGACGCTCGCCAGCACCGTCATCAGCCGAAGCTTCTATTCGGACGCGCTCGGCCGCGACTGGTCCTACACGATCTATCTGCCTACCGGCTACCGCCACGACGCCAGCCGCATTCCCGTGCTCTATCTCCTGCACGGCAACAATGGCGATGCCAACGACTGGATCACGCAAGGCCATCTGCAAACCACGGCCGACGCGTTGATCGACCACAAGGAGATGCCGCCGGTCGTGATCGTGATGCCGCAAGGCGGCACGGACTGGTACGTCGATCGCAAGGAGAAGATGGAGACCGCGTTCTTCGACAATCTGTTGCCCGAGATCGAAACGCGCTACGCGGTCTCGACACAGCGCGGCGGGCGGATGATCGGCGGCGTTTCGATGGGCGGCTTCGGCGCGCTGCGTTATGCGATGACGCAGCCGGAGCGCTTTTGCGGCGCGCTGCTGCTGAGTCCCGCGATTTATGCGAACGAGCCGCCGCGCGCGTCGGCGGCACGCCGCGTGGGTGTGTTCGGCGAGCACGAATTCGACGCGCGCATCTGGCACGAGCTCAACTATCCGGCGCAATGGGAGCGCTACATGAGCCGGCCCTACCGTCTGCCCATGTTCATCGCCGCCGGCGACGACGATCTCGCGATCCAGGCCGAAGCGTCGTCGCTCTATACGCACCTGAGGCTGGCGGGGAATCCGGCGGCGCTGCGCATCATCGACGGCGGCCACACCTGGGACGTCTGGAGCGCGCTGCTGGCCGCCGCGCTGAAATACACGCTCGGCTGCGTCAAGCCGCCGCCGCAGGAACATCCGTCGAATCAGCGGCCTTGAAGGTCAGGGGTCCAAAGGGTCCGTGGGTCCAGGCGTGTCTATCCGGCGTTCGTCCGGATGCGTGGGCAAGTACCGTGCAACTATTGCACGAGGTCGGTCCACAACACCATCAGCACGGTCATCAGCGCGGGGCCGATGAAGATACCGAGCAGCCCGAACGTTTCCGCACCGCCAAGAATGCCGAACAGCACGAGCAGGAACGGCAAGCGCGTGGAGTTGCCGATCAGCACCGGCCGCACGAAATGCTCGGCGATGAACACCACGACGGAGCCGAACACGGCAAGGCCGATCGCCGCCGCCACCGAGCCTTGCAACAACAGCCACAAAGCCGCGATGCCGAAGGTGAGCGGCGCGCAGAACGGCAGCATCGCGGCGATCGCGGTGACGAACGCGAGCAGCGCAACGTGCGGCAAGCCCGTCACGAAGTAGGCGACGCCCAGCAGCGCGCCCTCGCCGAGCCCGACCACGACCAGCCCCGACACCGTGCCGCGCACCGCTGCCGCCATGCGCTGCAGAAGCTGCGCGCCGTCGTCGCCGAAACCGCGCCGCATGCCTTTGAGCAGCGCCCCCGACAAACGCGGACCCGCCTGGAAGATCACGAACAGCGTGACCAGCATGAACGCGAACACCGTCACGGCATGCACCGCACGCGCGCCGAAGTGCCGGCCGAGCGTCACCACGGCGGGGCTGTGCAGTCCCTTCATCGCGGCCGACTCGCGCAGCGGCTGAGTCAGGTTGGCCTGCCACCACGCGGAAATCTGTTGCACGCCGAACGGCAGACGCTGGATGAAATCCGGCAACGGAATGCCGTTTTCCTGCACGGTCTTGAACCACTCGTTCAGGTCATGCGCTTCGCGTAGCGCCTGAGCAATGCCGATGCCCACCGGCAGCACGACCAGCAGCGCGATCAGCAACGTCAGCACGGCGGCGATCAGCGTCGTGCGGCCGGTGAACCAGCGGTTGCCCTCGACCTTGCGCAACAGCGGCCACAGCGCAATGGCGATCACGCCGGCCCACGCCACCACCGCGATGAAATCGCGTACCACCCACAGCGCCAGCAGCACCAATCCGATGTACAGCGCGAGCGAGGCCGTTTTCTGCTTTTTCAGACGGTCTGGCGCATCCGGCGGTTCAGGAGGTGCAACAGGCGGGGATGAAATCATGTGAGCTCTTATGGTTCTGGAAAGACGTCCCTTATGAGGACTTCCTTCGGGCGTGTGCGAGCCGACCGGAAAAATGCAAAACCGCTACACTGGCGTTGCACGGTCGCTCATCAATAACCACATATTAAAGGAAGCGCCGGCGCCCTTTGCTGGCAACGCCCTTGTATCACTGGGTACAACACTGCGTTGCAGAAATCCGGCCTATTATCCTTTGCCCGTTTTTGTGACCCGCAAAGCCCCGTCTTATCGGCATGGGTCGAATGTCAAGTTTAATTGTTGCTGTTTCAAGAACAGTGTTTCAACGACGACACAATGGCTATCCGGGGCGCGCAGGACTACATTCGGCACACCACACAATACGGAGCCGACGACGATGACTTTAGAGTCCATCCCCCTGGACGGTGCCAATGGCGTACGCATCGAAATTCTCGAGCGCTCCGACACGACGCTGGTGATTCGCTGGGTCGAGCCGGGACGATGTCACTACGGTGAACAACGGTGGCGGCGCAGGTCGGCACACACATCCGGTACCTGCGCGGTATCGCGCCGCAAGATTCGCCGCGGCGACGCGGTGTTCAAACCGGCGGAACGGCCGGCACCCTCGAATGCTTCCGCCATGATTTGCGCTGAACTTCTGGAGTGCGTCGAGGACTGACGCCTCAATGCCCCTGCCGGCGCCGTGCACGCTGATCCACCGTGCCCGAGCCGCCCGGCGGAACAACCCACATAGCGGCAAGCGCATCATGCGACCCGTGTCGCACCGTGGGTAACACACCCTTTGATTGCGGCTCTTCGCCACGTGCGTTAAGGTGGACCACATTGCGCCGTGTCACCCTGCCGTGCCACGCACGGCGGTATAGTGACGCGCATTTCCACCCACCGCGCCGCGCCCCTCGCGGCGCCGTTTGAGGGCATATCATGGCCGAAGACACGCCGGAGACCCGCGCCCAGATCGCGCCCCCCGCGCCTCCCGCACCGCTCGTCGCACCGCAACAATTCTCCCTCGACGTTCTGCTGGAAAAATACGCGAAAGGCGATGAGCAATCGGCTGACGACGTATTCAAACGCGTCGCGCGCGGCGTCGCCGAGGCCGAACCGCCGGCGCTGCGCGAGTCGGTCGAGGCGCTGTTCGTCGACAATCTGCGGCACGGCGCGCTCGGCGCCGGCCGCATCATGAGCGCGGCGGGCACCGGCATTGCGGCCACACTGATCAATTGCTTCGTGCAGCCCGTGGGCGACGCGATTCAAGGCGTCGACGAAGAAGGCCTGCCCGGCATTTACGTCGCCTTGCTGCAGGCGGCCGAAACCATGCGCCGCGGCGGCGGGGTCGGCTACAACTTCTCGGCGATCCGGCCCAAGGGCGCGCGGGTTCATACCACCAGTTCGTCGGCCTCGGGACCGTGCAGCTATATGGACGTGTTCGACGCGTCGTGCCGCACCGTCGAGAGCGCCGGTTCGCGGCGCGGCGCGCAGATGGCCGTGCTCGACTGCAATCACCCCGACCTGCTGGAGTTCATCGAGGCCAAGCATTCGAAGGGCCGCTGGAACAACTTCAACGTCTCGGTCGGTGTGACCGATGATTTCATGCGCGCGGTCGAAGAAGATCAGCCCTGGCAACTCGTGCATCGCGCCGAACCGTCGCCGGCACAGCGTGCGGCAGACGACGTGCGGCAACGCGAAGACGGCCTGTGGGTCTACAGCGAACGTCCCGCGCGCGCGATCTGGGATCGCATCATGCGCTCCACTTACGACATCGCGGAACCCGGCATCGTGTTCATCTCGCGCATGAACGAGGACAACAATCTGCGCGCGGTCGAAACCATTCGCGCGACCAATCCGTGCGGCGAACAACCGTTACCGGCGTACGGCTGCTGCAACCTCGGCCCGCTGAACCTCACGCGTTTCGTGATCGATCCGTTCGCGCAGATCAAAGGCCGCAAGCCGTCGTTCGACTGGGATGGCCTCGCGAAACGCACGCGCACCCAGGTGCGCTTTCTCGACAACGTGCTCGACGTCACGCTCTGGCCGCTGCCGCAGCAGTACGAAGAGTCGCGCGCCAAACGGCGCATCGGCGTAGGCTTTACCGGTCTCGGCGATACGCTCGTCATGCTCGGCTTGCGCTACGACTCGCAGGAAGGCCGCGATTTCGCCGTGGGCATCGCGCAGCTGATGCGCGACGAGGCGTATCGCGCATCCGTCGAACTGGCGCGCGAGCGCGGCGCGTTTCCGCTCTTCGACGCCGCGCGCTATCTGGAAACCGGCACGTTCGCTTCGCGCCTGCCCGAGGACATCAAGCAGGCCATTCGCCGCGACGGTATCCGTAACAGCCATCTGCTCTCGATCGCGCCGACCGGAACCGTGAGCCTTGCCTTTGCGGATAACGCCTCGAACGGCATCGAGCCGGCCTTCTCGTGGACTTACACGCGCATGAAGGTGATGGCCGACGGCAGCCGCGAATCGTTCGACGTGGAAGACTACGCGTATCGTCTTTATCGCGAGCTCGGCGGCGACGTCGACCGGCTGCCGGACTATTTCGTCAGCGCGCTGGAAATGTCGGCGCGCGACCATCTCGACATGATGGCGGCCGTGCAACCGTATGTGGACACGTCGATCTCGAAGACCGTGAACGTGCCCGCCGACTATCCGTTCGAAGCGTTCGAAAGCCTCTACTTCGACGCATGGAAAAACGGCCTCAAGGGTCTCGCCACCTACCGGCCCAACGAGACGCTCGGCGCGGTGCTCAGCGTGAGCCCGCCGCAAGCCGACGACACGCTGACCGAGAGCGATCTCGATCCGCTGCGTATCGCAATCGATCATCGGCCCAAGGGCGAGCTGCCCGCGATCATCGAGAAGGTCGAGTATCTGACGCAGGCGGGCAAGAAGTCGCTCTATGTGGCGGTATCGTTTATCGAGGTCACGGGCCGGCTGGGCGGTGAGGACGTCACCATCGAACGGCCTATCGAGTTCTTCATTCCGACCGGTCAGCGCGACGAATCGCAGCAATGGATCACGGCGACGATGCGTTCGCTATCGCTCGCGGCGCGTGGCGGTTTTGTCGCGCGCAACCTGCAGGATATGCGCAAGGTCTCATGGGATCGCGGCCAGGTACGGCTCGGCGAGGTGCAGCGGCTGGACGGGCACCGCACGCCGCGCTGGCACGATTCGGAAGTGGCCGCCCTCGCCTTTGCGATCCAGCAGATTCTGCATCGGCGCGGCTTTCTCGACGCTGAAGGCAATCAGGTGCCCTCGCGCATGCTGGCGCGTCTATCGCGCGGGCAGATGCGGGCCGAAACCGCGCTACCGGCGGATTTCGGCATTCGCCCGCATCCCGTCGAAACCAATGCCGACGCCCTCGTGTTGACGCAGCCAGGCGGCGCGCAAGGGCTGCATACGATGCTCGGGCGCAAGTGCGGGTCGTGCGGAGCGAACGCGGTGATTCGCAAGGATGGCTGCGACTTCTGCACCGCATGCGGTGAAGTGGGCGCGTGCGGGTAAAGTCCGCGCGTGGTCGCGGTTAATGGCTGATCATCCACGGCCTGCCTGCGGGATTGGTCTTCAGGCCGCCCGCGCTCGTCGCGCCCTTTGTACTGCTCGATCCGCATCCACACCCCGGCCCATGCCGGTGTTTGTATTCGCCCGACCGTTGCGGCGCATGCGCCGAACGCTCATTGATCTGATGTCCGGTGCGCGCGCCTGCCGCCATCAACGACAACGAAGGCAGGCTCAACGTACGTTGCGCCTGCGACTCGCAGGTGGGACATGTGCAAGGCATGTCGCGCTCGGCAACGCGGCGGATCGCAGCGAATGGGCCGCAGTTTTCGCAACGGTAATCGTAAGTCGGCATGGTGTGCTCCTTTGGTGCCTCAAGTCGTTCCATCTCCGGTGACCGCCGCGCCATTGCCCGACTCGGCACGGCGGTCTTCCGGGCACGGCCCTCTCAGGTGTTTCGGCAAACCTCTACGTCAGACCAGATCCGGTGACAAAGGCAGATCCACGCCGCCGGTAATATGCTTGACCGGTCCCGCGGAATTCGGCCGGATATCGAAGTCGAAAATCTGCGTCGGCAACCAGAGCGTCGCGCATGCGTTCGGCACATCCACGACGCCGCTGATATGCCCCTGCACCGGTGCCGTGCCCAGAATCGAGTAAGCCTGCGCGCCCGAATAGCCAAACTTCTTCAGATATTCAATCGCATTCAGGCATGCCTGGCGGTAGGCGATATGCACGTCCAGGTAGTGCTGCTTGCCTTGTTCATCGACGGAGATGCCTTCGAAGATCAGGTAGTCGTTGTAGTGAGGCGTGATCGGGCTCGGCTTGAAAATCGGGTTCTTGATGCCGTATTTCTCCATGCCGCCCTTGATCAACTCGACCTTCATGTGCACCCAGCCGGCCATTTCAATGGCGCCGCAGAAGGTGATTTCGCCGTCGCCCTGGCTGAAGTGCAGATCGCCGACGGAAAGGCCCGCGCCATCCACGTACACCGGGAAATACACCTTCGAGCCGCGCGACAGATCCTTGATGTCGCAGTTGCCGCCATGCTCGCGCGGCGGCACCGTGCGCGCCCCTTCGGCGGCGGCTTTGGCGTGCTCGTCGCCGGCGAGACGCCCCATGTGCGCAGTGGCGGCGAACGGCGGATTGGCGAGGCCGGGCACGCGTTGCGGGTCCGTGGCGATCAGCGCGGCTTCGCGCTCGTTCCAGGTGGCCAGCATCTTCGGATCAGGCAGGCAGCCGATCAGCCCCGGGTGGATCAGTCCCGCGAAGTTCACGCCGGGAATATGGCGCG
>Ga0255336_100441_pt1 | contig 66739 bp, 58 predicted proteins | sample MeOH1_35cm_T3_17_FD_189102 | JGI IMG/M metagenome (GOLD analysis project Ga0255336, IMG submission 189102) | Sandy soil microbial communities from University of British Columbia, Vancouver, Canada - MeOH1_35cm_T3_179 | ecosystem: Engineered > Artificial ecosystem > Sand microcosm > Unclassified ... | reverse complement strand
GCGTCGGTTCATGAGCGCGGTCAACTGATCGCTGAAATGCCGTACACCGTGACGCGCAAGGGCATCTGGCGCCTCTCGACCTTGCCCCCGCTAACGCGCACGCTCGGTCCCGTGATTCCGGCAGCAAGAGGCACGAGCGACGATGACTGGCGTCATTGCTTCAGCGCGACGCAAGCCCTGGTCGAGCAGTTGCCCGAGTGCGCGCTGTTTCACCAGCGGTTCGATCCGCGCGTTTCGGATGCCGTTGGATTTGCGTTGCTGGGCTTCGGGGTCGCGGTGAGCTATACGATGCGGATCGGGCCCGGCAGGGCGGAGCCGGACGTATGGGCCGGACTTCGTCCGAATACCCGCAATCTGATTCGCCGTGCCGGCGAACAGCACACCGTTCGTCAGATACCCGACGCGAGCCTGTTCGTCAGGTTCTACGATGCCAATCTGACGCGCCGGAATCGGGACAATGTGTACGGCACTCGCGTCATGAGGCAACTCGTCGATGCCTTCGTCTCGAGGGGCTCGGGTATGGTGCTTGGCGCCTACCAGGCGGACGGCAGCCTGTGCTCAGCGATCGCGGTGATATGGGATAAGCACACGATGTATTACCTGCTGTCGTCGAGAAAAGACGATGCCCATGGCGGTGTCATCGGCCTGTTGTTATGGCACGCCATGCGCAATGCCAGGGAAAAAAATCTCACTTTCGACTTCGACGGCATTTCCAATGTCGGCATTCTCAAGTTCCTCAGCGGTTTCGGAGGAACCCTGGTTCCGCGGCTCGAAGTCGAGCGGGCGAGAGCAGACTATGCTGCGATGCGCGGCATCGTGCATGTGGGGCGATCTGTATCACGTTCGGTAGGCCAGCGCGTAGGGCGACAGAAGCGTGACCAGTGATGACTATTGCGACAACGCGAACACCTTCCTGAACATCGGAACGAGGAAGCGTACGTTGATCTGGTTAGCATCAACAGGCCCGGCCGAAGCTGCTCGGCAGGTGTCAACGGCGATTTCAAAGCTACAGCGATGATCCGCAAAATGCTTCCGTCGGGCGGATTATTGATCAGGTCGCCAGCGTGGATCTGCGCGTCGAGGCCTGCCAAGGTACTTTCCCTGGCCACATTCCGGGCGGCATGCGGGTTGCGCGCTACTCGTTGTCGGTTCGCGCAATAGCGGGACGAGGGGGCGCCAATGTCTTTCCAGATCTTTGCTTCATACCGCGGGTATAGCATCAATGTTCAGGTCACTCCAGCCAGGACGTTGTCTTTCCATGGCGTTGGGCGTCGATACAAGGTGTCCTGGTTCATCAAAAAGTCTGGACATCCCGGCGAGGAGATCGCAGGTTTTCCTGAGCGGCTCGAATTCATGTCCGAGCATGAGGCGTTCAGATACGCTGAAAACCGGGCCCATACCTTCATCGACTGCGTACTTTCCCGAAGACACGCTGCGAGGCCTGCGGTTGAAGGAGGAGCCAGTCAGGAGCGCTCGCTCGGTCCGGGCGGCTGATGTCGTAACAGGTGATGCCAAAATGCGGGCCCGGAAGGGCCGTCCGCTATTCAACAGTTCGAACGGCAGCTTACAGCGAGATATCGGTCGGCGTCTTAGCGCCTGTCTCATATGTCAGCGAAGCGCGTGCCGGCCGCAGCTCATCCTCCCATTCAGCTTGCTTGCCGGCGTGCGACGTCGCTACTTTGTCCGCCGCCTGTGGGCAAACGGCCTATCGTTAAATGGTTTCGCGATGAATCTATCCGTGAGTGGGAGGATAAGATGCCGCACTCCGTAGAAGGCTGGCCAAGCCGAAGCCCCGTGATCGCCACGCTGGCAGCGTTGCTCATATTGTTGGCTTTCACCGATGTGGCGCGCGCTCAGGCCGCTGCTGTACCCAATGTTGCTGTCGGGCAGTCGGTTACATGCCAGCCCGCGTCCACGACCAGGCCGCAACCGAAGCTTCCCATTGGTTTTACCGAGCAGATCTTATACGCAGGCTGTCTCACTCAGCCGACCGCGATAAGCTTTAACGGAAGCAAGACTAGGGTTTTCGTCGCCGAAAAAGGGGGCAAGGTTTGGAATTGCGATTTGGCGGCCCCTACCTGTACGTTGCTCGCCGACTTGGGGAGCGAAGTTTGCAATGATGCCGACCGGGGGCTCCTCGGACTTGCAGTCGACCCGCAGAATGATGGGAACGTCTACGTGCTTTACACGACGCGTCCTACCACAGGAGCGTGTAATGGAAACGTCCTTACCGGCGGCCAACTTTCGCTTTTAACGGGGTCAGGCGAAACGAAGATTCTGCCCCGCGCAGGATCCACCAGCCAGCCGTGGTGTTTTTACTATACGTCTCACAGCATCGGGGGCTTGGTCTTCGCAGCCGATAACAAAACGCTATATGTCAGTGCCGGCGATGGCGCAAGCTTCGACCGGGTCGACTACGGCCAGTTGGATACCGCTTGCGGCGATGGTACAAACTTGCCTCAGGGGGCGTTTCGCAGTCAGAGCGTGTCGCCCTACAACGATGGCGTTATTCTCAGGGTAACGAACCCGGGCGCGACAACCCAAAGCGTTTCCGTTGTCACAAACGGCCTGCGCAATCCGTTCCGCTTCGCCAGACTGCCCGGTATGACGGATGAACTGTATATCGGTAATGTGGGTTGGACCCTCTGGGAATCCATCGATCACTTCACCGTCGCCGGCCAGAACTTTGGGTGGCCGTGTTTCGAAGGATGGGCCCCCAACAACAACTTCAGTGCGGCTCCTCAACCCGACTACCAGAACACCGCATACTGCGGAAGCGTTGGCGGCGTCACTGCACCGTTCTTTGCGTACGCTCATGCGAGTTACGTTACGGCCCAAGACAGCAAGGGAAGGACCTGCGGTGGCAAGCCGTCCGGCGGTGGGGCTGATCAAAACGGTAGTGTGATCTCCGCGATTGGATTCACTGACGGCACCAGCACAACCTACCCTCCTGAGTTCAGGAACGCCCTGTACTTTGGCGATCTTCTTCGGAAATGCATCTGGACAATGCAGCCGCCGAATAATACGCCACAGTCCTTTGCAAGAGACCTGCAGGGAGGACCGGTGGATTTGAAATCCGGTCCGGCCGGGGACCTCTTTTACGTAGACCTCGTTACCGGTACCGTGAGGCGATTTACGCATAAGTAGGAGGCGACAGCTGAGTGGTGCCTGGCTGGCGCTAAACGATTCCTGTGCCTTGCGCGAGTTGTGCGTTTGGTCCGCGTGTTAGGAGATTGGACCCGAAACAGACGAACGGCGGCTTCAGAGGTTGAAGCCGCCGTTTGAATGCCCGTCGGCTCAGCATGACGAAAGACCGGAACTGGCCCGCGACCGGCCCCTCGACGGAAACGGGCTCTCCCGCATTCGAAGAAGTGGAAAACTGCTCAGGCGAGCATGCGGCCTGGCACCGACGACGCTATACGTCTGGCGCAACGTGTCACTGCGCAATGAGACCCAATCGACAATCGTAGTTGCTATATATTGTCAGGCAGTAGATGTGGCGGCATTGCTATGAAAGTTGGCCATTCGCTGCTGTATTCAGAGGGTTTCTATTGCGCGGGCCAATCTATGATGAACTATGCGCCTCGTGGCCTCATACCGATCGCGTGGATGAGGAAACACTCCAAGCCCCGATCCCGGGCGTCGACGCGCCGCGACGCTGCGGCGTGTGGGGTGTCGACGGCCCGCCACGAGCCGGCGTCGCCAATCTGCGAATGGGGACTGCAATGAAGTTCATTGTTCAATGGAAGGGCCTGCCGCCGACACAAGAGCTTGCAATCGAGCGCTTCATGAAAACCGGCGGCCGTCCGCCGGACAACGTCGAGCTGCTGGGACGCTGGCATGCGATCGGTGAATTGAGTGGCGTTGCCATCGTTGAAGCGACAGATGCTAGTGGGCTCGCGGAATGGATACTTCAATGGGGGGATCTGTTCTCGTTCACTTCCGCTCCCGCGATGTCCGACGAAGAACTGGGTGCCGTGCTCGCGGCTCATCAGGCGGCGTCGAAATAGGACGCGGACAAGGAAAAGAGGCAAGCCGGCAACACGGCGCGTCGGAGAATCGTGCTGCTCGACTCCCCGCGTCGCTCACCCCGCACAAAACGCCTGACGGACTGGATCAGGACATGAAGCGGACGGCCAAAATGATGGTTTGAACGGCTCAAACTGGGCCGGTCACTGCCGGTCGTCGCATGAGTCATCGCAATCCGCGGCAAGGGGCAGCGGTGCCGTGGAGGTGCCATGCACCGGAACTCTAAAAATAGGTGATTGATCTGAAAGAATATCTGTCTGAAATGGAGCGGATCAAGTACTGGACATATCGCTTGGAACGGCGGTTGATCTGAGCCGCGAAATCGCGCGCCTACCCTCGAAGACAAAAAGACACGCGCAAGCATCTTCTAGATCACATAGCGGTTTGGGTCGCTGCATTGGGTGCTCATCGCAGCGTTACATCTGGCACCATCGTGGAATCGATTCTGGGAGGCCTGCGTGGCTGAAGACACCAATCTCGATCGCGATGCGCGAGCCGAGCTCCTTTGCTATCTGGTTGTTGCTCAGCTCGCGGCGCATGCCCGGACGGGAGAATGGCTGCGTACGGACCATCTCGTCGAGTCCGCCCGCATGTGGACGGATTCCAACGGCGCGCACGGGGCATGGTTGGCGCGGTCCGAGCTCGGCCAAGCTTCAGCGACTATCGCCCCGGACTTTCTCAAGGTTTCAGCGCTTTGCGACTCTGGCTCGCTTGCAATGCTCTTCACGGATGGCTGGCGACTGGACTATCGATGTCGACTCGTACGTTGGTTGCATGACGTTTGCGACGCGCACCTACATGGGAGCGGAGAGCTGCCAACCCTTGGCGGGCATGTTCATAACTCTCCGTAAGTGATTGATTTTACTTGGACGCGTCATGCTGTTTTTGCTGTGAATTTCGATCCAAAAATCCACCATAAACCAATGATTTCTAGTCGCAAATTGGCGGTGCGGGGGCTGTATCATTTCGACACGCACCGTCAAGTCGTCATGGTGCGTGGCCAGCCGGTGCAACTCTCCGGCACGCAATACCGGCTGGCGTCGCTGTTCTTCTCCAACATCGGCCGCGTGATGTCGCGCGATCACATCTTCGCGATGGTGTGGGGCCGTGAGTTCCGCGAGTTCACCCGCACGATCGACAGCCACGTCTCGCGGCTGCGTCTGTTGCTCGAAATCGAGCCGCAAAACGAGTTCCGGCTGCAACCGGTTTATAAAAGCGGCTATCGACTGCTGCATCTGCGGCAAGATGAATCCGCCGACGAGCAAAAGCGGGTCGCCTGAATTCGCCTCCGCATCGAAGGTGAATGAGGCGGCGGCCGCCGCATCCATCGCACCACCGCCTACAGCCGCCGCCAGCGATTGCTATCGGCCGGTTCGGCAAAAATCAAACGTGATTCAGATTCGCGGCAGCGCCGGCCGCGTTTCAATCGCGTTGCGAATCAACGTTTCCACCGCCTTGCGCTCGTCGCCTGCCAACGGCAGACGCGGCGGGCGCACCGGCTCTGTTCCCAATCCGACGATCGTCTCGGCCAGCTTGATGTTCTGCACGAGCTTCGGCGACACGTCGAGTGCGAGCAAGGGTGCGAACCAGCGATAGATCGTTCGCGCTTCTTCAAGGCGTCCCGCCTTCAGCAATCTGTAGATCGCCACGGTCTCGTGCGGAAACGCGCATACGAGTCCGGCCACCCAGCCGTGCGCGCCCATCAGCATCGCTTCCATCGCGAGATTGTCGACGCCGCACAGAATCGCGAAGCGGTCGCCCACCGCGTTGATCAGATCGGTCACGCGCCGCACGTCGCCGCACGATTCCTTGATCGCGACGATCTTCTGTTCGTCGGCGATCTCCGCGAACATCTCGGGCGTCATGTCGACGCCGTAGGCGAGCGGATTGTTGTAGACCATCAGCGGCAACGCGCTTGCATCGGCGACGCTGCGGAAATGATGCAGCGTCTCGCGCCGGTCCGACAAATAGCGCAGCCCCGGCAACACCATGAAACCGGCCGCGCCGCGACGGCCGCCGGCTTCGGCCTGGCGGCAGGCGTCGAGCGTGCTGTTTTCGGCGATCGTCAATAACACCGGCACGCGGCCTTGCGAGGCCTCGACGGCAATGTCGAGCACCTGCAGCTTTTCGTCGAGCGAGAGCGTCGACGCTTCGCCGAGCGATCCGCATACGATGATGCCGTCCACACCCGCGTCGATCTGCGCCTCGATGTTCTTCGCTGTCCACGCGCGGTCTATGCTGAAATCCGCGTGAAACTTGGTGGTGACCGCGGGCCATACGCCTTCCCAGATATGCGCCACGACTGCTCTCCTGAGTGTGATGTGTCGAGGCGCAGTGTAAGCAGGGAAAATGCCGCCGTCTTGCGCGATTCGCGCGCTGTGAATGACGATTTCGGCATAGGCGATATGCCTGTACCCGCGCTCGTTCAAGCCGTTCCGCATATTGCGGGATAAAAGGCGGTCTCCTTCGAAGAGGCGTTGCCAGCGACATGCGATGCGCTTCAGGTCTCGCTCACCGCTCGTGGCGCCGGCACGGTCCATGATCCGGTTCGACGAAGTAACCTGCCCGTAAGCCATCGGCCGGACTGTGCCAAAATCGTCACAATCCGCGCGTAAGCGCACCAAGACGCGAACGCCCGGCATTCCTACCATGGGCGTCATGAAAACCTTGGACTTCATCGACTCGCACACCGGCGGTGAACCGACCCGCCTCGTGGTGTCGGGCGGCCCGGATCTCGGCGGCGGCACGCTGGCGCAACGTCTCGACGTATTCCGCACCCGCTTCGATGGCTGGCGCGCCGGCGTCGTCACCGAACCGCGCGGCTCGGACGTGGTGGTGGGCGCGCTGCTGTGCGAACCGGACGACCCCACCTGCGCGGCCGGCGTGATCTTCTTCAACAACGTCGGCTATCTCGGCATGTGCGGGCACGGCACGATCGGCCTCGTTGTTTCGCTCGCGCACATGGGGCGGATCGGGCCAGGACGTCATCGGATCGAGACGCCGGTCGGCATCGTCGAGGCGACGCTCAACGAGGACGGCAGCGTCGCCGTGCGCAACGTGCCGGCTTATCGCTACCGGCAAGCCGTGCAGGTGGACGTGCCCGGTCATGGCGTATTGAGCGGGGACATCGGCTGGGGCGGCAACTGGTTTTTTCTCGTCGCCGAACATGGGCATGTGCTGGACGCGTCGCATATCGCCGAGTTGACCGTCTTCAGTTCCGCAATTCGCGATGCGCTGATCGCGCAACACATCACCGGCGCGGACGGCGCCTTGATCGACCACATCGAACTCTTCGCACCCGGTTCGCGTGACGGCATCGACAGCCGCAGCTTCGTGCTTTGCCCCGGCAACGCGTACGACCGCTCGCCGTGCGGCACCGGCACGAGCGCGAAAGTCGCCTGTCTCGCCGCCGACGGCAAACTCGCCGAAGGCGCGGTGTGGCGGCAGGAGAGCGTTATCGGCAGCGTGTTCGAGGCCAGCTATCGTCACGCAGGCGACGGCGTTGCGGTGATCCCAACCATTACCGGCCACGCGCACATCATGGCCGAAGGGCGCCTCTGCTTCGATGAGCGCGACCCGTTCGCGTGGGGCATTCCCACGGTATGACAGCGGATGCGCTGATCGTCGGAGCCGGCATCGTCGGCGCGGCCTGCGCGGCGGAGCTGGCCGCGCTAGGCATGCGGGTCGACGTGCTCGACGCGCATGGCATCGGCGGCGGCGCGACGGCGGCGGGCATGGGCCACATCGTCGTGATGAACGATTCGCCGGCGGAATTCGCGCTCAGCCGTTACTCGCGGGACTTGTGGCTGCAACTCGCGCCGCGGTTGCGCACGCGCGACGCGTTCGCGCGCTGCGGCACGCTCTGGATCGCCGCCGACGACCAAGAATGGCACGCCGCCCGCGCCATGCATGCCGCGTTCGAGGCGCAGGGCATCGGTGCGCAACTGCTCGACGCGTCCGCGTTGCGCGCGTGCGAGCCCGCCTTGGCGGCGTCGATGGCGGGCGGTTTGCGCGTCGAGCACGACAGCATCGTATATGCGCCCACCGTCGCCGAGTGGCTGCTGACGCAGTCTCCCGCAGCGGCGAATATCCGCTTGCGGCTGCGCACGCCGGTTACGGCGGTCCGCGCGGATGGCGTGACGCTGCAAAACGGCGAACGCATCGGCGCCGCGCACGTGATCGTCGCTAGCGGCCTGGGCGCACGGCAATTGGTGCAGCCGTTGCCGTTGCAGCCGAAGAAGGGTCATCTGCTGATCACCGACCGCTATCCCTCGCTGATCCGTCATCAGTTGCTGGAACTCGGCTACATCAAGAGCGCGCATCATGCGGCCGGCACCTCGGTGGCGTTCAATGCGCAACCGCGGCCCACGGGGCAATTGCTGATTGGCTCGTCGCGTCAGTTCGACACCACCGATCCCGCCGTCGAGATGCCGGTACTCGCGCGGATGCTGCAACGTGCCGCGCGCTATCTGCCCGTCTTGCCGACGCTCAATGGGGTTCGCGCCTGGACGGGCTTTCGCGCGGCGTCGCCGGATGGCCTGCCGTTGATCGGCCCGGCCGGCGATTTCGCGCCAGGTGTCTGGCTCGCCGTCGGCCACGAGGGCCTCGGTGTGACCACCGCGCTCGCCACCGCGAGACTGCTCGCCGCGCAGATCACGGCGAGCGCCGCGCCGATTCCCGTCGAGCCTTATTTGCCGGCCCGTTTTGCGCGCAAGGTGGTGGCTCATGATTAGCCCCGGCACGACGCGCATTCGCGTGACGATCGACAACCAAAGCATCGAAGTCGAAACCGGCACGACCGTGGCCGCCGCGCTCGTTCTCGCGGGCGTGAAAGGCACGCGGATTTCGGTCGACGGCGAGCCGCGCGCCGCGCTGTGCGGCATGGGCGTGTGCCAGGAGTGCCGCGTGACGATCGACGGTGGATCGCATGCGCTGGCCTGTCAGACACTATGCCGCGAAGGCCAGGTCATCAGCGTCCCTCATATGATGAACGCGCGATGACGCAGCACTTCGATATCGTCGTGGTCGGCGCCGGTCCGGCCGGATTGAACGCGGCGCATGCGGCGGCGCGCGAGGGCGTTACCGTCGCGCTGCTCGACGACAATCCGCGCGCCGGCGGCCAGATCTGGAGACAAGGTCCGGGCCAGCCACCGCAAGTACCGTTGCAAAGACTGCTTGCTGACTTGAATCAGCAAAGCAACGTCACGTATTTTTCTTCGACCCGCGTGATCGCGCCATTGGGCGCGCACGGCTTGCTGCTGGAATCGGCCGGGCACGGCGGCGTTGGCATCAGGTACGAGCGCCTGATTCTCGCGACCGGCGCACGCGAGCGGCTTTTGCCGTTCGCGGGCTGGACTTTGCCCGGCGTGACCGGTGCCGGCGCGTTGCAGGCGCTCATCAAAGGCGGCATGCCGGTGCACGGCGAACGGATCGTGATTGCCGGCAGCGGTCCGTTGCTGATCGCCGCGCTCGCCACCGCGCGCGCGGCTGGGGCGCGCGTGGTGGCGGTGGTCGAACAGGCACCGGCGTTCGAGGTTGCGCGCTTCGGCGCCTCGTTGATCAGCGAGCCGGCGAAGCTGCGCCAGGCCGTTGGCATGACGCGCGGTTTCACGGGATTGCGTTACTGGACTAGCAGCATCGTGCAGGAGGCGCACGGCGAAGGCTGCGTCGAGCGCGTGACAATCCGGCGCGGCGAGCGGAACGTGACGCTCGCTTGCGACCGCGTTGCATGCGGCTATGGACTCGTGCCGAACGTCACGCTCGCGCACGCGCTCGGCTGCGCGATCAACGAAGCGGGCGAGATCGTCGTCGACGGCGAGCAGCGGAGTTCGGTCGGTGGTGTATTGGCGGCGGGCGAGTGCACCGGTATCGGCGGCGCGGAACTGGCGGCCGTCGAAGGCGAACTCGCGGGACTGTCGGCAAGCGGCTCTGCTGCGAGCCGTGCCGTGCTGCATGCGCAACGAGCGCGCTGGCGCCGCTTCGGCCGCCGGGTCGAAGCGGCCTTTGCGTTGCGCGACGCGGCGCTTGTAGCGCCCGCCGCCGCCACGCTGCTTTGCCGCTGCGAAGACGTCAGCCTCGGCGAAGTGCGCGCCTATCCCGACTGGCGCGACGCCAAGCTGCATACGCGTTGCGGAATGGGCGCCTGTCAGGGCAGAATCTGCGGCGCGGCGGCGAGCTTGTACTTCGGCTGGCAGGCCGCCGCGCCGCGGCCGCCGTTCAGTCCGGCGCGAATCGGCACGTTGATGGCGGCGAGCGAAGAACCGCCGTTGGCTGAGTGACATCGGCCTGCGGATATCCTCTGGATATTGCCGGCAGCAGCACGGCCCTATAATCGTCTGCAGACGCGAAAGGCTACGGCGCAGCGACTGCCCGGGAACCGCACGCCGAGCGCACGCGCCGCCGATCACCCGCATAACCCAACGCGAAACCATACCGTCCAACGCCCGAACATCGACCACGGAATCCGCACGATGAACTTGCTGGCTCATCCGCTCGAACCGGACGACGCAACGCTGTCCGGCATGTTGTCGCACTTCACGCTGCTCGAGCCCGTGTTCGACGCGATGCCGGACGTCGTGTTCTTCGTCAAGGACGTCGAGGCGCGCTACGCGCTGGTCAACCGCACGTTGGCCTCGCGCTGCGGCTTCAAGGAAAAGACAGCGCTGCTCGGCAAGACCGCCGAGGACGTTTTTCCGCGCCGCTTCGGCCGCATCTACACGGCGCAGGACAAGGCGGTCATCAACGTCGGCAACCAGATGATCGATCAACTGGAATTGCACCTGTATCCGGGCCGCCAGCCGGGCTGGTGCCTGACCTGCAAGCAGCCGTTGCGCGATCCTTCGGGGAAAGTGGTTGGTCTCGCCGGCATTTCGCGCGACCTGAAAGCGGACGAAAGCAGCCACCCCGCGTATAGCCGGCTCGCAGCGGTGGTGCAGTCGATCCAGGAAAACTACGTGCAGCCGTTGAACCTGAAGCAACTCGCGGCGATGGCCGACATGTCGGTCGCGCAACTGGAGCGCTACTTCCACAAGGTGTTTCATCTGACGCCGCGCCAGGTGCTGCTCAAGACACGCCTCGACGCCGCCACGGCGCTGCTGGTCTCGCACGACAAGGTGACCGACGTCGCCGCGCTTTGCGGCTACACCGACCACAGCGCCTTCACACGGCAATTCAAGGCGACCGTCGGCGTCACGCCGACCGAATACCGGATGCTGCTGCACGGAACCTCGCGGAACTGAGCCGTCGCACATGGTCCGTCGCAAGCATCACTATTACGTATACGTCGTCGCGCTCGACGACACGGTCTGGAACGAGGCGCGCTTTCGCCGCGCGAATCCGGACTACCGGTTCGACAGGCCTTGCGTGTACGTGGGGATGACGGGACTGGACCCGGATCTGCGATTCGACCGGCACAAGGCCGGGATTCAGGCCAATCGCTATGTGCGCGATTACGGCTTGCGCCTCGTGCCCGAGTTGTACGACGTGTTCAATCCAATGCCTTACCGCGGCGCACAGGATATGGAAGTGGAGTTGGCGATCAGCTTGCGGGAGGCGGGGTACGGCGTGTGGCAGGCATAAGCCGGCCGACGTTGCGTTACTTCACGCCGAGGCCGCGCAGCACGGCGTTGCCTTCGGGCGTCAGACGAATATGCGAGGCGCCGGCGTCGCTGGAGACCGTTTCGATCAGGCCGGCCTCATGAAGCTGCGGAATCTCGGGTTTCGCGGATGCATCGATCGGCGCGTGCAGCAACAGCAGCAAGGTCGCCAGTTCGTGGTGGCTCAACAGGCGGCGCAGAATCGTGGGCCGCCTGGCCGGCGCCGGTGCGTCGTTCGTCTCTTGATCGGGGTTCATGGCGCACCTCGTGCGAATTAGTGTCGGGTGGATGATGCGGACGAAGTCTTAAACGATTCTTAAGCGACCATTGTCCTGTAACACCGTGACACGAAGATGGCACGAGAACGCGTTACCGATTGTCACCGCTACCTGCGTTTACCCTCGATGACCCTTCACGGGCCTTACGGCGCGCAGGTTTTGCCCGCTGTTTCGATCCAGAGATTGTTGACGTGGCGCTTGCCCGCATAGAAACGGTAAGTGGTCGCGCCGTTGTCGCTGCGCACCTTGACGATATTCGAATCGCCGAAGTCGAGCATCTGGCCTTGCGGGATTGCCGTGGACTTGAACGCGGCGTTGTGGCTCGTGGCGAGCTGGGTCAAACAGGCGACCACGTCGTTGACCGAGCGCTGCGTGGTGGTGTCCGTCACGGGCTCGCCGGCGTCCGGGTTCTTCTGGAAATAGGCACAAGCGTTCAGAAGCAGGGGAATGGACAGCACTACGGCAAACTTCTTCATATCTCTCCTGGCATTTGATTCGGCTGACGGTACGTGCAACGCCGGTACGGGCGCGGCCCGCGGCTCCGGCCGCGAAACAACGCATTATATCGATGCGATGCGACGGTTCCCGCCAATGCCGCACGGGATGTGCCCGCTCCGCCCTTTGCCCCCGCTCGACCCGCTCGCGGTGCCTGTGCCGACCCCCTACTTGCGGCGCTGCGCCTGAGCAGCAAGCCGCACGGCCGCGTTGGCCGCGCCATAGCCGTCGTAGCCGCCGCGCCGCTCGACGATTTCCATGAAGAAGCGTTGATCCAGTTGTTCCGTGTAAGCGTGGAAAAACTCGCCACCGCGCTCGTCGCGGTCGTACAGGATGTTGTGCGCGCGCAGCGCCTCCAGCGTCTCGTCCGGCAGCGCGTAGCGGGCCGCGAGATCGTCGTAGTAATTGCGCGGAATGCGCAGCACCGGCAAGCCATCGGCGACGAACTCGGGAATCGCGCTGAAAATGTCGCCGGTGCTGAACGCGACATGGTTCAGGCCGGAGCCGTGATAGGTGTGCAACGCTTCGGCCACCGCCGTATGGTGATCCACCGAAGCGTTCAGCACGATGCGCACCGAACCGTCACGGCTGCGCAGCGCGCGGCTGCGCACGAGGCCGTATGGGTCGGGCACCAGCACGCCCGGCTCGGCCTGGAAGCCTAGCGCGGTTCGCAGAAACAGCACCCACGTATCGAGCGAATTCGCCGGCACCGACAGGCAGACGTGATCGATTCGGGTGAGCGGCCCTACTTCGGTAGGACCGTTGACGTCGGTCAGAACGAAATCGGCTTCGAACAACGTGGGCTGTTCCGGCCTTTCGTCGACGAAATAGTTCAGGCTGCTGTCGGGCGCCTGCACGGCGGGCAGCACGCGTTCGTTCGGGCCGATCTGGCCGGAGAACGGCGCGTAGCCGAAACCGGCGGCGCGCTCGAATGCCTGGCGGGCGTCGTCCACGCGAAACGCCGATGCGCAGAGCGACAAGCCGTGCTGCTGAAAAAACGCGTTGGCGAACGAATCGGGCTCGGCGTTCAGCACGATCGACGCCGCGCCGTGCTGATACAGCGTCACCTCTTTCGAGCGATGCTGACCGGCCTGGCGAAAGCGCAGTTTGCCGAGCCAGTCGACGAGTTGCGCGCGCGTGGTGCGGTCGACCGCGAACTCGAGAAACTGATAGCCGACGTGCGCGGGCGCCGCGGGCGATCGATAGAGATCGCCGACCGGCTGCTGGGTGGCTTCGAGTAGCGCGCGGGTCTGCTCCTCGAGAAACAGCAGTGAGCGATGGCCGTCCGCCGCGGTAATGGTGGTGGGCGCGGCGCGAAAGCCGTCGTTGAAAATCTCCAGCGAAAGCGGCCCCTTGTAGCCCGTTTTCACGACTTGCGCGGTGAAGCCGGCCACGTCGAAATCGCCCTGGCCGGGAAAGCAGCGGTAATGGCGGCTCCATTCGAGTACGTCCATCGCGAGCTTCGGCGCGTCGGCGATCTGCACGAAGGCGATGCGCTCGCCCGGAATGTCGGCGATGCCGTCCACCGTATCGTTCAACGACAGCGTGTGAAAGCTGTCGAGCACGAGCCCGAGATTCGGATGGTTCACGGCGTTCACGAGCTTCCACGCATGGCGGTAGGTTTTCACGTGCTTGCCCCACGCGAGCGCCTCGTATCCGGCGACCACGCCGGCCGCCTCGGCCGCGCGGGCCAGCGCGCCCAACTGATCGATCATCAGCGAATCGTCGCCGATGGTGTCGGGCGACACGTTACTGCACACCAGAATGCGGTCCGTGCCCAGTTCGTGCATCACGTCGAACTTGCGTTTCGCGCGATCGAGATTGCGCGCGAGACGTTCGGGGCTCACGCCATCGAAATCGCGGAACGGCTGGAACAGCATGATTTTCAGCCCGAGATCCTCGGCGATGCGCCGCACGTCGGCAGGAGAACCGTCGAAATACAGCAGATCGTTTTCGAAGATTTCGACACCCTCGAAGCCCGCCGCGTGGATCGCGTTCAGCTTCTCGACGAGGGTTCCGCTGATCGACACGGTGGCAATCGAACGTTGCATGAACGGCTCCTGCAAAAACAATGGAACGGCTGTTGAAGAACTGCGGGCGGCGGCCGGTGCGCCGCGCCGCGGCATGCGTCGCGAGCCGCGTGCTGTAATGCGCAAAATTGGTCCAGCTAGTTACCCAATCTCAGCAAACCATGGGCAAAACCTATCGACAATGGCCCGAATTTTCGCCAGTTTATACAAACTAACTAGATGGTACAAATTCGTACAAACCCCGAATGACGGCGACGGACAATGCGCGCACACTTCGTCCACGTCGTAGAACCGCCGCGAGTGCCGTGGTTCGCTTCAAGTCTTACTTCGCAGGAGTAGCTGTCATGAGCTTTGCATCGGTACTGGTTCTCAACGGACCGAACCTCAATCTGCTGGGCACGCGCGAGCCGGCCATCTACGGCTCGGAAACGCTCGACGACGTCGCGAAACTATGCAGCGAAGCCGGCGCGCGCCTCGATCTATCGATCGACTTTTGCCAGTCGAATGCCGAGCATCAACTGATCGACTGGCTGCACGCGGCGCGCACGAAGGTCGACGGCATCGTGATCAATCCGGCGGCTTACACGCACACCTCGGTCGCCATCGCCGACGCCCTCAGCGCGATCGAAAAGCCGGTCATCGAAGTGCATATTTCAAACGTGCATCGACGTGAAGCGTTCCGTCACCACTCGTATGTGTCGGCGGTGGCGGAGGCGGTCATCGTCGGCTGCGGCACGCAAGGCTACGTGCTCGCCCTGGAACGGATGGCGACCATCCTTAAGAATAGGGCGGCTAAATGAACACACAAGCGAACACACAAGCGAACGCACTCGCAAGTTCAAAGGCCAACCCGAAGTCCTATCTGGTCGGCCTGATCGGCTCGGGCATCGGCGGATCGCTGAGCCCCGCGATGCACGAGGAAGAGGGCGGCAAGCTCGGCCTGAACTACGTTTATCGGCGAATCGATCTCGAAGCGTTGAAGCTCGATGTCGCGGCGCTGCCCGATCTGCTGGTTGCCGCCGAACGCATGGGCTTCGACGGCCTGAACATCACGTACCCCTGCAAGCAAGCGGTGATCCCGCTGCTCGACGAACTGTCGGACGACGCGCGCGCGTTGGGCGCGGTCAACACCGTGCTGTTCAAGGACGGCAAGCGCATCGGCCACAACACCGATTGGTCCGGTTTCGCGCGTGCGTTTCAGCGCGGCTTGCCGGACGTATCGCTCGAACGCGTCGTGCAACTGGGTGCGGGCGGCGCCGGGGCGGCGGTCGCCCACGCCGCGCTGACGATGGGCGCGCGAGCCCTCGCGCTGTTCGACGTGGACGCCGCGCGCGCCGCGTCGCTCGCCGCGGAATTGCAGCAGCGCTTCCCCGGCGCGACGGTCAGCGCCGGCAGTTCGCTCGCCGAGTCGCTCGCCGCCGCCAACGGCCTGATTCACGCCACGCCCACCGGCATGGCGAAGCTGCCCGGCTTGCCCTTGCCGGTCGAATTGCTGCACCGCGAGTTGTGGGTGGCCGACATCGTCTATTTCCCGATTCGCACCGCGCTGTTGCAGGCGGCCGAAGCGCTCGGCTGCCGCACGCTGAGCGGCGGCGGTATGGCGGTGTATCAGGCGGTCGACGCAATGCGCATTTTCACGGGTCTCGAACCGGACGCCGAGCGCGTGTACACCCACTTTCAGTCGCTGTTGCAACGCTAGCCGGCGGCGCAAGCGCCGGTACATAACGGATCGATGCCAGATCGAGGAGACGGACATACATGTCACAACCAACACAATCCAGTTCCGCTAACGCCACGCTCCAGACGGACGCCGCCGTGAGCACCCCGCGCCGCTCGAAAGCCCGCTATCAGATTCTCGCGCTGCTCGCGGTCGGCACGATGATCAATTATCTCGACCGCACGGTGCTCGGCATCGCGGCGCCGCAGTTGACCAAGGAACTCGGCATCAACGCCGCGCTGATGGGCCTGCTGTTCTCGGTGTTCTCGTGGAGCTACGTGGCCTCGCAGATTCCGGGCGGCCTGTTTCTCGACCGCTTCGGCAGCAAGCTCACGTATTTCCTCTCGATGACGCTGTGGTCGCTGTGCACGCTCGCGCAAGGACTCGTGAACGGCGTGGGCGGGCTGTTCGCGTTCCGGCTGGGTCTCGGCGTGTCCGAGGCGCCGTGTTTTCCGACCAATAGCCGCGTGGTGGCCACGTGGTTTCCGCAAAGCGAGCGCGCGATGGCGACCGGCACCTACACGGTCGGCGAATATATCGGCCTCGCCTTCTTCAGCCCGTTCCTGTTCATGCTGATGGGCGCGTTCGGCTGGCGCTCGCTGTTTCTGGTGGTGGGCGGCGCCGGCATCGTGTTCGGCGGCATCTGGTGGATGTTCTATCGCGAGCCGCGCGATCATCCGTCGGCGAATCAGGCGGAGTTGGACTATATCGAAGCGGGCGGCGGTCTCACGCACCGGAAAAAAGAAGCGGCTGCTTCGGGCGCTGAGCCCGCAGCGAAGACCGGCTTCGAATGGCGCACGATTGGGCGCCTGCTCAAGCACCGTCAACTGACAGGCATCTGCCTCGGCCAGTTCGCCGGCAATTCGACGCTGGTGTTCTTCCTCACCTGGTTTCCCACGTATCTCGCCACCGAACGTCATATGGCGTGGCTGAAGATCGGCTTCTTCGCGATCATGCCGTTCATTGCGGCGTCGATCGGCGTGATGTTCGGCGGTCTGTTCTCCGACTGGCTGCTGCGTCGGGGCAAGTCGGCGAACGTGGCGCGCAAGCTGCCGATCATCGCCGGCCTACTGCTCGCGTCGACGATCATTCTCGCCAACTACGTCGAGAGCAACGTGGCGGTGATCGCGATTCTGTCGGTGGCGTTTTTCGCGCAAGGCATGGCCGCCCTGGGCTGGACCCTGGTGTCGGACATCGCGCCCGACGGCCTGCTCGGCGTGACCGGCGGCATCTTCAACTTCGCGGCGAATCTGGCCGGCATCATAACGCCGCTGGTGGTGGGTTTCATCGTGGCGGCGACCGGCTCGTTCGTCGGCGCGCTGGTGTTCATCGGCGTGATCGCCTTGATCGGCGCGCTGTCGTATATCTTCATCGTCGGCGACATCAAGCGGATCGTGCTGGTGCATTGAGCGATTCGACTCGATCGCAACCAGACGGATCGAGCAAATAAAAAAGCGGAACGCGGCGAGGCCGCGTTCCGCTTTTTTCGTTTCCGGCCGGCTTCAGTTTTCCTTGCGCACGAAACGCAGCACGGCGTCGACGATCATCGCGCGATGCCGCGCGCGCAAGCGCGGATGCGACGGATCGCGCCCGAACGCCGTGCCGAACGTATGGCGATTACCGACGCGATGAAAACACAGCGAACTGATCAATAAATGCAGATCGATCGCATCGACGTCGCTGCGAAACTGCCCGGACGCGATGCCGCGCGCGAGCAGATCCTCGATCGTATGAATGACGGTGACGTTGCGGCCTTTGAAGGTCTTGACCTGCTCGACGTACTTCGCGCCGTGAATGTTTTCGATCGTCACTAGACGCACGAAATCGCGCTGGCGGTCGTGATAATCGAAGGTGAACTCGACCAGCGCGCGCATGCCCTCGACCGGATCGAGTTCGCTGATGTGCAGATCCTGTTCGAGCGCGCGAATGTCGCCGTACACTTTTTCAAGCACGGCCTGATACAAGCCTTCCTTGCTGCCGAAGTAGTAGTACAGCATGCGCTTGGTGGTGTTCGTGCGTTCCGCGATCGCGTCGACGCGTGCGCCCGTCAGGCCCATCGCGGAGAACTCCTGAGTCGCGACTTCGAGGATATTGCGCTTGGTCTGTTCGGGATCGTACTTGCGTCGGGCGTCGCTGCGCCGGGCGTCGGTGCGCGGCGTCTCGGACGGGATGCCGTTGGTATCAGGCTCGGCGGCCTTGCTTCCCTTTTTCATTGTGTATTCGAGCGCCAGTGACGGCGCATTCTAGCATGGTGAAAACGGCCTCTGGCGCGGGTTTCGGGCATGACGAGCCGTGCCTCGGCGGTTATCGGGAGGACGAGCGGTGCGGCCGGCGGCGCGCGGCGAGCGCGTCGCGCGCCTGCATGGCGGTGTAGGTCAATTGCGCGGCCGCGAGACCGAACGCGCCGTAAGCGGGCGTCAGGCCGAACGCCGCGAACGCTTCCGGCACCGGCCGCTCGCCCGCGATGGCCGCCGCCAGCAGTTCACCGGACACGGTGGTCGGCGCCATGCCGTGTCCGCCGAAGCCGACCGCGTACCAGACGCCGTCCGCGCCGCGGCCGATTTGCGGCATCTTGTGACGCGCGTAACTCATCAGGCCGCCCCACGCATAGTCGATACGCACGTCGTGCAATTGCGGATAGACCTTCAGCAGATCGCGCCGCAACAGCCGCGCGATGACTTCGGGCGCGCGGTCGCGCACCGAGATGCGGCCGCCCCACAGAATGCGCGTGTCGGGCAGCGGGCGGTAATAATCGAAGGCGAAGCGCGTGTCGTAGACGGCCGCGCGCGTGTCGATCGCGTCTTTCAGGCGTGCGCCGAGCGGTTCCGTTGCAATGACGTAAGTGGCGATCGGCAGCACCGTGCGCTCGACCTTCGGATAGACGTTGCGCGCATAGCCGCCGCCGGCCATCACGACGTGACGCGCTTCGAGCGAGCCATGCGGCGTATGCACGACGAACCCCGCGCCCTCGGGTTGCAGGCGCACCACGGGCGAATGCTCGTGGATCCGCACGCCGGCATTGGCCGCCGCGGCGGCGACGCCCAGCACGTATTTCAGCGGATGAAAGTGGAACGCGTGGCGCTCGAGGAGCCCGCCGTGATAACGGTTCGTCTTCAGTTGCAAAGCGAGTTGCGCGGCCGGCACCGGTTCCCATTCGACGCCGAACGAATCGCGCATCAAGCGCCGCTGCGAATCGAGCAGCGCCGGCTCGTCGAACCAGTTGGCGAGGATCACGCCGGCATCGGTCACGTCGCAATCGATGCGGTAACGCTGGATACGCTTGCGCATCAGATCGACCGCATCCGTGGTCAGCGCATACAGCTCGCGGGCGCGAGAGGCCCCAAGCGTTTTCAGCAGGTCCGCGCAATCGAGGCTGTAGCCGCCGAACACGAACCCGCCGTTGCGCCCGGATGCGCCGAAGCCGACCTGCTCGGCTTCGAGTACGGCAACATCGCCGACACCGCGCTCGGCGAGCCCCAACGCGGTCGACAAACCCGCGAGCCCGCCGCCGACGATGCAGACGTTTACGCCGCGCCGGCCGGTTAGCGGCGCGTAAGCAGACGCGAGCCCGGAAGCGCGCGTGACAGTGGCTTCGTAATAGCTTTGCATCCGGCTAGGTTAGCCGCAAGCGCGCGCCCGCGTCCAGTGCGCGTGCCCCGCGTCTGCTCGCACCTGCTCGAACCAGCCTTAACGGCCCCAGCGCAGCACCAGCGGATCGAGCCGCCGCGCGACTTTCAGCAGCCCTTCACGCGTGGCCGGATGCATCTGCGGCAACGGATGGCGCACCGCGTCCGAGCGGATCACGCCGCCTTCCTTCATCAAGGCCTTGCACGACGCGAGACCGCCCTGGCGGTTTTCGTAGTTGATCAATGGCAGCCATTGCTGATAATGCGCGGCGGCCGCTTCCGTGTCGCCGGCCGCGTAAGCGTCGACGATCAGACGGATACCGTCGGCATAGCCGCCGCCCGTCATCGAGCCCGTTGCGCCCGCATCGAGATCGGCCATCAGCGTGATGGCCTCCTCGCCGTCCCACGGACCCACCACCGCTTCGCCGCCCAACTCGATCAGTTCGCGCAGCTTGTTCGCCGCTTGCGGCACTTCGATCTTGAAGTACGACACGTTTTCCAGTTCACGCGCCATGCGCGCGAGGAACGGCGCGGACAACGCCGTGCCGCTGACCGGCGCATCCTGGATCATGATCGGAATGTCGATCGCATCGGACACCGTGCGATAGAACTCATAAATGCCGCGCTCGCCGATGCGGATCGTCGCGCCGTGATACGGCGGCATGATCATCACCATCGCGGCGCCCGCGGCTTGCGCGCTGCGGCTGCGCTCGGCGCACTGATGCGAGCTGAAGTGCGTGGTCGTGACGATCACGGGCACGCGCCCCGCGACCTGCTCGAGCACGACGTGCATCAGCGTGTTGCGCTCGTCGTCGGAAAGGGCGAACTGCTCGGAGAAGTTCGCGAGGATGCACAGGCCGTTCGAACCCGCGTCGATCATGAAGTCGATGCAGCGTTTCTGGCCTTCGAGGTCGAGGCGACCCGCTTCGTCGAAGATGGTCGGCGCGACGGGGAACACGCCGCGCAGCGCGGCAGGATTGCGTAGTTGGGTCATGGCGATGTGCGTGGTTTGACGGTGATGAGCGAAGCTCGTTTGAATGTCTCCGTCGCCGACTATACGGCGGCGGGCACGGCGGGTATAGTGAATTGTTTCCATCTTGTGATCGCTTTTGCGACTCACGTGCTTTTGCGATCCGCCGAACCATGAAAGACACCTTCAACACGCTGCTGTCGAAACTGCGCATGAAGCAGTTGCAATTGCTGATCGCGCTGGACGACCAGAAGTCGCTGCACAAGGCGGCCGGCGCGATGTCGATGACGCAATCGGCCGCGAGCAAGGCGTTGCAGGAACTGGAATCGATGCTGGAAGCCCCGCTCTTCGAGCGCTCGAAAAGCGGCATGATCCCGAATCAGCTCGGTCATTGCGTGATCCGCTATGCGCGCCTCGTGGCGACCGATCTCACCGCGCTATGCCAGGACGTCGCGGAGATTCGTTCGGGGCGCGGCGGACGTCTCGCGATCGGCGCGATCATGGGCGCGATTCCGGCGTGCGTGGTGCCGGCGCTGAATCAACTGCATACGGGGCAGCCGAATCTGTCGATCGAAGTGGTGGAAGACACCAGCGCGCGCATGCTCCAGCAACTCGACGACGGACGGCTCGATCTGGTGATCGGCCGCGCGGCGGTCGCCGCCGATCCGTCGAAGTATCACTATCGTCCGCTGGGCGACGAGCCGTTATCGGTGGTGGTCGGTCATAACCATCCACCGTTGCCGAAGAGAGAAGTAAAACTGGCCGAGTTGGCCGCGCACCGTTGGGTGGTCTATCCGTCACATATGCCGTTGCATGCGCTGCTCGAACGGGAAATGGATCTCGCCGGACTCGAAATGCCCGATAACCCTATTTCAACTGCATCGACTTTCGTGACCGTCGCGCTTTTGCAAAGCAGCGCCGAACTGATTTCGTTATTGCCGACCGCGATTGCCGAGTTGTTCGTTCGGCAAAAAATGCTGCGCCTTGTGCCGGTCAAGCTGAAATCGCCGTCGCAAACCTTCGGCGTCGTCACGCGCAAGGGCGGCGTGCTGTCGCCGCCGGCGCAGCAATTCATCGAACTGCTGCGCGCGCGGCAAAAAGTTAGCTAACGCGCATTTTTTGGTGCGAGAAAAGTTCTTCAATATCGCACGGCAATTCACGCCGCGCCATGTCTCGTCAGCAGATGTTGTACCCGTGACACCTTCGGGTAAATCCGAACCGATTAAAGCCTCGCGTTCCGCGCTACACTGAGTTGAAGGTGCGCCAGATTAATAAGCATGGCGCCGGCTCGGGGAGAGCAACCATGAATCGGCCACTGGTTCGGCTTCCACTTCGCACGGCGGGTACGGCGCCTGTTCGCAAGTGGTTCAAATGGGGGCTGGCGGCAGCGTTTCTGCTTGCGCTAGCCGCAGCGGCACGCTTCTGCCAGGTCGAAATCGAAACGTCGCGCCTGCAGGCGCGCTACCTCTCCGAACTGACACGCGACGTGGGTTTCTCGGTCGCGGACGGTCCGAGCCACTCCATCCGCTTCCCTCAGACAAGTCAAGGCCCTTACGACAGCCGTCTCGGCTACGCGTTGCTGCCGTCGATCCAGCAGCTGCTGCTCGAACGCGGCTTCGAAATCACCTCGCAGGCGCGCAGTTCGGAGCGCATGTTGTCGCTGGCGGATAACGGTCTCTTTCTGCCCTACGTCGAAAAAGATCAGGCGGGTTTGCAACTCTTCGACGGCACCGGCGCGCCGCTTTTTGGTGCGCGGTTTCCGGGCCGCGTGTATGACAGCTTCGAGGCCATTCCGCCACTCATCGTCAATTCGCTGCTTTTTATCGAAGATCGCTATCTGCTCGATCCGAGCCAGCCCAACCGCAATCCGGCGATCGACTGGGGACGCTTTAGCCGCGCGGTGGTCGACCAGGGCGCGCGTGTTTTCAACCATCATCAATCGACGCCTGGCGGCAGCACGCTTGCCACGCAGATCGAAAAATTCCGCCACTCCGAGGGCGGGCGCACCGCGACGCCGCCCGAGAAATTGCGGCAAATCGCATCGGCTTCGGTGCGCGCCTATCTGGACGGTCCGCAGACCATGCCCGCGCGTCAGCAGATCGTCGTGCATTACCTGAACTCGGTGCCGCTTGCGGCGCAACCGGGCATCGGCGAGATCAACGGCATCGGCGACGGTCTCGCCGCCTGGTACGGCCGCGATTTCAGCGACGTGAACCGCATCCTGAACGCGCCGTCGACTCCCGGGAATCTGCCCGGGCAGGGCGTGGCCTTCCGTCAGGTGCTCTCGCTGATGATCGCGCAGCGCGCGCCCTCGCGTCTGCTGCACAGCGGCTATGCCGAACTCGAACGTCTGACGGATAGCTATCTGCGGCTCCTGGCGAACGGCGGCATCATCTCCATGCCGCTGCGCGATGCCGCGTTGTCGGCGCAGGTCGAACTGCGCCGTGCGCCTACCCGAACGCAGAGCGTTGACTCGTTCGTATCGCGCAAGGCCGTCACGTCGATGCGCTCGAATCTGTTGGCCGCGCTCGGCGTGAAGAGTTTCTACGAACTCGATCGCCTGGACTTGCAAGCGAAGGGCACGCTCAACAACGCCGTGCAACAGGCCGTGAGCGAACGGCTCGCCGCCGCCGCGACGCGCGACGGCGCGCAAACCGCGGGTCTCGTCGGCTTTCATATGTTGCGCCCCGCGGACGACCCCTCGAAGATCGCCTATAGCTTCACGCTGTTCGAACGGCGCGACGGCGCCAACCTCGTGCGGGTGCAAACGGACAGCGTCAACCAGCCGTTCGATATCAACTCGGGCGCGCGGCTGAATCTCGGCTCCACGGCAAAACTTCGCACGATGGTGACGTACTTGCAGATCGTCTCCGACTTGCATGCGCGTTTTGCGCCGTTCAGCCCCGCTGAGCTGAAGGCCGTCAAGCCCGATCCGAACGACAGGTTGACCCGCTGGGCGCTCGACTATTTCGCGCACACCTCCGACCGTTCGCTGCAAGCCATGCTCGACGCGGCCGTCGAACGCAAATACTCGGCGAGCGCGGGCGAAACGTTCTACACGGGCGGCGGCGCGCAAACCTTCAACAATTTCGAAGCCGAGGACAACGGCCGCATCCTGACTCTTCATAGCGCGTTCCAGCATTCGGTGAACCTGGTGTTCGTGCGGCTGATGCGCGATATCGTCAACTACGAGATGATGCGGACCACCGGGTCGTCGTCGCAATGGCTCGGCGATCCGGCGACCCGCAAGATGTACCTGACGCGTTTCGCCGATCAGGAAAGCCGCGTATACATGAGCCGTTTCTACACGAAGTATCACGGCAAGACACGCGATCAGCAGTTGGCCCTGCTGCTGCTCGGCGTGCGCAAGTCGCCGCCCAAGGTGGCGACGGTGCTGCGCAGCGTGGCGCCCGACGAGTCCAACGCATGGTTCAACGCGAGGATGCGCGCCGCGCTGAAGAACACGCCGGCCGCCACGATACTCGACGATGAAGACCTCGCGAAGCTATACGGCAAGTACGCGATCGACCGCTTTAATCTGAACGACCGTGGCTATATTTCGAGTGTTCATCCGCTGGAGTTGTGGCTCGTCAATTACTTGCGCGAACGTCCCGACGCAACGCTCAGCGAGATTCAGAACGCGAGCCGCGACGTGCGCCTGTCGACGTATTCGTGGCTCTTCAAGACCCGCTATCACGCGACGCAAGACCGCCGCATCAAGCGCATGGTGGAGTTGCGCGCCTACGAGGCGATCGGCAAATCGTGGCAAGCGCTCGGCTATCCGTTCGCGACGCTCACGCCTTCGTATGCCGCGGCGATCGGCGCATCGGGCGATCGGCCCGCCGCGCTCGCGCAACTGATCGGGCTGATCGCCAACGACGGCAACAAGGTGCCGACCGAAAGCCTCACGCAACTCGACTTCGCGAAAGACACGCCGTACGAGACGCATTTCAAACGTGCGGCGGTGGCGCCGCAACAGCAAATCTCGCCGGAAATCGCGGCGGTGATGAAGGGGCTGCTGCGTGACGTCGTGACGGGCGGCACGGCCCGGCGTCTCGCGCAAGGCATGACGTTCCCCGATGGTCAAACGCTTCAGGTCTACGGCAAGACCGGCACCGGCGATCAGCGCTTCAATGTGTTCGCCAAGGGCGCACGGCTGATCGAATCGCGCAAGGTCAACCGCAGCGCGACTTTCGTGTTCGCGATGGGCGATCGTTTCTACGGCACGCTGACCGCGTGGGTGCATGAACCCTATGCGGCTCACTACGAGTTCACGAGCGCGTTGTCGGTGCAGTTGCTGAAGTCGATGGCGCCGGCATTGCAACCGTTGCTGGACGAACAACCCGCCGATACCGCGTCGATCACGAAGGTGGACGCGCATTGAGCGGCTCATTCAGCGGAACGGTGCCGCATGAGACCGATGCCCGGCAACACGGACCGCGCCTGACAGCGTCTAATAAACCGCGTCCACGGCGGGCTTGAGAAACAGCTCGTGCGTCGGCGCGAAATGCGCGTACAGCGGCAGAATCGCGCCGCCCATTGCTCGCGCGTCCGCGCCGATGGTGCCCTCCAGCAGTTGCGGACGCACCATGCCTTCCCATTCGAAGCGATCGAGCACACGCTCGGTGCGGCGAATGATTTCCCGCACCAGTTGCCGGTCGAGTTCGCCGTCGATCACCACCGCTTCGAGGTCGAGCAACGCGGCCGCGTTGGTCAGCGCGTTGGCGATCGCGGGGCAGGCGGTATCGAGCCACTGCTCGGTGTGACGCCACAGGTCCGGCGACAACGCCCGATGATCGTGCGCGGCGGCGGGCGGCACGCCCGCATCGCTCAGCAACTGTTCCAGAACGAAGCCGGACGCCGCGTGCAGCAGTTGCCGCGCGGGTTTGCGCGCGCTGCCGTCGCGCAGCGGAATCGAGCCGACCGCGCCGGCGTTGTCGTGCGGCCCGCCATGCAAACGGCCGTCGATCACGAGGCCGCCGCCGATGAACGTGCCGACGAACAGGTACAGAAAGTTGTGAATGCCGCGGCCCTGGCCCATCACGAGTTCGGCGGCGCAGGCGGCCGTGGTGTCCTTGGCGAACTCGACGGGCAAACCCGTCATGCCCGCAATGCGGCTGCGCAAGTCGATCTCGTGCCATGCGCCCAGGGCGTCGGGCGGCGCGCCGAGAAAGTCGCGCCAGCCGCCGAGCCACAAAGGCGCGGCCACGCCCACGCCGACCACTTTGCCGGCCTTCGCGCCGAGCGTCTGGTTCACGCGCGCCAGTCTGCTTTCGAGCGCGGGAAACAGCGTGCGGGGATCGGGATACGCATACTCGAATACATCGCGGCACACCACGCGGCCCGCGAAATCCATCGCCAGCACGTCGAGACTGCGGCGCCCCACCTTGACGCCGATGGTGTACGCGCCGTCCGCGCGCAACGCGATCGGCACCGAGGGCTGGCCGATCTTGCCGCGCACGCGCGCCTGCTTTTCGAGCAGACCGTCGTCGATCAAACGGTCGACGATCATCGAGACGCTCTGCATCGAAAGACGCGTCAAGCGGCCCACGTCGGCTTTCGGCAGCGGCCCATGCAAGCGGATCGCCTGCAACACGATCCGTTCGTTGAACTGCCGCATGCCGACCTGATTCGAGCCGACCGTGCGTTTCAGGGGCGGGCGCGTGCCGGTGGTATCCATCGTCGCGAGCCCGCTCAACAGGATGCGTGCATCATGCGATCGCCTTGACGTCCGCTTCCTTCGCGCCCGTCATGATCGCGACGGCCTCCGACATATGCACGTCCTTCGTATTGACGAGCGCCGCCCGCCGGCCGAGACGCTGAATGTGGATGCGGTCGGCCACTTCGAACACGTGCGGCATGTTGTGGCTGATCAGGATCACCGGCAGGCCGCGATCGCGCACGCGCCGGATCAGTTCGAGCACCATGTTGCCTTCCTTCACGCCGAGCGCGGCGGTGGGCTCGTCGAGAATCACGACGTGCCGCGCGAAGGCCGCGCTGCGCGCCACGGCCACGCCTTGACGCTGACCGCCCGACAGGGTTTCGACCGCCTGACGCATCGAACGGATGCCGATCTGCAGGTCTTTCATATGCGAGGTCGCTTCTTCCAGCATGCGGCGCTTGTCGATCATCTTGAAGATCGAGCCGCGCCAGCCGGGCTTGAGCAGTTCGCGGGCGAGGAACAGGTTTTCGGCGATGCTCATCGCCGGCGCGACCGCGAGTTCCTGGTACACGGTCTCGATGCCTTGGGCGCGCGCATCCAGCGGGCTGCGGAATTTGACCGGCTGGCCGTCGAGCAGAATCTCGCCTTCATCCGGCACGGTGGCGCCGGAAAGCGCCTTGATCAACGACGATTTGCCCGCGCCGTTGTCGCCGATCACGGCGAGGATTTCGCCGGGCAGCACTTCGAAATCGCAGCCGTCGAGCGCGGTGACGTTGCCGTAGCGTTTGACGAGTCCGCGTGCTTGCAGAACCGGCATCGCGGGAGAAGCGGAAGGTGATGTCGACATGAGAGGTGTCTCCGTTAACCGCGACGATGAGAGAGTTTGTCCGCGGCTACCGCGAGAATCACCAGCATGCCGGTGATCAACACCTGATAGACCGAGGAAACGCCGATCAAGGTCAAGCCATTGCGGAACACGCCGACGATCAGCGCGCCGAGCAGCGTGCCGACGATCGAGCCGCGTCCGCCGAACAGACTCGTGCCGCCGAGCACGACCGCGGTAATGCTGTCGAGGTTCTCGGTTTGCCCCGCCTGCGGATCGCCCACGCCGGTTCGCGACACCGACAGCAGCGCGGCGATGCCATAGATCGCGCCGGCAAGCGAATACACGGTGAGCAGAATCTTCTGCGACGACAGGCCCATCAGCCGCGCGGCCTCGGCGTTATTGCCGAGCGCATACAAATGCCGGCCCGGAACCGTGTCGCGCAACACGAACCATGTGGCGAGATACATCAGCAGCGTAAGCACCGTGCCGTAGGTGACATCGGCGGGACCGAGCTTGAAGGTGTTGCCGAAGAACATGATCGCGTCGGGCAGGTTCGACACGCTCTCCGCGTTCGAATAGATCTGCGTGAGCGCGAACGCAATGTTCAGCGTACCCAGCGTGACGATGAACGCGGGCAGCTTGATGCGCGTGATCAGCACGCCGTTGAGCGCGCCGAACAGCGTGCTCGCGGCCACGCCGCACAGAATCGCAAGCGCGGGCGGCACGCCGAGCGTGACCGCGAATTTGGTCATGATGATCGAGCCGAACGCCATCACCATCCCGCATGACAGGTCGATGCCGCCGGTCAGCACGATCAGCGTCTGGCCGATCGCGATTACCGCGACCACCATGGTCTGTTGCAGGATCAGCGAGAGATTCTGGAACGACAGAAAACGGCTGCTCTGCGAAATGAAGAAGCCGCAGGCCAGCACCAGCGCGATCAGCGGGCCGACCTCGGCGAGCGACGGCAGACGGTCGGTGAAGTGGCGCGAGTGGCCGACGGGCGCGGTGGGAGTCGACATGATGAAGGTCCTCGATGCATGAGCGTGGCGTGGCCACGCGGCGAGTCAGAGGCGTCCCGGCGCACCGGGCCGCCATGCAGTGCGCGTTACTTGTTGCCCCAGCAGTTGTCGAGGCCGAACTTCGTATCCTTGCTGTCGACGCCGGACATCGGCTTGTCGCTGATCAGCGTCACGCCCGTGTCCTGATAGCCGGAGACCTTCTTGCCGGTCTTCGCATACTCGACGCCCGCCGTCACGCCGAGCGCGGCCATCTTCAGCGGATACTGCTGCGAGGTCGCGGCGATCGCGCCGGCCTTCACATTGCGCACGCCTTCGCAGCCGCCGTCGATCGAGACGATCATCACGCTCTTGTCCTTGCCCGCCGCCTTGAGCGCGCGATAAGCGCCCGCCGCCGCCGGTTCGTTGATCGTGTAGACCACGTTGATGTCGGGCGATTTCTGCAGGCAGTTTTCCATCGCCGTTTGTCCCTTCGACTGATCGCCGCGCGTGTCCTGGCTGCAGACGATCGACGGATCGCCTTCCTTCACGCCGAAGCCTTCGAGGAAGCCGTTATGACGCAACACGCCGACCGATACGCCGGGTGCGAGATCGAGCGTGGCGATCTTCGCGGGTTTGCCGTTCAGCGCGGCTTTCGCGTATCGGCCGATCAGCACGCCGGCCTTGAAGTTGTCGGTGGCGAAGAGGGCGTCGGTGGCGTCTTGCGGATCGGTGGGCGTGTCGAGCGCGACCACCATCACGCCGGCGGCGCGCGCTTTCTTGATGCTCGGCACGATCGCCTTCGTGTCGCTCGGCGTGATCAGAATCGCCTTGGCGCCGGCCGTCAGCATGTTTTCGATCGCGGTGACCTGGCTCGCGTTGTCGCCGTCGAACTTGCCGGCCGCGGTGAGCAGCTTCGCGCCGTCTTTCGACGAGGCCGCTTCGGCGCCCTGTTTCATCTTCACGAAGAACGGATTGGTGTCGGTCTTGGTAATCAGGCCGACGATGGGCTGGTCGGCCGCCTGGCTGGCGCTCGCACACCACACCGCCGATGCGGCCACGCACATCGACACGATTTTCCTGGCGACAGGATGCCTGCGGGAATTCAGATTCATGGGACGCTCCTCCGATTATTGGCAACGACGTTATGAACTGCTGGCGGTTGCCCATGCGAACGCTGCGCGTCGGCAACCTGGTTTGTGAAACTGTGGGACGCGGATGCGGCCCGAAACCGGCCGCCTAAATCACTTGAGTTGATTTAGTACAGCAGGCGCGGCGACGCTCGTCAAGGAAACGATCCGCGCCGCCGAGGAGGCGGCAGCGTACGTGTGAGGGCGGAGCGCCATATGTGGCGGGGCTTGACGGCGGTAGTGCGGTGCAAGGTGGAGGGCCGGAACTTGGGGAAAGTCCTGGCTCGGTTGAAGGCTAGTTGTAATTTGAATTCGCCTTTTCGACGGCAAATGGTTACGCCGAGCAGGTGTCGGGTGACGCACGAAATGCGCGAGCGCGAGGGCACGGGTTGAACGTGCCAGGCACCGCGGCGCGAGTGCATGCCGCTTACATCACCTCAACACGTCACGCATCACATCACCGCAAACGCGGCGCTCCGGTGGACGCGCGCACGACGAGCTGCGGCGCGGATGAAACCAGCATCGGCACCTTCGTCGCGCCGCGACGCGCTTGTCCATACGACGACTCGATCAACTCGCGCAACAGCGAGACCGCGAGTCCGGCGACTTCGACCGTGGGCACGGCCACCGTCGTCAGCGCGGGCCGCGACTCGCGCGCAAGTTGAATGTCGGTGATGCCCACCACGGACAGGTCGCCCGGCACGTTCAGGCCGAGATCGGCGGCGGCGTGCATCGCGCCGAGCGCCGGCAGATCGTTGGTCGCGAAGATCGCGGTGAGCTTCGGGTCGGCTTCGAGCAACGCGCGCGTCGCGGTGTAGCCGCCCTGGATCGTGTCGGGTGCGTGCTTGACGCGTCCCTTCGGCGCGCCGGCCGCACGCAGCGCATCGACGAAACCTTGATAGCGTGCCGCGTGAATGCCCGAGGCCTTGCTGCCGACGATCGCGCCGATCCGCCGATGCCCGAGTTCCAGCAGATGCGTGCCGGCCAACTCGCCCGCCAGCCGGAAATCGACCGCGACGCACGGCAGCCCCGGCGGTTCATTGGGCCGCTCCCACATGCACAACACGACGGGCGTGCCGCGCGCTTCGGTCGCGTGAAGATCCGCGAAATCGAGGTTTGCATTCGTCACGAGCACGCCTTCGGAGAGCGTGCCGGCGATCTGGTCGAGATACGCGCGACCGCTCAGCGGATCTTCGTTGGTGTTGCAGATGATCAGGAACTGGCCGCGCGTGCGCGCCGCGCGTTCGACCGCGAGCGCGAACTCCGGGTAGAACGGATTGGCGATGCTCGACACCATCAACGCGAGCGTCGGTGCGCGGCCTTCGGCGAGCGCGCGGGCCGCGAGGTGAGGGCGATAGCCGAGCGCGGCGACGGCATCGAGCACGCGCTGACGCGTCGTCGCGCCGACGCGGCCGCGATTGCGCAGCACGTTGGACACCGTGGCCGGGGTAACGCCGGCGTGACGCGCGACTTCGCTGAGTGTGGGCATGGTGCTTTCAGTATTTGGGATAGGTGTCCGACATTTGCATCGTGGCCGAAGGCGCGGCACCATCTCTCGCACAGACAAACGATATCGGAGACAGGCGGGACCCCAACGATCGCATGCGGTCGATTTTTTTGGTCTTGCTGATTAAGCGCTTAATCTCCGACGTCGAGCCGATTAAATCACGGAGTCGATGCGATGGCGAGCATTTCGTTAAGAGGCGTGCAGAAGGCGTATGGCGACGGCGCGCTGGTGATCCGCGACGTCGATCTGGAGATCGGCGAAAACGAATTCTGCGTCTTTCTCGGCCCGTCCGGTTGCGGCAAGTCCACGCTGTTGCGCATGATCGCGGGACTCGAAGACCTCACTGAAGGCGACCTCTCGATCGGCGGGCGCGTCGTCAACGACGTGCCGTCGGCGCAGCGCGGCGTGGCGATGGTGTTCCAGAGCTACGCGCTGTTTCCGCACATGACCGTGTACGAGAACATGGCGTTCGGCCTGAAGCTCGCCAGGACGCCCAAGGACGAAATCGACCGCAAGGTGCGGGAAGCCGCGCGCATTCTGCAACTGGAAGCGCTGCTCGAGCGCCGGCCGAAGGCACTCTCCGGCGGCCAGCGGCAACGCGTGGCGATCGGCCGGGCCATCGTGCGCGAGCCGGGCGTGTTTCTGTTCGACGAACCGCTCTCCAATCTCGACGCCACGTTGCGCGGCCAGACCCGCATCGAAATCGCGCGGCTGCACAAGCAGTTCGCCACCGCGAGTGTGGTTTACGTGACGCACGATCAGATCGAAGCGATGACGCTCGCCGACAAGATCGTGCTGCTGCATGCGGGCAAGGACACCGAACGCTACGGCAGCATCGCGCAGATCGGCGCGCCGCTCGAGTTGTATCACCGTCCGCGCAGCCGCTTCGTCGCGGGTTTCATCGGCTCGCCGCGCATGAATTTTCTGCCTGCGCGCGTGACGTCGATCGATCCGCAAGGCGTGATCGTCACGCTCGATCACACCGGGGAAAACGTGCGTGTGCCGGTGAACGGCGAAGGACTGCAAGCGGCGCAGCCGGTCACGTTGGGCGTGCGCCCCGAACATCTGGAATTCGTCGATGCCTCTTTCGCGACGCCGGATAACGGCGTATTGACCCGCACCGTCTCTCTCGTCGAACAGCTCGGCGAACACAGCTATGTGCATCTCGATCAGCCCGGCGGCGCCGCGCTGATCGCCAAGGCGCCTGGCGACACACGTCTCGCGCCGGGTGACCGCGCGCACTTGCGCGTGCCGCGCCATGCCAGTCATTTGTTTACCGAGGACGGCTTCGCGGCCGCTTCGCTCGAATCCGTCGAACACTACGCATAGAGGACATTCGAATGCGCCTTGGAGTCTGTTATTACCCGGAACACTGGCCGGAGTCGATGTGGGAAGACGACGCTCGCCGGATGAAAGCACTCGGCATCGAGCAGGTGCGGATCGCGGAGTTTGCGTGGAGCAGGATCGAGCCGACGCCTGGCGAATACGACTGGGGCTGGCTCGATCGCGCGATCGACGTGTTGGGCGACGCCGGCTTGCAGGTCGTCATGTGCACGCCGACGGCGACGCCGCCCAAGTGGCTGATCGACCGCCATCCCGACATTCTGCCGGTCGGCGCGGATGGGCGTCCGCGCGCGTTCGGCTCGCGCCGTCATTATGATTTTTCGTCGCCTTCGTATTTCGCCGCCTCGCAGAAAATCTGCACGGCGATCGCCGAGCGTTACGGCAAGCATCCGGCCGTCGCTTATTGGCAGACCGACAACGAATTCGGTTGCCACCATACGGTGGTCAGCTATTCGAGCGCGGCAGTGGAGCGCTTTCGCGAATGGCTGAAGGCGCGTTATCAAACGGTCGACGCGCTCAATCGTGCGTGGGGCACGGTGTTCTGGAGCATGGAGTACCGCGGCTTCGAGGAAATCGACGCGCCGGTGGCGACCGTTACCGAGGCGCATCCGTCGCACCGGCTCGATTACCGGCGTTTCGCTTCCGACGAAGTCGCGCGCTACAACCGCATGCAGGTCGAGATCATCCGCGCGCATTCGCCGGGACGTCCGGTCGCGCATAACTTCATGCAGCTCTTCACCGAGTTCGATCATTACAAGGTGGCGGCCGATCTCGATGTCGCGAGTTGGGACAGCTATCCGCTCGGCGCGCTGGAGGAGCAATGGTTCGCACCGGACATCAAGGCGCGCTGGCTGCGCAGCGGGCATCCCGACTTCGCTTCGTTCAATCACGACGTGTACCGCGGCATGTCCAAGCTGCCGTTCTGGGTGATGGAGCAGCAGCCGGGTCCGGTGAACTGGGCGTTGTGGAATCCGGCGCCGTTGCCGGGCATGGTGCGCCTGTGGAGTTGGGAAGCGTTCGCGCACGGCGCGGGTTGCGTGTCGTATTTCCGTTGGCGTCAGGCGCCGTTCGCTCAGGAGCAGATGCATGCGGGCTTGAACACGCCCGATAACCGGCTCGACGTGGGCGGCAACGAGGCTGCGCAAGTGGCCAACGAAATTCGCACGGTGCTCGCGGCGAACGCCGATGCCAACGCCGCGATTCGCTCGAAAGTCGCGCTCGTCTACGACTATGAAGCGAAGTGGCTGTTCGAGATTCATCCGCAGGGCGCGGACTTTCACTATCCGCGTTTCGCCTTCGAGTATTACTCCGCGCTGCGCGCGCTCGGGCTCGACGTGGACGTCGTGCCGGTCGACGCGCCGCTCGACGGCTACCGTCTGATCGTCGTGCCGCCGCTGCCGGTTGTGCCGGACGATTTCGCGGCACGCCTCGCGCGTTCCGGCGCGCACGTCGTGTTCGGTCCGCGCACCGGTTCGAAGACTCACGATTTGCAGATTCCGGCCAACCTGCCGCCTGGGGCGCTTACCTCGGTGCTGCCGTTGCGCGTGTGGCGCGTCGAATCGATGCGGCCAAACGTGACCGAAGCCGTGCGGCTTACGGACAGCAACGACCCGAGCGTGGACGATGGCTTCGCGCGTCACTGGCGTGATTTCATCGACAGCGATGCGGCAGGTTCATTCGACGTGCGCGCGCGTTTTGCCGACGGTCATCCCGCCTATGTGCAAAGCGGCGCGTTTCATTACCTCGCGAGCCTGTTCGACGATGCGCTCACGATGCGGCTATTCTCACGCATCGCTCAGCAAGCGGGCCTCGATACGCTGTCGCTCGGCGAGAGCGTGCGGATCAGCCGGCGCGGCGCGCTGACCTACGTGTTCAACTACGGCGACGACGCGCACACGCTCGGCGAGGTGGACGACAAGGCTTTCGTGATCGGCTCACGCGTGGTTGAGCCGCAAGGCATCGCGGTCTATCGATCGAATGGATGAGCCAGGTTCCACGCAGCACCACAACGACGTAAAAATCGACGCATAAAGGAGACAGGCAGGATGAAACTGAAACCACGCAGGATTCTGTTGGCACTCGCGCTGGCCGCGGCGGCGGCTGGAACGTCCGTCGTCAGCACGGCGCAAGCCGGCACGCTCGCCGTGAATATCGCGTTCAAGGGCGCAAGCCAGCGCGCGGTCTGGCAGTCGACGATCGACGAGTTCAAGAAGGCGCACCCCGGCATCGACGTGAAGGTGTCGTTCATCGACGAAGAAGCGTACAAGGTTCAACTGCCGGGCTGGCTCTCCACCGTCGCGCCCGACATCGTCAACTGGCATGACGGCGAGCGCATGGCGTATTACGCGCAGCGCGGCCTGTTCGAGGATTTGAGCGGCGACTGGGCAAAGAACGGCTGGAACGACATGTATGCGTCGACCAAGGAAGCGTCGTCGTATAAAGGCAAGCAGTATGCCGCGCCGACCGTGTATTACTCGTGGGGCATGTTCTATCGCAAGGATCTGTTCCAGAAAGTCGGCATTACCGGCGAGCCGAAAACCTGGGATCAGTTTCTCGAAGACTGCAAGAAGCTGAAGGCCGCCGGCATCACGCCGATCGCGGTGGCGGGGCGCGATGCATGGACGCTCGCCGGCTGGTTCGATTATCTCGACCTTCGCCTGAACGGCAACGCGTTCCACCAGAAGCTGATGGCGGGCGAGATCGCCTACACCGATCCGCGCGTGAAGAAGGTCTACACGACGTGGAAGCAATTGATCGACGCGGGCTATTTCATCGACAACTCGCTGTCCTACGATCTGGATTCGGTGCAGCCGTTCCTGTTCCAGGGCAAGGCCGCGATGATGCTGATGGGCACGTTCATCACCGCCGGCTTTCCGCCGGGCGTGAAGCCGGAAATGGGCTATTTCCAGTTCCCGATCATCGACGACAAAGTGCCGACCGCCGAAGACGGGCCGGTCGAATCGCTGCACATTCCGTCGAAAGCGAAGAACAAGGCCGACGCCCACACGTTCCTCGCTTTCGTGGAGACGCCTGCAATCGGCGCGAAGCTGGCCGCCGGGCTCGGCTCGCTGTCGGCGAACAGCAAGTCGCCCGAGCCGGAAGATCCGATTTCGAAGATCGGTTTCCAGATTCTCGCGAACACGAAGGGCGGCATTGCGCAGTTCTACGACCGCGATATGACCAAGGAAATGGCCGATGAAGGGATGAAGGGAATGCAGCAGTTCATCTCCGACCCATCGAAGCTCGACAGCGTGCTCGCGCAACTCGAACAGACGCGCAAGCGCATCTACAAGAAGTAAGCGGTGGCGGCCTTGGGCCGCCGTTCGCCACGTTCGATCGGGAGAATGATCGTGTCGCATTCCGTCACCCGTCAATCCATTGGCGGCGCTGCCGATTCCGGGGGCGCCGGCCTGCCCGCATCCGGCGGAGCATCACGCGGCGGGCTGCCTGCCGCCGCGCGCCGGCGTGGGCCGTCGCCCACCGCGCGGCGGCAGCGGCGCGCCGCTTTTCTGTTTCTCGCGCCGGCCTGCGTGATGGTGGCGATCTATGTGGTGTGGCCGATTCTCTCGACCATCCGCTTGAGCTTCTTCAATTGGGACGGCATGACCGAGCCGTCTTTCGTCGGCCTCGCGAACTATGCGGAATTGTTCCAGGCGCAGACGTTCTATACGGCGCTCAAGAACAACCTCATCTGGCTGCTGCTGTTCCTGCTCGCGCCGCCGATGGGGCTCGCCGTCGCGCTGTATCTGAACCAGGCGGTGGCGGGCATACGCATCGTCAAGTCGCTGTTCTTCGCGCCGTTCGTGTTGTCGGGCGTGGTGGTCGGTTTGATCTTCTCGTGGTTTTACGATCCGACGTTCGGACTGCTCGCGCTGATTCTCGGCCACGGCGTGCCGGTGCTGGGCGATCCCCACTATGCGACCTTCGGCATCGTGTTCGCGGCGCTGTGGCCGCAAACGGCCTATTGCATGATTCTTTACCTGACTGGCCTGACTTCGCTGAACGCCGAGCAGATCGAGGCCGCGCGCATGGAAGGCGCGCACGGCTGGTCGATGCTGTGGCACGTGATCCTGCCGCAATTGCGGCCGACCACGTTCATGGCGATCGTCGTCACGGTGATCGGCGCGTTGCGCAGCTTCGATCTGATCTCCGTGATGACCGGCGGCGGCCCGTTCGAAAGTTCGACCGTGCTCGCGTATTACATGTACGACCAGGCGATCAAGTACTACCGCATCGGCTATTCGGCCGCGGTGGCGGTCGTGCTGTTCGGCATCATGCTGGTGTACATCGTCTATCACTTGCGCCGCATGCTGCGCGCCGAGCAATAAGGAGCCGCCATGTTTCCGATCTCGATCGACAAATGGAAGCCGGTGTCGCGCCGCGTGTACAAACTGACGTTGCCGATCGCATTGCTGATCTGGCTGCTGCCGATGATCGCGGTGCTCGTCACGTCCGTGCGCTCCACCGAGGAACTGAGCGAGGGCAATTATTGGGGCTGGCCGAAGCACTTCGCGATGTTCGACAACTATCGCGAGGCGCTGACCACGTCGCCGATGCTGCATTACTTCTGGAACAGCGTGCTGATCACGGTGCCCGCTGTCGTCGGCTCGATCGCGCTTGCGTCGATGGCGGGGTTCGCGCTGGCTATCTACCGGTTTCGCGGCAACTCGACCTTGTTTGCGACTTTCGTCGCGGGCAATTTCGTGCCGGTGCAGGTGTTGATGATCCCGGTGCGTGATCTATCGTTGCAATTGGGACTGTTCAATACGGTCAGCGCGTTGATTCTGTTTCATGTGTCGTTTCAAACCGGATTCTGCGCGCTGTTTCTGCGCAATTTCATCAAGCAGTTGCCATTCGAACTGGTCGAGGCGGCGCGCATCGAGGGCGCGAACGAGTGGACCGTGTTCTTCAGGATCGTGTTGCCGCTGATACGTCCCGCGCTCGCGGCGTTGGCGATTCTCGTGTTCACGTTCGTCTGGAACGACTACTTCTGGGCGCTGTGCCTGACGCAAGGTGACGATGCGGCGCCGATCACGGTCGGCGTGGCCGCGTTGAAGGGCCAATGGACGACCGCCTGGAATCTCGTATCGGCCGGGTCGATTCTCGCCGCGTTGCCTTCGGTCGCGATGTTCTTCGCCATGCAGAAGCACTTTGTGGCGGGGCTGACGTTTGGCGCGACGAAGGGGTAGGGCGGGGATGGTTCCGTTGGCGATCGGCGGCTAGTTCACGTTGAAATGCACACGGACGTCCTGGCGTGTTTCGACCGGATGTCCGCCCTGCATCGCCGGCAGGTAGCGCCATTTGTGAAGCGCCTGAAGCAGAATCTGGTTGAGCCGCGGATTGGGCGTCGGCTTGATGAGTTTGACGTCGACCGAACCGTCGACGTGAATCACGAAGCGCGCGGTCGCGATGGTTTGATACGCCTGCTCGCGCAAATCGTCGGGCAACTCCGGCAATGGTTGCGAGAGGGAGCGCGCGGCTGCATCGTTGGATGAGGTGGCGGACGGTGTGGCGCTTTGTTTTTCTTGCGAGCCTTCAACGGTGTGAGACGGCGTCTCGGCCGCGGCTTTCGATTCGCTCGCCACCGGTGCGGGCTGAAGCGGCGCGATGCTTTGCGTTGCGCGCGTATCCGCATTCGGTTTGGTGATCGATGCGGCGTGTTGCTGCAACGCGCGACGAGGCGGCTCGACAGGTTTCGGCGGACGGGGCGGACTCGGCGAAGCAGCCGGAGCGGGCGCGGCGCGAGCCGGATGCAACGAGCTTGTCGCGGCAGGCGGATCGATTTCCACCACGCGCATCTCCAACGGCTCCTCGGCTGTCGGTGCTGCGTTGAGCGTGGCCAGCCAGCGTCCGAATTCAAGCAGGAACATAAACCAGAGCAGGAACGCCAGCACGACCGCTAGCGCGATCCGTACCTTCGGAGCATCGCCGATGGCGACGGCAACGCGTGTTCCGCTACTCACGATGCACCGCGATCAGAAAGTGCTCCGCCCCGCCGCGGCGAGCGGCCAGCATCGCTTGAACGACTACGCCGTGACCGGCTGCGTCGTCGGCGGCAATGACGACATTTCCGTTGGATTGGAGCAGGTGCTTGACCGTCGACTCGATCTGGTCCGGGCGCACCGACTCACGATTCACAAATACCTCGTTGCGCCGGTCCACCGAAATCGTTAGCGGTTCATGCGCCGCCATTTGCTGCGCGCGGCCGGCGGGAAGCGTGAGCTTGACGGCGTCGAGCCGCTGCATCGCCAGTGAGGCCAGCATGAAAGTCGCCAGCAGAAAGAACATCACGTCGATCATCGGAATGATTTCGATGCGGCCGCGCCGCGCCGCACGCGAACGCTTGAACTTCACGACCGTTCTCCCGCCGTCGATGCGGCCAGACGGATTTCGCCGAGTCGCGCATTTGCGAACGATTCGAGTTCGTCCATCAGACGTTCGAGCCGACGCGAAAAATAGTTGAACGCAAAGAGCGCGAACAGCGCGACGACAAGACCGATGGCGGTCGCGACGAGTGACTGCGCCACACCGCCGGTGACGCCGCCCGGATCGACGAGCCCGCTACCGCCGAACAACTGGAACGAATGCATCATGCCGACGATGGTGCCAAGCAAACCGAGCAGCGGGGCAGCCGTGACGATCGTTTCCAATACCCAGAAGCCCTTGCTCATGTCGCGCTCGATTTGCGAGGCGAGCAATTCCGCCTTCGCCTCGCGTAGCCACAGCGGAACTGCGGGCTCGGGCGTCCACGGCGCGTTCATTCGCCTGAAAGCGTTTTGGCTGGCGACGTGTTTCAAGCTGCTGGACCAGTCGAGGGCCGATCCGCTCGCGCTGATTTCATGTGATCCGCGCATCGCAGCCGGCAAGCGACCAAAACGCAGGAACACGTATGAGCGGTCGAGGACGATCGTGACCGCGAGAATGGCGAGTACCGTGAGCGGATAGATAACCCATCCACCCACGCGTACCGCCGCCAGAACATGTGTCCAATCTTGCATGACAGATCTCTTATGGGCCGACGGATTCAGAAATGCTTGGTGACGCCTGCATAGACGGCGAAATGCGGACCGTATTGCGGCGCGCCGACGCCGATGCCCGAGCCGTCGCGCAACTCATAGACGCGATTGAACGCGTTGACCACGACGAGGCGGGCATCGAATTTGCCGAGCATAGGCTGGTTGAAGTGCTGAATCACACCGAGGTTGATCTGCGCGTAGACCGGCAGGCGGTCGGTGTTCGCAAAGCCGCTGCGCAAGCCGCTGCCTACGAGGCCATCGAATGTGAAGGTGGTTCTGCCGAGGTCGTAGGTTCCGCCGAATGAGGCGGTGATGCGCTGATCGTGGTCGAGATTTACCCAGTGAGAGCTGATATAAGCGAGCTCGTCTGCATCGAAATTGAATTGCGCCGAGTCGATCTGTTTGCCCTGCGCGCGGCTATACGCGAGATTCAGATAGGCGGACACATTGTCCTGCTTGTAGTTTGCGGTGAACTCGAGTCCGTACACGCGCCCGTACTGGTAGTTGAACGGCGTGAAGATGAGAGCGGAGCCGAACTGACCTTCGTCGAGCAGGTTGGTGGATTTTTTGTAGTAGGCGTCGAGGCCGATGGTCACGTTCGAGCCGAGCCGCTGCGTCACGCCCAGATCGAAGTAATGGCTGCGTTCGGGTTGCACCGGATCGTTCTGAGCGGACGGACTCTGATTGGTCGTGCCGTTGAAGCGGCCGATGGTCGAGCCGGACAATAGTTCGAACGCAGGCGGCGTGAAGTAGCGCGCGTAACCGGCGTGAAAGGTGGTGGTCGGTGTCAGCGCATAGACGAGACCGATGCGCGGGCTCAACTGACTCGCGCTGACGTATTCGTCCATCTTGTCGTAGCGCAGGCCGTAGTTGAGCGTGAGCTTGTCGGTGATCTTCCATTCGTCCTGCACGTAGGCGCTGTACAGGTAGCCGGTTTTGCTGCTCGAGTCGTGGATGTTGAAGGGCTGGTCCGATGCCTGGTTGCCGTCGGCGTCCGTCGCGAAGACGTTGACGTTGTCGTCGAATACCGCGTGCTCCTGCTGGAAGAGTATGCCGGAGCGGATCGTATGCTTGTCGTTCAGCCGCCAGGTGGTGTCCAGTTGCGCGCCGTTAGCCGAGTTGCTGTGAAAGTCCTTCGATGCCACGCCATTGAATAGCAGATCGCCAACCGGATCGGGATTGAATTGCGTTCGCGTGTAGCGTGTAAAGAGCGCGACCTGATAGTCGAGTGCGCCGCCATTGGTGCCCTGAAGCGCCACGACCGCAAAGTTGTTCAGCTCCGATTGCGTTTCGTTCAACCGGCTCGAATCGAACGTGTTATTGCCGTTGAGCGTGAAGTTCGTCTGCAAGCCTGGCGTATTGGGGATTTCAAACTGATTGCTGGTGGTGCCGAACATCACGCTCAACCGGGTAAGCGGGTTGATGATGTACGACATATAGCCGAATGCGTCGCCCTGGCGCGTGTGATCGTGCAATGCATTGGCGCTCGCGGTCGGATTCTCGATGCCGAGGTTGTTGACGCCGAGCGATCCGCTGAAGTAGTAGCTGAACGGCCCCTGACTGCCGAACACGTCGGCGCTGGTCTTGAGGGTCTGGTGGCTGCCGCCGAATACGCCGATGGACCCGCCGTTGCCCGCATCGCCTGTCTTCGTGCGAATGTCCACCACGCCGGCCGTACGGTAGCCGTACTGCGCGGGCAACGCGCCGGTCAGCAGGTTCACCTGATCGATGATGCGCGTGTCGAGCGTTTGCCCGAAGCCGCTAATCGGCTCGGGAATGATGATGCCGTTGATGCGGTATTGCAGATCCGCATGGTCTCCGCGCACGTGCAACTGTCCATACGAATCGGCGGCCACGCCGGGTGCCTGCAACAGCACCTGATTCAGCGGCGTGTCCTGCCCCGCGGGCAGCGCATCGATGTCGGCCTGACTGAAGCGATACACGCTGCTGCCGGTTTCCGGCGATAGGCCGTTGCGGGCCCGATCGAGCCGCTTCGCGTTCACCTGAACGTCGAGCGTGTCGCTGCTGGTCACATTGTTTGCGGCGCTATCGGTGTTTGCCGTGCTTGCCGTGGCGTTGCTGACCGGCTTGCCGGATGCATCGACGACAGCGCCGGTTGCCGGGCGGTCGGTCGGCGCGGCGTGGGCATGAGCGGCAAAAGCGGATAGCAGCAAGGCTGCGTGCGAGACGCGCGTGTGGTTCTTCATCGTTATTTTGTTTGAATGTTGGCGACTGGGCGAGGGTGTCTTTCGTCGGAGATGTTCTTGTTAGCTCAGGATGAATGGCGGCGATTTGCCACTTTCCCCGTGCGCCGAGAATGTTATATCATTGCACTCAAAAAAGAAAATGACAATTCGATGATGCGCATGCGGAGGGAGCGTGAGGCGATGACGGCGAGCGGAAAACGCGTCGCCCCAATGCAAGCGGCGGATCTTTGAAATCCGCGCATGAGCTTGCATGAGAAGAGACCGCCAGGCATCACGGCATAGGGACGGGGCTGGCGAGCGTGAGTGAGCTGCTGGAGTCGACTCGAATAATCACGCGTGGGACCGGTTACGGTTGCGCGTGCTTCGCGGCGTCCTCGATAACCGCGACGACTTCCTTCGGCCGCGATTCATACACCGAGTGACTCGCGCCGGCGAGCACCGTCGTGTGACTATGCGCGCGCGCGTAGTACCAGCGTTCGAGGTCGGGGTTGATGATCTTGTCGTCCGCGGCGACGATGCCCCAACTCGGCTTGCTGGTCCAGGCGGCGACCGTCATCGGCGTCGAGAAGACTTTCGCGGCGGTCAGCATCTGCGCATGCGACTCGAATTGAGCTTCCTTGAGCGGCAGGTCGGCGGCGAAATCCTTCGGGAAATCCGCCGGGTTCAGATAGGTGTAGCCGTCGTCCGTTTTCATGATCGCGCCCGGCTGCTTCGACGTATAGCTCGGCATGCCCTTGCCGAGTGTGCTCTCGTCCTCGCCGACGGCCGGCGCATGGGCGGCCACATATACCAGGCCGACGACGTTCGGGTGTACGCCGGCCTCGGTGATGACCGAGCCGCCGTAACTATGGGCCACGAGAATCGTGGGACCGTTCTGCTGATCGAGAACCCGCTTCGTGGCGGCGACGTCGTCTTCGAGCGAGGTCAGCGGCTCCTGCACGACGGTGACGTGATAGCCGTCTTTCGTGAGTTTTTCGTAGACCGGCTTCCAGCCCGAGCCGTCCACCCACGCGCCGTGTACGAGAACAATGTTGTGGACGGGAGCGCTTTGCGCTTTGACCTCCTGCGCCGTGGCGGCGGTCGAGGCAAAAACACAGGCGGACAATGACAGGACGGCAGCGGCGACGGGCATCAGTTTCATGACTAACTCCTTTTGATAGGCGAGAAAAAGTTTCGAGAGGAAAGGGATCAATAGCGGAACGCGTGGCGGGCATGCTTCGCCTATGAGAGACGAAGCGGCGCCTCATGCAAGCCGTTCAGCTACCGAAGAAAACATTGCAATAGCTCACCGGTCCCACGCAGTTGGAATTCATCGACATGCGCGTGGACGCACCGGACGACGAACTGCCGTTCTGCGCCACGCCGCCATACGCCCGCGATCCGGTTTGCGGCCCGTCCTGCGCGGCGATCCTGGCCTCGGCTGCCTGGATGTCGGCGGGGTAGGTAGCGTCGTCGGCGACGGACGGGTTGTAGCCTGCCTGCTCGACGCGCACCAGGTCGGCGCGAACTTCAGCACGTGTCAACGGCGCGTTCGATTGTGCGAAGCTGAGAACCGGAGCAGCGAGGGTGCCGGCGGCGAGAGCAAAACAGATCAGAGCGTTTTTCATGATGAGTATTCCTTGTTCAACGTAATGAAATGAAGGGCAATGGTTGCCCCGAAAAGTAGTGATGCTTGACTTGCTGCTGTACTGCACGAGGTGCGTCCGGTTGCGCCAGCCGATATAAGCCGGATTGCCTCGGCTAGCAATTCGGCATTCCCTTTTCACAGGCGTGACTAAGCATCGGCGTATTCAAAACGCCTCGCTATGTCATCGGGAAATACGTCTTTGCTTGTTACCAACAGCGATGGTTAGTGATGGAGTCACGCATTGATGCTTGTCTCATCACTGGCGGCGAGTTGTTTTTCGCCGTCTGTGTAGGGGCAAACACGCCGGTTTGCCGCTTATTCCAAATTTTTTCCACCAGGCCGAATTTTTCGCTTGGAGGAACGAGTGGGCGCTGAGCACGGCGCCCGCCGGACAAAGCGCGCGCGGCGTCGCGGGGCGCGTGTATCGCTACCGTGACGGCATTCCAGCGGACATTGGCTGAGGCGCTACGCAGTATGCGCATCGCATTGGCGGCCAGTCCGAACGCCCACGGCAAACCATGGCAGCCCCGCGAATGCCGGCTATTGCATCGACTTTGCCGAGCCAGAACCGGGCGGGAATTATTTCTGAATTATTTGCGAATTTAGGCCAATAAAATAGTAAAGAGGCTTAAAGCTCAATAGCCGTTTTTAACAAGCCTATTTAACAATTGCATTTAACATTTCACGTCTCCGATTCATTCACTATCGAACGGGCGCCGTCGGGAGAGCATCACTCATGGTCCACAAACGAATGCGCGCCGTGTTCCTCGGCGCGGTGATTGCGATGATCGCGTCTCTCTGTCAGGCGCAATACGCAACCGACTGGCTGGCGAACACCTACGGCACCCTGGCCGCTCACGTGGGCAACGGCGCACGCTCGATGTGGGTCGCGCCCGAGGGCGTCATCTATACGGCTTCCCTGTGGGACGAAAACGAGGGCGGCGTCGCGATCTACCAGAACGGCAAGAGCATTGGCTCGATGGGCATCAACAGCGAGTTTCAGGGCGGGGCCATCACGGGCAATGCCACGTCGATCTTCACTGCGTTGCAGTACGGTACGCCGGACGGCACCGGTTCGGTCGTGCGATACAACCGCGCGACTCGAACCCGCGATCTCGTCATTCATGTCAGCGTGTGGGACGCGCTTCCTCGCGGCGACGTCATCACCGGTCTCGCGACCGCGGGCTCGCTGCTTTATGCGAGCGACTTCTTCAGCAATCGCGTGCGCGTCTATACGACGGACGGCGTATGGCAGCGCGACATCAGCGTCTCAGGTCCGGGCGCGCTCGCCGTGGATGGCGCGGGCAATCTCTGGGTCGCCCGCAAGAGCGCCGGCGTGATCGCGCAATACAGCGCGGCCGGCGCGCCGCTGAACACCATCCAGATGTCCGCCGCATCGCGGCCCTCCGCGCTGTATTTCGATGCGTTGTCCGGGCAACTCATGGTCGGCGACCAGGGTCCGGACATGAACATCAAGCTCTACAACATTGCGGGCGCGCCGACGCTGGCCGGCACGTTCGGCGTTCAAGGCGGCTATCTCGACACCACGACCGGCATCAAAGGCCAGGTGGGCGACAAGCGCTTCACGCGCGTCGTCGGCATCGGCAGGGATTCCGCCGGCAACCTGTATGTGCTCAACAATCCGTGGGGCGGAGGCTGGGACCTGGGCCGCAACGGCTCGACCGACATTCACATGTACAACAGCGCCGGCATTCTGCAATGGAAGCTGCAGGCGCTGAACTTCGAGGCGGTCGCCGCGCCGGACCCCGCGACGGACGGCGCCTACTTCTATAGCGGCATGAACATTTATACGGGCACCGCGGGCGGCACCTTCGTCGCGAATACGGTCGATCCGTTCACGTATCCGTCCGACCCGCGCCTGAGCATGAGCGACACGCAGCGCGGCCAGCACTTCGGTCAGCTCGTCAACGTTGGCGGGAACCGGATTCTCGTGGCCTCCGGCCAGAATCCCGGCGCGTTCAACTTCTATCATTTCAATCCGGCGAGCGGCTACATCGCCATACCGGACGCATCCATTCCGGGCACCGCGTTCAATACGACCCGACAGGTCACGGGCGGATTCTGCCTCGACAGCCGGGGAGACGTATGGGCCGGTCTGGATAGAACGAACCAGATCTATCACTACCCGCTGACCGGTTTCAACGGCGAGGGAAAACCGGCGTGGGGACCGGGCACCACCACTTCCATTCCGCAGAGCATCCGGCCGCTCACGCGCATCATCTACATGCCCGAAACCGACACCATGATCCTCGCGCAAGGGATTGCGGGGAGTTGGGACTGGACCGCGATCGATTCGAGAATCGAGGTGTATCACGGCTGGAGCGCGGGCAACAGGGCGAACCCCAATCCGGTGATCACGCTCACCAGCGCCAATCCGAAGTCGATTACGGCGGCCGGCAATTATCTGTTCGTCGGCTACGTGCACACCGTGCCGAACATCGACGCCTTCAACCTCACCACGGGCCACCTCGACGCCACGCTCACCAATTCGAGTCCCGGTACGCTGGATGTCGGCAACGACGTGGATTCGATGTACGGTCTGCGCGCCTATCAGCGAGCGGCGGGCGAATACGTGATCACGAAAGACAACTACAACGGCTCGAGTTTGATCGTTTATCGCTGGACGCCCTGACTTTCACGCGAGCCGCACGCCGCGCACCGCCCTGCCGCCCAGCAGGCAGACGATCGCGGCGGCCAGCACGAGCACGCACAGCGCGAGGCGCAAGCCGAGCCAGCCGGCGCCGAGCCCGATCAACGGCGGCCCGATGAGGAAGCCCGCATAGCCCGCGGTGGCCGCCATCGACACGCCGATCGCCGGCGTGTCGGTCGAGCGGCCCGCCGCGCTGAAAATAACCGGAACGATATTCGCGAGGCCGATGCCGACCATCGCGAAGCCCACGCAAGCGGTGAGCACCGTCGGCAAGCTGAGCACGAGCGCGAGCCCGGCCACCGCGATCAGGCCGCCCAACGCCACGACCTTGCTGGAGCCGAAGCGGCGCACGGACACGTCGCCGACAATACGGCAAGCCGCCATTGACAATGCGAACGCGGAATAGCCGACCGCGGCGACGCTCGCCTCCTGGTTCAACGTCGAGCGAAGGTACACCGCGCTCCAGTCGGCCACCGCGCCTTCCACCAGCATGCACAGAAACGCGAGCATCGCGAGTTTCATCACGCCGCCGCTCGGCCACGCGAATCCGCTCGAAGACGCAGCCGCGCGCGGACCGAGATCGCGTAGCGCGAGAAGCGCGGCGGCGACGATCACGATACCGATGACAACACCCGGCAACAGCAGACCGCCGATCACGCCGACGCCGCCTTTCTGAAGCAGCGCACCGGTCGCCGCGCCGAGCAGCCCGCCCGCGCTCCATGCCGCGTGAAACGACGACATGATCGGCGAGCGCCACTGTGTTTCGATGGTGCTGGCGTGTCCGTTCATCGAGACGTCGAGCGCGCCGTTCGCCGCGCCCAACATGAACAGCACAATGCATAGCGCCGCCATGCCCGGCGCGAACGCGGGCAGCGGCAGCGCGACGACGAACGCCGCGCCGAGCAGCGCGGTGGCCCGGCCGCTGCCGAAGCGCGGCGCGAGTTGCCCCGCGAGCGGCATGGCGACGATGGCGCCCAGCGCGAAGGCGAACAACGCGATACCCAACGCGGTGTCGCTGAGCGCGAGGCTTTCCTTGATGCGCGGCACTTCGACGGCCCACGCGCCGATCCCGAATCCGTTGGCGAGAAACACGCCGATGGTCGCAATGCGCTCCTTCAACGGCTTGATACTCGATGCGAGGTGTGACGTCATGACCGAGCCACCGTCACGTTGTCGCACACGGCTTCGAGTCTCGCGAGCCGCCCGGCAGGCACGTCGGCTTCGACAAACAGATAATCGACGGCCGATGCCGCCGCGACCGCGAATGGCGCCGCGGTCATCAGCTTCTCAGAGGTCATCGCGACGGCGATCTGGCCGCTCGCTTTCACCATTGCACGTTTGATTTCGGCTTCCTCGGCGTCGAAGGCGGCGACGCCTTCATCGGGATCGAGCGCACACGCGCCGAGAAAGCAAAGGTCGGCCTTGATCTGCTGGATTTGCAGCAAGGCGGTCGAGCCGACCGAGCCGGCCACGTTCCTGGCGATGCGTCCGCCGATCAGGATCACCTCGATTCCCGGCCGGTTCAGCAAGCGCGCGCAAGCCTCGGGCGAATTCGTCACGACGGTCAGGTCCGCGTGGTCGGGAAGCGCGGCGGCGATGGCGACGTTGGTGGAGCCCGTGTCGAGCACGATGATCTGTTTCGGCCGGACGATCGACGCCGCGGCGGCAGCGAGGCATGCCTTGCGGTCCATTGCTTGCCGCATGCGAACCGCCGCCGGCTCGCCGCCCGGCGAGAGGAGCAGGGCGCCGCCGTAGACGCGCTTGCAATGCCCCTGCTCGGCGAGGTCGCGCAAATGACGGCGCACCGTGTGTTCGGAAGTCTGCAATTCCGCCGCGAGCGACGAGGCGAGCACGCGCCCTTGCGCGCGCAGCCGCTCCAGGATCAACTGCTCGCGCTGCTCGGGCAGAAGCCCTTCCATTGCTTCCTGTCGTGTTCGTTGCATGTCTCCGCCTTGCTCGATTTGAAATCACTCATAACCGAGCAAAATGTATCGTAAACGATCAAACTATGCAACGACGCCGCGATAGCTCAGGAAGGCTGTGCGTCCGGATCACGCCGCGAAGTCCGCCCGAAAAATGCCCGATCGGCGAGCCACACGGCGACGAGCGTCGCGCCCATCAACGGAAAGACGATGCCGAGCAGGACAAGTGCGGCTTTCCAGCCGCGCATCGGCGGCGCGGCCCGTTCGCGCGACGGCGCGCCGAGCGCGCGTTGCGGCCGCCGCTTCCACCACATCACGCAGCCGGTTACGGCCATGCCCGCGAGTCCGAGCGAAATCGCGGCGCAAAGAATCTGATTCGCGACGCCGAAGTAGCGGCCCATATGCAGCGACGTGCCATACGACACCGCCTTGGACACCGCGCCGTAATCGCCATAGCGAATGTCCTTCAGCACCGCGCCGCTGTATTGGTCGATGTACAGGGTGCGCTCCTGTTTAGGATCGGCCGGAAAGTACGAGACGGTGTAGACGCCCGTCGGCGATGCGGGCAGCGCGATGTTGTAGCCATCGGTCACGCCGAGCGATGCCGTCAGCGCGACGATGCGCCCAAGCGGCAGCGCCTCGGACGCGTGAGCACGCGCATCGACGGAGGACGGCACCGGCGTGTTGCCGACCGCCCACGGCGTAAGCGGCAAGGGCAGATCGTCCATGACCATGCCCGGCATCGAGTCCGCGTTCGATGCGTGGGCCTCGTGCCCGCTGTGTTCTCCGTGTGCCGTATGCGCGGATTGCGCCGCGGCGGACGTATCGCCGACGGTGGCCCGCTCGCCTCGCGCGCCCGGCCATACCGAGCGCAACGGCAAGCCGCCCCACGATCCCGGCGGCGCGCCCAGATTCGCCGCGCTCGCGAGCGCCTTGAACTGCTTGCCCCACGAACCCGACCACGGCAGCCCCGTCAATACGAACGCCAAGGCGCCGAGCGCGAGCCAGATACCCATCGCCGCGTGGATGTTCCTCCACAGCGCGCGGCCCTTTAGCGCGAAGCTCGGCGTCAACGCGGCGCGTAAGCTGGTTTTCTCGCGTGGCCACCAGAGTGCGACGCCGGTGCCGATCATCACCAGCGTCCAGCATGCGGCCAGTTCCATCAGCAGTTCGCCGGGTTTGCCGAGCAACAGCTTGCGATGCAGCATCCGGTCGACTTGCATGAAGCGATGCTCGACGCTCAGCGTGCCCAGCACCTCGCCGCTGTACGGATTCAGATAGACGCTCTGTTTTTCGCCGTCAGGCAGACGGAACACGAATTCGGCGCTGCGATCCGGCGCGCTCGCAATCACCGCGGTCACGGCAGCCGCGCCTCGCGGCATCGCCGCGCGGGCCTTGGCAAGCAACGTGTCTTCGCTGAGCCTGGCTGTCGCTCGCGGTTCGACGATCAGCCGGTGCGGATAAAGCAGCGGCTCGATTTGCGGCTGAAAACAATACAGCGTGCCGGTGATCGCAAGCACGATCAGAAACGGCATCACGAAGAGCCCTGCATAGAAATGCCAGCGCCACAGCGTGCGATAGCCTGCATTCGGCATGCCGGTGAGCGCAGCCGTGCGTTGAGTGGTCGTGGTCGACATGGAATCTTCCTGAAACGAAAAATGGGTCAATCGGTTCGCGCCCGGCGCCTACGCGTGGCAGCGCATCGCGTTCACATGCGCAGCTTCGCCTCGACGTAGAACGTGCGGCCCGGATACGGGTGATAAACGAAGTAGCGGGCATCGAACAGGTTGTCGACGCCGATGCCGATTTCACTCAGCTTCGTCGGCTTGAAGGTGAACTTCGCGTCGGCCACCGTGTACGAACTCGTGCCGCCGAACACGTCGGGATTCGTGTCGGTATTGGTGAGCGTGTTGTACTGGCGGCCCGAATAGCGCGCGGCGAGCGTGAGCGCCGCGCGTTCGTCGATGTGATAAGTCGCCGCGAGATTCACGCGCCACAGCGGAATGCGATAGAAGTACTTGCCGACCGTGGCCGGGTTTTGCGCGTTGGCGATGATCTTCGATTGCGTATAGGCCACGCTCGCCAGCAGATCGAGGCCGCGCACGAACACGTCCTCTCCCGAGTAGCTGGTTTCCACGCCGCGCGAGCGCACCTTGCCGATGTTCTGGAAGTTCGTCACGCTGGGAATCACGGTCGTATCGGTCTGACTGAAGATCGTGTTCTTCACGTCGTCCTGAAACAGCGAGAAGCGGAATACGCCATTCCAGTGTGCCCATTCGGCGCTCAGTTCTTTCGAAAGATCGTCTTCGGGCTTCAGGTTCGAGTTGTTGTTGACGATCGAGGCGCCGTTGATTTGCCCCTGGAACAATTCGCTGACAGTCGGAAACCGATAAGCGCGGCCGATGGAAGCGCGCAAGCTCAGGTCGTCGCTGACATCGAACGAGAGCGACGCTTTCGGCGAGAAATGCTGCTGGCTTGCATCGCGGTATGCAAGCCTTTTGCCGGGCAATGCCTGAGAACCGCCATAGGCTTGCCAGTCTTCATACCGCACGCCGTACACGAGCTTCCAGCGTGGCAGAAAACGCCAGGCGTCCTGCGCGTACAGCGCCTGGGTTTGCGTCTTGCCCGCGAATGCGTTGGCAAACGACGTGGCCGCGCCGTCGCGCCAGTTGAGCGTGTTGTAGCTCTTGTTGTCGAGGAAGTAGTTGTCGTAGTGATAGCCGAAACTCAGCGCGTGATTCGCGAGCCCGGCTTGTGTCACCGCGGGCGTGTAAGTGGTGCGCAGATCGAGCGTTTTCCAGCCCGTGCCGTCGCCGAGCATCATCGTGCCGGGGCCGTTGCCCGGCGCACCCGAGCTCGCGGTGCGCGCCACGCTGTTGCGGATGTCGTAGTAGGAAGCGATCGCCTCGCCGTTCCAGCCCGTGGCGTTGCGCGTTTTCAGCGACACGCCGTAGAGCCAGTTCTCGCTATGGCCGAGGCTCGGGGCGAATGCGGCGGCGGGAATCGTGTATTCGTAGCCGTCGATCGCAACCTTGCCGCTGTATACGGGGTTGCCGTTCGCGTCGCGCAGGAAACTCGACGTCGCGCTGTTATACGTTTGATGCCAGTAGCCGAGCGTGAAGCCGGCTTGCAGCGTCGGCGTGAAGTCGTATTGCATCTTCAGCCTGAACTGGTCCTGCACGGTGTGCTCGATGCCTTCGCCGTTCACGCCGAGCACCGCGGTCGGCGTATTGGTCTGGTTGTTGTAGAAGTGCGCGCCGCTCACCGGGGTATCGCCGGCGTTCGCGGGCGTGGTCGATTTGGCGAGCGTGGTGAATTGCAGCGGCTGGCTGGTGTTGTCCAGGTGGTTCACGCCGAGCCGATACGAGAACTTGCCGATCCGGTCGCCGATCGACGCACTCGCTTCGCTGCCGTTGAAGTTCTGATTCACGCCGAACAGGCTGAAGTGCTGGGTGAAGGCTTTGAGGTCCGCGTCGGCTTCGAATTTTTTCGGCATCCGCGTGCTGATGAGCACCGTGGCGCCGAGCGAATTGCCCGGATACAGCGCGGAAAACGGCCCGTAGATCACGTCGACCTGCTGGATCTCGTCGGGCGACACCATCGACCAGCGCGGCGGAAACGAAAAGCTGCTGCCGAGCAGATTGCTGAGCAGCAGACCGTCCGCATAGACGAGACCGCGCGCGCTCTGCGTGTTGCTCGTGCCGCGCACGGCGATGATCGCATTCAGGTCGCCGATGAAGCGCTTGCGCACCGCAAGGTTCGGCATGTACTTCAGCACGTCCTCGGTGTTGACGACGTTCCAGTTGTCGAACTGTTCGCGGGTCACCGTCTCGACGGACGCCGGCAGATTCGGGTCCACGGCGCGCGGCGTGCCGGCCGCATTCGCGCTGACCCTGACTGCCGGCAGCGTGGCGTCCGCGATTGCGTTCTCCGCATGAGCCGGCGACGGGATGAATGCCGGCACCAACGCCGGAACGAAGACGGATAAACAGCCGGGCAGATAGACGGTCGCGCCGGCAGGCCAGTACCGCGCCAAACAAGTGGGCAACTGAACCAAAGGATGCACTGAGAAGTGTGCGGGCCTAGACCGCGGCGAACGCCGCGCGGGCGCGCAACGGCGAGCGCGAAGGCACAGCCTTCGCAGAACGAGCTTGAACATGAACGTTTCCTCGATGCATTGAACAGGCGATCGCGCGCGCCCTCGACGGACGCGACGAATACGCAATCAGGAACAACAGCAATCAGGAAACGACAGGCGGGTCTCGGGGACGTCCGGACGGAAACGCGCCGAGCGGCGTGAAACGGGTGGAGAGGGTGGGCGGCGCGGTGCCGGCAAGCGCGAGCGGCGCCGGCAGATCGACGGCGGCAACAACCGACATCGCGACGTGATGTTCGAGCAGATGGCAGTAGCCGCACGCGCCGAAGGCGTCGTCGTGGCTGAGACTGACCGGCGCGGGGCCGGCCTGAGCGATCGCGCTCGCGTCGCTCGGCCCGCTCGGCTGAAGCGCCGAACAGAGCGCCGCAATGGGCTCATGCACACGGCTCGACGCCAGCATCTGACTCACGACCGGCGCGAACACGACGAGCCACATGGCGATCAGGCCAAGCCATGCGGTCAGGTGGTGGCGGGAGCGTGAAGTCATGATGGAGAGGATAAAGACGCCGGCGATTCTAGCATCGCCGGGCCGGATTTTGCCGCGCGATCCTCGTCATGCGGGCCGATCGGCGGACAGGATCTCGTGCATCGCCTGGCCGCCACTGATAACCCCCGCACATCAATCGTTCCAAAAATAGCACTTATCGTTTCGCGGCGTTCGGGCGAGTATTCGACAAACAACAATCCGCCGAGCACCGCAAGCTCAAAATTTCTGGAGACGTCTCGATGCATTCCCCCTCAACCTCCCTGGCCCCCGGGCAATCGAAGGCCTCCGCCGTACTTCGCGTGACGGCGGGCAACTTCCTGGAGCAGTTCGATTTCTTCCTGTTCGGCTTCTATGCCACGCAGATTGCCGCGGTCTTTTTCCCGGCGGGGAGCGAGTTCGCTTCGCTGATGATGACCTTCGCGGTCTTCGGCGCGGGCTTCCTGATGCGGCCTCTCGGCGCGATCATTCTCGGCGCGTATATCGACGATGTCGGCCGTCGCAAGGGCCTGATCCTCACGCTGTCGATCATGGCGAGCGGCACCATCCTGATCGCGTTCGTGCCCGGCTATGCAACGATCGGACTCGTTGCGCCGGCCCTGGTGCTGATCGGCCGTCTGCTGCAAGGCTTCTCGGCGGGTGCGGAGTTGGGCGGCGTGTCGGTCTATCTCGCCGAGATGGCGACGCCCGGCCGCAAGGGGTTCTTCACGAGCTGGCAGTCCGCCAGCCAGCAGGTGGCGATCGTGGTGGCAGCGGCACTCGGCTTCGCGCTCAACCAGTGGCTGGACACGGCGGCGATCGCCGCGTGGGGCTGGCGCGTGCCGTTCTTCGTCGGCTGCATGATCGTGCCTTTCATCTTCGTTCTTCGGCGCAATCTGGAGGAAACGCGGGAATTCAAACAGCGCCAGCATCGCCCGGGCATGAAGGAGGTTTTCGCCACGCTCGTGCAGCACTGGAATGTCGTGATCGCCGGCATGCTGCTGGTCGCGATGACCACCACGAGCTTCTATCTGATCACCGTGTATGCGCCGACCTTCGGCAAGACGGTCCTGCATCTGAGCACCGCCGACAGCCTGCTCGTCACGCTGTGCGTGGGGATCTCCAACTTCATCTGGCTGCCGGTCGGCGGCGCGTTGTCGGACCGGATCGGACGCCGTCCGCTCCTGCTCGGCATGACGGTCCTGGCGATTGCGACCGCCTACCCCGCGCTATCGCTGCTGGCTCACGCGCCGAGCTTCGTCAACATGCTGCTCGTGCTGCTCTGGCTCTCGTTCATGTATGGCATGTACAACGGCGCAATGATCGTCGCGCTCACCGAAGTGATGCCGGTCGAAGTGCGTGTCGCGGGATTCTCGCTGGCCTACAGCCTCGCCACGGCGGTCTTCGGCGGGTTCACGCCCGTCATCTCGACCGCGCTCATTCATACGACGGGCGACAAGGCCGCGCCCGGCTACTGGATGAGCTTCGCCGCGGTGTGCGGGCTAGGCGCCACGCTGGCACTGTATCGGCGCCGTGCCGTTCCGCTGCCTGCCGCTTCCTGAAGCATCGCTGCGCGCCTCGAATTTCAGACTGACATTCCTTCGACCATGAAATCCATTCTTCTGAAACTCTGCGCGGCGGCGCTGCTCGTCAGCGCCGTCGCGGCGAATGTGCAGGCCGCCGATCTGCACGTGATGACCTCGGGCGGCTTTACCGCCGCCTACAAGCTGCTCGGCCCGAAGTTCGCGGCGTCGACCGGCAACACGCTCGATACCGCGCTCGGCCCGTCGATGGGCAAGTCGCCGGAGGCCATTCCGAACCGTCTTCAGCGCGGCGAGCCTGCCGACGTGGTGATCATGGTCGGCTATGCACTCGACGACCTGATCAAGCAGGGCAAGGTGATGCCCGATTCGCGCGTCGAACTCGCGGATTCGCGCATCGGCATGGTCGTGCGCGACGGCGCGCCGAAGCCCGACATCGCGTCCGAGGCGGCGCTCAAGGAAACCTTGCTGCATGCCCGGTCGATCGCGTACTCGGATAGCGCGAGTGGCGTCTATGTCGAGCGCGAATTGTTCAGGCGGCTCGGCATCGAGGAACAGGTGAAAACCAGGGCGAGGATGATCCCGAAGATTCCGGTGGCGTCCGTGGTTGCGACCGGCGACTACGAAGTGGGTTTTCAGCAGGTGAGCGAGCTGCTGCCGGTGAAGGGCGCGGCGTACGTCGGCAAGATTCCGGAGTCGATGCAGTCCGTCACGCGCTTTGCCGCGGGCATACCGGTCGGCGCGCAGCATCCGAAGGAGGCGAAAGCGCTGCTCGACTATCTCGCGTCGCCCGCCGTGCAGCCGGAAGTGACATCGACCGGGCTCGATTCCGTCGCCACGCATTGAGACAAAGGCAACGATTCAGCCCGGCAGGTCGGCGGGCTGATCGAAGGTTCTTCTGGCTGATGCGCCAGGCACAAGGCGTTCTTCAGGCGAGAGCGGACCCGGCAAAAGTCCTCGGTCTCGAGCGCTTCATTCGCTCGAAACAGAAGTTCTATTGCGCGGTTCCACGACGGTGTAGAAAACCCGATTTGCACCCGCTCTGTTCAGCACAAGTGCCAATCCGCGCCGGGGCCTCTCTCATGGACTGGACTGAGCGCACGATCACGGCGTCCAGCGATAAACGGTGATGCTGGAACCCTTGACGTTGTTCTTCGTGACTACGTACTCGCCGGTCGATCGAAGATAGGCCCTCACGCCGTACATCGAATCGAGGGCGCTGCTGGCGTCCACGGTACTGCTATTGGTGTTGATCAGTGTGGCGTCGAGGTTGCCGGTAGCGAGGTTAAAGGCGTCGATGTTCGGCCTGGCCGGCCCGCTGCCACCGAACCAGTAGCCGACGAAGAGATGGTTGCCGGCCGCGGCAATCGACTTGGCGCCGGCGTTAGCGAGGTTGATCACCGGGTTCGGCGCGGTGGTGTTGCCCGCGCTCCAGCCGTGATACACCTCGATCCGCGTGCCGATCGACGTCCAGTCCGTGCTGCCCACGATGCCCTGTCCGAGAATCATGGTGTCGCTGTCCGCCAGGTAGATGATGCGCGTCAACGGCTGGATGCTGGCGGGAATGCGGACCGGGATACCGGACCCCCATGCTGGCTTGCCGCTGGCGTCGAAGCGGGTCAAGGGATAGTGGTAGATATAACCGGTCCTGTCCAGACCGGCCCACACGCCCCCCTTGCTGTCGATGCAGAACCCGTTTCTGACCGGTGCGGTCGTATTGAACGCCGTACCGGGAAGGGTGGCGTCCGGTATCGCGATGTAGCCATTCGCAGCGTTGAAGTGGAAGAAGTAGAACGTATCGGGATTCTGGCTGGACACCACGAGAATCCGGTTGCCGCCCACGCTGGCAAGTTGACCGAAGTGCTCATCCCGTGCGCGATCGTTGAAGTTGACGCGCGGGTCCGACGGATAGGCGAACGGATCGACGGTATTCGCGACGAAGGTGCCGCCTGCGGTGCCGGCGTGAATGCTGGTGCCGCCATAGAACAACGCGCCATCGGTGGCCGGGTCCGGCGCGGCGACGCCCTCGAAGTTCAGGGACTGAAGCGTCCACTGCAAGTTGCCGGCGGTGCCATACGCGTGAATGTCGGTGCCGCCGTCGCGGCCGAGGTCCCAGCTTCCTCCCCACGGGTTGTTGAGCACGTAGAGGTTGCCGGCGGTGTCCTTGCCGATGCCCGTGACGCGGGTGAAGCGCTTCGCACCGACCTGGCCTTTGATTCCCGTCGTGGTGTCGAGATAACCACCCTGAATGCCGAATGTACCGGCCAGTGTGGGCGTGCCCGAGAGCTTGTAGCGCTTGATATTCATGTCAGGGCCCTCGTCGCCGACCATGAGCTGCCCCGTTGAGGCATCGGAATAGAGCGCCGATGGCTGCGAGTCGACAGGCATCTGGATGGTATTCAGCAGCGCGCCGGTTGGGCTGAACTCGACGATCGTGCCCGTCTTCTTCTGTGCAACCCAGACGTTGCCCGCGCCATCCAGGGCGAGCGCGCCCGGACTCGCGACGTTGATGTCGCGCTTCCACACACCGTCGGTGGTGAAGACCCGGACGCGATTGCCAAAGAAGTCGCTCGCATAGAGCAGCGAACCGGCGGTGACGAGTCCGGTGACGACATCGACCCGAGGCTGGTTGCTCAACGCACTGACCTGAATCAAAAGATCGCGGGTCCTGGTGGTACGGTTGTAGCGTCCCACCGCGCCGCTTCCGTAGGCGCTGCTGTACTGCAGCGCCGCGAAAATCGAAGCGGCGTTTCCGGTAATGGCGCTGCCCTGGAACTCACCGTGAGTCCCGATCGAGCCGGCGCTGCGACCGTTCTGGTAGATGGCGACGCCGCCCTCGTACTCGTCCCACATGGAGGCCGTATAGATCACCCCCTCGGGCGCGACCCACATGGCACGCGCAGTGTTGCCGACGTGGCCGGCGAGGGTGCCATAGGTGTTCGCCAGCCAGTCGGTGGTGTTTTGCGCCTGACAGGCCGGTGCAAACGCGGCGATCGCCAGGGCGAGGAACACAGCACGAATCCGATTCTTCTCGACCATGGCCGATGCTCTCCGAAAGGTGGCGATCATTCACTTGGATCGACTCCGAGGAATGGGCGAGACCCCGCGAGCGCTTGCACGGTCGCATAGACAGGTGACTCATGTATGAACATATGCAACTCATCGCGCCTTTACAAGCTCGCCGCATGGGTTATGCGCCGCCGCTATCTGCCACCGCCGTCCAGCGCGCGTCTGCCAATATGCCTGTGCGCAGGCCGTCGTTATCAGCGACCACAGCGGATGCCATCCGGTTGAGATGAGCAGCCCCGCCACTGAGAGCAGCGCGAAACAGTCTTTAACCCCGGTTGCTTACGTTGCACTTGCAGCGAAGAGCGCCATGCTGGAACAGGGCAGTCAAACGCGTGGAGGACGATCGTGATCGCGAACCGGGCGAATCCGCTCCGACCGATGCCCCGATCATGGCGACGTTGTGACCGCGTACCGCGATCAAGTCGACCCGCGGCTGAGGGTTTTCCTTGGGGAGTGAATAAGGGTGACGTTCAACCTCGAGCGCGCAGAACAGGCACGGCAACAATGCCGATGGTTGGGCGAGGGCGGTCATGCTAGGATTTCCCGCAAACAACTCAGGAGACTGCTATGCCGTTCATCTGCGAAAACGTTGAATGTCGCGCCGTGCTGGCCCGCGGGCAGGTCGGCTCCATTCATGAGAACGAGGGGTGGTGCTTCTATTGCCCAGACTGCAAGGTGAGAAACGAGTTGAAGGACATTGCCGTGCCGGGCGGTCCTGTTGAGTTGGTTCAACCGGAGAGATCTGGTCTTCCGCACAAAGTGATTGCAACTGCTCGACCACTGGAGGACGGCAGGTACTCGGCGCAGTTGCGCATACAAAGAGCACTCGGTATGAAGGGGACTTACGCGACCGAGGAGAATTGGGAACAGCTCGGTGTGTTCCTTGACGCGCAGGAGGCCGTCGCTCATGCGAAGTCCATTGCGGCAGACTGGCTGAACCGAAAGGCCTAGCCCGAGTGAGTGGAACGCTGGATTCAGCTGTGCGCGGATCTTTACGGCTGGCGCGACCGTAGATCCGCCGACAACCTGGTGCTGTCCGGCGCCGGTGCCGTGAAGGTAGCGGTTCAGCCTTCGGTACGCTCAATGAGCGACACCAATGGAACCGCTCAACGCTGAAACACTCGGCCAGACACATCACTCACGAAGCTTCGACGGCAGCGAGTTTCACAAATAGTCGGGCTGCTTCGTTGCCATGGGACAAGGCACGCAGTGCAAGCGAGAGCGCTAGCTGCGCGTCGTGGGCGACTGCGCTACGGTTTTGATCGAAGAGCTTGACGGCATGACGCATATGCAGTGCCGCCTGGTCGTGAAGCTCTGCTGCCGTTGCGTGATGTTTTGCCGCAATTTCGTTGTTTTTGTCAGAGCCGGTCGATGCAGGCGTTATCGGCGGCGTAGTGGCGCTGTGTGCACCGGCCTCGTGTGCCTGATCGATCGCGTACAAGGTGTGGCCGTAGGCCATCATCGACTGGTGTGCGGCGTGGGCATAGTCTTTACCGGCCTCGAAATGCCGCGACGCCTCGCGGTGATATCGTGCCGCCTTCTCGTGATGTGACGCTGCGGCTTCCAGATGTTCTTTTTTGTTGTGCTTCGTGTTCATATCGGCTCCTGTAAGACTCACTCCGATGGCGACCGATTGGAAGACGCCGTGGCGGGTCGGAGGCCACTGGATTCGAATTTACACGCACTTGCGCTCCTGCGCGCACCGGAACCGGATCGATCGGATGCGCGGGGCGAAAAATCTAGGCGGTCCGTGCGGTCAGACGCACCGGCATGGCACTCGGAACCATGGTGAAGGCCGTGACCTCCCGGATCGTACCTGGATCGACAGCCATCTGAATCGAGAAGTTCGCCATCAGCATCGACAGCACCAGGCGCATTTCGACCGCAGCCAGGTAACGTCCCGGACACACACGCGGCCCCGCGCCGAATTGCAGGTACGCGCGCGGGTCGTGCGCTGTACGCGGGCGGCTCCCGTCATGCAGCCAGCGATCAGGGTCGAATTGCAACGGATTCGAGAAATTTTTCTCGTCGAGTGTCGCGGGCCGATTCAGGAAAAACATCTTCGTGCCAGCCGGCAGCATGATGTCGGCGAGACACACATCCTCCAATGGCTCGAACGAGTTCACCGCGGCGACAGGACGCAGCCTTCCGGTCTCCGTGCAGACAGCCTCGAACAGATCCAGTTGCTTCAACGACGTGAAGTCCGGGCAAACGGATTCCGAGCCGAGCACACCGCGCGCTGAGTCGAAGAGCCTCTGTTGCAAGGCCGGATCTGCGGCAATGTATAGCAAAGCCCACGCTATCGAATTTGCCGTCGTGTCTTCGCCCGCCAGCAGTAGCGTCAGAACATTGGCGGCGACCTGGTCGTCGGTGACGCCGGAGCCGGGCGTGTCGCGCATGGCCAGCATCGCTTCGAGGAGATGACGTGGCGACTCCGACGGTTCATCGCGCATCCGTTCACGTGCCCGGCTCATCATGCTGCGCACATATCGGTGAACTTCGACCAGGGAGCGGTCGAGTTGGCGGTCCCGAGGGAGCTTGACATACCGCCAGTACGGAAAAGGCGCGTTGATGCGATTCATCAGCATCGGAAAGATAAGCGCGAGATGTTCCTGTATGACACCCCGGTCCTGTTCCAGGGTTCGCGGGTCCTCGCCAAAAGCAAGAGCACTGGTGACATCCACCGTGTACCGCTTCAGATCGTCAGTCATCTCGACGACCTTGCCGTGCGCCGCGGCGCTTTGCCAACGTCGGTAAAGCCTCTCCGTGGTGGCCTTGAGACCGGGATAAAACGCCTTGATATTCGGGATGGACAACGATTGCATGATCAGTTTCCGTTGAGGCGCCCAAGCTGCGCCCTCGGCAGAAAACAGTCCGTTGGTGCCGATTTCCTCCAGCACCGGCTCGATCGATGCATAACGGCGATACCGGTGCGGACGTTCGCGCATGATGGCCTGGCACAGTTCCGGATCGGTCCACACTGTCACAGGCATCCGGCAGATCTGGAACCTGAAAGGCGAGCCGAGTTCCTGGGCCCATTGTTCGAGCACGAGATGAAGGCGGGTCGGCGATAGCTGATGAAGGTTGCCGACAAAAGGCAGACCCTTCGGGCACGGAAGATCGGAAACCTGCCTGCACCGGACGCGGGAACTTGACACTGTATCCATCAGATACCTCTTGTTTTGCGGTTCCTTGATTGGATGGCCGGCAACCGGCGCTGACCGTCAGTCATTCAGGATAGATCATCCTGCGCGCGGTTGGGGGGCAATGGCGGTGAGCGCGTGCGGCCTGATGCTCGGCGATATGTACACGGGTATTCACGCCGTGGCCGCGATCAACGCCGAGTTGCTCGGTCGTGTGAAGAGCGTCGCGGCCAGCACATCGACATGGCTCTCTACGACACGCTGGTGTCGATGCACGAATACGCGGTGCAGTGCTACACGATGCAAGGCATCGTCCCTGAGCAGACCGGTCACGACATGCCTACGTCGACGCTCTATGGCGTGTTCCGCGCCGCGGATGGCGACCTCGTGATCGCCGCACAGGTGGACGACCCGTGGGAGCGTTTCGCCGCCCTGGTCGAAATGCATGGCGGACCTGCCGGGTTCGGTGCGGGTGGCGCGGTGCGCGGCGCATTGCTGCCGTTGATCGCCGACCGCCAGCAGGCAGGGAACGGCCTGGAGCCGCCGTTCGCATGGGTCGTCCCTCGGACGTTCAAGCGTCGGCTTCACCCCGTAACCGGCCATCCGCTTGACAAAGACAAACGCTCCTTCGTCAACCGAAGCGGCCGCTCAGTTAGTGCAGTGAGAACGTCCCTTAATAAACACGAAGCTAAACACGGAGCGGCCACGGCTGTTGTCACGGCATCGCACTGTTCGTCGTTGCTCCGGTGCGTAGTGCCGGAGTGGTATCAGACATAGTCACTTCTGTGCGCGGCCTCATGCTTCGGTCTCATAACGCAGACCGTAGCTCCCGCTCGTTCGCTTGATTCGCGCGAAGCCGAGTTCCCCGAAATGCATACCTGCGATCAAAAGTCCCTCCGAACTGACCAGGTCCAGAAGCCGTGATCGTGTGGCGGCTGCCAGGGAAGGGTCCTGATCGAATGCGATCGATACGTCCGGCCGTTCAATCTGGATGTGCGGGAAATGAACAATGTCTCCCCAAACAAGCAGGCCCTGATCAGGGGATTCGACAAGATATCCGGAGTGTCCATCGGTGTGTCCCGGTAGCGGCATCGCTCTGATACCGGGAAGCACTTCTCCGTCATCGAAAGTGCGAAGCTTGTCGCGGTAGCCGTCGAATACTCGACGCGCTATCAGGAAGTTACCGCGGGCACGCTCGCTGGCACGACTTAGGTTTCCGTCATCCTGCCAGAATGCGACCTCTTGCTGATGAGCAACAAGCTCCGCATTCGGAAAGGTAATTTGTCCGGCTGTGTCCACTAGCCCGCCGACATGGTCGGGATGGGCGTGTGTGAGCAGGATCGTGTCGATCTCGGATGGTTCGACGCCAGCAAGCGATAAATGGGTTCTCAGGCGGCCGCCCCATTGCTTGATGCCTCCCGCCCCACCGTCGATGAGAATCGTGCGGCCCGCTCCGCGTACTACATAGCAGTTGATATGTACGGCGGAAGGCTCCTTCTGCCCTGCATCACTTTGCATTCTTGATGCCTCGGACGGGGCGATGTTCGAGAGGAAGTCCAGACTAGCGGTAAGGTAGCCGTCGCTGATTGCGGTGATCGTGAAATCCCCGGCTCGCTGACTTGGAAAGGCAAAGGTGGACACAGTTCTTCTCCGGAAGACTTTTTAGTTTCGGGCGTGAAGGTTCGATGCGGCATACCCAAAACAACGGATGCGCGCCGTGAAACCCGTGCGGTGCGCAATGGCATCGTCCAGGGCTTCCATGAACTGGTTCATCACCGAAGGCGTGCGAAACGTCTCAAGGCGATATTGGATTTCCGCGAAGACGGGATGTCCGTGCCCATGCCGAACGTCGACATAGACGACATGAACGTTTTCGAGCGCCGCTTCAAGGACACTCGTACAGAGTACGATGCAGTCGCTGGAAAGTTCGGCAAGCCTCTCATCAGACGGCATTTGCCCGGTAGGAATATAGAAAGTGACATTGGGCATCGCGGACCTATTTTTCCTGTCCGGTCGAAACGGTGCAGGAGCGTATCAGTTGTTCCGTCATCGGCGCGTAGAGGTGGACGCCTTCCGACATGCTCTCGACAAGTTGAGCGTTTCGCCGAGGCAGTCTTGCGAGCCAACGGCGGTCCGGAAACTTCTCCAGCGCGACTGCTCGCATGGCCAACGGTGTAAGGCCCATCTGGATCAGAGGTTCGGGGCCGCCTGCGCAAAGCACGAGGAGTTCGTCAGCATTGACCGCCGGCGCAAGGCCGATATCGCTGTAGAGATTTCTATGCCAGTCGGTGATGTGTTGCTGCCACCTTGCAAAATTGCCACCGCCTTTCTGGCGATATTCCGCTCCCGTCAGAACATCGAGACCGTCAATCGTGTGGACGGCGAGGTAGACCGGGCAACCGTCGCTTAACGACTTGAAGCGCTGCGATGTGTGAAAGCCACTAACCGAGATGAGGGCGGGCAGCTTTTCAAGGCTGTAGAAGTCATTCCATTCGGCTTCGCTGTTGGCATCGGCGAAGCTGCATTCCACGGTGTAGATCATCAGATTATCCTTCGTGACGGCTGGTCATGGTGCAGCAAGCGACCCATGTTCATTGCAGTAACGTAATGCTAATCTGATGTTTTCCGCGTATATAGCGATATAAAGTCAGCCTTCAGTGATGTTTGCTCAAGCTGGTCGAACGCATTCCAACCGGCGAGACTTTCGATGCGACGTAAGATTCCAAGCAATTCCGCGCTCCTGGCTTTTGAGGCTGCGGCTCGACACGGCAGCTTCGCCCGCGCGGCCGAGGAGTTGGCGCTGACCGAGGGCGCCATCAGTCGTCAGATCGGTCGCCTGGAGGCGTTTTTGGGTGTCGCGCTGTTCGAGCGCGTTGGAAATCGGGTGAGGCTTGCGCCCAGCGGCACGCGATACGCGTTGCAGGTTCGCGAGGTTCTGGATCGACTGGAACGGGACAGCCTATATCTGATGGGGCAGCCCATCGAGGGCGCGAGCATTGATATCGCCGCCATTCCGACCTTCGCCACCCGTTGGCTTATCCCTCGGCTGAAACGCTTTCAGAATATGCATCCGAACATCACCGTGCATATCGCCGAGCGGATGGAGCCCTTCATTCTTGCGGGTAGCGGTTTCGATGCAGCAATCCATTTTGGGCATCCAGCATGGGCGGGTATGCATCTACATCACCTGCTGGAGGAGGTGCTTGTGCCCGTCTGTAGTCCGGCGCTCCTCGCGGACGCCGCTGCGAACCTGTCGCTCGACGAGCTGCCACGCCTTCACAGGCGGCAAAATCCGGACGCGTGGCAGCTTTATGCACAAGAGGCCGGCATCGTGCTGACCAATTCGGCGGTTGGCGCACGTTACGATCTCCATTCGATGCTGATAGAGGCGGCGGTGGCTGGCCTGGGTGTCGCGTTGGTGCCGCGTCTTTACATCGGGGCAGAGCTTGAACAAGGCCGTTTGGTCGCGCCTTGGCCTGACGGCAAAGCGATTACCAAAAACTTCTGCCTCGTTCTTCCAGAGCCGATCGAGTTGAGTGAGGAGCCACTACTGGCATTTGCGAAATGGATTCTTCACGAAGCCCGGGGCTTGGCGGCTTAAAGCAGCGCCTGACGTTCATCACAAGATAGCCATCCTGCAGAGTTGCCATCGCCGGGTGGTCGCCTCGCTTCGAACTGACCGTCGCGAGTCGACGAACGGCCGTTGTACCTTGAAAGCCGTCGTAGATGTGGCACTGGGTCGACGGGCAGTCCGTGTCGGGCACGGACTGCCGGGTAGCGCGCGGCGTGAAAAACCACGAGCGCTGGAAGACAATGGACAAGGTTCGGCCACAAAGAACCGTTCGACAGTGTTGCCTAAATTGTCGACAGTGGGTTGCAGACAACTTCTTCTAGCGCAAATCAAACGCCTCTATATCTTCCATCGCACTCGGGTCGCTTACGCTGGATTTCGACGCAGCAATGATCATGGTGCCGAGCAACGGCGACTACGATTGGATGAATGAGGATTGGACAGATACACAGCAGGAGATTGAAGTCGTTCAAGGTGAGACATCGGCCACCGTCACTGGATTGACGGGGAGATTTGCACAGACCGGCCCACATGTAATCGAAGTCCTTTTGCCTCGCATCGTCCGACCCGGCGGTTCTTCAGCATCCCGCTAGGACAACGCGTCGCGCTCGGCGAAGATGCTTGCCATTTCCGCTGCGTTCTCGGTTCCCCAAGTGCACAGCGGGACGATCGCGTCGGCCAGGCTGCGACCGAGCGGGGTCAGCGCGTAGTCCACACGCGGCGGCACTTCCTTGTAGTCGGTCCGCGCTACCACGCGATCGGCCTCCAGATCTTTCAATTGCTGGATCAGCACCTTGTCGCTGACGCCCTGGGTCAAGCGCTTGAGCTCGCCGTAGCGCTTCGGGCCGTCGCGCAGAAAAAACAGGATCAGCGGTTTCCACTTGCCCGAGATGATGCGGAGCGTGGCGTTGAGTCCGCAGCCGGTATCGCAGATTTGAGAGGGCGTCGTCATGTTTTGATACTTACCAAAAAGTGCATACTTGTCCTCAAGTTACCAGAACAGCATACTTCCCTCAAGTAAGCAGTTTCCTGCTTCCGTACAACTCCGAGGAAGGATGCATGTCATGACCAGACTGAATGGAAAGACCGCCGTGATCACCGGTGGCGCTACCGGCATCGGCCGCGCGGCGGCAAAGCGTTTCATCGAGGAGGGCGCCTTCGTCTTCATCTTCGGCCGCCGGCAGGAAGCGCTCGACGCCGCTGTGGCCGACCTCGGGCCCAATGCCCGCGCGATGAAGGGCTCGGTCTCCGATCTGGCCGACCTCGACCGACTCTACGCGGCGGTGAAGGCCGAGCGCGGAACCCTCGACATCGTCTTCGCCAATGCCGGGGCGGGAAGCCAGCTTCGGCTCGGCGAGATCACCGCCGAGCACATCGACGAAACCTTCGACACCAATGTGAAGGGCACAATCTTCACGGTCCAGAAGGCGCTGCCGCTGATGGGCCAGGGCGGTTCGATCATCCTGACCGGATCGAGCGCCGGCACCACGGGTGCCCCGTCAATGAGCGCCTACAGCGCGAGCAAGGCGGCAGTGCGCAACCTCGCGCGGAGCTGGGCGGAGGACCTGAAGGGCACCGGCATCCGGGTCAACGTGCTGTCGCCCGGGGCGACGGCGACCGAACTCGCGAAGGAAGCGCTAGGCGAGGAGGGCCAGAAGGTCTTCGCCTCGATGACTCCGCTTCAGCGCATGGCCGATCCGGCGGAGATCGCAGCGGTGGCCGCCTTTCTCGCATCGCCGGACAGCAGCTTCATGACCGCTAGCGAGGTCGCGGTTGACGGCGGGCTTGCGCAGCTCTGATGCGCTACCGCAACTCTGAACCGCCACGCCCGGCCGGTCACTCCATTCGATATTTGGAGCCCGCAGGGCGTGGTAAACCGAAGGAAAATATATGAGCTACGCAATTATTGGCTTCGGCAAGATCGGCCAGGCTCTTGCCAGGGCGTTTGCCCGAAGCGGCATCGAAGTATCCGTTGCAACCACTCGCGACCCGGAAAGCTTTGCATCCGCTGCGGCCGCGATCGGACCCGGGATCGTTGCCAAAAAACTGGCGGAAGCGGTCAAGGCGGACATCGTCTTTCTGGCTGTCCGTTTCGAGTCGCACCAGGATGTCGCGAACGCGCTGTCCAACTGGCAGGGGAAGACCATCGTCGATGTGACCAATGCCTACGGCGTGCCCCCTGAGGAACTGGGCGGACAACCTTCTTCCAGGGTCGTCGCACAGGCCTTCACTGGCGGTAGACTGGTTAAGGGCTTCAATCATCTGGGCGCTGCTGTCCTTGACCAGGATCCGGCCGTACATGGCGGCAGGAGAGTCGTGTTCCTGGCGAGCGACGATGACGGCGCCGCAGCGGAGATTGGTACGCTTGCGGAAAATCTCGGTTTCTCGCCGATCAAACTTGGCGGGCTTTCGGAAGGTGGACTGCTTGTGCAGGCGCGTGGAAATAGCTGGGGTCAACTGATCTTTAAGGACTTGGTCAAGTTCGACTGATGAATCGTGATCGCACATTTCGGTGCGATCGGTTGCTACAACGAGGCTTCTGTAATGTAGCAACAATGTGGCGTCGGTCTCGCTTGCCTTAACACCTGGTAGCAATGCCGGCCGAACCAGCACCAGGCCGCCAACCCCGCTGCGGCGGTTGCGGCCATCGATCCCAAGGCAATCGCTATGCCTGCCATATGGGGCAACGAGCGCCGATAGCCGGAATGAGCGCCGGAAACCCTTGCCAGCGTCGTTGCGCCAGCCGGTGTGATCGTTGCGACGGCCACAAAGAGAATAACGACAGGGTCATTGTGAAGCGCCACGTCCTCCCTGGTCAGTCGATCGTAGGAAGGACGAACCGTTCACTGAACGTAGGATCCGGCCCGTCCGGTCGCCGACCGAAAACAGCGCCGCCTGTACGTTCCACCATTTGACGGCAAGCACGACGAGGTCCCGCTCCGCAGCGTCTTTGGCCGTTCCTGCGGCAGCACCGGAACCCAACTTCGCCACAAGGGCGAGGAAGTCGTCACACAGTTTTCGCACCGTGTATGATTCCGGCGTCGAAGCCGTCACAGTCCGATTGGATGCCTTGCGTGTGAGAACAGGGTCTTCCCCAGCGTCGTGGCGCTGCCGAATCTCTTGCCATTCGACATTCGACATTCGAC
>Ga0255336_100440_pt1 | contig 66799 bp, 59 predicted proteins | sample MeOH1_35cm_T3_17_FD_189102 | JGI IMG/M metagenome (GOLD analysis project Ga0255336, IMG submission 189102) | Sandy soil microbial communities from University of British Columbia, Vancouver, Canada - MeOH1_35cm_T3_179 | ecosystem: Engineered > Artificial ecosystem > Sand microcosm > Unclassified ... | reverse complement strand
TTCGCTCTTCAACGTGAAGACGGCCAGCTGCCTGCTTCCGTAAAGCTGACCGAGGTCGGATATGGGCAGATCCAGATGGTGGTTCCTATCGCGGCCACAGCGTGGGAGGTTGCACAGCTGACCGGGGACGACGAACTGCTGGTGACCGCCTACAAGTCGTGCGGACAATGGGATGCCTGGCTGCGCCTCTATCGCAATACGCGGGGAACCGGGCTGGTGGAAGGTTTCTGCACGTACGACACCGGCCACGACAACAGCCCCCGCTGGGAAGGTGTTCCGAACCGCTGTCCCGATGCCGATGCGAAGAAGTTTCCGACAGGGGTCGGAGTTCCGAGATTGTGCCCCGATCTGTCGGCAACGGTATACGGTGGTCGAGTGGCGCTGGCTGCCATGGCGAAGGCGCTGGGCAAACCCAACGAAGCGGCAAGGTGGGAGTCTGATGCCGAAGAGCTGCGCCTTCTGATTCTTTCGAAGCTCTATGACGAGAAGGATGCGGCCTTCTACGACGTGGATATCGACAACAAGTTTGTCCGTGTGCGGTCGGATGTCATCAGCCGCGTGCTGGGCGAACACGTATTGAAGGTATCGGAGGCTCGCGACCGGGCGATCTTCGACGCGATCTGGACGAAGCAGATTCATAACCCAAAGGCCTTTTGGGCTCCGTATCCCTTGACCTCGATTGCGATGAACGATCCAATGTTCGTGCGATCCATTCCCCGGAACAGCTGGGGAGGAGCCGCACAGGCGCTGACGGCTCTGCGCGCACCGCGCTGGATGGACCACTACGGCAAGGATGTCGAGCTGAAGCAGATGATGCGCAAGTGGTGCGAGGCCATCATGCGAAACATCGAGTTCCGCCAGCAGATGGACCCGACCACCGGAGTGTTTACGCAGGCCGATCCCAGTGGATACTCGCCCGCGGCACTCGTGTTTCTGGAGTTCGCCCGTCGGTTGGATCATGCGCCGAAGGTCTAGGTCATATGCCTGTTGCCGGGGGTTCTCGGAATAGCGGAAGCTGATTGCACTTTCAGGAGATATATTCGGATGCGACTTAAGCTCGTTTGCCTGTCGTCTTTTCTTGCCTTGGCGGCACATTTTTCGGCTGCCCAGGGAACGGTCCCCACCTTTACGCACGCGGTTGGAGAGAAGAGCTACACACTGGCAGGTGGCGACCCTGGACAGGGGAAGACGACGACTATTCCGACGGTCCTCGTTCCCCTCTCGCTGGACTTCGAGTCGAAGAAGGTCTCCGGCAAGCCCTTTCGCATGGACGCGGGGACCGATGTTCCGCGCGTGCTGCACTCGCCCGTGTTTTCGAAGTTCGCCTTCGGCGGCGCGGGAACGACTCAGTATGCGGATGCGATACTGCGGTCTACCTTTCCGAAGGCTGCCGACTGGCACACGCTGCTTGGCAAACCTGAAGTAAAGCCTGTGACGGTGGCGATACCGGCAGGCTACGGATACGTCCTCACCTCGAAGAAGGGGAATAACTCCGTTGCCGTGGTCGATATTGAATTTCTACAGCGGGAGCTCTTCAAGCAGCTTCCAAAACAGGACGGCAAGCTGGTAATCGCTCTGACGCACAACACGACGTACTATGCCGACGGTGATGCCACCGTCTGCTGCTCGTGGGGAACGCATGGTGTCGATACGGCGACGGGAAACTCCTTCGTGCTGGCGACCTATCTTCATAACGCTCCCGCCATCGTTGAGGACAAGGATGTGCAGCCGCTGACGCAGCAGCTCGCTGAGTTCATCAACGATCCTCTGCACAATCCGCTGTTCAAGGGTGCGAGAAATGTAAGAGGACCCGGGAATCAGGTGAGCTGGATGCGGCCTGACTCCGCGCAGGGTGGAGACCAGGGACGCTGTGGAGGTACAGAGATCGCCACGCGCTACTTCCTGCTTCAGCCGACCGACACGAATCCCAAGAACAACTTTCCCGCGTCGAAGGCCTTCGACGCAAAGGTCGGCGGCGAGTCTTATCATCTGCAGAATATTGCCCTGCTCCCGTGGTACACGGGCACTTCTGCAGCGTTCGGCAGCACGTACAGCTTTCCCGATGCAAAGGTTCTGACGGAAACAGCAAAGCCATGTCCGGAGCGTCCTGCGGGCTTTGCCGCTGCTCCCAAACCCACCGTCGAACCGATCAAGCCGCCTGCAACCGATAACGGTCATCGGCTGATCGGCTACTGGTCAGGATACGGAGCTGCGGGTTCGACCTTCCCCCTGCGCGAGATCTCGCCGCAGTGGGACTACATCCTCGTCGCCTTCGCGACACCGGATAAAAACGCGCCTGAAGGCACGATGCAGTTCCACACGCCTGCAGGAATGGATACTGCGCAGTTCAAGGCGGACATCGCCTACCTGAAGAGCCAGGGCAAGAAGGTGATGATCTCGCTCGGAGGCGGAGGCCAGCACTTCACGCTGGCGAATACGGCTCGCGTTCCCAACTACGTCTCGTCGGTCACCCGCATCGTCGAGGAGTACGGCTTTGACGGTATCGACATCGACTTCGAGAGCCCGTCGCTCTCCATCGATCCCGGCGACACCGACTTCAAGCATCCGACGACACCCTCCATCGTCAACCTGATCGACGCTCTGCGTCAGCTGCACAGTCATTTCGGATCGAAGTTCATGATCAGCCTGGTGCCTGAAGGAACGCAGATTCCCGGTGGCTATCCCAGCTACGGTGGTCAGTTCGGGTCGTATCTTGCCATCACCTACGCTATCCGCGACATCCTCACCTTCATCGACGTGCAGGACTACAACACGCCTCCGCTGCAGGGGCTCGACGGCGAGATCTATCAGGCGGGCAACGTGGACTATCACGCTGCCATGACGGAGCTCCTATTGCACGGCTTCAACATCGGTGGAGATCCGGCGCACTTCTTCCCGCCGCTCCCGGGGAAGCAGGTCGCTGTGGGCTTCCTTACCGGCGATACGACTCCCACGGTTGTCGATCAGGCGATGGACTACATCATCACCGGCAAGGCCCCGGCAGGAACGCATTACAAGCTGCGCAAGCCCGGCGGCTATCCGGAGATGATCGGTGCGATGTTCTGGACGATCGACGGAGATCGCAGAGGAAACTACAACTTCTCCAACAGCGTGGGACCGTTGCTCCACGGATATCCAGCGAAATAGATCGAGACGCGCGAAATAGATCGGAGGCCGAAGGTCAGTAGTTCTGGTACTTCCAGTTACGCTGCTTGCCTTCGGCGATCCATTCGACCGCCTGGGCGATGCGCTTCTCCTTGGTCTCGGCGCGCTTGGCTTCGGCAATCCATTCGGCATATTCGCGCTGGCACGAGGGGCTGAAGTCGGCGAAGACCTTAGCGGCGGCTTTGTTCTTCTTGAGCGCGGCAGTAAGCTCTGCGGGAATCTCAGGATCGGGCTTCGCCGCCTTCTTCGGGCGCGTCATGGTCTTGCTTCCGCCGTCAATGAAGGCTGCCGCCTGCTTTATGTAGCCAAGCAGAATCTTGTCCGGGAGCATGTCCTTGGCGCTTGTGATCTTGCCGAGCGAACCCATGCCCTCCTTGTCGATGCCGTCTTTCTTCAGGACAGCCTTTATGTCACCGCCGAAGAGGCCGAAGCTGCAGTGCGCCTTGAATGCGGCGATGTTCCCAAACATCTGGCCGCGGTAGGTGAAGAACGGCATGCTCCATTTGATGTCTTCTTCGATCTCGGGCACGGCGCGGTGAACCAGCTCGCGCAGGTGGGTGAGAATGGGCTGGGCGAAGGAAGCCGACCTGTTGATGTAGGCGTCCACTCGAGGGTCGAAGGATTCGCTGGCTTTCATCTCGCCAGCAGTCTACCGCGAGAGGGTATGCAGGGAAATCATCCTGTGACGAATGCATGCCGAGTCCTCGCCGCTTAGAATTGAAAGGCCTATGCCAACCTGCGTTCGTTCCTATTCGAAGATCAACCTTGGTCTCGCCATCGGCCCTGTCCGGCCAGACGGCTTCCATGCGTTGACGACGCTCTATCAGACTCTGGAGCTGCACGATCTCGTCACAGTGGAGGCGAAACGCGCTGCGACCACGGCGATCAGGCTCACGTCGAACGACGACCGCGTCCCTTGGGATAGCCGCAATACGGCCTGGAAGATGGTGGAGCGGGCGCTGGATCGGCATGGAATCGCGGCCGAGGTGTGCATCCACATCGAAAAGCGGCTCCCGGTGCAGGGAGGCATGGGGGCCGGCAGTGCGAACGCCGCGGCGGCGTTGATCGGGCTGGAGCGCGAACTGGGCGCTGCACTTCCCGGCGCGGTCCGTCTCCGTCTGGCTGCGGAGGTGGGCTCGGATGTGTCGCTCTTTCTTCTCGGAGGGACGGTTCTGGGGTTGGGACGGGGCGAGCAGGTCTATCCTTTGCCGGATATCCCGGGGATTCCCTGCGTAATTGCTGTTCCTGAGATCGGCGTCTCGACCCCGCAGGCCTTTCGGGACTGGGACACCCTCGAATTGACTCAGGACGGTGAACCCGATAGACTAAATGAGTTGAGTCTTGCTTACGCATCTCTTTATGCGGAGCCAGGCACTTCCGGTATCATTCGTGGCTCGCACCCTGGAAACCAGCAGGGAGGCTCTGATCAAGCTCAGAGCGGCCAACAGGATGATCTGGCGGAGAATACCCTTCTCTCGCTTGTCCGCACCGGGGTCGAAAACGACTTTGAACGAGTCGTCTTTCCTGCTTATCCCTCCTTGCGTGAAATCAAGCGTCAACTGATGGGTACCGGCTCCGAGGCAGCGCTTTATGCTGCGCTCTCGGGCTCGGGTTCGGCTCTGTTTGGACTTTACCGGTCCAGTGCGGATGCAGAAGCAGCTCAACGACGCGTCCAGAACGCGGGAGTCAAGGCCATGATTACGAAGACCTTGCCCCGAAGTGAGTACTGGGCGAGAATGTTCGCAGGGTGACCGGGCCGTGTAAAACGAACGCGGCTGATTGTATTTGGTTCCACTGGGCGATCGACTAACGGTAGGTCAAGTGCCTTTGACGCACTTTGTCTAGGTTCGAATCCTAGTCGCCCAACCAAAAGTCGTTCGCCAGCGAAGAGAGTAGATTTAGGGATTTGCGGCAGCAACTTGCCGCTGAAGTGAAACGAGATCAGGATTCCTGCGGCCCGCAGAACGAAAACAAGAAACGGGCCGGCAAAAGGGAATCAGGAAGTTTTGTAAGGACAGTCTTAAAAGTTTCAAGGGTTCGCAACAAGGATTTTTGATATAACACGGAGTCGCAACAAGGCTCCGTCAAGACAACGCAGCAGGAACTATTCAAGGTCAACCAGCCTGGAGGGTTTCATCGTGAACGAACAAGACGCGACTGCAGTTCTTTCCCCTATTCAAGGGCAGGTTGAGGAGGCTGAAACCAGCTCCCAGCCTGTACCGGCTCAACACGGCGGACAGCCGAAGCCAGCGGAGAAAAAGCGCGCCCCGCGGCCCAGTGAGAATAAGCGCATGAAGATTTTTTGCGGATCCTCGAATCCCGCCTTGTGCGAGGAGATCTGCAAGTTTGTCGGAGTTCCGGTAGGCGAGGCCCGCCTGCAGCGGTTCTCCGATGGAGAGGTTCACTTTCAGCTGCTCGAGAACGTTCGCGGCGCGGACGTCTTTCTCGTGCAGCCGACGTGTTTCCCGGTGGATCAGCATCTCGTCGAGCTGCTGATCATGATGGACGCGCTGAAGCGCGCCTCCGCCGGACGTATTACGGTGGTGATTCCGTACTACGGCTACGCCCGGCAGGACCGCAAGGACCGGCCCCGTGTAGCGATCACGTCGAAGCTGGTTGCCGATCTGCTGACCACTGCCGGTGCGAACCGTGCGTTGCTGGTCGATCTGCACGCAGCGCAGATTCAAGGGTTTTTCAATATTCCGGTGGATCACCTGTTCGCCAGCCCGGTGCTGGTGAGCTACTTCCGGGATATGAACCTGCCGGACCTGACGGTGGTCTCACCCGATGCCGGTGGTGTGGAGAGGGCGAGATTCTTCGCTAAAAAGCTGGATGTACCGTTGGCCATCGTGGATAAGCGGCGGACCGACATCAATGTCACCGAGGTGATGAACGTCATCGGCGATGTACGCGGCCGGACCTGCCTCATCCTCGACGACATTATCGACACGGCCGGAACGCTGGTGAAGACGGCCGATGCCTTGCTGGACCAGGGGGCGAAGAAGGTTTATGCGTGTGCGACGCATCCGGTGCTTTCGGGCCCGGCCATCGAGCGCATTGCGGAGTCACGGCTGGAGCAGGTCATCGTGACCAATACCATCCCGCTGCGTGAAGAGGCGCAGAAGGTGGCGAAGATCAAGGTGCTCTCCATCGCCGGGCTGTTAGGCAGGGCGATTGAAAGTATCCACATGGAGACGAGCGTCAGCTCGCTCTTCAACTAGGTTTTTCCTCTGCTGCAGCTGAACAGGGCTGCTGCAGGGCGCAGTACAAAATCAAAGCGGCACAGCCGCGAAGGGAGCGAGGCTCAACCTCGTGCCCGAAAGGAAGAAACAACATGGCAGTTTCAACGTTCGATGCAGTCGTAGCCACTCCCCGCGAGGGCAAGTTCAACAAGAATGCGGCTCGCCGCGTTCGCGTCGCCGGTAAGATTCCCGCGGTTGTCTACGGCGCAGGCCAGGATGCGGTCGCCGTTACCGTCGATCCCAGGATCATCACGAAGATTCTGCACTCGGAATCAGGCCACAACACCATCTTCGACCTCAACGTCGAAGGCAGCCCCGCTACCAAGGCGATGATCGTCGACTGGCAGAACGAGCCCATCAAGGGCAAGCTGCTCCACATCGACCTGAAGCGTATCGCGATGGACAAGGCGATGCGGGTCTCGGTTCCTGTTCAGCTCGTCGGTATTCCGGTCGGCGTGAAGAGCCAGGGCGGAATCCTCGATCACATTATGCGTGAGGTCGAGATCGAGTGCCTTCCGGGCGACATTCCGAGCCACATCGATGTCGATGTGACCGGCCTCGAGCTGCACGGCGTGATTCACATCTCCGACCTTCCGCACTCCGGCTCGATCAAGTATCTCGGCGAAGAGACTGCAACGGTCGCACACGTAACCGTCATCAAGGAAGAGGCAGCATCGGCCGACGCGTTGGCTGCTGCACCGACCGAGCCTGAGGTCGCGAAGAAGGGTAAGACCGACGCCGCAGCCGCTCCGGCAGCTGACACGAAGAAGAAGTAATTCGGCAGCAGTCCTGATTGAATTCAGGACTGCCGCTTATCTGTACGGAAGGAAACGCGCGAGTGAAGCTGATCGTCGGACTTGGAAACCCAGGGATCGAATATCAGTTCACACCGCACAACGCCGGGTTTCTGGCAATCGATCGCATCGCAGAGGACTGCGGCGTGGTTGTATCCAACCGGCGGGGCAAGGCTCTCACAGCGAAGGCAAGACTTGCAGGACACGACGTTCTGCTGGCCAAGCCGGAGACCTTCATGAACCTTAGCGGGCTTTCGGTAGCCGCTTTGGTGCGGGAGCTCGAGATCGAGGATATCGCTCGCGATGTTCTTGTGATCTACGACGAGCTGGCGTTTCCGCTGGGCCGCTTTCGCATTGCGGAGCGCGGTTCGGCCAACGGGCACAATGGGATCAAGTCGATCCTCGGTGCGCTCGGAACGGAAGATTGGATACGCGTCCGCATCGGGGTCGGAAAGCCCCCGCTGGAGGACGGTAGAGAGATTAAGGCGGGAGGCAGGGATTATCTGCTGACGCCGATGCGCAAGCAGGAGCTTGCGGTGCTGGATGAGGTGCTCGATCGCGTGAAGGTTGCGGTCGAGGTGGTGCTGACCAAGGGTGTCAGTGCCGCGATGAACGAGTTCAACCGTCGTCCGGACTCCGAAAAGGGTTCGGGCGAAGGAAAGTAGCAGGAGCAGTAGATTCCATACCGAATCGGCGGGTCATCGCCGGGCGGTGCGAAGCAGAACTTCGCAGAAAGAAGTGAAACGCATGAGCCGCACTTATGAAGTGATGTACATCGTCCGTCCGGACGTGGAAGAGGCAGACCTCGACAAGCTGATCGAAGGTTTTGAGAAGAACGTCACCGACGGTGGCGGAGAGATCAAGTCGACCGAGAAGATGGGCCGCCGCCGCCTGGCCTACACGGTTCGCAAGTTCAACGACGGTTTCTACGTCCTGATGACGATCCTCGCCGAGGGTTCGCTCGTGGGCGAGATCGAGCGTCGTCTGCGCGTCACCGAGCAGGTGATCAAGTTCATCACCGTCCGCATCGATGAAGAAGAGAAGCGCCTGGCCAAGGTCAAGGCTATCCGCGATACCAAGGTAAAGCGCAGCGCGCTGCCCGCGGTGACGGCGGATGGCGGCAGCGAGACCCACGGCGTTGTTGCCGAGGCTGCCGCTGCTGCGGTTGAGCCGGCTCCCGCGGTCTAATCGCGCCACCAAAGTTCTGCGATGACGGAGCTTCCGCCATCGCGTGATGCACGACTAAATCGCCTGCGCCTGCTTCCATGCTCCCTACGGGGCGGCATGTCCAGAGACTCCACAGCGTGTCTGGAGCGGCAAGGGCCCAACGAACGAGAGAGGAAATCAACGATGGCTGACGAGATCACCAGCACACAACCCACCGACCAGGCTCCTGTATCCCGCCCCTCGGGCCCGCGTCCCCCACGTCCCGCAGGCGCTCCAGGATCCGGTGGCCCCGGTGGACGCAAGTTCTTCCGCCGCAAGAAGGTCTGCAAGTTCTGCACCGAAAAGATCGATGCGATCTCTTACCGCGATGTTCGCCTGCTGCAGCAGTTCGTGGCCGAGCGCGGCAAGATTGTTCCGCGCCGTCTGACCGGTGTCTGCACGCGCCACCAGCGCCGCCTCAGCCTGGCCATCAAGCAGTCGCGCAACATCGCTCTGCTTGCTTTCGCCACGCGCTACTAACTCATCGCAGGGCCGCTCCAGAGTGCGGCCAGAGAACGGATCGGAGACATTGCAATGGAAGTCATTCTGAAGGAAGACATCAATAAGCTCGGCCATCGCGGCGACGTGGTTAAAGTCGCCGACGGCTACGGGCGCAACTACCTGCTGCCGCAGAAGCTCGCCATCGAAGCGACTGCGGCCAACAAGGCTGTCATCGAGCAGATGAAGGGCTCTGCTGCTCGCAAGTCTGCCAAAGAGAAGGTCGATGCCGAGGCGTTTTCGACTCAGCTCGGCGAAGTCGAACTCATCTTCGAGCGCAAGGTTGGCGAGAACGACCACCTCTTCGGTTCGGTCACTTCGAGCGACATCGCGCACGAACTCGAGGCAAAGGGCTTTACCATCGACCGTCGCAAGATCTCGCTCGATGAGCCACTGAAGTCTCTCGGTGAGTATCACGTTCCTGTGAAGCTGCACCGCGAGGTCACCAGCCATGTGAAGGTCGTCGTCAAGGGCGATCAGCCAGAGGCTGTTCCTGCGGCGGCTCTCGCAGAGTAACTTTCTATTGAAGTTCATCAAACCGGTTCCCTGATTCATTGGGGGACCGGTTTCTGCTTTTAACTCGCTTTGCGGTTTCAACGCGAAGCTGTCGACGGGGTCGAACGGAGAGGCGTCTATCGAGTTCGATTACTCGAAGCAAAGCTCGGTCGCATGGCAGCAGTCATGCGACCGGCTGTCCTGCAATAGCTGCCCCGCAATGCGGGCAATAACCTGCTCCGGCAGTGATAGCGGCTCCGCAGGCCGGACACACGATTCCAGGTGCGGAAGGCTGGTAGCCGAAGGCACTGCTGGCGCGAATCTGTCCGGCGATATAAGTGGCCTGCATGGCGTTATAGGTCCGGACACGCCCGGGCATAAAGAAGGCTTCCACGAAGCCGAGAAGCGCAGGGATGCCGGTCCAGCTGAAGACAAGATAGAGAATGCCCAGACCGTTGCGGCGAAGATAAAAGTGGTGAAGTCCGAAGTTGCCGAGAAAGATGGCGAGAAGGACTCCCACTACTTCGTCGCGACGCGCCTGTTCGTACTCGGCATAGAACCATGCCCTCTGATGCTCCGTCATATTGGCGGTGTAAAGAGGATCGGTGTAGTTCAACGTTTGCCAGACCTCCAATGCTGGTAGAGGATACGGTCGAAACTGTCTTGCAGTTCCCCTGCCGTTCCCCCTCTGTGGGTTAGACGATCATGATCGATAACGATACACGGACCAGGTTGATCGCATTTATAGAGAGTACGCGGACGAAAGAGGTCGCAATTTACAGCAGGTTACGAGCGGTCTAGAGTGAATTTCACAGGACGGCGCGGCTTGTGTCGGGCAACAGGTCGTCGAATCGCATACTCAAAAGAGGTAGAAGGAGGGACGATGGAACACCTAATGAATGGGCAGTGTGGTCTTTGTACTCACTTTGGGGAGGGTCACTCTACGGCTCCCGCGCTGGTCACTATTTTGAAGAGCCATGAAGCACCCTTGAATATGGTCGATGAGTGCGGACACCCTAAACATGCGTCGCTGCACCTGAAGGTGACGCCGATCAGCGGATGCGATGGATTTACTCCTGCGGCGCAGGCCTAACAGTTTCGAAAGACAGAGAAGGCCTGGGATTGGCTCCCAGGCTTTTTCGTTTGTGCTGACTAATATTGGGTTTTGATAAAGCTCTCAGGTGTACCGTCCTCGGGATTGATGAAGTGGACGTCCTCGGGTGGGCGGCGCGGCGTGTCGACAGCGAGGACAGTGAAGGGATGCTGGAGAATCTGCGGCAGGGCGTGGATGGTGTTCTTCTTGAAGAAGACCATCTCTCCGGGGCCGATGGCGCGCGGTGGATCGTCGGCGATGCGGATTTCAGCGCGTCCGGTGAGGACGTAGAGGTACTCGTCGCAGCTGGTGTGGTAGTGCGCGGGAGCCGGACGGTGCACGCGGAAGATGCGACAGCTTGCGGCCTGCTCATCGGTGAGTCGGATATCGGTGAGCATGGTCTCGGCAGTTTCAGGAAGCGTGCCGGCGAGCTCAAGGATGTTGAAGAATTGGCCTTTGGTGGACATGGGCATCCCCTTATTTTTTGTGCAAAGTCTTCATTTCGCTTGAGTTAGTTCCGTACCCTGCTGCGAGCTCCTGCAATGAAACGAGCGATGCACAGATTATGGATGAGGAAGAAGCGTCCATCGACTCTTTGGCGTGTGTTGCTTACCTGATGCTGATTCCAGTTTAACAATTTGAAGGTGGGTAATCGGCAACATCGATGTCTTGTGTTTTGTGCCGGTTGCGAGGTGTTTGGGGTTGACATTGTGGGCAGTACCTTGTGGCAACCGCAGGTCCTTCGACTTCGCTGCGCTCAGGATGACAATTTTTTTTAGGAGGCAATTTCTTTTTTGCTCAGGGTGACCCTTATTTTTTCGGGAGGACACTTTCTTTTAAATCGAAGGGCGACAAGTTGAGAGGTTTTAGCGGGTTGCGTATTTGAGATGTCCTTCGCGCCAGGGGACTGCCGTGCGTGCGTTCAGATCGAAGACGACGCGGCCAGCGCGGATAGTCATCTCGGGTGTGATGCGCTCGGTGCCATCGACCTTGCCTCCTGCCAGATCGGAGTAGCCGAAGTTGCCGTGATCGACGCGGAGGACCGCGATATCGGCTATGGAGCCGACGGCGATCTGGCCGAGTTCGGGATGGCCGATCTCGGCGGCTGGGTTGGTGGTGGATTCGCGGATGACCTCAGGCAAGGGTATGCCGAGTGCGAGCATCTTGCTCATTACGTTGGGCAGGTTGAGCATGACGCCGGTGGCGGAGCCGACGTGGAGGTCGGTCGAGATGGAGTCGGGAAAGAAGCCCCCCTTCACCATGGGCTCAGCGAGTGCGAAGTTGAAGGAGCCGCCGCCGTGGCCGACGTCGAACCGGATGCCGCGCTTGCGGGCCTCGAGCATGTAGGGCGCGGGTTTGCCTTCGGGAGTGAGCAGAGGCGCGGGCATGCGGAAGACGTGCGTGCTGATGTCTCCCGGGCGCAGGATGGTAGAGATCATCTCCTCGTACGACTTGTTGTCGAACCAGCCGAAGTCGACCATGACGGGAAGGTGGTTGCGATTGCCCGCCTCGACGGCCTTCCGGACGGAGACGAAGTTGGGCTGCTGCCAGTGCGCGGTCTTGATGCCGACGATGATGTCGCGGTTCTGCTCGATGGTCTTCGAGAGCGCGTCGAGGTCCATGTCGTGCTCGTTCTGCTCGGCTGCGTCGTCGTTGTTGGCCATGCCTGCACCGATAATGTTGATGAAGGCGAAGATGCGTGTGCTGGAGGTGTCGATGATGCGACGTCGGAACTCGGCGAAGTCGCGCCAACCGGAGGAGCCTGCATCGGCGATCGTGGTGATGCCGTTGGGGATGGTCATGACGTCGGCGGGGACGGAGAGGTCGCCGTTGCCCCAGGCGTTATGACGAAGGCCGGTGAAGACGTGCTCGTGGATGTCGATGAGGCCCGGAGTGAGATAGAGGCCGGAGATGTCGACGGATTTTTTTGCGGCGCTGGCGGGAATGGATGGTTCGATGGCGGCGATCCTGCCCTCGCGAATGGCTACGTCGCGTTGAGCGTCGACGTTGTTCTTCGGATCGAGGACGTGGCCGTTGCGGAGGACGAGATCATACTGCTGGGCGTGCGCAGAGAGAGTGCAGGTGAGAAGGAGAGCGGCAAGAATGCGGAGCATGGGGGGAAGTATAGCGAAGCTGAAGCAGGAACCTTGCCTGTGGGCAATTCACCTATGCTGGAAAGGCATCTGCATGACGCGGTTCCGTCCGTCCAGTTTAGCTGCATATAACGCCTGGTCCGCGCGGCGTAGGCCGCTTTCCAGCGTATCTTCGGGATCGAGCACGGCAATTCCAAAGCTGGCGGTGAACCTCAGGCAATGGCCGTTGGTGTAAACATTCAGCGCTTCCATGGTCGCGCGAAGCCGTTCGGCGGTGGAAGCCGCGTTTTGCCAGTTCGTATCTACAAGCAGGGCAACAAATTCCTCTCCCCCAAGCCTGGCTGCAACGTCGTAGCCGCGCATGGCGGCGGCAAGAGCTTTGGCAACCGAACATAAGACCGCATCACCGGTCTCATGCCCATATTGATCGTTAATCCTCTTGAAATGATCGAGATCCATGGCCAACACGGCGAGCGGAGTTCCGTGACGGTGGCTGCGTTTTATCTCGCGCAGAGCGTGCTCTTCCAGTCCGCGGCGGTTCAGCAAACCGGTGAGGGAGTCGGTTCGAGCGAGTATCTCCTGGTTGGCATAGAGACGGGTGAACGTCATCCAGAAGTAGCCTATCGGGATTCCGGCAATCAGGATGTAAAACCCCAGGAAGCCGATGAGCTGCGAGGTGGAAGGGACGAAGAAGTCCTGCGTCAGGCCCCAGACGATGATCCCCACGGAACGGATTATCGACGTGATACCAAAGGCTACATAGAGCGCCGCAGTTGCCATACACGGCATCCGCACCATCGCATCTGCGTAGCGGATCAGCACATACGCGCTTAGTGCCGCTATGCACGTACAGGCAAGGCTCAGGAGCAGGGATCTTGCAGCATAGCTGGGATGGATATGCGTGTAGTACATCAGCCCCACGAATGTGGGCACGAGGAAAAGAGCCTCAAGCCAGCCGGTCCCCGGATCTACCTTCACAAAGGCCGCAAAACAACGATGAACAAGGAGCAGAGCGGCCATCAACAGCACGTTCGAGAGCACCAGAACGAAGAAGTCCGGGATACGTCCCTGCTGCATCCGCAGGACTGTGCCCAGGCCGCCGATGGCATAGGCAATCGTGAGCAGGAAGAACTGCCGGAAACGCCGGTGGTGAAAGGCAATGACGGACAGTCCGACTGTACATCCGGCGAGCAAAACTACGTTGATGTACAGGATGGTACGAACATCCATCGAAAATCCTGCTATCAGGCCCAATTTTGAAGGTAATACCAGTATATGCCCGTGTGGGCTCACAGGAGACACTCTCTCGAATGAGTCCATGCGTGCCGCGATGAGACTGCACTGCTTCCTGCATAGGCAGCGCCGCAGGTTTTGGCACGTACCTGAAGATTAAGGGTATAGACTCAAGTCAGCGCAAACCTACGGACGATCATCTCCGAAGGGTGCAGATGCTGCATCTCACCTGCGACTTCAGATCAAACAACAATCTGATCCGCCGTAAACGTATCGGAGGTTGTATGCGTTCGGAAGCTATTTTTCGTGCAAAAGAGACCGTTGAAAACAAGTATCAGCTTTGCCAGATGGCAGCGAAGACCACACGCCTGATCCATGTCCCATCGAGGAATACGCAGGAGACGATCAATAGCGCGTTTGAGAAGATTGCCGCCGATTCGCCGGTAGCGACAGTGGTTAGCACCCGGCGGTAAGGCGCGTTATGAAGAAGCCCCCCTGGCAAGTGTGCCTGGGGAGTAAGATCGATTGCATGATTCGTAGACGCGGCTTGAAAGCGACAGCACTGAAGGGCGCGGCTATTGTTGGCGTGGCCATGGTGGGGACGGCGGTAGGAGCGATGGCCGTGGGGGCACTGGCAATCGGTGCGCTCGCAGTCGGCGCTCTGGGGATCAACGCTCTGAGTATGGGAACAGGAAGGATCGAGGAGCTGAGCATCGGCAAGCTTACCGTGGATGAGCTTGTGCTTAAGAAGCGTGGGGAAGAGGGCTGAGGGTAGGCTTCCGGTGGTAGATGAGGAGCGTACCTCAGGGGTTGAAGCCTCTTCTTCGGTGTAGATCTTAAGGGCACGGCTGAAGCCGTGCCCTTAAGCGAGGCGGTTCGAGCTTTAGTTGAAATGCCACTTATACGATGAAGCCGCATAGATGGGGAGCTAGGCATTACCAGGGGACGATGCCACTGCTGTCCGAATAAGTCCCGGTCGGGCCGTCGTCGGGGAGGAGTGCCAGCCGAATAGTTTCGGCAGATCCCTCGGGGATGGTCTGTGTGCCGCGGTGTTCGTTGAGATCGGTGGCAGTGTAGCCAGGATCGGCGGAGTTGACTTTGATGGGCGTGTCCCGGAGCTCGTAGGCGAGTTGAACCGTGAGCATGTTGAGTGCAGCCTTGGAGGCGTTGTATCCGAGGAACTTCGCAGCGATGTACGGATAGTCAGGATCGCCGTTCTGCGTGAGGGAGCCGAGCCCGCTGGAGACGTTGACGATGCGCGCGGATGTGGCTTTGCGGAGCAGAGGAAGCATGGCCTGAGTCACGGCGACGGTGCCGAAGAAGTTGGTGCGGAAGGTCATCTCGATAGCATCCAGGGTGGTGATCGAAGGAAGGCCGTCACCCTGGGCGATAACTCCGGCGTTGTTGACGAGGATGTCGAGGTGGCCGTACTGGTTGTCGATGGATTGAGCGGCGGCCTGAATGGTGGCGTGATCCGTGAGGTTAATCGTGATGAACTCTGCACGGATGCCTTCGGCGGTAAGCCTGGCGGCAGCTTCCTGACCGGCCTTTTGATCGCGGGCGCCGACGAGGATGGTTGCTCCCGTATGACCGATCTGGCGGGCGACTTCGAAGCCGATGCCCTTATTGGCTCCGGTGATGAGGGCGACTTTTGGTGCGGCGTTGCTCATGGGTGAATCTCCTTGAGAGCCCTGGGCTGCTCTAGAATGATTGGATGAAGGATCCTTCATGTTTGGAGTTCGCATTATGAAGGCAACAAGCTCGATTGCATTTCAGCCAAGAAAGACGCCTGTGCAGGAGCGCTCCGCTGTTACCGTGGAGGCGATCGCGGAGGCGACTATTCAGGTTTTGCTGAGCGTGGGATTGGACCGTATGACCACGACGCGGGTCGCTGAACGCGCAGGGGTCTCCGTGGGAACGCTCTACCAGTACTACCCGAACAAGCAGGCGCTGTTGTATGCGGTAGTGGAAAATCACCTGACGAATGTTGCGAAGGCCGTGGAGAATGCGTGCCGGGCACACCGGGGAGAGTCGGTGAAGACTCTGGTGGCCGCAGTGGTGACGGCATTTGTGGACGCAAAGCTGGAGCGTGCGGATGTATCGACTGCGTTATATGCGGCAGCCGCCGAGCAGGGGGTCGCTGGGGTGGTGCAGCGTGTATCCAGGCGAGGACAGCAAGCACTTACCGCGGCTCTCGCAGAGGCCTCAGGAGTCGGAACAAGCGATATCGAGTTCGTTGCGCTGATGATGTATTCGGCGATGGCCGGAACGACACGGGCAGTACTGGAAGCCGGGGCTCCGCCGAAGATGGTGGCCCGGCTGCGTGAAGAGCTGCAGGTGCTCTGTCAGGCGTATGCGGCGAAGGCTGTGCGCTTGCACTCAGGATCGAAAGATCGGTCGTGAGAGGGTGTGTGTCTTGTCAAAAAGATAAAGGCCGCGATTGCTCGCGGCCTCTGCTTTTTGATGCGTTGCCTTAGACCTCTTTGACTCCGTCGACGAAGGCCTTCAGCTTGCGGCTGCGGCTTGGATGACGCAGCTTGCGAAGTGCCTTGGCTTCGATCTGACGGATGCGCTCGCGGGTGACCTGGAAGGACTGGCCGACCTCTTCGAGCGTGTGTTCGGAGCCGTCTTCAAGGCCGAAGCGCATCTTGATGACGCGCTCTTCACGCGGCGTCAGGGTACGGAGGACCTGCGAGGTGTACTCCTTGAGGTTGACGCTGATGACCGCGTCGCTGGGCGAGACGGCCATGCGGTCTTCGATGAAGTCTCCAAGGTGCGAGTCTTCCTCTTCTCCGATGGGAGTCTCGAGCGAGATGGGCTCCTGCGCGATCTTGAGGACCTTGCGGACCTTGGCGACCGGGATGTCCATGCGGCGAGCGATCTCTTCGGACGACGCTTCGCGGCCAAGCTCCTGCACCAGCTGACGCGAGGTGCGGATGAGCTTGTTGATGGTCTCGATCATGTGCACCGGAATACGGATGGTGCGGGCCTGATCGGCGATGGCGCGGGTGATGGCCTGACGAATCCACCACGTCGCGTAGGTCGAGAATTTGTAACCGCGACGGTACTCGAATTTGTCGACCGCCTTCATCAGGCCGATGTTGCCTTCCTGAATCAGGTCGAGGAACTGGAGACCGCGGTTGGTGTACTTCTTCGCGATGGAGACGACGAGGCGAAGGTTGGCCTCGATGAGCTCGCGCTTGGCGCGCTCAGCGTCCATGTCGCCCTGGATCATCTCGCGCTGCGTGCGCTTGAGGTCGGCGATGGAGATTCCGGCGTCCGCTTCCAGGTGCTCGAGATCGGTGCGGCAGTTCTTCTGCTGACGCTTGTACTCCTTGCGCAACTCCTCGGACTTGGAGGCCTCGTACTTGTTCTCGAGAGTCTTGATCTGGCGCTCGAGGGTACGCATGGAGTCGACGGTCTTGTTGACCTTGTCGAGCAGACGCTTCTTCTCGGAGTTGGTGTACTTCAGCTCACGGACGATGCGGTTGATGTAGACGTGCTCGCGGCCGATGAGCCAGCGGTGCTTGCGGACGTCCTTGGCCTTGGCCTTGGCGTCCTTGCCCTGCGGTGCGGCTACCTTCTCTTCGAGAGCGACGATCTTCTTCTGGTGCTTAAGGATGACGTCGATGCGGCCGACCGTCTGCTTGACGCGGGTCTGCAGGATGTCTTCGGTGAGCTCTTCTTCGTCGAAGGTGACCACTTCCTTGATGTTGCGGACGCCGCGGCGGAGGTCCTCGCCGAGGGCGACGATCTCACGGATGACGATCGGCGAACGCGAGATGGCCTTCATGACGCGGAGTTGTCCGCGCTCGATGCGCTTGGCGATCTCGACCTCGCCCTCGCGGGTCAGCAGCGGGACGGTTCCCATCTCGCGCAGGTACATGCGGACGGGGTCGTTGGTCTTCTCGAGGGTTCCGGGCGAGAGGTCGAGCTCGACGTCGTCGCCTTCTTCACCGGCCTCGGGCTCGTATTTGTCACGATCGAACTTGTCACCCGAGAGCACATCGATGCCCTGGGTGTTAATGGTGGTGAGAAGGTCGTCGAGATCGTCGGGGGTGGTGATATCGCCCGGCAGAAGGTCATTCACTTCGCCATAGGTCAGATAGCCCTTTTCCTTCCCGGTCTCAATGAGCTTGTCTATGTCTTCTTCGTACTTATCGATTTCTTCAGCCACGAGGGTGCGCGCTCCTGCGAAAAATAATTTCTTGTGGGATGCCGCTCAGGCGAGTTTCTGTAGTATCCGGGCGGAGCTATCCCTGGGTTGTTCCGTAATGGCAGGGAGCAGGTAGCGGTTTAGACCGCTTTGGCCAGCCGAAAGACCTTCAGAGAGGTCAGGCATTCAAGGGCACACTTCCCCAGCGAATCACAGGATACCACATAAGATTAGACGGGTCAGGCTGAGAAAAGATTCGGCGGAGGGGTGCGGAGTGGCTCACCCCGCGTTCCTCCCTGATGGGCTGGACACCGCCGCATATGGATATCGGTGCCGTTGGAGCCGTAGTCGTAACCGCAATGGCTACAACGAAGGTGGTAGATGGTCTGGCCGGGGAAGCTCTCGGAGGGAAATCCGGTTCGGGAGACGACGATCTGGCCGTGTTTATTGCAATATCCGGGGTCTGTGGTTTTGTGACGAGGCATCTTCTGGTTTCTAAAGAAGATTTTAAGGCTTTAGAGAGGAACGGAGTGCGAGGTGAACCACGCAGCTAACTCGTCCTCGGTAAGGGTGCCTTCGGCAAGATGAAGGAAAGTGAAGTATGTCTCCTCCGGAGACGCAATAATCCTGATGCCATTAATCAACAGAAAGCTTATCGAGACAACGAGAGCCGTACGCTTGTTTCCGTCGACGAAGGGATGGTTGCGGGCAATGCCATAGGCGTAAGAGGCCGCCAGACGCGCGAGATCGCATGTTTCTTCGTAGGCAAAGACATTGCGAGGCTTGCCTAGGGCCGACTCCAGCAACCCCTCATCACGAAGACCATCGGAACCGCCGTGTTCCGCAAGTTGACGAGAGTGTGCGACGAGAACCTCTGGTTTATCAATCCAAATGGGCTCGTCCATTTTTTATTCGGCAAGTCTTTTGAGAACATCGCGGTTTTCGCGCATGACGCGTTCCATCGCATCGAGCTTACGAGAGAATTCCGGATCGTAAGGACTGAGCCGAACTCCATCGGGAGCTTCCGTGAGGTAAAGGGTGTCACCCTTTTCGACGTGAAGACGAGTAAGGATCTCTTTGGGCAAGACGATCCCGATTGAGTTTCCAACAGTCGTGATTTTTACGGCGGTGGAGGCCATAGCAAATCTCCTGAACCCATTATAACTTGGGTTATAACTAGTTTCCCTACCCTTCCAGCTGCGGTGACCGCCGAATTCGAGCCATAAGTGCTGCAGGATGAAGCGATTTCGGGTAGCGGAACATGGCTGCGACGAACTCCGGAAAGGTGTCGTGCGACAGCTTGAGCGTGGCCGGGAGGACGTACAGGTTCATTACGAGCTCGGAGACGAGGAGCGCGGCAGCCGCCCAGTAGAGACCGAAGTATTTGGCGAAGAAGTAGGTCAGCACCACGGTGATACTGGTTCCGAAGAGGTACCAGGCAGCCAGCTTCTGGTGCCTGTTGACGGCCTGCAGAAGGGTGGAGCTGGTCGACCAGAGCGAATTGGCGATGACTACCGCGAGCAGGATGCTGAGCAGGCCTCGGCTGGGAGGGACATGGCCTCCAGTCCAGCGGTGCAGGAACCAGGGTCCTAGGGTCATCATGGCCGCCACGATGACCAGCCCGATGACCAATCCCATCTGGCAGGCGCGACGGTGAAGGGTGCGGGTGAGGGCTATGTCGTTGCTTCCAAAGGAGCTGGAGAGCTCCGGCCAGAAGGTGTTATTGACCATCTGAACCATCTGGAGGGCGACTCGGGAGACGGTGCGGGCGGTTCCGAAGATGACGACGGCTGTGGGGCCAAGAGCATAGCCGACGGCCATCAGGGTTCCCTGCAGGTTGAGGGCGTTGCCGATGGGGAAGGCCATGAAGGCGAAGGCGGGTCCGCTGAGGCGGCGGATCTCGTCGAATCGGGCGTAGCTCCAGCCGTAGCGGATCCAGGGGATATCGCGGCGGACCATGACGCAGAGCACCAGCGTCAGGAAGGCGTTGGAGGCGGCGAAGACGAGTGCGGTCACGCGGGCTCCTCCACCAAGGCAGACGGGGATCGTCATCATGCCGAAGGCGATAAGCGAAAAGATGCTCTTGATGAACGAGCCGTAAGGATAGCGGCCGATGCAGCGGTAGGCCGACTGCAGCAGAGCCTCAAGTTGTCCGAGCAGAACGGAGCAGCCGAGGTAGAAGATGATCCATTTGGCGTCGGTCTCGCCGATTGCGTGCAGCTTGAGCAGGCGGCCGGCGGGAAAGAGATAAAGAACGGCGGCCAGAAGAACGATACAGGCCGCGCAGATGATGGTGATGAGCCACCAGCAGCTTTGAAAGACGCGAAGGGCCCCGTCCCGGTCTCCGCGGGCGGTCATCATGGTCATCTCGTTGCCGGCGACGCTTCCAAAGCCGAAGTTGCTGATGCTGAGATACGACGGGATGGCGATGACGATCATCCATTCGCCGTAGAGGGGAACGCTCCAGAAGTGCAGAAAGACAGGCACCTGGATGAGCTGGATGATGGTGTTGGCCAGCTTGCTGATCCAGTTGGAGAGAAAACCGAAGAAGAGTCTTCGTCTGGTAGAGGTGTCCATGAGATTCCGTTCTCAGCTTAACTTCGCCGAAAGCGCGCTGCATCCGTAAAGACGGCTGAAGGATGGGCACGGTTGGGGAGGAGAAGAATGGTCGCCTCAGGGTGCCCGGCCCGATACAGGGCGGAGATTCCCAGGGAGAAGGTCAAAGGCTTGGCCATCATGTTGATTGTAACAAGCGGTTGTTACGGCAATGTCAGTGTTCGCGAAGATGGCGGTCCAGTTGAAGTCTTTCCTGCACCAGCTTTGTCAGCATCTCGTGGTCGCCGCGGCGCTCGGCTTCGGCGATGAGGACGCGCATCTCGCGTTGGCGTCGTTGGAGATGACGGTGTTCCAGGGTATGGAGAGCATTCTCAACCTGTTCGACGGGCGAGGGGGGATTGGTGACGAGACCCTCGGCGGGCTCGGGGTGCTCGAGAGCACGGGCGAGAAGGACGCGGCTGGGCTGGTCGGGCGCTGCATCGAGAGGATTTGCCGGAGAGGGAGCCGAGGCGAGAGCCTCGAGGATTGCCGAAGAGGCCAGGCCGTCGTACCACTCAGGGTGTTCGGAGAGACGGGTTGCTGCAAGCTGACGTGCGGGATCCGCTTCGGGGAGCACAAGTGCTCGGAGAAGAATCCGTTCCATCTCGCTGGCGGGATCGTGGCTGTGAGAACGCACGCTTTCGACTCGCTGCTGGGCCGCCTGCCGTAGCTCCTGCCGCAGGATGGCGGAGTCGATGCCGAGCTTCTGTGCGGCGTCAGCGGCAAACTCATCGCGTTGCAGCGGCGAAGGAATGCGGCGGATGTGCGGCAACAGGAAGTTCATCGCTTTGACCTTGGCCTCGGCGGTGCGCGCGGGAAACTCCTGACGAGCCCGCTCGATGAGGTAGTCCATGTAGCGGTTAGCGGCTCGAACGGCTGCGGTATAGGCAGGCAGGCCGCGCTCACGGACGAATCGGTCAGGATCGAGCCCGTCTTCGAGGAGGACGATGCGAACATCGAAGCCCTCTTCGACGAGCAGGGCTCCGGCTTTTTCTGCGGCGGTGCGTCCGGCGTTGTCGGGGTCGAAGTTGAGGATGACCTGCTTGTTGGGAGTGAAGCGCGAGAGCAGGCGCACCTGGGCCTCTGTAAAGGCGGTGCCCGATGTGGCCACGACGTTGCGAATGCCCGCCATGTAGACGGAGATGCAGTCCATCTGGCCCTCGACGAGAAGGGCGAAGCCGAGATTGCGGATCTCGGGGCGCGCCTTGTCGAGATTGAAGAGAACGTTTCCCTTCGTGTAGATGGGGCCTTCGGGCGAGTTCATGTACTTGGCGATGTCTCGGCCTTTTTCGTCCTGCGCATCGAGTGCGCGACCGGTGAAAGCGATGGTCTTGCCCTGCTCGTTGGCGATGGGAAACATGATGCGTTTGCGGAAGCCCGCATAGAGCGGACCGGGTGAGCCATCGGCCTGGTCCTTCGATTTGAAGAGGCCGCTTGCGCGCAGAGTCGCTTCGTTGAAGTGCGGCTTGAGGGCGTTGCGCATGTGGTTGAAGTCGTCGGGAGCGTAACCGATGCGGAACTTCTGGATGGTCTCCGGTGTGACGCCGCGGCCGGTGAGGTACTCGCGTGCGCGTGCGGCCTCGGGCGATTTGAGCGCGGCTTCGAAGTACTGCGTGGCTGCCTCGTGGATGTCGAGAAGCTGGCGGCGAAGCCCGGCCTCGCGAGCCTCTTCCGGCGAAGAAAACTCTCGCTTGGGAAGAGGGATTCCCATCTTCTGCGCAACGAAACGGACGGCCTCGGGAAAGCTGATGTTTTCAAGCTTCATGACGAAGGTGAAGACATCCCCTTTTTCGTGACAGCCGAAGCAGTAGAAGTAGCCGTGGGTGGCGTTGACCGAGAAGGAGCCGGTCTTTTCTTTATGAAAGGGACAGAGGCCGGTGTAGTTCTGCGCACCTGTCTTTCGCAGCTTGATGTATTCGCCGACGATGCGCACGATATCGGTCTGCTGCTTGACGAGTTGGGAGAAGTTGTCGGACACCGCGAAGATACAGTTTATTCGATGACGGAAGAGTGGGAGGGAATCGGCAAAAGAGGATGCACGTATTTCAGGATGGTTGCGTGGCCGTTGTGTCTTTTTTTGTAAGTGATTGAAGGGGGCTATTTTTCGATTGCGAGCAAAACTTAGCCGGGCAATGTGGGTCTATCCGTCTGGACGTTCCTGAGCGAGGCCTTTGTGAGACCAGTGTTCAGACAACCAATTTTGCTGCCCTCTTTTTTGGTGCAGCGTATAGCCAGGAGTTACAAGATGCGCTCCCTAAAGACGATACGAACGATTATTCTCGCGACGGCTACAGCCGTTGTTCTTCCCGCTGCGGCTTTGGCCTCAGTCAATGTCGCTATTGGAATCTCGGTCAACACGCCCCCTCCCGTGTTGCCGGTCTATGCGCAGCCCATCTGCCCGGGGGCAGGATATCTGTGGACGCCGGGATACTGGGCGTGGGGTCCTGCGGGCTACTACTGGGTTCCCGGTGTGTGGGTTCGTCCCCCGGCTGTGGGCATGTTGTGGACTCCCGGCTACTGGGGATATAGCGGTTCGGCGTATGTCTTTCACGCCGGCTACTGGGGGCCTCATATCGGCTTCTACGGCGGTGTGAACTACGGCTTCGGCTATACCGGCTATGGATATGAGGGTGGCTACTGGAGGAACGGTGCTTTTGCGTACAACCGTTCCGTCAACAACATCAACGTGGTGAACGTGACCAATGTGTATAACAAGACCGTCGTTGTGAATAACGTGAACCGCGTGAGCTACAACGGCGGCCGTGGCGGAATTGCGGTTCGTCCGACGGCGAGCGAGCAGGCTGCGTTCAACGAGCATCACTTCCAGCCGACGAGCAATCAGATGGCGCACGAGCAGGCGATGCGTGCCGACCGTAACCAGCTGGCCTCGTACAACCATGGACGTCCGCAGACGATGGCAATGTCGCAGGTGAACCAGCGGCGCGATATGCAGCAGCAGCGCGTGGCGAATGGTGTTCGTTCGGGACAGCTTACGCCGCATGAGACGCGCAATATCGAGAACAACGAGTCGCGGATCAACCAGCAGGTGCGTAATGATCGTGCCGCCAATGGAGGTCATCTGAATCAGCAGGAACGCCAGCAGGTGAATCGCGAACAGAATCATGTAAGTGAACAGATTCACCGCGATACGCATAACGACCGCGAGCGTCGATAGAGTCGATAGCTCAGATAGAGCAGGAACAGACGGCAGGAACGGCCCGGAGCTTACTTTGCTCCGGGCCATTTTTTGTGGTCGCCTAAAATGACCATGTGAGTCTCGATCTGTTGGACCGTGTCGTTGTGGTATTGGTGCGAGCCCGCAACCCGAACAATATCGGCGCGGTAGCCCGCGCCATGCACGACTTCGGCTTCCGCCATCTTCGTATTGTCAGCGACTATGCTCCTCCCCTGGAGACGGCACGTTCAGCCGTGGACGCTTCCGCGGTCCTTTCGGAGGCGAGGGTCTTCGATACGGTAGGGGATGCTGTCGCCGACTGCACGTTGATCGTTGGCACAACAGCAGTGGGAGAACGCGCTCTGGAGCATCCACTGCGCGAGCTTGCCGAAGCTGCTAAAGAGATTCGCGCAGAGGCAGGAGAAGAGCAGGCGCGTGTTGCGCTTCTCTTCGGCTCCGAGAAGACGGGCCTGAGCAACGAAGAGCTGAGCCACTGTCATTGGTTGCTGACGGTTCCTATGTACGAGCACGAAGGGGTGCGTCATCCCTCGATGAATCTGGGGCAGGCCGTTGCGGTGTGTCTGTATGAGCTGGTGCGGGCGCAGACGACACGTATTGGGACAGGGATGCGCGAGGCGGCTCCGGCAGGTGAGGTTGAGCGCTTCGTCGAACTGTTTCAGCAGATGCTCGATGAGTCCGGGTATACGAAGCGACATCCTGCGAACTGCAGCGAAGAGCAGATACGGCGATTGGTTCTGCGCATGGGACTTCGAATGACCGATGTGCCTATATGGATGGGAGTGATACGCCAGGTGCTCTGGAAGATACGTACGTAAGATCCGCGGGCTGAGTAGAAGCTGCATTTTGTGAATAGCATGGTCAGCGTCATTTATCTTTCAAGGTGAAAAGGTGAATTAGAAGTCGAAGGAGTCAGGTATGTCGTCAGGGAAAATCTGGTGTGCGACAGCGGGAGTTCTGCTGTCGTCCCTGGTTACGGGAACAGCTCAGCAGCCACGGCAGCTCACGAACGAGGATTATGCGCGCGCCGAAAAGTTCATGAACTACAACGTGAATCCCCTTGTGTTTCACGGGGTGGAGCATCCTGTATGGTTGGCCGATGGCCGCTTCTGGTACCGCGATCACGACTCTGAGGGCACAACATACATCCTGGTCGATCCGGGCAGGCAGACGAAAGGACCGGCCTTCGACCATGCAAAGCTGGCGCGCGCGTTGAATACGGCGATAACGGCAGGGGGCGGATCGAATGCATCGGAAGATCCTCATCACCTTGCCCTTGCCGAGCTTTCATTTGCCGACCAGGACAGGACCGTAACTCTGACGATGAAGCAGAGGCACTGGCGGTGCGATCTTAGTGGCGCAGGCGTTTGCACCTCGACAGATAAGCAGAACGCGGCCACGCCCGGTTCTCGAGCGAATCGCAGGTCACAATCCGGGCCGGCTGAGCGCTCTCCTGATGGAACGAAGACCGCCTTTATCCGCGACTGGAACCTGTGGATACGGGATATCGCGACCGGCAAAGAGACACAGCTGACGACCGACGGAGTGAAGGACTATGGCTACGCCACCGATAATGCCGGGTGGCAGCACACGGATCGTCCTATCGTGCTGTGGTCACCGGACTCGAAGAAGATCGCAACCTTTCAGCAGGACCAGCGTAACGTGCAGGAGATGTATCTGGTCCCTGTGACGAATCGTCATCCGAAGCTTCAGGCGTGGAAGTATCCGCTTGCGGGCGACGAGAACGTGACGATGATCGAGCGCGTGGTGATCGAGGTGGATGCGCCGAAGGTCATTCGCCTGAAGCTTCCGCCGGATCAACACCGCTCGACGATCTGCGACGATGTGAGCTGCAATGGCAGCTGGGACGATGTGCAGTGGAGCGACGACAGCAAACAGCTCGCCTTCGTTTCGACCTCGCGCGATCACAGGCAGGAGTGGCTGCGCGTGGCCGATGCATTGACCGGCAATGTGCGCGAGGTGATGACTGAAACCGCGCCCAGATTTTTCGAGAGCGGGAACGACCGCGCGAACTGGAAGTATCTCTGGGACACCAATGAGGTGCTTTGGTTCAGCGAGCGCGACGGCTGGGGACAGATGTATCTGTACGACGGCAAAACAGGAAAGCTGAAGAACCAGATCACCCATGGCGAAGGCAATGTAACGCAGGTGCTGCTCATCAATGCTGCTGCGCGCACACTGTATTTTCTGGGCGTAGGCAAGGAGAACGGCCGCGATCCGTACTTCCAGCATTACTACAGCATTCACTTCGATGGCAGCGGTTTGAAGCTGCTGACGCCGGAGAATGCCGATCACGCGGTGACGCCTTCCTCCGACGGAAGATACTTCATCGACGTTGCTTCGACTCCTACGGAGCCTCAGACGACAGTAGTTCGGGAGAGCAGCGGCAAGCTTGTGCTCGAGGTGACGAAACAGGACATCACGAAGCTGGTTGCCACGGGTTGGGTTCCACCGACGCCCGTCACCGTGAAGGCGCGTGATGGGAAGACCGATCTCTATGGCCTCATGTTCAAGCCTACGAGCTTCGATGCTTCGAAGAAGTATCCCATCGTGAATAGCGTCTATCCGGGGCCGCAGACAGGGTCGTGCGGCAGTCGCAGTTTCTCTGCATCGCATCGCGATATGCAGGCGCTGGCGGAGCTGGGCTTTGTCGTCGTCTGCATCGACGGCATGGGAACGCCGTGGCGGTCGAAGGCATTCCATGAGTTTTACTACGGCAACCTCGGCGACAACACGATTCCCGACCAGGTGGCCGGAATGAAGGAGCTGGCGTCACGTTATCCGTGGATCGACATCGATCGTGCGGGGATGTATGGACACTCCGGCGGTGGCAATGCAACGGCGGGAGCGATGTTCAACTATCCGGATTTCTTCAAGGTCGGCATCGCGGAGAGCGGCAATCACGATCAGCGCGACTATGAGGATGACTGGGCCGAGAAGTGGGCAGGCCTCGAGGTGAAGAATCCTGATGGAAGCAGTAACTACGACAGCCAGGCCAATCAGAATATAGCGAAGAATCTGAAGGGCCATCTGCTGCTCGCGCATGGAACGATGGACGACAACGTGCCGATGAACAACACGCTGCTGATCGTCGATGCTCTCATCAAGGCCAACAAGGACTTCGATCTGCTTCTGATACCTAATGTCGCGCACGGTTATGGCGCGGCCACGCTCTATATGACGCGTCGCCGCTGGGATTACTTCGTTCGCTATCTGGCGGGAGATACTCCGCCGCACGAGTACGAGATGAAGCCATGGTCCGAAGCGCAGGCTGCAATGGATGGGCCCGGCGATATCGAGTAGTGAAGCGACGAAGTAAGGGCCCGCGAGGTAGCTCACGGGCCCTGCTGTACTCTGCATGTCTACTGCGCTGTCGGAACGGGTGGGGCTGGACTCGTCCGTCCGACCTTCCAACCCTCGTTGGTCTCAATCAGGACAGCCGTAGCGGCGTGCGGTGTGGAGAGATCCTCTCGAATCTGGGGGTATGCGTTCTGGGTCTCCTCGGCTGTGGCCCATGCGGGGGCGTCGGTCACCTTGTAGTGATAGGTAACCTGGGTTGTCGCGCCTCGTTCATCGCTGGTGGGGGTGGAGCTGTCGATGCTGGTCACCTTGCGGCGGCCGTAACAGAAGTTGCCGAAGCCGGGTTGATCGACGTCGGCGATCCACGCGGCGCGTCCCTTTTCTGAGATGTCGTAGTTGTTGACCTGCTTGCTGGCGACGATCATCACCTTCTTCTCATCGGTCGTGCGTGTCAGCAGACCCTGATCGACCAGGGCATCGTAGCTTGAAGTCTTGCTCGCGTCAGACGTGTCGGCTTGTACGGGAAACTTGATCGGGTCCTTCCACAGGCAGACAGGGTGAGCGGTGTAGTAGGTGTTGATGGCATCGGTAAAGTGAATCGTATTGTCGACATGCTTGTTGCATCCGACACTGATGGAAAGAGTTGCTGCCAGTGCCGTCACGGTCCATGACGACCGAAGAATTCCATGGTTCCTCATGCGCAAAACTCCTCTAGTTTGGGATGCAGATAAGAGCGACCGCGTCTCTTTTGGGGAAACGAGACAGCAGGAATTCGGGCGAACCGACTTTGTATGAACGATATCGCAGGTGAATGTTTCGGGCGTGTCAAAAGGCTTTCGCCTAGCCGACTATTGAGAAATCCTGCGCAGAACCTGCGCGGGAGCCAGTCCTTGCTGCCGCAGAGTGCGGATGGCAAGTGCATCGTGCCGCTTAGCGAGCCTTACGCCGTGTTCGTCACGCAGAAGCTGCGTGTGGAAGTAGGCGGGAGATTGCAGGCGGAGAGCGCGCTGCAACAGAATCTGCCGCGCTGTGGACTTCAAGAGATCGGCGCCGCGTACAACTTCTGTGATCTGCATGTCGTCATCGTCCACAACACAGGCGAGTTGATAGCTGGGCAGGCCATCCTTGCGCCAGACGAGGAAGTCGCCGAAGTCTCTGCCGACTACGAAGCTCTGCGCTCCCAGATTGCCGTCGGTGAAGGTGATCGTCTCGCCGTCGGGCACGCGGAAGCGATAGTTCATGCCGGGTTGCAGAAGCTGAGGAGGAGAGCTGGGCTCAGGGCGACATCGGCCAGTGTAGACGGGCTCGTCGTCGGTGTCTTCGTGCGGAGCCTGCGTCATCTGGGCGAGCTCTTTACGGCTGCAGGTGCAGGGATAGGCGAAGCCCGCCGCGAGTAACTGCTCGAAGGCCTTGCGGTAAAGAGCGATTCGTTGCGACTGCACGACCATGGGTGGCGTCCACTCAATGCCGAGCCATGCGAGATCTTCAATCATCGCGTCGACGTACTCCTGCTTCGAGCGCTGTGGATCGAGATCTTCGTCGCGGAGGAAGAGTGTGCCGCTGTGTTGTTTCGCGCGCTGATACGCGGTCCAGAAGGTTGCAGCGTGGCCGAGGTGCAGCAAGCCGGTAGGCGAGGGTGCAAGGCGACCGCGATAATCGTCGATGGGCATCCTGATGGAAACTATAGCGAAGGTGGACTACATATAATCCACGCCGTATTGCACAGGGATCTGTGTGAATGCGATGCGCGTCGGAGCAGACTCGCGGGCAGGCAGCATCCCTGCGAAGTGCAGGGTGGTGTGGCCGTACTTGAGGTTGAGCTTGTCCATCGTTGCCGAGAGCTGCGAACGATTGTCCGGATCGCCGAAGAGGCCTTCCTGATGCTCCTCCTCGGGTATGAGATTACGCAGTGTGACACCGACGAAAAAAGGCTTACGCGCCTCTTCGCCCTGCGGCCTGCGCGACCACATGCCGCGAAGCGCCTGTAACAGGGTGAGGGTGTCCTGACACTCGTGGAAGCGCGCCTCCATACCCCAGCCAGCGTGACGAATTCCGCTGGTGTGGCGTTTGGATTTGAGGTGCTCAGCCTGTTCTCTCGTTAGCTGATACCGAATCGTTACCGACATCGACGAGGTATAGAACTTCTCCATGCGCAGGCGCATCGCGGCTTTGTGGAGCAGCTTATTCGCTACAGCCCACGCTCCCTCCTCGTTGCGCAGCTCGGGAGCCATCACGTGCGAGTGCCCCAGAGATTTCTGGATATCGCTGGGCACAGGAGCGCCGTCATCGCCGGTTACGTCGCCGCGCAGCCAGTGGTACATGCGGTCTCCCCACACGCTGTTCCACAGGTTGTGCATACCGTTGCGGTCGAGCGCAAGCAGCTGCTCCATCGTTGTGATGCCTTTTGCTTTCAGCCGTACTTCGGTACGCGCACCTACGCCGGGCAGGTCGCGGAGATCGAGATGAGAGATCGCTCGCGGAAGCTGCGACGGCAGAAGCCCGATCAGGCCGTCCGGCTTCTGCATGTCGCTGGCAATCTTGGCCAGATAGCGGTTGGGCGCCATCCCGATAGAGCAACGCAGGGCTTCACCAACATTTTTGTAGATGGATTGCTTGATATCGAGGGCAATTTTGCGGGCTCGCGGAGGCTCCTGCTCGCGTCCCATAAGCTGGCAGCACATCTCGTCGATGGAAGGAGTATGAGCGACCGGACAGCAAAGCTCCACCGCCTCCGCGACTGCCTTCGAATACCGCGCGTATACGGCGTGGTCGCCTTCAACCAGGATGATGTCAGGACACAGCCTCTTCGCTTCGCCGACCTGTGTTCCGGTCTTGATGCCGAGAGCCTTCGCTTCGTAGCTGGCCGCGATGCAGCAGGTGGTGTCGGCCATGGTGGGAACCACGGCAATCGGCCTGTTGCGATACTCCGGATGCAGCTGCTGCTCGACCGAGGCGAAGAAAGAGTTCAGATCGATATGCATGAATCCGAAGCGGTCGGATTGGGGCTGGCTCGACATGTCCGCAAGGCGATTATATTCGCCTTTTGTTTGCTATTGCCATGGAAATCTTCAGTGTTTTCCGGCTCAGCAGCGTTGCCTGCGCACTGCTAAAATCGCTGCCTATGGCTGCAGCTGAACATCCCTCGACTTCGCAGGATAAACCCACCGCCCAACAGATTCGTCTCACCGAGCTTGCGGCACGACATGCCATCGCTGAAGAAGGCGGTGGCCCGGAGCGGCGTGCCCGCGAGGCCGCTGCGGGCAAGCTCTCTGCGCGGGAACGCGTCGACCTGCTGCTGGACGAGGGCAGCTTCGAGGAGACGGACAAGTTTGTCACCCACCGCGCGACCGACTTCGGAATGGACGCGCAGCGCGTTCCCGGCGACGGATTTATCACTGGGCACGGCCGTATCGACGGTCGCGTCGTCTTCGTCTTCGCGCAGGATTTCACCGTCTTCGGCGGATCGCTGTCAGAGACCAACGCCGCCAAGATCGTCAAGATCATGGATATGGCCATGCGCGTGGGGGCTCCTGTCATCGGCCTCAACGACTCCGGCGGAGCGCGCATTCAGGAGGGAGTGCTCTCTCTGGCGGGCTATACCGACATCTTTCTGCGCAATACTCTGGCCAGCGGCGTGGTGCCGCAAATCTCGGCGATCCTCGGCCCTTGCGCGGGAGGAGCCGTCTACTCTCCTGCTATCACCGACTTTACTTTGATGACGGAGAGCACCAGCTACATGTTCGTCACCGGTCCTGACGTCATCAAGACCGTGCTGCACGAGGAAGTGACGAAAGACGCGCTGGGCGGGGCGAACACGCATAACGAGATCTCTGGCGTAGCCCACTTCATGGCGCACGACGACCGCGAGTGTCTGGCGATGATTCGTGAGCTTATAGGCTTTCTTCCATCCAACAACCTCGACGATCCTCCCAGAAGGCAGGCGAGCGATCCAGCCGACCGCGCCGATGCAGCCCTCGACGGTATCATTCCCGAGGAGAGCAACCAGCCGTACGACATGGTCGATGTGATCACGCGCATCGTCGACGATGGCTATCTCTTTCAGGTGCACGAGCACTTTGCGCGCAATCTGGTCGTGGGCTTTGCGCGCATGAATGGCAGGCCCGTCGGCATCGTTGCCAATCAACCCGCCGTCCTTGCGGGTGTGCTCGACATCGATGCGTCTGTCAAAGGCGCGCGCTTCGTGCGGTTCTGCGATGCCTTCAACATTCCGCTGATCACGTTTGAGGATGTGCCCGGCTTCATGCCCGGTACCCGGCAGGAGCATGGCGGCATCATCCGCCACGGAGCGAAGCTTCTCTACGCATTTGCCGAGGCCACTGTTCCCAAGCTCACCGTCATCACACGCAAGGCCTATGGTGGAGCCTATTGCGTGATGAGCTCAAAGAACCTGCGGACGGACGTCAATCTTGCATGGCCTACGGCGGAGATTGCTGTGATGGGGCCGGAGGGTGCGGTCAACATCGTGTACAAGCGCGAGCTCGATCTTGTGCTTCGGCGAACCGAGGCCGTGATGCCGCAGGGCGTCTCGCTGACAGAAGAGCAGAAGCTGGAGATTCTGGCCGAGGCTCGCGCCGCCAAGGTTGAGGAGTTTCGTGAGCGCTTCGCGAATCCCTATATCGCGGCGGAACGTGGCTATGTGGATGCCGTCATTCGTCCCAGCGAGACGCGTCGGCGTCTGAACACGGCACTGGATATGCTTTCGACCAAACGAGAGAAGAATCCGCCTCGCAAGCACGGCAACATACCGCTGTAATTGCATCGGCGCGATATTCTCTGACATCGTAAGAAGATGCCTGCCAGAGTTATCTCAACGACGAACGCCGAGCACTACACCTGGGGCGACCACTGCGACGGCTGGTTTCTTGTTCGCACGTCCGAGCTCAACATTATCGAAGAGCTTATGCCGCCGGGCACCAGCGAGGCGCGTCATCATCATGCTCGTGCGCGTCAGTTCTTCTTTGTGCTTGAGGGGGAGTTGACGATGGAGATCGAGCACCACATCTTCACGCTGCAGGCAGGCGAAGGCATCGAGATCGCTCCCGGCCAGTCGCATCAGGCGATGAATCGTGGCGCAGCTTCACTCCGCATCGTCGTCACCAGCCAGCCTCCGAGTCACGGCGACCGCATCGACGACAAGGTGTAAAGCCTGCGATATCTGGTTTGTTACTTCTCCAGATTGATCTTCAGATCGATATAGAACTGATTCTTATTATCGAAGGAGCTGATGTTCTTGACCGGGCTCTTCTTGCCGTCATGCTCGGCCCAAAGCTCGTAATCTGTGTTCTGCGCCAGCTGGCCGAAGCGGTATTCGCCCTGGTCGTTGGCAATGAAGCTTTTGACCGACAGTGTCCGTCCGTCCTTGAGGTACACCACGGCTCCTTTGACAGCAGTGCTCGAGTGATCGGTGACCTTACCCTGCACGACGCGCTGAACCGGGCCCCGCTGCTGTGCGGCAGCCTGCATCTCGAAGACCGTAGACGTAGTGGCGAAGAGGAAGAGCGACGAAGATACCAGGGCGACCTTACCTGCACAGGAACGAAGCAACCGGGAAGCTTTCATATGCCCAGTATACGGATACCCCCATAGAACATGGAACTACTCGTCGTCTTCGCTGGAGATGTGAGAGAGGTCTTCGTCGTCGTATCCTGCTTCTTCGACAGGAGCCAGCTCCACCGGATCGGTCGAGACGACCTCCAGTTCGATCCCGCACTCCTCGCACTGAACGGTCTCGCCTTCGTCCACTTCATCGTTGAGATCGATCGGGTTATCGCACTCAGGACATGCCACAGCCATGATAAGCCTCCGCGCTGGAGCGGGTCTGGCGAGCCAACTCTGTTTGTGAAGAACCCACCTGCCGCTCAGCTAATATTTATCGACTCCCTGCCCTCTGTCGTCAAGCATAAGATGAGTTCATCTTTGTACCCTTCATTTGACGAGATTTAATGAAAGGGCTGCTGGCCGATATCCGGCTTTTTAATGGGAAACCGCCGGGATTTTCCCCTCTCAGCAGGAAACCGTTCCCTGTGATGAAATAAGAGACAGTTCACGATGCGCCGGACAGGACCCATCTCGCTTGCGATGCCGTCGTTTGGTGGAGCTGTGCGCAAGCTTATCCTCCTCAATGTAGGCGCGTTCTTCGCGCTCGCCATTCTCTCGTGGGTCTCACCTTCTCTCAATCGATTTCTTACCGGGCATCTTCTACTTGAACCTGCTGCGGTCATTCGCGGAGAGGTCTGGCAGCTCTTTACCTACTCGCTGATCAACCCGGGCATTCTGTCGATCGTCTTCAGCATGCTGACCCTGTGGTTTACAGGATCGCTGCTGGAGAGCAGCTACGGCAGTCGTTGGCTGACAGAGCTTTACTGGACCTCTGTCGTCGGTGGTGCGGCGATCGCCTCTGCGATCTCATTCACGCATCTCTTCGGCCTTCGGCCCGACGCGGTCGCGGTGGGAGTCTGGTCGGGCATATTCGGCCTTCTGGTCGCCATCGCCATGCTCTTCGGAGACCAGGAGTTTCTTCTCTGGTTTCTCATTCGCATCAAGGCGAAGTATATGGTTGCGATTTATATCCTGATCGCCATCGCTGTCCTGTTGAAGCAGGCCGACAACTTCGGAGCGTTGCTTCAGCTCTCTGGCGCACTCAGCGGCTTTCTCTTCGTGCGTTTCGCTCCGCGCCGCGGAATCGCCTTTGGATTCACGGAGCGCCTTTATGGTGTTCGTAACGCCTACTACCGCTACAAGCGGCGTCGCGCTGCACGCAAGTTCGAGGTTTACATGCGTAAGCAGAACCGCGAAGTGCACTTCGATAAAGACGGGCGTTACATTGATCCTGATGAACTTCGGCGCAATCCCAACGATAAACGCTGGATGAATTAAACCTCCTCGCCTCGCCGGGTATCGAGGAATCCATCTGCTCCTCTATAATTGCGGAAATCAGTTCTGACCTTACAGACAGCCGCAACCGCAGAGTCTTTCCCGGGTCCTCAGGCAGCAACCTTCCTTATAAAACATTCTGTCCTTGGCGTTTAACCCTTTAACCATGGCTTCGGCTTTCCGAAAGTCATTTCATTAAGGAGAATCGCCATTTATATGCCACGCAAACTCCCCATGCTGGCTCTTGTTGTCTTGTCCACTGGTACTTTTGCATTCGGGCAGGGTTCGTCTTCCACTAATACGCGGTACACGATCGTAAAGCTGAGAGCACCTTCGAGGCCCGCACCCCCACCAACTACACCTCCGTCCGAGCCGACTACACCCCCGCCCACGACTCCCACGGAGCCAACTACTCCCCCTGCGACTCCACCGCCGACTACGCCCACGGAGCCGACCACACCTCCCCCTACAACTCCCACGGAGCCAACCACTCCGCCGCCTACGACTCCGACGGAGCCGACGACGCCACCACCCACAACGCCACCTCCTGCCACCCCATCTGCCTGCAGCGTGATGGATCTTGGCACAGGTGCAAATCTGAATGGTTTCCTTCCCTTTGCGACTAACGACCCCTGGCGACAGAACATCGCCAACGCGCCTGTGGATGGGAACTCCGGCAACCTGATCAACTTCATCGGAGGATCGAACCTGTACGCCAACTTCGGTTCGGGAACCTATGCCGGAAACATCATCGGCATTCCTTACACCGTCGTGAGCGGTTCCCCCTTCGTCAACATCACCTACAACGCCTACGGCGACGAGAGCGATCCCGGTCCGATGCCCATCGCAACCTCGACGATCATGGAAGGCTATCCCAACCCCGGTGACGGTGACCGTCACGCTCTCGTTCTCGATCGCGACAACTGCTGGCTGTACGAGATCGGCGGAGCGACTCCCCAGGGTGACGGAACCTGGCAGGCAGCAGCAGGAGCTGTCTGGGATATGCTCAACTTCAACGCTCGTCCCTTCCGCTGGACCTCAACCGATGCGGCAGGTCTCCCCGTCTTCCCGGGCCTCGTGCGATACGACGAGGTTGCAGCCGGCCACATCGATCACGCCATCCGCGTCACGCTCAACCGCAGCCGTCAGGCCTTCGTTGCCCCGGCCTCGCACTGGGCGCCTAACTCGTCCGATCCGAATGCCGCGCCCATGGGCATGCGCATGAGGCTCAAGGCCGGTTATGACATCTCGGCGTTCCCTCCGCAGGCTAAGGTCATCCTTACCGCGCTGAAGAACTACGGCATGATCATGGCCGATAACGGAAGCAACATGTTCCTGATCGGTGCCCCGGACGACCGCTGGGACAACAACGATCTCACCTCGCTTAAGGGAGTTCCCGCTTCGGCGTTCGAGGTCGTGCAGATGGGGACGGTCTACACTCCATCGAATGTCCCCACAGGCAGCGCGCCTAACATCACCGCCTTTACCGCCGACAAGACGTCTGTTTCGGCAGGAACGGCAGTGACGTTAAGCTGGGCCGCGGATAACGCAACTTACTACATCGTCTCGCCCGAGATTGGACCCGTGCGCGGAAACAGCGTTACGGTTCATCCAACGACGACGACGACCTACACACTCTACGCAACCAACCAGTTCGATCGCAGCAGCAAGACCATCACCATTAACGTGCAGTAAGCTGCTTCGTAACTGATAACTCCGAGGGGCGCATGTGCATCGGCATGCGCCCCTCGAACTTTCTGACGGATTGTTGAAGTGTTCTAGTCCTGCGCTGCTTTGACCAGCTGCTCCAGCGGGTCGAGAAACGTGAATCGAACCAGCACCTGGTATTGCCGGGCATCGGCAATCCGGGCCAGCTTTGCCTGCTTCCAGCCTGCGGGAGCCTTCCTGCCTCCGCCCACGTATGAGAGTGCCTCTTCGCCGATCTGCGCAAGCTCTCCCAGCTGCTCGACACGAGGGCGTGCAAGGGTGAGCAGAGGAGAACTCTTCATCTGTGTCTCGACCGCAGGCACCGCAGCGGCCCAGCTCTTGAACGTGCGATCGAGTTCCACACGGGCGGGTGCGTTTGCAGAGGGAGAGGCAAGCAGATCGCGAACCAGTACAGCCATCCGATGACGCGAGGGCGGATCGGGGCGCACAGCATCGACAAGGTTGTCCAACGGGGTGATCTGATCGGTGTGCTGAGCCTTATAACGGTCATGGAACGGCACAGGCTGAAGTGCAGACGAGAATACTCTCAGAGCGCCGATCTCCTCGGTACCCGCCAGCTCTCGCAGTGCCGCTCCTTCGTGGGTTAGATGTTGCAGTCCCAGTGCTTCGATGCGAAGAGATTCCACGTCGAGCCGACGATACATATCATCCACATCTTTTACTGACTCCGGCGACCAGAAACGCTCGGCGATAGCCGCGGTGCGAGGCCAGATGCGTGAGTCGATGGAGAGCTGGTTGATGTGCTCGCCCCACATGCACACCTCTCCCCCGAGAACGTGCTGGCGCTGTTCCGGAGTAAGGACAGAGCTGGAGGGCAGCGGATCGGCGAGGTAGTGCTCTTCGGAGGACTTCATTCCATCCAGGTAATAGGGCTGCGAGAGGATGCCCTGGTATCCATGCTGAGCGGCATCGGTCAAAGACTTTGCGCCGCGCCAGGACTGGATGATTGCGTCCGTGGGAAGATCCGGATTAAGGATCTCGTCCCAGCCGACCATGTGCTTGCCGTGTTTTTGGGCGAGCTTAAGGACGCGCTGCGAGAAGTAAGTCTGCAGCTCCTCGGTGGTCTTGAAGTTGTGGTCCCGCATGAACTCGACCACGCGCGGATTGTTCTTCCACTGCGTTCCGGGCGTCTCGTCGCCGCCGAGGTGAAGGTACGGGTCAGGGAAGATGGCAGCCATCTCGCCAAGGAAGGCGTCGAGGAACTGATAGGTGCTCTCTTTGGTCGGATCCATGGCGACCTGCTCGACTCCGAACTCGCGGCGAATGGTGTAAGGGCCGGGGTCGCTCGAAAGTTCGGGATAGCCGACGAGCCATGCGCGGGTGTGGCCCGGCATATCGAACTCGGGCACCACGCGGATGCCGCGAGCGCGAGCGTAGGCAACGACCTCACGCGCCTGATCCTGCGTGTAATAGAGACCGTCGGAGCCTGAGCCTGCGAGCTTCGGATAGATTTTGCTCTCGATGCGGAAGCCCTGATCTTCGGTCAGGTGCCAGTGGAAGACGTTCAGCTTGACTGCCGCCATGGCGTCCAGGTTGCGCTTGATGACGTCGACGGGCTCGAAGTGACGGCCCACATCGATCATCAGGCCGCGCCAGCGAAACCGCGGAGAGTCGTCGATCTGAACTGCGGGAACGAAGAAGCCGGTGCCGTCGGTCTGGACAAGCTGCAGCAGCGTGGTAAGACCGCGCATGGCTCCCACGACCGTAGCGGCATGGATCTTCACTCCGCTGGATGTAACGGCGAGCGTGTAGGACTCATTCTCGTCGATCGATTGGATCGCCTCGCCCGCTCCATCGACATCGACGACCAGGCTTGCGGTATTGCTGTTGCCGATCTCGCGCTGGCGAGGAACGCCGGTCTTGCGCTCTATCTGCTCCAGCGTGCGGGCAAGGGCGTCGTCGAGGCGTTGATCGTGGAAGTGGGGAACACCCACGGTAACTGCACTGGTCCATGCCAAGGTGCCGGTGCTCTGGCTCAGATGAGCAGGCTGCGGCATCAGCGTATTGACGAAGCCTCCGGTAGACGGCGCACTCCCCTGGGCCGTACCGGCAAAGGCGCTGATTTGGGATCCTGTAATCTGCATGACGGCGAGGATGAGACTAGCGGCAACGTGACGCTTCACCTGAAGCTCCTTCGATTCAATGAGGCTGTAATTCTCTAGAGAACTATACAGGTTACAGCCACCACCCGATCAGGGAGAAGCAGAGAGAACTAGTAACCGGCGGCCTTTCCGAAGGCCCTGCGCGAGTCGTGTCCACCGAGCAGTTCGCCGGTCTTTGGATCGATTGCGATCAACTCGCTGTCACCCCATACCCCGGGATTCTTTTCGTCGGCTACGGCCAGCCGGTTGATGGTGTAGCCCATCGCCTGAAGCTGTTCCGCCGGAGGCACGGGGAACTTCTTCTCGAGGTCCAGGCGGTCGGGAAGATACTGGTGGTGGAATCGCGGCGCATCCGCGACCTGCTGAATGTTCAGACCGTTGTCGATGGCGCTGATGATGTCATTGGCCACTGTCGTGATGATGGTTGAGCCGCCGGGAGTTCCCATCACATAAGCGAGCTTTCCCTTACGCGTGATGATGGTCGGCGTCATCGCCGACAGCGGACGCTTGCCTGGAGCGATGGCGTTGGCCGAGCTCTGAATGAGCCCGTAGACGTTAGGCACGCCGACCTTGGAGGTGAAGTCGTCCATCTCGTTGTTCATCAGGAAGCCGAGGCCTTCGATGGTGACGCCGGAGCCGAAGCCTCCGTTGAGCGTGTAGGTGCTGGAGACGGCGTTGCCCTCCGCGTCGACGACGGAGAAGTGCGTCGTCTGGGTCGATTCCGCCACAGGCGCAGCCTGTGGCGGCGGAGGCATAAATCCCGCCGGACGCGTGAGCGATGCCGAAGGAGTGGGCTTGGCCGGGTCGATGGAGCTGCGCCATGCCTTCGCATACTTCAGGTTCGCCATCTGCTTTAGCGGAAGCTTGTTGAAGTCCGGGTCGCCGAGATAGTCGCCGCGATCCATGTAGGCTCGGCGAAACGCCTCGGTGATGATGTGAACCTGCGCCGCGCTGCGGTCAGGTCCGATCTTTGGAAGATCGAATCCAGAGAGGATATTCAGGATCTCGACCAGCACGATTCCGCCCGACGACGGAGGCGGCGCTGTGACGATGTCATAGCCGCGATACTTGCCCTTGATGGGCTTACGCTCTTTCACCTGATAGCTGGCGAGGTCCTCGGCTGTAATCAGGCCGCCGCCGGCCTTCTCGAAGTCTGCGATCTGATGAGCCATCGCACCTTTGTAGAAGTCGCTGGGGTCCTTGGCGATGCGGCGCAGCGTCTCGGCCAGCTGAGGTTGCTTGAAGGTATCGCCCTCTTTGTAGAAGTTGCCGTCGCGCTGAAAGATCTTTGTCGAAGCGGGAAAGCGCGTGAGGTTCTTGCTCTGAAGCTGCCGCGCCTCCTCAGGAGAGAGAACATATCCCTCGCTTGCGAGGCGAATAGCCGGAGCCATGTCCTGCGCCAGCGTCAGCTTGCCGTAATGCTTCTGAGCGTAGGTCAGGCCAGCCACAGAACCTGGCACGCCCGAGGCCTTATATCCCACCAGAGACATGCCGGGAACCACATTGCCGTGCTCATCGAGATACATGTCTCGCGAGGCCGCCGCAGGAGCCTTCTCACGATAGTCCAGAAAGTGCGTCTTGCCGTGCTTGTCGCGAATCAGCATGAAGCCGCCGCCGCCGATGTTTCCTGCTGCGGGATAGACCACTGCGAGCGCGAACCCCACGGCGACAGCAGCGTCTACCGCATTGCCGCCCTGCTTCAGAATCTCAAGGCCCGCATCCGAAGCGTCGTGGTGTATCGTCACGACCATCGCGTGTGTCGCCCGTGCAGGCTCCAGACCAGCCTGTTGCGCCTGCGTTGACGTTGTAGACAATGCGGCAGCGACTACGAAGGCGACACTGCGGAAGAATGTTCCAGTGAAGGAGTTCGACGACGCGGGCCTGACAATAGGGCTGAATAGGATCAAAGGGGTCCGTCTCCACGGGTGATGGTGGAGTGATGATAAACGGCTTCCGTGGGATTGCAGAGAACAATCTTGCGATCAGACGGTATCGCCGGGCTTAGGCTTCGGTGCAGCAGGATCGGGCCGGATAGGATACGGCGGTCCCTTGGACAATACCTTCTGCATATCCGCGTCGTAGCCGTAGATGTCGTCGAAGAAGTGAACATCTCCGTCTTCTTCCACTTCGGCGGTGACGTAGAAGATCACGATGGGAACAGGAGTCTTGAGGTTCACCTGATGGTTGTCAGGTCCGGAGTTCATAGCTTCGCGAACTTTATCGAGATCCCAGTCCTGTCCATCTTTATCCTTTTGACCATCAAGGAGCCATGCGGCAAGCTCCTCAGGCTGTTGCACGCGTACACAGCCGTGGCTGAAGTCGCGGCGCGTGCGATTGAACAGCTCCGTCGCCGGTGTGGAATGCAGGTAGATGTCGTACTGGTTGGGGAACATGAACTTCACCAGCCCCAGCGAATTCTTCGGTCCGGGCTTTTCGCGCACCATCACTCCGCCCTGTGCAACCTGCTTGGCAGTGTAGCCAGGTACAGGCTGGCCCTTCGCGCTGACGACCTCGAAGTTGCGGCTCTCGAGATAGCCCTTGTGCGCTTCCATATGGGGAACCAGCTCCTTGCGCGCAATATCCGTCGGAACATTCCAGTAGGGCCGGAAGACGAGATAGCGCATCATGTGCGCGAAGACCGGCGTCTGATGCTCTCCGATCACCTTGCCGACGACGACCTTCATCGTGAAGTCGAGCTTGTGGTCGTCATCGTAGCCGCGCAGCACGAACTCCGGCAGATTCACCATCAGGCGCGGATTGAGATACGGCTCCGGCAGCCAGCGCCAGCGTTCCAGAGCATCCTGAAGCTGCACTACGCGCTGCGACATCGGCACATTGAGGCTGTTCACCGTCTCCGGAGTCAGTCGTCCATCGACAGGCAGGCCGTGGCGTTCCTGATATCTCTTCAAACCCTCGCTGGCTGCTTTTGTAATGCGATGCATCGAGTCGCCGCTTCCTGCGACACCGGCAGTAGCCTGGCCGTCTCCTTCGAAGACGAGTCTCTGCTCCAGCTCATTGCCCGCCGGATACGAATCGCCAACACGCAGGGGCTTCGTCACCATGGGCAATGGTTGTGCCTCGGCGCTGGTGGGCTGCAGCTTTGCAAGCTCGACATAATGGGCCAGCGCCTGCACCGTGCGGCGATAGAGCTCGGAGTCCGGCTCAACCTTGGAGAGCAGCTGAGGGATATCGGTGACGTCGACGGCGTTGTCTGAGATGAACTCCGCGAGGTCGTACTTCTTATTGGCTATGTCGATGCCGAAGTTGAAGTGCTGCGGATTGACTCGGCCGATGCGAAGGTCCGAGATGAAGCGCATGACCGAGACCGTCATGGCTACGTCGAACTGCGCAATGTTGTCCTCCTGTTGCGGAGCCAGAGCCTTGACACGCGCCGCCCAGCGAGAGCTGTCGTAGTCCTCCGGATTCAACCCCTTGGAGTCGGCCTCGGAAAATGCCTTGATGAACCCAAGGGCCGCGGGGGTAGGCTTTCCATCGCGAGTCCACGCGATCTCATAGTTGCGGTCTTCGTAGAAGGTCTTGATGAGCGGCTGATAGTCCGAGACATTGGGCCAGCGAAGGAAGTCGAGTTTCCTGGAGGCGACCAGCGTCTCGATGTTGTCGGAGTAATCCGTGCTGTTGGGGGCCGAGGTCGTCTTGCGATGACGGTGGCATCCGGCGAGAGACAGTAAAAGCGCAAGGGCACACACGGTGCCTGTCGAGCGAAGAGAGACCTTAATCAAGATGGACCGTCCTGAACGAGCCGGCCCTGATATTCATCGGTGTCGGCTCTCAATAATGCCGCATAAAAAGAACTAAGTCTGATGAGCGATCGTGTTCAATACTGTGATGCACAAAGCGGCCTGGGTGACGAGAAGAAGGCCGGTGAGTGCGAGAAACAGCTTGCGGTAGCGCGTCTCGAGAATATCGGCGAAGACGCCGCTGAGAAAGGTGAACAGGAACGGCAGCGCCCAGAACCACGGCCGGGATACAGTCTGCGTCGTCACCAGAGGAAACAGCGCCAGGGTCATGAGCAGGGGAGCCGTGTTTCCGAAGTAGCGGCAGCGGCGAACCCCGAGATAAAGAATCGCAGCAACCGCGAGCGCTACGTCGAGCGCTGCATTCACAGGATCGGCAAAGAACTTCTGCGCAGTATCCAGCGTGAACCAGAACCTAGCGCCTCCCCCGGTGAAGATATAGCTGAAGGCAGGCAGGTGGAAGGAGTAAAACGCGAACAGCACCACAAGCGCGCCCAGCGCCGAAAAGACCAGGGTCTGCATCACGTAGCTGCGGCGACGCTCCGCAAGGTAGAGCATGAAGATCGCCGCGGCGATGAATCCGATGATCGCAGCCAGCAGATGAGCGGCTGCGGTAAGCCCAAGCGCAACGATCAGCAGCGCAATGCGAGGACGCCACTTGCGGCGCGGTCCCTGCATGGCATGGGCGACTCCAATCGCCGTATAGACCAGCCCGTAGAGTCCCCACATGGCAAGCACGTCATTATTGGGGGTGACGGAGTACCGAATGATCTCCGGGGAGAAGCAGTAGAGACCCAGCGCGAAGAAGCCCCCCTCGTTGCCGAAGAGACGCCGCGCCACCCACCATAGCCCGGCTCCCAGCCACATGGCGAAGAAGACGAAGGGCAGATGAAGAAGATACTTGACGCTCGAAAGCTCGTGGCGAGCCTCCCAGGTAGAGCCGTTCAGCGAACCGGAGCCGTAAAGCCGGTTCTCCGGGCTGCGCAGCTTATCGGCGGCGAGCAGTACCAGGCGTTGTGCGGTCAGGGGGAATCCGGCGACGCGATAGCCGAAGGTTCCATCTCCATTGAGATTTCCGCAGGAGGTAAAGTAACCGGCCAGGGGAGACGGCCTCTCCCACATCTCCCGCCCGCAGCGGGCAAAGCGATAGTCGTCGGAGGAGAGCTGCTGGCGCGAGACCACCCAGAGACATTGCGACAGAAAAAGGACAAGCAGCAACGCGGCAAGCCTTTGGGGCCACCCCATCTTAAATGCAGGTAATTTCAAACGGCGTCCGCCTTCTTTGTCATCGACCGATTGCCATGAAGCATCGCTTCTATCGTATCGTGAGAGGTATGCAGTCGCTTACTTTCATCCCCGGACGCGCCTTCCTCTCCTCCGACTCCCCAACGGCACCACCCTGGACCGTGGTCTTCGAGGACGAGGGCGTCGCAGGGTACTTCTACGCCTGCGACCGATCGCAGACGACCCACGAGGAGAGCATCCTGGATGCAATGCTGATCTACAACGTCTCGGCATTGAACAAAAGCGACGCCGAGCTGCAGCGCCCGGAGCCCGAACGCATCGCCGCAGTCGAGTGGTCACGCGACGGCATGCAGGCCGTGCTGTATCTGGATGGGATTCCGCAGGGACTCTACGACTTCAGGGAGAGGTCCGGCTTCTGCCGTCTGAACTTCCCGAACTTTCTCGAAGAGAAGGGCGACACGTGGAGGAAGTCCACGCACGCCTGGTCCGATGCGGCGATCCAGCGCTTCGAGGCAGAGCTCTATGGAATGGCCGGATCGCCGGATACAAATGAGAGCCGCTAGAAGCGCAGCTCCATAAAGACATTTGCGCGGACGTAGGGCGAAGGCTTGGGTGGAAGGTGTCTGAAGCCAAGCGATTCGTACAGGTGGACCGCGTTGGCGAGCTTACTGTTCGTCTCCAGATAGAGCGAGCTCGCTCCCAGGGCGCGACCCTGCTGGATGGTATACGCCAGAACACGACGTCCGATTCCACGCCCCTGCCACGGCTCGGCCACTGCCATCTTGGCAACCTCGAAGACACCGGGATCGGTTGGGATCAGGGCACAGCAGCCGATAGGTTCTCCGTCGGCGACGGCGAAGAAGATATGGCCACCCTTCGCCAGGACATAGCCTTCCGGATCCCCCAGTATCTCGTTGTCGTGCTTCTCGAGCCCGAAGAACTTTTGAATCCATGCCTCATTAAGGCGGCGGAAGGCTTCGGCGTCGCCGGGCTGGAAGGAACGAAGCTGAATGGAAGTGACGGGCATTCCGTTCTCATTTGAGGGTATATCGGCGAGGCAGAGCGTCGAAGACATGGCGAACTCCTTTGGTGATCTCAGGATAGGAAGCCGCCTATGATACGTCCAATATATTGTTCGTTAGGATTATGATCCATTAGATATGGATCGCGATCTTGAGCTGCGCCACCTGCGCTACTTCGTCGCCGTCGCAGAAGAGCTGCACTTTGGCCGCGCCGCGGCACGACTGCATCTGGCCCAGCCGCCACTCTCGCAACAGATACGAAACTTGAAGAGATCCTCGGATATCCCCTGTTCATGCGTACCTCGCGTGCGGTCAAACTGACCGCGGCAGGCGAGGTCTTCCTCGAGCGCGCCCGGCGCACCCTGCGTAATGTCCACGAAGATATGGAGGAGGCTCGCAGCATCGGACGCGGCGACGAAGGCACATTGCGCGTCGGCTTTATCGGATCGGGTATGTTGACCCCGCTGCCTGCGATGCTGGGACACTATCGGCGGCTTTATCCGCGTGTCCAGCTTCAGCTGTCCGAGTCCTACACCTCGGGCATCGCACAGTCGCTGAACCGCGGCACGCTGGATGCCGGATTCCTCCGCGATGGCGGCTCTGTCGAAGGATTGCAGCTCGAAGTGCTCTTCTCGGAGCCGTTCGTTGCAGTTCTTCCCAGCACGCACTCTCTGGCTGGACGTAGCGTCATCTCTGCGGCAGATCTGCGCGACGAGCCCTTTGTCTTCTTTGCGCGGACAGCCGGAACCCTGGCCTATCAGAAGTCGATCTCCATATGCGAGGAGCACGGGTTCAGGCCGCGCGTCGTTCAGGAAGCTCCCCAGTGGCTGACGATTCTTCGTCTGGTGGGAGCCGGACTCGGAGTCTCCATCGCTCCGGCCTGTGTCCGGCAGATCGCAGGGACGAAAGTATCCTGTCCAACCTTGCGAGGTGTCCGGGTGATGAGCGACATCGAGCTCGCCTTCCGAACGGGCGAAGATCGAGCTGTTGTAGGTGCGCTCGCTGCGGTAGCGCGCGAGAGCTTCCGCTCCGCCTCCCACAAGCGCACCGCCGATTCGACGCAGGCTAGCCGAGAAAAAGCTTCTCGACGTCGAGCCAGTCGTTGACGCGGCGATACCCTTTAACCCCGATGTTGTGCGGCGAGGTAAAGAGAATGCCCTCTCCCTTGAAGCGTCTCAATTGGCGCGGGTTGTCGTCGATGAGGTAATCGGCGTTGATGATGCCTTTGTCCCCGCAGTAGACGATGTGCGAGGGAGAGATGAAGGGGAAGTGCTGCTCGAGCCAGCGAAACTTCTGGTGAAACGAGCTCGGGACCTCCATCGCCGCGGTTGCGATGAAGACCTCGTAGTTCTGCTGCAGACGGCGCATCACGCGCTGCGACTCCGGCATGACGGCCAGACCCTCGAAGAAGTCGTCGGAGCGCAGATAACCTTCCAGCGCATTATGGCGATCCAGACCCACGACATCCCATATGGCCTTGCCGTGAAGATCGTCGAGCGTCAGGTTCTCGGCGTGATCGCGGTTGTAACGCAGCAGATGCTCCGCCAGTGCATCTGCCATTACCTCATCCATATCGACAGCAATTCTCTTCACAGCGCTCTCACGATCGAAGCGGCGATACTCTCGTTTCTTGCAGGCTTCTTTTGTGGGGCATCCCGTGCGGGGTCCCAGTAAAGCAGGCGGCCGCAGCTATCACAAGTCAGCATTGCCTCATCGTTGCTGCGATCTCGCAGGTCGTTCCACTTCTGGGGACGGACCAGCATCTGGCAGGCAGAACATTTTTGGTCCACGCCTTCGGCCAGCGCAGTGCCGCGCGATTTGGAGATCCTGTCGTACATCGATAGGGAGCTCTCGCCGATTTGAGGACGAAGTTCAGTGCGCTTTGCATTGACGTCGGCCAGAAGAGCCTTGTCACGTTCAAGGGCCTCCGCCGTACGGGCTCTCTCTGTGGCAAGACGACCGGCAAAGTTGGCAACGGTCTCATCGGCGGTAACCTTCGCGGCCTCCAGCTGCTCGGTGCGCTCCATGCTTTCGAGCTCTGCATCCTCCAGACGGCTCACCTCGGCCTCGGCGAAGGTAATCTCATGCTCGAGTGCGGAGGCCTGGGCCGTCGTTGTAACCACATCCATCTGCTTGCGAAGCCGCGCCGCTTTCTGCTGGTGATCCTTGATGTCCAGCTCCTGGCGGCGGCGAAGAGCCTCTTCTTTTGCGAGGTCGTCGACGATGGATGCCAGTTGCCGCTTCGCTGTTTCATGCTCCGTCGAAAGGCTGGCAACGCGTTTCGGCAGCTCTGCCATTTCATCGGTTAGTCGACGGGCTTCTACATCGAAGCCCTGCAGCACAATCATTTTTTCCAGATCCGGGTGCATCGGAGCCCCTCTTCCTTTTTTCACTGGCCGGCAACGATCGTCTGTTAATTGGAAAGCCGGAAAAATCGCAGTCTAGCACGTCCTCTGGCCTGAACCAATCTGGGCACATCTTATGCACATGCAAATGTCTGCGGCGTTGAGATGACCGTGCCATTGGGCGATAATGAGAGATATTGTGAGCCGCTCGCCGTGTGCACGTTCCGGCAGAAAGAGCGGACGATGTTTCATTTGCCCCAACAGGCATCCTTCCTTGAACACATTCCCTCAGGACTGGTACGTATATGCAACTTTGGAGCGATTACGAAGGACGAACGATTGCTGAAGACTATCCGCTGAAGAAGTTGATTCGCCCCGAGGGCCGCAGCGCCTTCTTTCTGACGACCAACGGGACTGGAACCGCGGCGATGGTCCGGCTGATCGAGGCACACTTCGATGAGTCCGAGATTCTGGCTCGGTGGCGCAGGGTCTCGGAGATCAAGCAGGAGAACCTCATCTCGATGCGGAAGTACGGGGAGACCGTACTGGATGGCACACCTCTGGTCTATGCCGTCATGGAGCCGACCGAGATCAGCCTCGCAGAGCTTCTGCAGAACCGCACCCTGACGGTCGACGAGACCAAACAGCTGGCGGGCAGCCTTCTGGGGGCTCTTACGGCCCTGCACTCGCGTGGTCTCGTTCATGAGCATGTCGAGGCTGCAAACATCCTCGCCGCCGGAGAGACGGTAAAGCTGCGCAGCGACTGTGTGCGCGAAGCGACCGACCCGGAGGGCAGCGATGCGGATGCTGCCGCGCGAAAGGCAGCGGATGTCCATGCGCTCGCCGTGGTGCTGCTGGAGGCCCTGACCGGACGACGTTCCCTGCAGGGCTCCGCGACTCTTCTGCCCTCTCCCTTCGACGGCATCATTCGCAATGGCCTCAGCGGAAAGTGGAGTCTCAGCGAGATGAGTGCCGCTCTCGGTCCTGTCTCTCCCGCACAGGTTGCAGCCACCGTCTCTCCAGCATCTTCGCGTCCTCCGGCACCGAAGGAGCCTGCAAAGGAGAAAGAGACGGCCATCCCAGTACCCGCAGAAGCGGCCACAACAAGGCCAAAGCAAAGTTCGTCTCCAACCTTGTTCGACAAAGTCGAAGCCGAGACGACGACAGCCGCAAAGCTAGGCAATATTAAGTCCGCTCCTGCAACAGGGACTCCCCTGAGAGCGAGCGTTCCTGCGCAGGCTCCCGATGTAAGGCATCGCATCGTGAAGCCCGTCGAGCAAGACCCCCGCCGGACGCGTCTTTTGATTGGAGCCGCCGCGGCGATTCTGATTCTTGTATTCTTCGCCTGGCGGTTGACACGAAGCGAACCCACCGCCGGTGCCAGAGAAAGTACGGCTCCTGCAGTTGCTCAACCCGCCGCTTCAAGCACGCCGGACACTGCACCTGCTCCTCGGCCATCCGCCATGACACCGGCCGTCGTACCTCCTGTTGCCACGACGGGCAAAACCCAGTGGCGTGTTGTCGCCTACACCTACAACCACGAGGCACAGGCGCAACAGAAGGCCGATGCCATTCGCAAGCAACACCCGTCGTTGAATCCGGAGGTATTCTCGCCCAATGGACGCGCTCCTTATCTGGTAACGGTGGGCGGCCCCATGTCGCGGGAAGATGCGGAGTCCTTCAAGCGGAAGGCTCGTGGCGCAGGTCTGCCCCGCGATCTTTATGCACAGAACTATGCCCATTAATAATTCTTGGTAATTTGAGGATGGTCGCAGTTATCTAAAGCTGCACCATCTTCGGGGCAACCGCAAAAACTACAGTAAAAACTGAATCCCATGGCTTTAGGTGGGAATCGAAAAATCACCCATGGCCTCAACGACACTCGACTTACCCGGCTCCCAGCTTCCCGAGCAGACGAAAGAACAGACGGCTGCCTCCCACGCTGCGTGGAAACCGAGGATCAATCCATGGATTGTCGCCATGACGGTAACCCTGGCGACCTTCATGGAGGTGCTGGATACCTCCATCGCCAACGTTGCGTTGCCTCACATCGCCGGTGGCTTGGGCGCGACCCAGGACGAGGCCACTTGGGTTCTTACCGCCTATCTTGTTGCGAACGCTGTGATTCTTCCGGCGGGCGCGTACATGACCACCTTTATCGGACGCAAGAAGTTCTACATGATCTGCGTCATGCTCTTCGGCATTAGCTCGGCCCTCTGCGGTTTGGCTCCATCGCTTCCGCTGTTGGTCTTCTTCCGCATCCTGCAGGGCATGGGGGGTGGAGGCCTCGCTCCGTCGGAGCAGGCGATTCTGGCCGACACCTTTCCGCCTGAAAAACGAGGACAGGCCTTTGCGATGTACGGCCTTGCTGTCGTGGTCGCACCCGCTATCGGCCCCACGCTGGGAGGGTGGATCACCGACAACTACGACTGGCGCTGGATCTTCTTCCTCAACGTGCCGATCTGCCTGTTGTCCCTCTTCCTGACCTCGCGCATCGTCGAGGATCCACCGTGGGTCGGCGATCAGGTAAAGGAAGCCCAGAAGGGTGGTATTCGACTCGACCTGTTCGGCTTCGCTCTGCTTGGCCTGACCTTCGGTTCTCTGGAGTTTGTGCTCGACAAGGGCCAGGAGGACGACTGGTTCGCCTCGAAGCTCATCACCTTCTTCATCGTCACCATGGTCGTCGCCTTTATCGCCATGATCTGGTGGGAGCTGAAGATGCTGCGGGAAGGACACAGGCCCATCATTAACCTGACCCTGTTCAAGCGGCGAAACTTCGCGATCTCCTTCGCGCTGATGTTTGTGCTCGGTTTCTCGCTCTACGGAACGACCATCCTGATCCCGCAGTTTGTCCAGACGCTGCTGGGCTACACGGCAGAGCTCGCCGGTATGGTGCTGTCGCCTGCGGGCTTCATGATGATGGCGATGATGCCGGTGGTCGGCATCCTCTCAAGTAAGGTGGACCCTCGCAAGCTGATCGGCTACGGCTTCACCATGCTGACGCTGGCGCTGATCATGATGCACACGATGGACCTCAACATCAGCTACGGCCGACTGGTCTTTCTGCGCATCATCCAGGCCTCCGGTCTGGCGTTCCTGTTCATTCCGATCAACATGATCTCCTACATCGGCGTGAAGCAGTCGGAGAACAACGACGTCTCCGGCCTGACCAACCTCGCCCGCAACGTCGGTGGATCATGCGGCACGGCGTTTGTCGCCACGATGCTTACTCGACTGACGGCTACGCACGAGACGCACATGATCCGCAACCTGACGCCCGGAAACCCAGCCTTCGTCGACCAGATCAAGCGCCTGAAGGAGAGCTTCGGCGGACACGGCGGCGGCAACCCGATGGTGGGTCAGGGAGTACATACGGCGCAGGCGTACATCTACAACCAGATGCACCGTCAGGCCGGAATGCTCGCCTACCTCGACATCATCCAGTTCATGGCCATCTTCTGCGCCTGCATGCTTCCGCTTCTGTTCTTCATCCCTAAGCCGCCGAAGAACGCAAGCCCGTCTGCTGGCCACTAAGACTCGATTAGGACTCGATCATTGAGCCGCACCGAATACGGGCTTGTTCAGTCCCTGCACGGTGCGGCCTGTTTTACCCTCAAGATCGAACACGATCATCTCGTTTTTTCCTGTCATCAGCCACGGCGCAGGAGCATAGAGTGTCTGCTGCGGCCCGATGTTCCAGATCCTTCCTAGAGCGCGTCCGTTTAGCCACAGCTGTCCTTTCGTAAATGCAGTGGTGTCGAGGAAGGTATCCGCCGTCGCAGCGAGATCGAAGCTTCCACGATAAAAGCACGGCCCTTCGCAAGGTCTCTTCGCGAACGGAAGTTGATCCACATGCGTCATCGTCAGCGGATAGATCTCCCAGCCCAGCAGCGGCTTGTCTGCAAGCGTAACCTGCTGCGTGATACCCGCGCGTTCGCCTCCGATCGTCTTGCCGAAGTTCACCCGGCCTGTATTCTCGACGAGAATATCCAGCTGCGCTCCCGCAGTTGCGTTGAGCGTAAGGCGATCCTGCTTTAACCGGCGGTCGACTGTCCCCACCAGCTTTTTATTCACATACACCTGTGCATAACCGTGCAGCTGATCCAGCACAAGCTCACCGCTCGTATCGGCTCTGAGATGGGTGCGATAGAGAATGTATCCGTACGCCTGACCGATCTCCTCCATGCTCTTCACCTGGTCCGACGAGATCGCTAGCGGCAGATGCTCCCACAGTGAAGCTGTCTCAGGCAACGAGACAGCGGGCACACTCATCGCAGGCACAACCTTCGGCACCGGCGGCGGCGTGACTCCTGTGGCCTTGGCAATCACATCACGCATCGCGAAGTACTTCGGCGTCGGTCGTCCACTCTCATCGAGCGCGGAGTCGTAATCGTAGCTGGTCACATCCGGCTCGTAGCTTCCCTTGTCATCGCTGTTGGCTCCGTTCATCCAGCCGAAGCTGGTGCCTCCATGAAACATGTAGACGCTGACGGAGTAGCCCTGCTCAAGCATCCATTTCAAGTTCGCAACCTGCGCCTCGGTATTTGTATGCGCGTGCTTTCCTCCCCAGTGATCGAACCACCCAGCCCAATACTCGCTGTTGAAGAAGGGACCGTTGGGACGAAACTTCTTCAACGTCGCAAAGGCCTCCTGCGCATCGCCGTCCTTCTCGCCGCCAAAGTTGATACCGACAGGAAGGTCGGGCAGAGAGCCGTCAGGAACCTGAATGGGACCATCCGCCGTATACAGCTGCGACTTTGTAAATCCAGCATCGACCAGCAGCTTGTGAATCTGCTGCATGTAAGCGTGATCGTTGCCGAAGGAGCCATACTCGTTTTCAACCTGCGTAAGAATGATCGGTCCACCATTGCCGATCTGCAGTGGCGCAAGCTCTTGTCCAAGACGAGCGATCCAGCGGGCGGCACGCTGCATGAACTTCGGATCGGTGGAACGAACCACGATGCCGCGATCCTTCAGGAGCCAGGCAGGGTATCCGCCCCACTCCCACTCGGCGCAGACGTAGGGGCCGGGCCGAAGGATGACGTAAAGCCCTTCCTGCTGAGCCTCACGGATAAATTCCGCGACATCGTTGTTGCCCGTGAAATCATAGACACCCGTCTGCGGCTCGTGAACGTTCCAGAAGACGTACGTCGTAATGGTATTCAGACCCATTGCCTTGGCCATGCGCAGGCGATCTCGCCAGTAAGCACGCGGAATACGCGGATAGTGCATCTCGCCTGAGATCACCCGGAAGGGCTTGCCATCCAGCGTGAACTGCCCGTTCGCTACCGCGAAGGTGTGCGGTGTCGACTGCGCATGAAGAGATAGGGGATAGCTCAAAGCGAAAAGACAGGCGAGAGAGATATTTCTGAGTGCACTGCGGGCGCGAACGAAGTCCATATTGCACCCTTATACATCAACAGGCGCGCTCTCCGTAAAAGGTGAGCGCGCCTGTTGATGGTAAGCTGATTCGCGTTTTAGAACTTCACGAGAAACGCCGCCGTGACACGGTTTTCGCTGTTGCGCAGGTCAGGAGTCCATCCCTGTACGAGCGAGCCTGGAGCTCCGGTGTTGCCACCTGGAGGTGTTACGCCTCCAGGGCCGCTGAAGTAAGGCACATTGGCGGCGCGGTGGTTGTACTCCAGCCGATAGGTAAAGTACTGGCTCGGCATGTAGTCCGCGGTCACCGACATATCCCATGCTTTGAAAGGATCGCCGGGGTTGGCGGTGAAGTAGGGCGTACCGGAGGCAGCGGTTGCACCGTTGATCGGTGGCAGCAGCACAAGGTAACGTCCGGGGTTGTTGATGCGGCCACCGCCGACGGTCAGGGCGTAGCGGTCATGATCGAACCAGAAGCGGTTGTAGGCCATGAAGCCGATGAAGCTCTGCTTGGGACCATTCTTGCCTGTGCCGAAGCAGCTGACACCACCACCGCTCTCGCAGCCGATGTCTCCGGTGAGCGTCATCGCCATCTTGCTGATGCGCGAGTAAGGACGATCGTAGTACTTGTATTCGATGCTGTCGTCGGAGTGAAAACGTGTGCGTCCCGTGACGCCAAGCGTGTCGCGGCCCACGGCATACTGATTGCCGAGGATGGAGAGCTTACCGTTCGGACGCCAGAGAATCTGTCCGCCGATACCAGGACGGCTGTTGAAGCGGCCATAGGACTGCCAGCCGTTGACGAACCACGGCTCGATCTTCAGCTTCGCCGTGGGGAACCACTGCACGCGCACACCGTTGAAGAACCACGGCGTATTCGAGGACACATACGACGGCTGATAGGCCCAGTTGTCGAACTGGTAGTACGAGAATAGTCCAACGTACGACATGAAGATACCGGCGTCGACGTTGATGCCATGCTGCACGTTGAAGTGATAACCGCCGTATGCCTCAGAGACATAACGATAGGCATCCGCAAGGTTCCACTGTCCGCGCGTGGGGCTTGCATCGTTGCGCGGAGTCGTCTGCGAATACATTCCGAACTGCGTCATCAAGCGGGCACGCACGTTGTCGTAATGAAAATCTCCACCGATACCAAACTGCGTGAGCTGCACCTCATTGGCGCGGAAGATCTCGCTGGAGCCGGAGATGGTGTCGTCCTTCGGATGACGAAAGTCGTAGGTGTAGTTCACATCCGAGCGAATCTCGGGAGTGAAGAACTTCGTCGCGTAGGGTGTGTCCTTCGTGCGCGGATTGCCGTTCAGCCAGGTAAAGTCGGCGAACGAGAATGGCTCGGAATGAGGGTCCGAGGGAGAGGTGCTTGGCTGAGTGGAGGGCTTGGTCGTTGTTGCAATCGACGTCTCACGCACATTTGCCGTCTCTGTCTTTGCTGAGTCTGGAGCAGCCGAAGAACTCTCAGTTGAAGGTGAAACGAGGGCCGACGAAGAAGGCTGCGCCGTCGTCTGTTGTCGAGCCGCACGGGCCTGTTTCATCGCAACGATCTCGGCGCGAATCTCTTCAAGGCGCTGCTCCAGCTGCTCGAGCCTGCGATCCTCCGAGCTCTGTGCCGCACTCGATGCGGTCTCCGGGGTGGCCACCCCCTGAGCTGTTGCGTAAGGAGTCCATTCCATCGCCACTACAAGGGCAAGTCCAAGAAGGCCTGCCACTCCACGGCTGTATTTATACCGACTAATCACGTTATCTCGCTTCCTGGCAATCCTGTAGGCTGACTTCGTGGTCAGTCTACAGTCGTAATACCTTGACCATGCTAAGAAGTGAGGAATAAGAAATCTGTCAGAAACTTATAAAGAGTCCGTAAGAGCGGTCATATCTCTCCATAAAGAACAACGGGCCATCTCGTTGGAGATGGCCCACTTTACTGATTCCAGATCGGTTACACCGGCAGAGGGTTACGTTCGACGAACTGCGCCTGATGCCAGTAAGGATAAGCGCGAGGCACATCGCTTGCAGCGTCGAGCTTCGCGATGTGTTCCGAAGACAGCTTCCACCCAGTCGCGCCCAGGTTCTGCTTGAGCTGCTCTTCATTGCGTGCTCCGATGATCAGCGTCGAGATCGTCGGCCGTTGCAGCAGCCAGTTCAGCGCAATCTGCGGAATCGTCTTGCCCGTCTCCTTCGCTACTTCGTCCAGCGCATCGACGACCTTGTAAACATACTCATCGTCAGGACGCGGCCCGTTATCGACGACGACCTTCGTCTGCAGACGGCTGTCCTGCGGCAGCGGCTGTCCGCGGCGAATCTTGCCCGTCAACCGGCCCCATCCCAGCGGCGACCACACCAGCGCACCCACGCCCTGGTCAAGAGCCAGCGGCATCAGCTCCCACTCATAGTCGCGGCCCACAAGCGAGTAATACACCTGGTGGCCAACATAACGAGCCCATCCATAGCGCTCGCTCACGCTCAGCGACTTCATCAGATGCCATCCTGAAAAGTTCGAGCAGGCGATATAGCGAACCTTTCCGTCGCGGATGAACTGATCGAGCGTATTCAACGTCTCTTCCACCGGAGTCGTCGCGTCGAATCCGTGCATGTGGTACACGTCGACATAATCGGTGCCCAGCCGCTTCAGGCTTCCTTCCATCTGTTGAATCATGTGGTAGCGGCTTGAGCCGACGTTGTTCGGACCCTCGTCAAAGCGAAATGTCGTCTTGGTGGAGATCAAAACGTCCTCGCGTTTGTAAGCTTTAAGAGCCTGTCCCAGCGAGGTCTCGCTGCTTCCCCGCGAGTACACATCAGCCGTATCGAAAAAGTTGAGGCCAGCGTCCATACAGATACCGACGATGCGGTCGGCCTCCTGCTGGGTCGTCTCCGCCCATGCCTTGAAGAACTCGTTGTTTCCGCCAAACGTTCCTGCACCGAAGCAAAGCTCCGGCACCTTCAATCCCGATCGTCCAAGAACTCTATATTCCATAAGGCTATGGATGCTCCCAACGTCAATTTTGTTTCGAGGTCGGCCACTGCACAGATAAAAAGTCTGTGAACTGCAGAATAATGGAAGCCCGGCCTCGCTGCATTAATCGACGGCTTCGCTCGTCTCCACAGGCTTATCCACCTGCGACTGATAAACCTCTTCCACACGGTCCACAGTATCGATCTCGCCGACCGGCTTGTCGTCGCGAACACGCACGATGCGAGGGAAGCGCAGTGCAAACCCGCTGGCATGCCTATCGCTGCGCATAATGTTGTTGAAGGCTACCTCGAGAACCCGCAGCGGCTCAACCGTACGGAAGAAGCCGCGATCTTCAAGGGTGTGCTCCATCATCCACGCGCTCATCTCCGCGATCTCCGCATCGGTCAGGCCGGAGTACGCCTTCCCCACGTTAAGCAACTCGCCCGTTCTCTCATAGTCAGGCCCGCGCACCGCAAAGGTGTAGTCGCTAAGGATGCCAGCGCGTTTGCCATGCCCAAACTCTGCCCCGGTGACGACGACATCCAGCGTGGCCAGCTCACGCTTCAGCTTCAGCCACGCCAGCCCGCGCCTGCCCGGCTGATAGATCGACTCCGCCGCCTTCAGCATGACGCCCTCGTTCGCGCGTGCACGAGCATCCGCATAAGCGCGGTCGATATCCTCCACCGACTCCACCACTCGCGAGGGCGACAGCATCAGCCGCTCCACGCCACCCCCCTCAGGCTCCGCAAACATCACGCCTTGCGCCAGCTTCGTGCGTTCATCAATCGCAAGCGGAGAGCTGACAATCTCTACCAGCCTCTCCACGACTGCCTCCAACCGATTGCGCCTCTCCCGCAGAGGAAGCTCCAGAAGCAACTCGCCATCGGCATAGATCAGGTCGAACGTCATAAAGATCACCGGCACCTGCTCACGCCATGCATTCGATACCCGCTTGCGCCCGATCCTCTGGCCCAGCACGGCAAAAGGCAGCGCCCTGCCTTCTTTCAGATCCCACCCCAGAATCTCACCGTCGAAGATAAGCGGCCCCACGCCAACCTCGCTTATTCGGGCGAAGGCCTCTTCCAACTCAGGATAGCTTTCGGTCACATCTTCTTTGTTGCGCGAGTAGATGGCAACACGCCCCGGCTCCGCAGGATCGCCGCAGTGCACCTGCGCCCGCATGCCGTCGTACTTGTCCTCAAGAAACGCAGCGATCACTCTCGCTCTAACGCCTTCATCGCCACCCACACCTTGCACCGAAACAGAGGTGTCATTCTGAGCGAAGCGCAGTGAAATCGAAGGAATCGAGGGAGTCGAAGGAATCGAAAGACCTGCGGTCCTCTTCTTCGCAGCCGCAGGCTTCTCCTCAAACCGTTCCACGGCCTCTTCCGGCGAATCCACCGGCGACGCCAGCATGAAGCCAAGCGGATGAAACAGCCGCATGCGGGCCTCCTGCAAAGTCCCCGCAAACGCCCGCTGCACCGCAGCGCCAAGATCAGCTTCGAGCATTACGGCATGACGAACCTCGGCGACCGCGGAAGAAGACGCAGCCGCAATCGCCTCCTCCACCAGGCTCTGCTTCACTCCGATCCGCATATCGCCAATCATCAGCTTCAGCAGATACTTCGCCTCCAGCGGAGTAGCTCGCCGCAGCAACCCCTCGACCAGCCCGGCGCGCACCGCCGTAGTGCGGGCCACGGCCATCGCGGCAAAGGTGTCCGCCACCTCACTCAGGGTTATCTCGTCCACTTCCTTCCCCGCCGCGCTCAACAGATCGAACCCAGCCGCTCCCAGATCGCCATGACGTTTATAGGCCGCGGTCAGCTCGACGCTGGTTGCTCCGCTCACCTCCAGCAGAGCCTTCGACAGCAACGCCCCACCCGCGTTCAGCTTGCGCGAATCCGCCTCGGCAAGAGGAGTGCCCGCAATATAGAGCGCAAACCGTCCCGCGTCCTCGCTATCCGGCGAAGTCTCATGCACCCTGCGAATCGCCTCGGCGATCGCCGCGCGCTTCTTCAAGCGGCTCGACTCTCCCGCCAGCCGTTCGGCCAGATCGGCCAGATCCTGAAACAGCGCCATCCCTGCTCCCTCGCAATCCTCTCTAATGGATGCCGAACTTTGTCCTTTCATCCCGAATTTCATCCCGGCGTTACCCATGATTTCGTCAACCGGGGGCGAAAACAGCTATCGTATACAGGCGGGCTCCATTGAATAGCCGGAGGAAACAACGTGGGAAGACGATACGCCAATATTCTTGAAACCGTTGGGTCTACACCCAGCGTAAAGATCAACCGCCTGGCACCGCCGGACGTAAATCTCTTCGTCAAAATCGAGGCATTCAATCCTCTCGGCTCCGTAAAAGACCGCCTCGCCCTCGGTGTCATCGAAGATGCAGAGCGGACCGGCAAGCTCAAGCCCGGCCAGACCGTCGTCGAAGCCACCAGCGGCAACACCGGCATCGGCCTCGCCATGGTCTGTGCCCAGAAGGGCTATCCTCTGGTCGTCTGCATGGCCGAGACCTTCTCGGTCGAGCGCCGCAAGCTCATGCGCTTCCTCGGAGCCAAAGTCATCCTGACCCCCGCCGCCGGTCGCGGCACCGGCATGGCCGCCAAAGCCGCCGAGCTCGCCGAAAAGCACGGCTGGTTCTACACCCGGCAGTTCACCAACGAGGCCAACGCCGACTTTCACTCCAAGACCACCGCCGTCGAGATCGTCAACGACTTCCGCGACCAGCCCCTCGACTACTGGGTCACTGGCTTCGGCACCGGAGGCACGCTTAAGGGCGTCGCCCGCGTCCTCGCAAAGGAAAGTCCGCAGACGAAGATCGTCGTATGCGAACCCGCTGATGCGCCCATGATCTCCAGCCAGATTCCGCAGCCGCGCGATCCCAACGGCGACCCGCTGAGCGGTCACCCAGCCTGGAAGCCCCATCCGCAACAGGGCTGGAGCCCGGACTTTATCGCCAAACTGGCTGAGGACGGCGTGGCCGACAACAAGATCGACCAGGTCCTGACCATCGAAAACGCCGAAGCCATGAAGTGGAGCAAGGAGCTGGCCCGCAAGGAGGGCATCTTCGTCGGCATCACCTCCGGAGCCACCTTCGCCGGTGCCCTGCGTGTCGCCGCAACAGCCCCCAAGGGATCGACCATCCTCTGCATGCTCCCCGACACCGGCGAGCGCTACCTCTCGACACCCCTCTTCGCCGACATCGGCGTCGACATGAGCGAAGAAGAGATCGCCATCTCCCATTCAACCCCCAGCGCGCAGCTACAACCTCCGGCATAGCAACTGCCGGCACAGCGTTTTCGTCGTTCCGAGAAATTATTAGTCATTCCGAGCACTTTGTTTGTTCTGCCGAGAAGATTGTTTTGTCATTCCGAGCGAAGTCGAGGAATCTGCGTTTCGCCCGCACCGCCACAGCTCCCAAACCACCCGGCAACACGAATACACCGGGAACCAAACCCATGAAACTGCTCTTTCTATATGGGCCCGCCGCCGCTGGAAAACTCACCATCGGCCGGGCCCTTCATGAACTTACCGGCTTCCATCTCTTCCACAACCATCTCGTCGTGGACACCCTGCTGTCTGTCTTCCAGTTCGGCTCGCCCGCCTTCGTACAGCTGCGAGAACAGACATGGCTCTCCGTCTTCGGCGCCGCGGCCAAAGACGGCATCTCCCTCATCTTCACCTTCGCGCCCGAGTCCACCGTCAATCCCGGCTTTATCGAAGAAGCCGTCACCGTCGTCGAAAGCGCCGGAGGCCAGATCCACTTCATCGAGCTGACCTGTCCCATCGACGAGCTGGAGCGGCGAATGGAGAACCCCTCCCGCGCCCAGTTCCTCAAGCTGCGTTCCGTGGCGACCTTCCGGGAGCTGCGCCAAAAAGGAGCCGACTCCTTCCCCACGCTTCCTTCAGAGCTGTCTCTCGACACCAGCACCATCCAGCCGGAAGAAGCAGCCCACAGAATCTGCTCGCATCTTCAGATTCCCGTTCTTCCGGCTACCCCCGTCATCGAACACTATCCAAAGATCTGATGCGGCTCCAATCTGCTCTTCTGAACCGCTTCCAACAGGAGTAACATCTAAAAAGAGATGCGAATTGCAGCCGAAAACCCGGTGTTTCTTCCCGGCGTGACTCCCAGCCGTCACGACTTCGCCTAGCTGCGCCCAATCTTCGCCCTCGTCTCATCCCCTTTCTTTCCCGGAATTTAGGAGTCCCCATGTTCGACCGTTTAGATCAGATGGAAGCGCGCTACGAAGAGCTCGGCCAGCAGCTTGCCGACCCCGCGCTCGTCACCGACCAGAAGAAGTTCTCCGCCACCGCCAAGGCCCACCGCGATCTCGAGCCCGTCGTCGAGAAGTTCCGGGAGTACCAGCAGGTGAAGCAGGGCGTCGCCGACGCCAGGGCCATGCTTGCCGAGGAGGATGCCGACATCAAGGCCATGGCCGAAGAGGAGCTTCTCGCCCTTGAGCCTCGCCTCGCCGAGATCGAGGAGGAGCTGAAGATCATGCTCCTTCCCAAGGACCCCAACGACGACAAGAACATCATCATCGAGCTCCGCGCCGGAACCGGCGGCGACGAGGCTGCCATCTTCGTCTCCGAGATGTTTCGCATGTACCTCCGCTTCGCCGAGCAGCACCGGTGGAAGGTCGAGGTCCTCTCCACCTCCGAGACCGGAATCGGTGGCGGCATGAAGGAAGTCACCGCCATCTTCGAAGGCGACAAGGTCTACTCGCAGATGAAGTACGAGTCCGGCGTGCACCGCGTACAGCGCGTCCCCGCCACTGAGACGCAGGGCCGCGTCCACACCTCCGCCATCACCGTCGCCGTCCTTCCCGAGGCCGAAGAGGTCGACATCAAGATCGAAGCCAAGGACCTCCGCGTCGACACCTTCTGCTCCTCCGGCCCCGGAGGCCAGTCGGTCAACACGACTTACTCGGCGGTGCGCATCACCCATATCCCCACCAACACCGTCGTCTCCTGCCAGGACGAGAAGTCGCAGATCAAGAACCGCGAGAAGGCCATGCGCGTCCTCCGCGCCCGCCTCTACGAGGTGGAAGAGGAGCGCATCCACCAGGAGCAGGCCAAGGACCGCAAGCAGCAGGTAGGCACCGGCGACCGCTCCGAGAAGATCCGCACCTACAACTTCCCGCAGAACCGCCTGACGGATCACCGCATCGGCCTCACCACGCACCAGCTCAACATGGTGATGGAAGGCATGCTGCAGCCGACCATCGACGCGCTCATCGCGTACGATATCGCCGAGAAGATGAAGGCTGAAACAACAGCCGCCTGAGTCTGCTTCTAAGCCCGGGATCTCTCCCGACGTTTGCAATTTTGCCGATCGTCAGGAGAAAATCTCGGGCACGTACTTTCAGGAGCACAGGTGAGATCTCTCCGCATAGCGAGCATCGCCCTTCTCTCCACTCCTCTTCTGCTTCCTGTCTCCCATGCCCAGCAATCCGACGAGATGGCTCTTCGTGACATCGCCGCTCGCATGCAGGCCGGCCACTCCGATTACCTGGCCAACGTTCCCAACTTCTTCTGTGACGAACACGTTGACTCCGAGCTGCAACAGCAAGGAGCAGGACGATACAAAACCTCGACGGACTCCATCTTCCGCCTGCGCCGCTCCTCCACCCCCGCAGGCGAGCGACAATTCATTGAAAGCCGCCAGATCAAGACCGTGAACAAACAGCCCGCAAAGGGCGAAAACATTCAGGGTCCGGCCATCTTCAGCGGAGCCTTCACTAACGCAGGCATCGTCGTCTCGATCGAGATGCTTCACTGCTACGACTACAAGTTGCTGCCGTCTGCTCGTCTCGGCAAATCGCCCGCAATCGCCGTCGAGTTCTCTTCGCAGGAATCAGCATTGTCCGACGACTCCTGCCCCAGCTCCGAACGAGAGACCGGCCGTGCCTGGATCGATCCCGCAGACTTCCATCTTCTTCGCGTCGAGGTGAAGATCCCCAACCACAAAGCGGTGAACGGTATCCCCACTCTCTGGATCTGGCAGATCGACTACGCTCCGGTCAGCTTCGACGCAAAGCAGTTCTGGATGCCGAAGACCATCGTCTCCACGGCCAGGGCGAACGACAACACCGCGGTATGGTCTTTCACGGCGAACTACAGCAACTATCACAAGCTCACCGTCACCTCGCACATCATCACAGACACCGACGAATCTGCATCGCAACCCAGATAACAGCCGGAAACCGCTCGCCAATAATTTGACAACCGTCGTCGCAGCAAGTCTTATGGGATTCGCTGAAGATCACATGGAGGACTGATATCCAATGCGTCGCTGCCTTCTCTTTGTAGCTGCACTCGCCCTTGCTTCGTTGCCCCTCGCCGCTCAACAACTCGCCGCCACACCGCCCATGGGCTGGAACAGCTGGAACTGGTTTGCGGGCAAGGTCACCGACGCCGACATTCGTAAAGCCGCCGACCTCATCGTCTCCAGCGGCATGCGCGACGCCGGCTACGTCTACGTCAACATCGACGACACATGGGAAGGCAAGCGCGACGCCAACGGTGTTCTTCACACGAACGAGAAGTTTCCCGACATGAAGGCCCTCGCCGACTACGTCCACTCCAAGGGCCTCAAGATCGGCATCTACTCTTCCCCCGGCCCGCAGACCTGCGCGCGCTACGAAGGCTCCTTCGGCCACGAGGAGCAGGACGCGAAGACCTACGCCGAGTGGGGAATCGACTATCTCAAATACGACCTCTGCAGCTTCCGCGACAACATGAAGCAGGCGCACCCCGACGACCCCGACGCGCAGAACAAGATGATGCGCGACGCCTACATGAAGATGCACAACGCCATCGTCAAGACCGGTCGCCCCATGATCTACAGCCTCTGCCAGTACGGCTTCGACCAGGTCTGGCAGTGGGGTCCCGAGGTCGGTGCCAATCTCTGGCGCACCACCGACGACATTCAGGCCAACTACAACAGCATGATCCTCATCGGCCTCTCGCAGGCAGGCCTTGCGAAGTACGCCGCCCCCGGCCACTGGAACGACCCTGACATGCTCGAGGTCGGCAACGGCAAGATGAACCACGACGAGAACATCTCGCACATGACCATGTGGTCCATGCTCGCCGCTCCTCTCATCGCGGGCAACAATCTCACGCAGATGAACGACGATGTGCGCTCCATTCTCACCAACCGCGAGGTCATCGCCATCGATCAGGACAAACTCGGCAAGCAGGCGCAGCGCCTCTTCTCCGGCGACGAGGTCGAGATCTGGTCGCGTCCTCTCTCCGACGGCTCCACCGCTCTGGCCATCTTCAACCTCTCGCACGACCGCAACACGATGCGCGGCCTCACGCTTCATCTCAAGCAGGCAGGCTTCCCCAACGGAGCGCACGCACGCAACGTATGGGAGGGCAAAGACCTCGGCCAGATCAAGGACACCGACGTAGTAACGCTTCCCCGCCACGGAGCCGTGTTGTTGAAGCTCGCCAAGTAAGCCGCTCTTCAGCCATCCCAGCCATGCAGTGCCTTCTCCTCGTCATTCTGAGGCGAACGGGGTCCCCGACGAGCTTGCTCGTTGGGGCAGGAAGCCGAAGAATCCCTGTATTTCTTCGCAGGATGCTCAGGTGCAGAAATGCCCAGGTGCAGAATGCTCGGGTGCCCCATCCTTCGACGCAGCTTCACCGCGACGAAGGGTGGGATGAATACTTCTTTGCGCCAGCGAAGAAAGGGCCACACAACCCCCTCCTCTGAGAGAATGTTTCAGGCAGCAAACGCCACGGACCGTGATCATGCCCCAAAGCCAAGATCTCTCACGACGCATCGGTATCCTTGCCCTCGCCGTTCTCTCTTCTCTGGCCACTCCTCTGCGCGCTCAGACGCAAACGCCGCCGCTGGCCGGAATCGCCCATATCGCTCTTCGCGTCCGCTCGCTCGACGCCGCGCGCGACTTCTACGAGCAGCTGGGCTTCCAGCAGGCCTTCGCGCTTCAGGACAAGAATGGCAAGGACCGCGAGAGCTTCATCAAGATCAACGATCATCAGTTCCTCGAGCTCTATCCCGCAAACCCCGAAGTCCCGAAAGAGGCCGCAATCGGCTTCCTTCACGTCTGCTTTGAAGGCAACGATCTTCAGGAGGTTCACGACGACTACGTCGCGCACGGTCTGACGCCCACACCTGTTCGCAAGGCCGGTGCGGGCAATATGCTCTTCACCCTCGAAGGCCCGGAAGACGCGGGCGGAGTTCACCAGAACATCGAGTACACCCAGTACATGCCCGGTTCTCTCCACTCGAACGATCAGGGCAAACACGTCGGCACAGATCGTGTCGCCGACTCTATCGGCTCGGTCGCCATCGCAACGAAAGACCCCAACGCCGCCCGCGACTTCTATCTCAACCAGCTCTCCTTCAAGTCCATCGCCGGCGACCCCATGTTCATGCACATGCCCGGCAACTCCGGCCAGGAGGTCGAGATCGCCAACACCGCACTCGGCTCCAAGGCTCGCTTCATTCTTCGCACGGAGAACCTCTCGAAGGCCGCGCGCCTTCTGCACAAGCAGCACATCTCCGTCCTCAAATCGAGAGACACCCTGACGATCTCCGATCCCGACGGCAACATCATCATGATCCGCAGCCTGTAGCCGGAGCCATCCCGTTGACTCTCCAGCAGGCTCTTCTCTCCGCGTCTCAGCGTCTCACCCTCGATCCTCAGCTCAGCGAATCAGCGCGGCGAGACGCCGAGACACTGATGCTTCATCTTCTCGGCATCACACGCGCCTCGTTGCTGGCCAATCCCGCACGCGAGCTCAGCCCCGCGCAGCTCCACGAATACGAAGCCTTCGTTACACGTCGACAACGCCACGAGCCGCTCCAATACATCACCGGCGCACAGGAGTTCTACGGCCTTCCATTTTGCGTCACTCCCGCCGTTCTTATTCCGCGGCCCGAGACCGAGCATCTCGTCGAAGCCGTGCTGAGCCGCCTCTCTCACGATCATCCGGTTGCGATCGCAGATATCGGCACCGGCTCCGGAGCCATCGCCATCGCGCTTGCAACACACCTTCCTCACGCAGGCGTGACAGCCCTCGATCTCTCCCCCTCCGCGCTTGAAGTCGCCCAAGGCAACGCCGCAACGCTTCATCTATCGCATCGCATTCGCTTCGTTCTCTCCGATCTTCTAAGCGCCCTTCCGGCTGAACAGAGGAGCGAATACTTCGATGCCATCGTCAGCAATCCGCCCTACGTTCCCACGGTAGACTCTGCGGAGCTTCACCCGCAGGTGCGCGACTACGAGCCCGCCTCCGCGCTCTTCGCCGGTGCCGATGGTCTCGATATCTACCGGCGTCTGATCCCGCAGGCACACGCTGCTCTGAAGGCAGGCGGTCTACTCGCTCTCGAGATCGGCCACGGCCAGAGCGATGCCATCGCTGGCCTCCTGGCCGGGTGGAAGAACGTCAGCTTCGTAAATGATCTCCAGTCCATTCCCCGAGTGGCAATCGCACTTAATTAAACCCGGCTGGCCACGTAACCATCGCCTTTTCAAGGTCCAATCCTCTCCCCGAAGACGAAGTGTTGGTCTGACCGGTTCCTTTGCCGCCACCTGTGTACTTCAAAAGGGGAACTATTCCTGTTGACAGAGGATAAACCTCCTCCATATAGTCCTTTCGCGCTAACGGAGAGCTGTTTCAAATACGTGAAAACAAGCCACCGTGGCGCAACGAGATCATCTTCCGAGGCCAAACCATGCGAAGAAAGCGAACCAGTGGACCGTCCACTCTGCTTCTTGCACTAGCTCTCCTTCCGCTCATCCTTCTCTCTCAGGCCTGGGCTCAGGCAGGGGGCAGCGCCAGCATTCAAGGTACCGTTACCGATCAGACAGGCGCCACGATTCCCAACGCCGCCATCACCCTCACCAACGTCGGCACCCACGTCAGCCGCACCACTGTAACCGACTCCTCCGGGCTTTACAGCCTCCCTAACGTTCCCGTCGGTCCCTACACCCTCGGGGTCGGCGCCACCGGCTTCCAGACCTACACTCAGACCGGTCTCGTGCTCGAAGTCGGAAACAACATCCAGATCAACATCACACTTCAGGTCGGCAGCGCCAGCGAGCACATTGAGGTCCAGGCCTCCGGCGTCGCCCTCGATACCGAGACCAGCACCTTCAAGCAGGTCATCGACCAGGCCCGCATCACCGAGCTTCCCCTCAACGGTCGTCAGGCCACCCAGCTCGTCCTCATCTCAGGAGGCGCCGTCACCGCTCCCTCCAACGACATGGTCGGCAGCAAGAACTACGCCAGCTCCACCGTCATCGCCGTAGCCGGAAGCCAGGCAACTACAACAACTACATCCTCGACGGCGGATACCACACCGACAACTTCACCAACGTCAATCTCCCCTTCCCCTTCCCCGACGCCTTGCACGAGTTCTCCGTCGAATCCAACTCTCTGCCCGCGCGTAACGGCGTCCATCCCGGCTCGCTCGTCAACGTCGTCACCAACTCCGGAACCAACCAGTGGCACGGCACGGTCTTCGAGTTCCTTCGCAACAACATCATCATCGCCACCAACTTCTTCTCCACCGCCAAGGACACCGTAAAGCGCAGCCAGTTCGGTGGAACCCTCGGCGGAAAGATCCTCACCGACAAGCTCTTCTTCTTCGGCGGCTATCAGGGCACCCGCGAGCGCAAGGTCGGCAACTCCACCGGATACTGCCTGCCTACTCCCGCCATGCTGCAGGGCGACTTCAGCCAGATGCCCACCAGCGGCAACTGCGCCCGTACCTCCGTGGCCTTCCGCGATCCCCTCACCGGAGTCGCTACTCCCAGCCGCAGGATCAACCCGGCCAACTTCAGCCCCGCCGCCAAGGCCCTGCTGAACTACCTTCCGCTCTCGCAGATCGACTCCGTCGGCCGCGTCAACATCGCGCTTCCCGGCAACAACACCGAAGACCAGTACATCGGCCGCGTCGACTTCACCTGGAGCCAGCGCCACTCCCTCTTCGGACGCTACTACCTCACCAACTACAACGCGCCGTCCTATTACTCGCCCACCAACATCCTGCTCACGACCGTCCCCGGCAACGACCAGCGCGTGCAGAGCTTCACCCTCGGCGACACCTTCCTCTTCACGCCCAAACTGGTCAACACCTTCCACGGAACCTACTCCCGCCGCCGCAATAACCGTGGACCGACGGCAGGCGGAATCAACGCCAACAATCTCGGCATCAACATCTACACCTACACCCCCATCGACCTCCGCATCCAGATGACCGGAGGCTTCAACACCGGCTGCGGAACCTGCTCTCCCGGCTACTTCAACGTCAACACCGAAGACTTCGCCGACGACGTTGACTGGCTCGTCGGAAGGCATCAGCTCGCCTTCGGCGGCGAGATCATCCGTACCGGCGACAACACCCGCACCGGCTACCTCTTCAACGGCAGCTTTACCTTCGCCGGCTTAGCCTCCGGCGAGACCCTCGCCGACTTCCTCACCGGCCAGATGACCGGATCGCCCAACGCCTTCGGCCAAAGCCGTACCCAGGACACCACCTATCGCCAGACCGTCTTCGGTCTCTACGCTCAGGACACCTGGCACATCACGCCCAACCTCACCATCAACTATGGCGTCCGCTGGGAGCCCAATCTCTATCAGGTCGACAAGTTCGGTCGCGGCAGCACCTTCGACCGCGCCGCCTTCAACGCCAACCAGCACTCCACCCGCTTCCCCAACGCCCCCGCGGGGTCGTTCTACTTCGGCGACTCCGGCGTTCCCAAATCCTTCACCAGCAACCAGCTTGCGAACGTCTCTCCGCGCGTCGGCCTGACTCTCGATCCCTTCGGCACCGGCAAAACCGTCTTCCGCTTAGGTGGAGCCATGATGTACGACACTCCCTCGCTCTACATGTCGCAGCGCGTGGCCTCCAACCCTCCCTTCGTCAACGAGATCGACCTCAACGGCCAGGTCCCCTTCGATGACCCCTGGCGTAGCCAGGGCGGCAGCCCCTTTCCGGGAGTCTTTCCACCCGACGCCACCTCCGTCTTCCCTACCAACACTCTCTGGGTGTTGCTGCAGCGCACCATGAAGACCCCGATCATCTATCAGTGGAACGCCAGCGTCCAGCAGGACCTCGGCAATGGCTGGATGTTCTCCATCAACTACCTCGGCAATCAGCAGGCGCACCAGTGGATCGGCAACGGCATGAACGCCGCCGTCTACATTCCCGGCACTTGGAGTGGTCAGGGATCATGCGGAGGCATTCCGCAGGTTCCTGTCAGCAGTGGAGTCAACACCGTCCTAT
>Ga0255336_100439_pt1 | contig 67286 bp, 57 predicted proteins | sample MeOH1_35cm_T3_17_FD_189102 | JGI IMG/M metagenome (GOLD analysis project Ga0255336, IMG submission 189102) | Sandy soil microbial communities from University of British Columbia, Vancouver, Canada - MeOH1_35cm_T3_179 | ecosystem: Engineered > Artificial ecosystem > Sand microcosm > Unclassified ... | reverse complement strand
GCCCGAAATACTCCTGAAATACGTCCTGGTTCAAAACCGAGCCCGCGATGCCCATGCACATGGAGCCGATCTGCAGATAGCTCTTTCCCCGCATGGATTTGGCGGCGACGGCCGCGCGCGCGAAGCGGATGAGCTTCTCCTGCACGTCTTCGGGGATGCTGTCGTCCGCGAGGTCCTGCACGTCGCGGCCGTAGATGCCGAAGGCGGGCAGTCCTTTTTGCGCATACGCCGCGAGCGCCGCGGCGAGATACACCGCGCCGGGGCGCTCGGTGCCGTTGAAGCCCCATACCGCTTTGATGGTGTTGGGGTCCATATCCATGGTTTCGGTCCCGTAGCACCATACGGGCGTTACGCTAAGCGTTGCGCCCACGCCCTCCCGCTCAAACTTTTCCTGGCACTTGGCCGCTTCGTACACGCCGCCGATGGTCGTATCCGCGATAACGATCTCCACGGGTTTGCCGTCCGGGTATTTGACGTGCTCCCTGATCAGGGCCGCAGCCGCGCGGGCCATGCCCATCGTTTTGCCTTCCAGAGCTTCGCGCACGCCGTTGCGACGCCCGTCGATCACGGGCCGGATGCCGATCTTTACCATATCTGAGACTCCTTTCGCACTGGGGATATTTCTATTTTCCAAAGGGTTCAGCCCTGTGCCTCCATCGCAAGCAGCATTGCCTCGGCGCACTCCTTCACGGTCCTGTCCTTGAGGAACAGGCCGGAGGTCCCGCCGATGAGCATCCGCGCGCCATGCCGCACAAGCGCCGGAATGGTGGCGGGGTTGACGTTGCCGTCCGCACAGATGGGCGTACCGATTCCGTTTTCGTCCAGCATCCTCCGCAGGGCCGCCATCTTCTCAAACGCCGCCGGCTGTATCTTCTGGCCCGAAAAGCCCGGATTCACCGTGAGCTTGATGATGTATTCCGCCTGCGCGCAAGCCTCCAGCAGCGCGGGATCGGGCCCGGTCTCGCTGCGCAGGGCCAGCGCCGGCTTCGCGCCGCAGTCCCGTATCCTCCGGAACGCGCCCGGCACGTCGTCCGTCCCCTCGGGATGGATGCTGATGATGTCCGCGCCGGCCTTGGCGAACTGCTCGATGAAGGCTTCGGGTTCGTAGACCGCCAGATGCGCCTCGATCGGGAGCCGGGTATGGGGGCGGATGGCCTCCAGCAGCGGCAGGCCCAGTATGATGCAGCGGTTGAATCTGCCGTCCACCACATCGAAGTGCATAAAATCCACGGGCGCTTCGTGGATGCCGGCGAACTGCTTCTCAAGGTTGTACAGATCGAAGCAGGAAACCGATGCGCCCAAAACAAGGTTGTGCATGGAATATCTCCTTAAAACGGTTGCGGACATGCCCGGGGCAGCCCCGGGCGGCCCGTTTTCAGCATCTGATAAGCGCGTCCTCGGGCAGGAGCTCCTTTTCGATCAGCGCGCGGTTGGCAATATAGGCGCTGCCGATGGCGACGTTGAAGTTGCGCTGGCCGGGCGTCATCCGCTTGAGCAGGGGCGACGACACCGTGTTTTCATCCAGCCGGAGCGCCTCGTAGGCGGGGTTATGCGCGTGCAGCCCTTCGCGGATGAGCGCGAAGGCGGCGTCGCACGCCACGATGCCGCCGCTGAGCAGCCGGGTGGAGGTGATTTCGGGGAAGGTCAGCTTCATCTGGTCGATCAGCACGCCGAGCGCCTTGCCCATCGTCCGGAATGCGGCGCGGACCTGCCCGTTCCCCTCCTCCAAGAGGCCGATCAGCCGCCCGGTCAGGGCGGAACGCTGGTCCACGGGGTCCATGGGCACGACGAGCGTGCCGTCCGCTTCCCAGGCGAGCAGCCCGTCCTTTACGAGCTCGTCAAACAGGGGGCGGTTTTCCTCATACAGGCCGGCCACGGCCACACGGAACAGCCCGAGCTGCGAGATAAATTTCTGAACGGTGCCGGGGATGGCGGTATTAAAATTCCGGGTACTGCGCACGTCCTGCGCGGGCAGGCCGGCGCAGCGGAGGGCGCCCAAATCGATCACGTGCTGGTAGCCCTCCAGCGGGATGCTCTGAATCGTGCCGGTGCGGGAGATGAAGCCGGTGCCCATCTCGGTGCCCACGGTATGGGCGAACATGCCGTTCATGTCGATGATGCTCTCGGGCAGGAACGCCTGCTCGGCCGAGATGATGAAGGAAGCCGCGTTGCCGTCGTTGAGCACGACCACGACGCCGTCCTTTTTCACATACTCCCGCGCGCGCACGTCCAACTCGGCGGTTTTGAGGAATTCGGTTTCATAATCGGTATCGGGGTTGCTGCGCAGGCCGAGCTGCTTGTAGGATTCTCCCCCCGCCACCTTGTTGTTGACCACGATGTCGGGAAAGCCGATGACCACGCCGTCAAAGCAGCGCTCGCCGCGCATGTCCCGTTCCAGCGCCTCCGCGGCCTCCTTCAGGCGCTCGCAGGCGGCCGCCGGCTCCAGCACATCCCGATATCCCGCCATGCACGCGACGCGATCATAGCACGCCGTGTAGGCGTTGAGAAAGCGGAGCATCAGAAGGATCGGCTCGTTGAGCTGCTCCGCCACCGTAAAGGCGGTGGGGTACCAGCGGTACTCCTTGAGGACGGCGATCTCGCCGTCGATCACCACGGCGCCCTTGATGGAGTTGCCGCCGATGTCCAGCGAGCAGATGCATTTTCCTTCCAGCTCGCCGGCGGCGCGCCGAAGCAGCTCAAGCTGCCGTTCCATGTTGACCGGGCAGTAGATGCGGTACAGCCGCGCGTCCGCCGGGCGGCGGAAGGCGGCCCGGTCGACCACCCGCATGCGGAAGTTGGGGAACCCCAGAAAGCGGTTCATGCGGTCGATATAATTGACGTAGACGCCGTACCCTCCGCGGTAGTTATTCGGCGCGTCCGCGTCGAAGCGGGCGACGGCCCGCTCCGCGATGCCGCGGAGCGTATTGTCCGAGGTATTGATGCAGACGTCCAGCGTAACGCCGCCGAAGGTGACCAGCATATTGTTGAGCATGGCCAGCACGTACGTTTCGTACAGCGCCGTGTTCTTTAGAAGCTCGTCCCCCCGGGGAACGCGGAACGACAGCTCCCTGTATTCGCCGCTCTTGGTGACGGTCAGGTACAGCAGCACCTCCTGCGCGCTTTCGGGCGGCAGGACGTTGAGCGCGCGCTGCAGATCGGAAAGATACAGGGGCCTGTCCCCGTAATCCTCCGGGTAGCTCATACGGAGCCTCCTTTCCGCGCCCACGGCCGGGCGACGATGCGCCGAAACTCCTCCAGCCTTTCCTCCGGGTAGGCGCGCAGGGTATTATCGAAGTAGCTTTTGCCCATCAGCGCGTACTTGGAACCGGCAAGCGAGTTGTAGTTGACGAGCTCAATTTTAAGCGACGGGTCCAGCCCGTGCACGAAGCGCGCGATGGCCAAAAGATTCTCCTCGGTTGCGGTGATGCCCGGGATCAGCGGCACGCGGATGAGCACGTCCTTTTTGTTTTGGGCCAGCAGGCGGAGATTATCGTGGATCTGCGCGTTGGAAACGCCGGTATAGCGTTTGTGCAGCGTATCGTCCATCAGCTTGAGATCGGCCAGAAAATGGTCCGTATAGGGCATGACGGCGCGTACCGCCGCTTCCGGCGCATAGAGGCAGGTCTCCAGGCAGGTATCCACCCCGCGCGCCCTGACCTTTTCCAGCACGCTTTGCGTGAACGCGGTCTGCTGCAGCGGCTCGCCGCCCGAAAGCGTGACGCCGCCGCCTGAAACCCTGTAAAACAGCTCGTCCTGCAAAAGCAGTTCCACAAGCTCCTCGTCGGATACGCAGGTATCGATACGGCGGATGGCGTTCGCGGGGCACGCATGCACGCACGCGTCGCAGAACACGCATTTATTCGTATCGATCGCCGCCTTGCCGTTCCCTTGCAGCGCGGGAGCGCCGTACGGGCAGACCTGTACGCAGGTGCCGCAGCCGATGCAACGTTCCGGCTTTACCCAGATATTCGGGCCCGGCCGCATTCCCTCCGGATTATGGCACCACAGGCAGGAAAGCGGGCAGCCCTTCAAAAAGACCGTTGTGCGGATGCCGGGGCCGTCGTGGATGGCAAACCGCCGGATATCAAAAATCTCTCCCTGTTGCATTACAGACCGTATTCCGTCCTTGCGATGATTTCGTCCTGGAGCTTTTCGGAGAGATCGACGTAATTGGCCGTATAGCCGGCCACGCGCACCAGCAGGTGGCGGTAGTTTTCGGGATTCCGTTTCGCTTCCAGCAGATCCTGCTTGTTTACCACATTGAACTGGATATGGTTGATTTTGAGCGCGATAAAGGCGCGAAGGAACGACGCGAATTTCTGCACGCCCTCCGGATCCCGAAAGAGCTCCGGGGCAAACTTCGCGTTGAGCAGCGCGCCGTTCCCCGCGTTGTTTGACCGGATGCGGGAAACGGATTTGAGCAGCGCCGTGGGGCCGTTCTGGTCCCGGCCGTACACGGCGGAAAGCCCGCCGTCGGCGAGGGGCTCGCCGGCATGCCGGCCGTCGGGCGAGGCCGCGACGTTCGCGCCCATGGGCACGTGCGCGGATACCGTGTACAGCCCCAGCGTATAGTCGCCGCCGCGGAAGTTCTTATATTTATGGATCTCGGAAAGGAAGAATTCCACCCACTTGTTGCCCAGTTCGTCCACCCACGCCACATCGTTGCCGTATTTGGGCGCGTGGGTCAGCATGACCTGGCGGAGTTTTTCATCCGGGTAGTCGGCGCGCAGGTGCTGCAAAAGCTCGCCCGGCGCCACCTCCTTCGTCTCGTATACCAGGCGTTTGATCGCCGCAAGGCTGTCCGCCACGTCCGCCACCTGGATGACCTGGATGCCCGAAAGATTGTAATGCGCGCCCCCCGCCGTCACATCCGTGCCGGTCTCCAGGCAATCGCGCACCACGCTCGAAAGCAGCGCCGAGGGCATGTATTCCCGGTGGCGGCGCTCGATGATCTCGAGGCCCCGGATCAGCTTCCCGATAAAGAACCGCAGCTGCGCCGCGTACGCCTCCTCCAGCGCCTCGAACGTCTTGAAATCCGGGAGCGCGCCCAGCCTGAGGCCCAGCTGCTTCCCGGTCTGCATGCACACGCCGTCGTTGATGGTCAGCTCCAGGGCCTTGACCATGTTGAACATGGCGGCGTCGCTGAAGCCCAGCGCGCTGCCGTGGGTGCTGATCTCCACGCACCCCACCACGGCGTAGTTCACGGCGTCCTCGCGCGCGTAGCCCGCCTGCAGCAGCGCCGGGATGATGCCTTCGTCGTTGAACACCTGCGGCATGCCCGTGCCCAGGCCGATCACCTCGGCCACCCGCCGCAGATACAACTCCGACGAGCCGCCGTACACCCGCGCCGACAGGTTGGGCTGCCGGAGCCGCACGTTCTCCTGCGTGCGGAGGAACAGGTAGCTCAGCTCGTTCACCGCCTCGGTCCCGTCCGCGTTCTGGCCGCCGATCGCGATATTGAAGCCGATGGGGAACCCCGCGAAGTACTCCGCGCTTTTTCTGTTGCGCAAATAGACGATCTGGTTGAATTTGATAAAGAGCGCCTCGGTCAGCTCCAGCGCGGACGCCGCCGTGAGCCTCCCGGCGTCCATATCCGCCCGGTAATACGGGTAAAGGTACTGGTCGGCCCGGCCGGGGGAAAAGGAGGACGCGTTCGATTCCATCTGCAGCAGCACGAACAGGAACCAAAGCGACTGCGCCGCTTCCCAATAGGTTCCGGCGGGCGCGGACGCAAGCCTGGAACAGACGCGCGAAATGCGCAGATATTCGGCCCGCTGATCGCCCGCAGCGTTTGGGGCAAGGGAGGCCGCGAGCTCCGCATAGCGGGTAATGAAGCGGCAGGCGCCCTCCAGCACCGTGCAAACCGCTTCGTAGAACTCCTTTTGCGATTTCGGCGCCGCGGAACGCTTTTGCTCGGCCTCAGCCCTGAGCCCGGAAGGGCCCTTCTGAAGCCAGGCTTTTACATCCGGGCAGATATGCCCCTGCGCGTGGTCCTTCTGGTTGAGCTTGCCCACGACCTCCAGCAGCTTGACGTCGTTGGGCAGGTCGCCCTCGATTTTTGCCTCCAGCGTGTTGCCCTGCCAGAACGGCACCAGCGTATCGAAGAAATAGGCTCTGTCCTCGGGGCGGACAAAAAATTTGTCCTGCGGGCGGGCAGGCAGATCGTCGATCTCCCGCTCCAGCCAGCTGATGCCGCCCTCGGGGAACACCACGCCCGCGCAGGATTGCGCGGTGCGGTTCCCTACGATCAGTTCCCCGGGATGGATCACGATTTCCAGCCGCTCCATCGCCGCGCGCAATGAGCGCGCGCGCTTCATGACGATGGAGCTGCCAGCGTTCGCGCGGTAGGTGTCCGTGATGATCCTCGCCTGCTCCACGGATACGCGGCGCGGTTCGTCGAACATTTCCTGCCTGAGTTTTTCTATGCGGGCGCTGGGCCCGATCTTCGCCAATTCCTCTACAAAGGTTTCAAAGGCTTCCATTATTTCCTCCGTTAGACCACAACCAGCGCCGTTCTCTTGGATATCGCTTCCCGCTGCTCGTCGGAAATGCCCGAATCCGTAATGACGACGTCGATTTCCTCCCATTTGGCCGCCTCCACCATGGAGCATTTGTCGAACTTCGAGCTGTCGAGTATGGCGATGCTCCGTTCGCTGTTCCGGATATAGGCGCGCTTGATGTCGGCGTCGTCAAAGGTGACGGCGCACAGGCCGTTCCAGTTCTTTACCCCGCCGGTACCCAGCACCGCCACCGATATGCGGATGCTGTCGATAAAACGCAGCGCCCATTGGCCGTAGAGGGACCTGTCCTTTTGCCGGACCTTGCCGCCCAGCAGATACACGTCCCGGTTATCCGCGTTGAAGAGCTCGGCCACCGCGATAGAGCTGGTAACGATGGTCTGGCTGCTCCGCTGCGCCAGCAGCTGCGCAAAGCAGTAGGTGGTGCTGCCTGCGTCGACGGCGATGGAGATGTCGGTCGGCTTGATGTACTTGAGCGCTTCCTGCGCGATCCGCCGCTTCTGCTCGGCATTGTCCATCGTGCGCACGGCAAGCTCGTCCTCCTCGTTGTGCGAGATCAGGACCGCGCCGCCATGCTCGCGCCTCAATATGCCGCGCTCCTCTAAAGCCAGCATATCCTTGCGGATCGTCTCGTCGGACACGTCCAGCAGCGCGCACAGGTCGGATATGCGGATGCTGCCGTTGTAGGAAAGCAGCTGCAAAATTCTGTTTCGGCGGTCGGCTACGCTATGTGCGCTCATCTGTGGTTCGTCCCCTCTGCATGCGATATCGTCCGCGCGGCTCCCCGGCCGGCGCTGCTGCGCCGCCTTGGGGAAAACCCACGAAAATGCTGGAAAAATTGGATATATGCAACTATATCACATTTTCTTCATCTTTTCATTATATATCCGCTTTCCAGCGCCTGACGCTTTCGCCGCGTTTCTTTTTGCGCAAATCCCGGGTCAGCCTTTCAGCTTTTCGGGCTTGCTGGAAAGCTGGGTCTGGATCACTTCGATGTACGCCGCGAAGATGATGACGGCGCCGGTCGCAATGTACTGGTAGAAGGTATCCACCCCCATCACGATCAGCCCGACCTTGAGGCCGGCGAACAGGATGGCGCCTATCAGCGTCCCCAATACGTTGCCGCGCCCGCCTGCCATGCTGGTGCCGCCGATGGCGGCCGCGGCGATGGCGTTGAGCTCATAGCCCTGGCCGGTGGTCGGGTCGCCCGTGCCCAGCTTGGCGATCTGGATCATGGCGGCCAGTGCGGTGCCCAGCATGCCGACGGCGTACACCAGGGTCTTATTCAGATCCACCTTGACGCCCGAGAGGCGGGCCGCCTCCTCGTTGCCGCCGATGGCGTACACGTACATGCCGTGCCGGGTCTTGCGCAGCAGAAGGTACATGAGGATGGTAAAGATAAAGAAAATGAAGATGGAGATGCGGACGTTGGCGAACAGCTCGCCGTCCACCATCTTGCGGTACGTATCCGGCACGCCGAGCACCGGATACCCCTTGGTGACCACATACGCGAGGCCGCGGTAGACGGACATGGTGCCCATCGTGGCAATAAAGGGCTGGAGCTTGAGCTTGGTGACCAACAGGCCGTTTATAAGCCCCAGCAGGAAGCCGAACGCCAGGCCGATGATAAAGCAGACGACGGGCGGTATCCCGGCGACGGCGCACTGTGCCACGACGGAACCTACCAGCGCCAGCACCGAGCCCACCGAAAGATCGATGCCGCCCGTGATGATCACGCCCGTGATGCCCACGCCCATCAGGCCGTAAATGGTGGCCTGCTCCACGATATCCTTGATGTTGGCCCCGGAAACGTAGATCGGCTCGATCGCGCCGAATATGACGAACATCAGCGCGATGGCGACCACAACGCTCAGCTCACGGCTGTTCCTGCTCCAAAACTGCTTCATGACAAAGTTCCCCCTACCGCGTAAAGAATGATATGCTGTTCTGCGAAATTGCACCGGGGAAGCTCCGCCGCGATCTTCCCTTCCCGCATGACGATGATCCGGTCGCTCATGCCCATGACCTCGGTAAGCTCGGAGGAGACCATGATAATGGACTTTCCCTCCTCCACCATTTGCTCCATCAGCTTATAGATTTCCGCTTTCGCGCCGATGTCGATGCCCTTGGTGGGCTCGTCAAGCACCAGCACGTCGGCGTCGGTGGAGATCCACTTGGCAAGGATCACTTTCTGCGCGTTGCCGCCCGACAGGCTGGCCGTCATAAAATTGGGGTCGTTCGGAGTCAGGCCGACCTGCCCGCCCACGGCGACGGCGTTCTTGTTCTTGAGCTCCCTGTTGACGAATATGCCCCGCTGGAACTTGCGCACCGAGGGCAGCGCAATGTTGTCGGCGTTATTGAGGTTGCCGATGAACCCCTCCTCCTTGCGGTTCTCCGAAATCAGCCCGATGCCCGCCTTCACGCAGTCATACGGGGAGGTGTTTTTAAGCCTTTTGCCGTGCAGATACACCTCGCCGCCCAGCGCCGGATCGGCCCCGAAGACCGCCCGCATCACCTCGGTGCGCATAGCGCCCACCAAGCCGAAGAAGCCCAGTATCTCGCCCTTGTGCAGCTCGAAGCTGATGTCCCTGAAGCCCTTTCCCGAAAGATTTTCCACCTTGAGCACCACATCGGCCTCTGCGCGGCAGGGCTTGTTGCGCTGCGCGAACATGGAGATGTCGCGCCCGACCATCGACATGACGAGCTGATCCTCCCGGGTATCCTTGAGGTCCCAGGTCGTGATATACTCGCCGTCGCGCAATACCGTCGCCCTGTCGCACAGGGCGAATATTTCATCCATCTTGTGGCTGATATACAAAATCGTGATGCCCTGCGCCTTAAGGTCCCTGATGATCTGAAAGAGCATATGCACCTCGGCGTTGCTGAGCGACGAGGTGGGCTCATCGAAGGAAATGACCTTGGCGTTCAGGTACAGGGCCTTGGCAATCTGCACCATCTGCTTTTTGCCCGTGCTCAGGTTCTTCATTTTTTCGCCGGCCGAAAACGTGCAGCCCAGCCTGTCCAGAATCCCCTGCGTTTCCTTGAGCATCTTGGCGCGGTCCAGAAACATTCCCGAAGTGATCTCCCGCCCCAGCATGAGGTTCTCGGCGACGCTCATCTCGGGGATGATGCTGATCTCCTGATGCACCTTCGCGATGCCGAACTGGATCGCCTCGTAAGCGTTGTTGAATTTGACTTCGCTGCTTTCAATAAACACCTTGCCCTCGGTGGCCGGGAACATACCGTGCAGAATGTTGAGCAAGGTGGATTTTCCCGCGCCGTTTTCACCGACGAGCGCGTGTATCTCGCCGCGGCGGATGCCGAAGGAGACGTCGTGAAGCGCCCGCTGGCCCGGGAAGATCTTGGTGATGTTTTGAAACTCGATGTAGTTTTCCATTTCTGCACCTCATTGCGCAAAATATGTCCGGGGCGCGGCTGCCGCGCCCCGGACACCCTCCGGCGGGAATTACTTCGCCACGTTGAAGCCGGTCCAGCCGATGATCTCTTCGGAAGGCACGTCAACGTTGGTGCTGTCGATCAGCGCCTGCGGGGAATAGATGACCTTGGGGATATCCTGGCCCGCGATCTTCCTCAGAAGCATCTCGGTGCCGATCTGGGACATGAAGTAGGGGAAGGAATCGACGGTGGCGGAGAGCTCGCCCGCCTTGATGGAGGCGCGGGCTTCGCTGGTGCCGTCGGTGCCGACGACCAGGCACTTGCCGAGCTTGCCCGCGGCCTTGACGGCCTCGAGGGCGCCCATCGCCATGGTGTCGTTGTTGGCGTAGATGGCCTTAAGATCAGGATACTGCTTCATCCAGATATCCACAACATCTTTCGCCTTCATGCGGTCCCAATCCGCGTTCTGGATGGCGACGACCTCAACCTTGGGGTTGTTGTTGGCAAACCAGTTCTTGAAGCCTTCGGTCCTGGTCCTGGCCGGGGGCGCCTTGGGCAGGCCCTGAACGATGGCGACCTGGCCTTCGCCGCCGATCTTTTCGTTTACCCATGCGGCGGCAAGCTCGGCTGCCTGCAGATGCCATGCGCCGACGGTGATGCCGATCTGGGGCATGAACGCGTCGTTCACAACGGTCATGGGGATGTTCTGCTTAAGGGCTTCCTCAATGCCGGGCAGGAGGTTGCCTTCCGAAATGGGGGAGCAGAGAATGCCGTTGTACTGCTTGTTGACCATGTCGTTCAGGACGGCCAGCTGGCCCTGCTCATCCGTTTCGCCCTGGGCGGCGCGCACGTCGAGAGTGATGTTGTAGCCGGCGTCCTTGAGGGCCTTGCCTGCGGCCTCGGCGCCTTCCTTCTGCATGCGCCAGAACTCGTTCTCGAACGCCTTGCAGACGTAGCCGATCTTGAGCTCGGTGCTGATCTTGGGCATGGGCCCCAGCTTGGCTTCGGCATCCTTGTAGGTCATAGCCTTGTCGTAATGGTCAAAGCCTTGCGCCGCAACGTCGGCGGCGGCAAGCTCCGTGGACGCCGCGGGCGTCGCGGCGGCCTCGGTAGCCGCGGGCTGCTCCGTCTGGGCGCCAGCCGCAGGCGCCTGGGTTGCCGCGGGCGCGGGTGTGCTGGTGGCGGCGGGAGAGGCGCAGGCTACGAGGGAGAATAGCATCAATGCCGTCAGCAACGCTGCCAAGAGTTTCTTCATGTTTCTTCCTCCTAAAGTTTTGTTTCGCTGATGTGAGATTCATACTGTACGCGCGTGTTGAAATGTCCAGATGTGAATTCCACTTCAACGCTACTAAACTACCACGTTAAATCCAATATGTCAACATATGATTTTGTACTTTTATTGGATATAGAATGCGCCATGCGCTTGCTTTTCGCCGCCGGATATGATAAAATATATGTAATAAGCGAAACGAAATCATGATTCATTTTTAGGGAAATCGTCAAAGAAAACGCCTTGAATATGCCTTTTTTTCATCGATACAAGGCAGGTGTTATGCGGTTGCGGTCTGACGCGCCGTGCCAAAGCGCGGCGGGATCTCCTCTTCCATCCCGAACAAAGGAGAAATGATCAAAGACGTTCATTGGATTTTATTTTGCTATATAACATTGTATATTGGATATATTCCAATATTCCAATATCGTACATAATTTAACAAACAAAGAGCGGAGAATCAAAACAACTATGAGCGACTCAATTGCGGTACTGGGCAGCATCAATCACGACATCGTGGCGCAGGCCGTGCGCCTGCCCCGGGTGGGCGAAACGGTGGACGGCCGCGGGGTGGACATGTACCTGGGCGGCAAAGGCACCAACCAGGCGGTGCAGGCGGCGCTGCTGGGCGCGGGGGTGAGCTTTATCGGCTGCATCGGCACGGATGTCCAGGGGGAAAACGTGCGCTCCGCTCTTATTGGCAGCGGCGTGGACGCAGAATACCTGCATGTGGCCGCCGAACTGCGCACCGGCTGCGCCGTGATCTATGTGGATGAGAACGGGGACAATATGCTGGTCTACGCGCCCGGCGCCAACAAGGGCATCACCAGGGAGATGGTGGACGCCGCGCGGAGCCGGATCGGTTCGGCGCGGGTGCTGATTACCCAGAACGAGATCAACGCCGACATGGTGGCCTATGGCCTCGCCACAGCCAGGGAGCTGGGCGTCCTTACCATACTGAACCCGGCACCGGCCGTGCCTCTTCCCGAAAGCGTGTACCCGCTTATCGATTATATTACGCCCAACGAGACCGAAAGCGAGGCGTACACGGGCATCCTGCGCGGCAGCCTGCCCGCCGAGCAATGGGCGCGCGATAACGCCGCATGGTTCCTGGCCCGGGGCGTAAAAAATGTTGTGATCACCATGGGCGAGAAGGGCGCCTATTTTGACAACGGCCGGGAGCGCCTGTTTCAGAAAGCGTTCAGGATCAAGGCGGCGGATACCACCGCCGCGGGGGACGCCTTCAACGGCGGGCTGGCCTTCGGCGTCGCCGGCGGCTGGGAGATCGGAAAATGCATGCTCCTGGGCAGCGCCTGCGGCGCGCTCGCCGCGACGACGGTCGGCGCGCAGAACTCCCTGCGTCCCATGTCCGCCGTGGAGGAATTCCTGCGTCAGGCGGGCGCCCCGCTCGCCTGAGCGCAGGGGCGTCAGTTGGACGCGGACGTTCCGGTCTGGCCGACGAGCTTATCGAGCGCCACCGAGCCGATGATCAGCGAGCCCATGACCACCTGCTGCCAGAAGCTGGGCACGTTGAGTATATTCAGCCCGTTGCTGATCGTGCCGATGATGAGGCCGCCGATGACGATGCCCCAGATCTTTCCTTTGCCGCCAAAGAAGCTGGCCCCGCCGATGATGCAGGCGGCAATGGCGTACGTTTCATACCCCGAGCCCGCGAGAGGCTCCGCCGCGCCGATGCGCGCCGTCATCACCAGGCCCGCGATACCCGACATCAGGCCCGAGAGCGTATGCACGATGAGGGTGTGCAGCTTGGTGTTGATGCCCGAATAGTAGGCGGACTGCTTGTTGCCGCCCAGCGCGTAGATGTTGCGGCCCACCACCGTCTTGGTGGTGAAGAACACCAGTATGAGCGCCACGGCGAGCGCGATCAGCACCGGAAGCGGGATGCCCAGCACGTAGCCCGCGATCTTCTTGAACGCGGTCGGGAAATTGAACAGCGGCCGGCCGTTGGACACCACCAGCGTGAGGCCCCGGTAAATCGACTGCGTGCCCAGCGTGATCACGAACGGATGCAGGCCCGTGGCGTTGATGATGACGCCGTTGAGCGCGCCCAGCATCGCCGCAAATATGAGCCCCAGCGCCACGGCCAGGATCACCGGGAACCCCGCGTTCATCATCAGGGCCATCATCATTCCCGAGAAGCCCGCCACCGCGCCTACCGACAGATCAATCCCCGCGATGAGGATCGCGAAGAACTCTCCGTACGCGAGCAGCAGATACACGGTGCTCTGCAGGCCGATCTGCTTCATGTTGTCCAGCGTCAGAAAATACTTGGGCGAAGCGATCGAAAGCCCGATCAGGATCAGCAGCAGCATGCCCAGCGTGCCGAATTTATCCCAGAACGATTTGAAGCCCTTGTTTTGTTTTGCCTTTTCCATGTCCATCCCTCTTCATTGAAGCTGCTGTACCCGGCCGGGGCGCTTAAGGATCTTCCAGCCGCCGCCCGCGCCGCTATATGGAGGCCGTCGCGGCCATCATGATCTTTTCCTCCGTCGCTTCGGCGCTGCAAAGCTCGGCGGTCATTTCGCCCTCGCGGATAACGATGATGCGGTCGCATATCGAAAGCAGCTCGGGAAGCTCGGAGGAGACCATGATGACGCCCTTGCCCGCATCCGCCATGCTGCGCATGATCTGGTAAATTTCGCTTTTCGCGCCGACGTCGATGCCCTTGGTCGGCTCGTCAAAAATGAACAGGTCGCTGTCCACCGAAAGCCATTTGCTGATGATGACCTTCTGCTGGTTCCCGCCCGAAAGATTGGCCGTCATCTGCTGGATGCCCGAGCACCTGGTGTTGAGCAGCCTGACCTGTTCCTCGGCGCGGGCGTAATCCTCCCCGTTGCGCGTAAGGCCCGTAACGCCCCCCAGCTTCGAGCGTTTGAGGTTGTTGGTGACGGAAATCTCCCGCCAGATCTCAAAGTTCTGGAAGAAGCCCGTTTCGCGACGGTTTTCGGTCACGAACGCGATGCCCTGGCGCAGCGCGTCGTAGGGGGAGCGTATCCGCAGGCGTTTCCCGTGCAGCGTGATCTCCCCGGAGCTAAGGGGCCTGGCGCCGAAGATGCCCTCCATCAGCTCGCTGCGGCCCGCGCCGATCAGCCCGGCGAAGCCGAGTATCTCGCCCTTATAGAGCTCGAAGCTGATGCTGCGTACGGCGTTGTCCTTGCGGGTCAGGTTGCGGACCGAGAAGATCGCCTCCCCACGCTCGCCGTCCCCGCAGCTGAGGAACCTGTTCTTGACCTCGCGGCCCACCATCATGCCGATCAGGTCCTCGACCTCGACCTCCCCCACGTCGCGCGTGCCGACGCATTTCCCGTCCTTGAGCACGGAGACGCGGTCCCCGATCTGCTTGATTTCCTTGAGCTTATGGGAGATATAGATGATGCCGATCCCTTCGGACTTGATCTGGCGGATAATCTTAAAAAGGCTCTCCGTCTCCCCGATGGTCAGCGACGAAGTCGGCTCGTCCATGATGATCACGCTGGCGTCGGCCGCCAGCGCCTTGGCGATCTCCACCAGCTGCTTCTCGGATATGGAGATATCCTTCACCAGGGTGGAAGGGTCCCGGTTCAGACCGATGCGCGCGAGGAGCTCTTTTGCGCGCCGGTTGATGGCCGCGTAATCCACGGTTTTGACGCCCAGCGTCTTTTTGTAGGGCAGCTTGCCCACGAATATATTTTCTGCGATGGAAAGCTCGTCGATCACGCTCAGTTCCTGATAAATGATGGAAATCCCGTTGTCCGCGGATTCGCGCGGCGTGAGGCGGGAAAACGCCTTGCCGCCGATTGTAATGGAGCCCGCGGTGGGGGCGTTGATGCCGCTGAGGATTTTGACGAGCGTCGATTTGCCGGCGCCGTTTTCGCCCAGCAATACGTGCACCTCCCCCGGCATCAGGTTGAAGGATACGTCGCTGAGCGCCACGACGCCGGGGAACCGCATGGTGATGTTGGACATCTCAATTAAATATTCCATAAATTTCCTCGCTGTCCGCCCGCCTCAAAAAGCCGCGCTCACCCAAGAGGAAGGCCGTAAAGCACGGTGCGGCCGGCCCCGCCCGGCGGGGCCGGCGCATATCCGTCCGTAGCCCTTTTTATTGCGCGTTGTCCTTGGTGATCAGCTTGGAGTCGATATACTCCACCTTGACCTCGGCGTTGGGATCTCCCTTGTTGCCGTCCTTCACGGCCTGTACGAGCAGCTCCATGCAGCGCACGCCGATGCCCGCGGGATCCTGCGCGACGGTGGCGGTCAGCTCGCCGTTCTTGATGGAATCGATCGCGCCCGAAATGCCGTCGGTGCCGACCACGATGCACTGGCCCTGCTTATTGGCGTTGATAACAGCCTGCACGGCACCCAGCGCCATGGTGTCGTTCGCGCAGTAGATCGCCTTGAGATCCGGGTTGGTCTGCAGGAGATTGGCCGCGACATCCAGTGCCTTCACGCGGTCCCAATCGGCCGGCTGGCTGGAAACGAGCTCGATCCCGTTGGCGGCGGAGAACGCGTTCTTGGCGCCCGTGGTCCTGTTCAGGCTGGTGGCGTTGCCCGCGGCGCCTTCGATGATGGCGACCTTGCCGCTGCCGCCGATGGCCTTGATAATGAACTCGCCCGCGTTCTTGCCGACGATCGTGTTGTCCGTGGTGACCTGGCCGATCACGCTGCCGCCGTTGTTCTTAAGTTCCTCAAAATTCACGGCTTCATCCGCGTCGATGACGGGGATGCCCGCCTTGTTCGCCATCACGATGCCCGAAACGAGGTTCACGGGCGAAAGGGGAGCGACGGCGATGCCCGCGTAGCCCTTCTTGCAGATGTCTTCCAGCTGGGAGAGCTGGCCCTGGAGATTCTCCTCGGATTCGGCGGCGTAGACGTCAACGGTGACATTGTTCTGCGCGGCCCAATCCTCGATGCCCTTCTGCATGCTGGCCCAATATTCGTTGGACACCGGCTTGAGCAGGACGGCATACTTGACATCCGAGGCGGCCGCAGTGGCGGCGGGTGCGGCGGTGGCCGCCGGGGCGGCGGACGCCGCGGGGCGGGGGGGTTGGGCCTGGCAGCCGAACACGGCCAGGACCATCAGGAGAACCAGGGACAGGGATAAGGCTTTTTTCATTGCATGTTCCTCCTTAATTGGTTATGTGATGCTCGCCCCTTGCGGGCGAAAGCGTATTTCGTTGGAAAGGGTCATTGCAGAGCTTCGCGGCAAAGGCGGCGACATCGAAACGGCGGCCGAGCGTTTCCAGAGCGTGGATCGCCGCGCCGGCCACCCCGGCCTCGGGCGGATGGGAGACGAAGCGCACGTCCAGGTTCGCGTCCGGGTAAGGCTTGCGCGTGTGCCTGTGGATGCACGCGAGCAGCAGCTCCCGGGGAAACCGCTCCATTTCGGGCACGCCGCCGCCCACGAGCACGCAGTCCGGATCGAATATGTTCACCTCGGTGGCGATGGGCAGCGCGCAGTCCTCCACGAATTCCCGCAGTTCCGGCGCGTCCGCATACCGCAGGAACAGTTCGCCGATGGGCGTTTGGGGGAAGCACTCCTCCCGGATGCGCTCAAGCGCCTTGCCCGAGGCATGGCATTCCGCGCAGGCGGCTTTGCCGCAGGTACACACGCGTCCGCTCCCCCGGAAGGGGATATGCCCGATTTCGTTCGCCACGCCGTTGCGGCCCGTCAAAATCTGCCCGTTGACCTTGACCGCGCCCCCGAAGCCCGTGCCGATGTAGCAGGCGACGACGGTCTCCATCCGCTCCAGCCCGTAGGCTAAGAGATCGTACTCCAAAAGATTGTTGACGTCCTTGTTGATGACCACCGGCAGATGCAGTTTTGCTTCCAAAGGATCCACGACGTTCCGTCCGTCCATCACGTGCCGTCCGCCGGCGTCCACCAGGTTGGGCACCGAATGCACGTGCTTCCTGTCCCTTGCGACGGTGGCGGGGAACCCGACGGAGGCGCACAGGCATCCCGGACCCGCTTCGCCGATGAACCGCTCCAGGATGCCCGCAATCAGCTCTATGGCGTCCCCGCCCTCAACGAGCGCCCGGCTGGGCATGACCTCGGCCGAGAAGCACTCCCCCTCCAGGGTGACGCCGCCGATCCTCAGATGCGTTCCGCCTATATCCACGCCGACCACATAGGGTTTCTCCATTGCGGCATTCATTCCTTCGCGTTGCCGCCGACGGCCTGCGCGATCTCCCGCGCCATCTGCTCCCACGCCTGATTCAGGTCCTTATTCAGGCCAAACAGGCCCGAGGAACCGACCACGAATATCTCGGCGCCCGCCTCGTAGATCTCCCGGTAGGTGCGCTTATTGCAGGAGCCGTCGATCTCGATCTCATAGGAATAGCCTTTTTCCCGTTTGAGCCGCGCGGCCTGCCGTACTTTCCCGAGCGTTTCCGGCACGAAGCGCTGCCCCGCGAAGCCCGGGTCCACGGTCATGAAGGTGATCCTGTCCAGCAGGTGGATATAGGGCGCGATCGTCTCCAGGCTTTCGGCCGGGTTGATGAAGACGCCTATTTTCCCGCCGCGGCCCTTGACCAGATCGATCGTGCGGAACATGGCGCGTTTAACGACCTGCGGATCCACCACGACCGACGCGGCGCCCGAATCCAGGCACAGCGAAACCAGCTCGGCGTCGACGTTGTCCACCATCAGGTGCGCATCCATGGGGATGTCCGACACCTCGCGGATCTGGCTCATGATAAACGGCGGAATGCACATATTGCGCACATAATGCCAGTCGATGATATCCACGTGCAGAAAATCGGCCTTGCCCCGCAGGACTTCCAGCTGATCCGCCAGGTGCAGCATATCCGCGCACATCAGGGACGGTGAAATTTTTACCTTCATTTGCTACCTCACTCGGTTTGTTAAACGATTACCTCGTTGTAAAACGTTTACCCTCTTACCGGATACGCTGGAGATCCCGATTCGCGTTGTCGTTATTGGTCTAAAAAGATACAGGGTTAACGTTTACCTATACAGAGCATACCTTTTATCGATGTAACCTCATTATAGGAGACGCCGCTTTGCCTGTCAAGACGTAAGACGGCGGAAAATTCGCGTCATTTTATGGAATCCAGCGCGTCGAGCGCGTCCACCCGCGCCTGATGCCGCCCGCCCTCGAACTCTGTTTCCAAAAAACAGTCCACGATCATCTTGGCCATCTCGGGGCCGATCACGCGCGCGCCGAACGAAAGGCAGTTGGCGTCGTTGTGCTTCCTGCTCATCAAGGCGGAATACGGCTCGCTGCACGTGACGCAGCGGATGCCGCGCACTTTGTTGCACGCGATGCCGATCCCCACGCCGGTGCCGCAGATGGCGATGCCGCGCGCGCACTCGCCGCTTGCGACGGCGCGCGCGACCCGCGCGCCGTAGACGGGGTAATCGGCGCGCTCGGGCGTACAGGTGCCCATGTCCCGGACGGTATGGCCCTTTTCTTCCAGATAGGCGATCAGTTCCGTCTTCATGCTCAGGCCGACGTGATCGCTTCCGATTGCGATAACCAAGCTCGTTTCCTCCAATTTCCGCGCGCCTATACGCGCGTGCTTTCGCGTTCGATCAGTTCCACGGGCAGCTTGATGCGGTTGGGCCCGTCGTAGGTATGGTCGATCAGCCCGAGCATGACGCGGGCGGCGATGGCGCCCATATCTTTCATATCCTGCCTGACCGTTGTGATGGTGGGCGTCATATGGCTGGATATGCTGGTATCGTCGAACCCGACCACCTTCACGTCCTCAGGCACCCGGTAGCCCGCCTCGGTCAGCGCGCGGATGGCGCCGGCGGCCATAGGGTCGCAATAGCAGAAGAAGCCGTCGAAGGGAATGCCCCGCGCGAGAATCTCTTTCGTAACGGCGTAGCATGCTTCGAACGTCGGCGGGCTGCAGAAGAAGAACGTCTCCTCGGGATCGATGTGGAGCCTTGCGTACTCCTGCCGTACGCCCTCCTGGCGTGTCAGGCAGGGGGAAATGTTGCGGCCCTCGAATATGGAAATGATCTTCCTGCAGCCGCGCTCGGCCAGATGGCGGATGGCAAGCGCCCCGCCCACGCTGCTTTCGGATTCGATGAACACATATTCCTCGTCCCCTACGAAGGTGATGGGCACGCGGTCGACGTAGATTTTGGGGATGCTGTCGTAAACGGCGCCCTTATAGACGCTCTCCGAGCCTATGAAGATGATGCCGCCGATGTTCTGCGCGCGCAGAAGGTCCAGATGCCGCGCCTCCACCTGGGATTTTTCGTTGGAGTTGCAGATGAACGCGCTGTAGCCCGCTTCAAAGAGGGTATTCTGCGCGGCCAGCGTGATGACGGCCATGAATTCTTCCCGTATATCCGGGGTGATGATGCCGATGGTTTTGGCGTTGTTGGTACGCAGCCCCTTGGCGATCATGTTGGGCACAAAGTGATGGGCCTTGATGACGTCGTTGATGATCTGCTCCGTTTCGGCGGAGTATTTGCCCATTTTGTTGATGACGCGGGAAACGGTGGCGACGGAATAGCCCGTGATCTGCGCGATCTGCTTGATGGAGATCTTCTTTTCTTCCAAGTTTTTCTCCCTCCGTCTCCGTAATTTTTGCGGCCCGCGTCAGCCGCCGATCTGCACAAAACGGTTATCCGCCGCGAGCGCCGCGCGCATGCCTTCGAGCTGCTCCTTTGCGGTGCTGGGCGTATCCCGGTACGCGTAGGGAATATCCATCAGGTCGTACTTGCCCGCCCCGTAGCCGTGGAAGGGCAGCAGATGCACGGCTTTGACCCCCAGCGAGCGGAATATCTCCCGGTAGGCGGCGGTCGCCTCCGGCGTATCGTTGTAGCCCGGTATCACGGGAATGCGCACGATCACGTCCGCGCCGTGCTCCAGCGCGGCCGAAAGGTTCGAGAGGATCCGCTCGTTGCCCGCGCCGGTCATGCGCCGGTGCTGGGCGCTGTCCGGATGCTTGAGGTCGTAAAATAGCAGGCGGATATCGGGCAGCGCGGAAAGGAAGATTTCCTCGGGCGCGAAGCCCGACGTTTCCACCGCGGTATGGATGCCCTCGCCGCCGAGCGCCTTCAAGAACTCCAGCAGGAACGCGGGCTGAAAAAAGGGCTCCCCTCCCGATATTGTAACACCCCCGCCGGATTTTTCATAGAAGGAACGGTCCTTTCGTACCTCTTCGAGCAGCTCCTCCACCGTATACGGCCGCCCTTCAAAGTAAAGCGCGCCGTAATTGCACGCGCGCACGCACGCGCCGCAGAGCGTGCACTTCTGCCGGTCGATCCGGACGGAGCCGTCCTCCCGGGGGGATACGGCGCGCTCGGGGCAGGCGGCGACGCAGGCGTAGCAATGCCTGCAATCGCGCGCGTTGTATAAAAGCTCCGCCTGCGTCCGCTGGGTCTCGGGGTTGGCGCACCACGCGCACCGAAGGGGGCAGCCCTTGAAAAAGACGGCGGTGCGTATCCCCGGCCCGTCGTGGATGGAAAAGCGCTGGATGTTGGAGACCATGCCTTCGGTCATAGCGTGTGCTCGGTCCTGCCGATGATGTCGTCCTGCGTCTCGCGCGAAAGCACGTTGAAGAAGGCGCTGTAGCCCGCCACGCGGACGATCAGATCCCGATGCTTCTCGGGATGGGCCTGCGCGTCCAGAAGGACTTCGCGCGAAACCACGTTGTACTGCACATGGTAGCCCTTGAGGGTATCGAAGAACGTGCGCAGCAGGAGGATGAGCTTCTGCTTATCCCGCTCCTCCACCAGGGACGAGGGGTTGAGCTTCTGATTCAGGAGCACCCCGCCCAGCAATTGGGGCGTGGGCAGCTTGGAGATGGACTTGAACACCGCCGTGGGCCCGTGCGTATCCGACCCGTGCGAGGGGGAGCAACCTTCGGCCAGCGGCTCGCCCTTGAAGCGGCCGTCCGGCGTGGCGCACACGCCCGCGCCCTGCGGCACGTTCGCGGATATGGAGGAGGTGCCCGCATAGTATCCGCCGCCGATGGGACCGCGGCCGTAGCGCGTGTTGTGGTAACGGGCGATCTCGTCGATATACACCTGGTAGGCGCCGGCGGTCAGTTGATCCACATAATCGATATCGTTGCCAAACTTGGGCGCGCCGCGCAGCACCATGCCGCGGATGCGCGCGCCCTCGGGGCCGGCGAAGTTATTCATCAGCGCGTCCCACAGTTCCCCGGGGGTGAGCTTCTTTTCCTCGAACACCAGCTTTTTGATGACCGCCAGCGAGTCCCCGATGTTGGCGATGCCCACCTGCAGGGGACCGATGTTGTCATAGACGGCCCCGCCCTCCTTGAGCGTGAGGCCGCGGCCGATGCAGTCCTCCACGAAGGCGGAGCAGAGCGGATCGGGCGTTTCCTCTTCCAGGGCGAAATCGGCGCAGGCGTCCAGCACCACGCTCTCCCTGGTGAGCGCCTTGACGACTTCGGTCCACGCCTCCCATACCTCGTCAAAGCTCGTCATATCCCGGAAATGGCCCATATCCTTGAAGATCCGCTCGCCGCTGGTGATATCCACGCCGTTGTTGAGCGCCGCCATCAGGATGCGGGGGAAGTTCAGGAAATTCATGCCCGAGGTCCGGTAGCCGTACTTGCCGGGGATGCTGACCTCGATACAGCCGATGGAGCTGTAATTGCAGGCGTCTTCCCGCGAAATGCCCCATTTCATAAAGGAAGGGATGATCGTCTCGTCGTTGTTGAAGGAGGGCATGCCGAAGCCCAGGCGGATCACCTCGACGCACTCCTTCATGAAAGCGTCGGATATGCCGCTGTGATACCGCACCGAAAGGTTGGGCTGCGGGAGCTTAAGGCGCGCCACGGTTTTAAGCGTCAGGAAGGAAAGCGCGTTGACGGCGTCCTTTCCGTCCGCGGTCTGGCCGCCGATGCACACGTTCTGGTACAGCGGGCTTCCGGCCGAGAACTTGGTGTGCGAAAAGCTGCGCACCTTGTTGATGGTGAAGGTCTTGAGCCAGAAGTTCTCCAGAAGCTCGCACGCCCGTTCCTCGCTGAGGAGCCCCGCATCGGCGTCATGCCGGTAATAGGGGTACATGAACTGATCGAACCGGCCGAAGGAGAGCGAGTGCCCGCTGCTTTCGATCTGCAGCAGCAGATGCAGGAACCACACCGACTGCAGCGCCTCATGGAACGTCGAGGCCGGATGGGCGGGCACCTTACGGCAGATGCGGGCAATCTCCAGAAGCTCCCCCCTGCGCCGCGCATCGGCCTGCTCCCCCGCCTCCTTCTCCGCAAGCGCGGCGTACCTCTTTGCATAGGCCATGCAGGCGTCCAGGCTGATGAGCGCCGCATCGTAAAAATAGATCTTCTTCAGATCGGAGAACTCGGCCAGGTTCAGCCTGTCCTTGGCGGCCTGCACGTCCGCGCGCACGCCCAGCATGCCCTTCTTCAGAAGCGTTTCATAACTGACCGCAAGGTGCGCGTCCCCCGCCGTGATGTTGCCCTCCACGCGGCACACGCCGGTGTCGTACAACAGGCGGCTCATGGGCGGCATCAGCGCGAGCGCCTTCTCCTTGAGCGTCTTCCCCTCCCAGAAAGGGGCGATTTCCCTTAAGATGCGCTTGTTTTCCTCGCTGATGAGGAACATGTCCCCGTCGCGCTTTTCGAACGAATCCAGCTCGTCGATGACCCAATCCATCGCGTACTCGGGGAAGATGGGCGCGTAGCGGTTGCCCGAGGCCTGGTTGCCCACCAGCAGCGTGCCGTCCTCGATGAAGATGGTCATGTTGCGCAGCGTTTTGTCGAACGCGAGGGCGCGCTTGAGGATGGGCCGCTTCGCGGCGTTCTCGCGGTAGGCCTCCGTGGTGTACACCGCGCGCTCCACGCAAATGGCGGGCTGCGTGTTCAGAAGCGTTTCGCGCAGGCGCCGGATGCGCGCCGTGGATTCTCCAAAATAACTCATGACTCCCCTTCCTTTCTGAAGCGTATCAAATCACGTTGACGCAGGGCCGGGCGTCCAGCAGCAGCGCCGCCCCGATGATGCCGCAGTCATCGCCGATCTCGGCGGGCTTGAGATAGACGATCTGATCCTTCTGGTGGTTGAACCGGTCGAACGTCGCGCGGATGCGCCCGAAAAGCGCGTCCCCGAACTGCACCATCCCGCCGCCGAACACATAGCAGTTGAAGTTCATGCCGATAAACATATTGTACACATAAATACCCAGATAGTAGCCCATCTGATCCAGCAGCCGCACGGCGAGCGGATCATTTTGGCGGTAGGCCAGGTTGAGGTGGACGGCGGTGAGCTGTTCCAGATCGTTACCGACCATTTCCGCCATGACGGACTTCTCCCCCGCCTCGATGGCCATCCGCGCGTGGCGCATGATCATGGAGCCCGAGGTGTAGCTCATAAAGCAGCCCTGGTTCTCGCAGCCGCATTCTATGCCCTGGCCGGGCGTGACGATCATGTGGCCGGATTCGCCGGCGCCGCCGTATGCGCCCCGGAAAAGCTGATTGTTGATGATGAAGCCGCTGCCCACGCCGGTGGAAACCGCCGTAAACAGCATATGATCGAACCCGCGCCCCGCGCCCATGCGGTGTTCGGTCAGCGCGGCGAGGTTGGTATCGTTATCCACTAAAACGGTGACGCCGGGATAGTGCGCCTGCAGCCCCTCGCGGGCGTGAAAGTTCTTCAGGTTGGGCATGTTGCTGGTAAAGACCACCACGCCCCTATCAAAATCGACATAAGAAGGCATTCCTACGGCGATGCCGCTCAGATCCCCGGCGGTCAGCCCGTTGCAGCGCAGGATGTCGTCGATCTCATGCGTCAGCGTACCCAGCATTTCATCGGGCATAGGGTTCTTCGCCGTCGCGATTTTTCGCCGGTAAACGATTACCCTTTCGGAATTAAACAAGCCGAACGCGATCTTCGTGCCGCCCACGTCGACGCCAATGCAATACTGCCCCATAAAAACGGCCTCCCACTGCATCAGGTATAACGTTTACCCTCTACGATCTCATCATAATACGCAGCGGCGCGGATGTCAATACGCTTTTGGAGCGGCGGGCATTCCCCGCCTTTTCATGCTGCGCTCATAAACAAACGGGAACGCCTTTATTGCATTTTATCCTGAATCAGATACGTTGCCCAGTATTCCTGATACGTTTCAAATTCCTTGTCTTTCATATCCGCGGCGATGTCCGCGCCGACATACCTCCAGTGCCAGGGTTCAAACCCATAGCCGGTGACCGCGGATTTCCCCTTCGGGTAGCTCAGGATAAAGCCGTATTTGTGGGCGTTTTTGCAAAGCCAGCCGTACTCGCGGGTTTTCTCGAATTGATACTCGGACAGGGTCTTGTAGGCGACGTTCTTCTTGCGAAGGTCGAAGGCCAATCCGGTCTGGTGCTCGGAATATCCGGGCCAGGCATACCATAAGCTGTCCGCCGCACCCCGCTTGCTGTTGACGCGGTAACCGGATTTGATATAAAGGGACATATCCTCCTTTTTCATGTCCTTCGCCATGGACAAAAACGCCCGGTAGCAATCCGCGCGCAGCATGACCCCGCTTTCCCCGTATTTTTTGTCCACCCTGACCAAATCCTTGGGCTTATACTCCTTGGGGAGCCCATAGTGCTTGCTCACCAGGGCGGAAACGTCCTCCGGATCGTCCAATATGATGGCGTCCTCATAATTGGGGCGGTCCATCTGCAAATTCACCGCGATTAGAACGTCCCGGCCGCTCATGCCCTTGTGCTTTTTTGCAAAGGCGGCATACCGATCGGCATAGCTTTCGATATAATTGCCGTCCCCGTTCGCGGCATAGCTCTCGATGGAGGCGGGGCTGTCCGCGGAATCCGGTCCGCAGCCGAGGCACGCCGTCATGACGATGCCCGTCAAAAACAGAACCGCCGTCCTTCTTTTACCGATCCAGGCCACGCCGAACGCTCCGGGCTTTTTTTGTATGTGTATTCGCCGGCCATTCGATAATATTCGTCATGATTGTTGCGGAAATGAGCATTTCCGCTGTCCAGGGAAGAGTCTGCGGGCCGTCAGCGGATTGCGAGGCGGTAGCCCAGATTGATCAGCGCATTGTAAACGATATGGGTCCTGGAAACGCGCATCCGCCTGATAAAGGAAGGAAGGGAATAGAATTGTCTGCGGAATTTGAGGTATCCCCCATAGAGCTGCCCGGGCGTCATATTTTTAGGGGTATAGGCGACGGCCGTTTTGCCGTCATAATCGCTCCAATCCCCCGTAAGCAGGCGCCCCTCCTGGCGGAACTGCTCATAAACCGGCGTATGGGGCAGCGGCGTCAGTATGCTGACTGTGACCCCGTCAATGCCGAGCGCCTCGCAGGATTGGAGCGTATGGGCGAACACGTCGGCCGTATCGTGGTCAAAGCCGAATACCACGCCCGCCTGCACCATCATTTTGTGTGCATGTATTCTTTGTATGACAGCCCGGTAATCGGCTATCCGGTTGATTGGTTTGCCCGCATCGGAAAGCGATTCCTGTGAAAAGGCCTCCAGGCCGATGAACAGATACAGGCAGCCCGCCTCCTGCGCCGCCTTGAGCAGCGTTTCGTCCGAACAATCCGCCAACGTGGCCTGCGCCGCCCATTTTTTGCGCAGCGGCGCGATGGCCCGCATCAGTTCCAGCGCGTATGTTTTGTTTGCAAACAGGTTGTCGTCCCAAAAGACGAAATGGCGGGACCGAAGCATCCCGATCTCTTTTGCCACCTCGTCAACGGGGCGGATTCGGACGCAATCGAAATAGATCTGCTTCAGGTTGCAATACCGGCAATGATACGGGCATCCCCTCGTCGCAAAAACGGCGCCTTTCAGCAGGGAGGACCTGCGCTTGAGCAGACCCCACCTGGGAGCCGGGATATGGTTTAGAGAAGGCGGCGCTTCCGGCAGATAGCGTGCTTCCGCCCTGCCCTCGTAAAAATCAAGGAGAAATTGCGGCCAGTATCCTCGCTTTCGCCTATCAGAAGATAGTCGCAGTAGCGGGCCGCTTCCTCGGGCATCAGGGTCGCGTGCGGGCCGCCGAACGCCACCTTTGCGCCTTTGCCGCGGAATACCCTGGCGATTTCATAACAATGGGGCGCATTGGGCGTGTTCACGGTAACGGCGACCAAATCAAAATCCGAGTGAAACGGGATCTTTTGGTTGTACTCGTCCACTACGGTAACAATATACCGGTTTTCGTCAATAAACGCCGCCAGATAGGGAATCGTGACCTGAACGAAGTTGTTGAACTGTTTCCTGCGGAACCGGTGTATTCTTTTGTTTTCCGGCTGAATCAGCAGGATTCGCTTCTTCATTCCGCGCTCCGTCATAATAATGTTGGCCGTGATCAGGCACCGGCTCGCCGCTGATACCAGTATACTACAGGATGCCCAGGACTGGAGTGCAAACTTTTCAAATTCCTTCTCCCCGTATAGTCATGCAAATTTTATGATCGTCCTCCTCATCCCCTGTCTAAGGAGGGCAGACGGCCGGCTTTCTGTTAAACGCAAAATAATACCGGCTGATATTTTGGGCCAACACAAGACCGTTTTCGCGCAGGATCCAGTCGATCAGGGGAAGGAGCTCCTCCACGGCGGTCGTGACGAGCCGGCCGTCCTCCCGGAGCATGCCGCAGAGGTCCTTATAAAAATTCCCCAGATCCCGGAGCTTATTGGTCTCGCTCTCCACAACGATCAAATCATAGCTTTGTTCCCCGAAATACTTTTTCACCTCGTTCGGCTCGGCAAGGAAACAGGCCCGGCAGACGGTCGCAAGATCGTCCAGGGTGTTTTTGTTTTCCGACAGATAGTCAAGCGTTACGTTGCGTTCGCCCCGGCTGCGGTATTCATTTTTAATCTGCAGCAGCGAGGCGGCGCTGGAGCTGCCGACGCCGAGGATACGGATCCCGCCTTTGCGGTCATACTCCCCAAGCGCCACGACGTTCTGGTCTATTTTTGTGGCCCCCCACGGGTCCACGCCGAATTTTTCGATGAACAGCGCCTTATTCCGCGTGGCCAGATTGTTTTTTTTGTACTCCTCGCGGAACGTGACCGACCCGAAGTGGTGAACGAAGGTATCCCGGGCCAGGATCAGTTTATAGCCCATGCGCCGGATGCGGAAGCTGATGGCGTCGTCGTCGTACGCGCCGGGGTTGAAATCCTCGTCGAAACCGCCGATCGCCTTCTGCACGTCGGTACGGAAGAGGCAGGTGTATGTGATCAGCCTCAGCCTTTCCTCCCAAAGCGCGGGATTGCTTTGGTTGTAAGCCGCCGCCAGCCTTTGCATCTCCTCCAGCGTGGTATAAGGGAGGCTGACCTGCTGGTTGTTGGAGGAAAAGCCGCATACAGGGACCACCATCGCGATTCTCTCATCCGACTCCGCGCATTTGACGAGGTTGCTCAGCCAGCGGGCGGTCACGACGATGTCGTTGCTGAGGTTGAGCGTATATTTTCCTTCCGCAATCCGAAAACCGGCGTTCACCGCTTTATCCACGCCGACGTTCTGGGGAAAGCTGATTTTTTTGGCGTTGGGCAGGGAATTGAAGAATCCCTCCGTGCCGTCGCTGGAGCCGTTGTTGACGGTGATCAGCTCGAAATCCACGTCGGCGGTATAGCGATACAGGCTCTCCACGCATTTTTTTGTGTAATCCAGATGGTTATAGGCAAGCAGAACGACGCTGACCGCCGGCCTGCGCGCCTCCGTCAAATCCTCCCGCATAGGTTCCCCTGCCTTTGGCGCCTCCCGGGCGGTTACGCCCGCCATGAACGCGTCGATGGCTTCCGCCATGTAGGAGAGCATTTCCTGGGTAAGCCCGGGATACACGCCGATAAAGAACGTGTTGCGCAGGATGTTTTCCGTATTGGGAAGTTCTCCCGCGATGCGGCGGGCAATGTTTTGGTAGCCGGGATGGCGGAGGATGTTTCCGGCAAAGAGCATGCGCGTTTCGATCTGCCGATTTTCCAGGTATGTGACGATGTCGTGCCGGGAAAACGGCGCGCCCTCCCGTACCGTGAGCGGAAAGCAGAACCACGAGGGATCGGCGTTATCAAGGCTCCGCGGCAGTATGAAATGCGCCTCGTGCTTTTGGAGCGCCGCATACAGCGCCGCAAAATTCTCCTTGCGTTTCCGGCTGAAGGCGGGCAGTTTCTTGAGCTGCTCCAGCCCCATAGCGCACTGGATATCCAGCGGCTTGAGATTATAGCCGATGTTGCTGTACACATATTTATGGTCGTACCCGTCCGGCAGGCCCTCGTATGTATGGCTGAACCGGCGGCCGCAGGCCCCCAGCGGGTTTGCCTCCCCCGTCTTGCAGTAGCAGGCGCGCCCCCAGTCCCGCAGCGAGAGCGCCTGCCGGTACAGATCCGTATCATTGGTCACCACCGCGCCGCCCTCGCCCATGGTGATATGATGCGCCGCATAGAAGCTGAAGGTGGCCATGTCTCCGAACGTGCCGCACAGGCGGCCGTCATACCGGGAATCCAGCGCATCGCAGGTGTCTTCTATCACGTACAGGCCGTGCGCCTTTGCAAACGCCATGATCGCATCCATCCGGGCGGGATTTCCCAGCGTGTGCGCGAACACGATGGCGCGTGTTTTCTCCGAAAGCGCCTGTTCCAGCAGGCCGGGGTCGATGTTATAGGAACCCTTCTCGACGTCCGCGAATACCGGGACCAGCCCGTACTGCAGGATGGGGTTGAGCGTGGTCGGAAACGTCAGCGCCGTGGTGATGACTTCATCCCCCGGCGCCAGCGGACGGGGAATGTGCCGCGAGCACAGCGCGCCGATTGCCAGCAGGTTGGCGGAGGAGCCGGAGTTGACCGCCAGCGCGTGGCGCGCCCCCATGTACTGCGCAAACGCGGCGGCGAACGCCTGCCCTTCCTTCCCCAGCGTCAGGTGGAAATCCAGCGCGCTGTTGACGACGGCCTGCATTTCCCTCTCGTCATATACGCGCCCGGCATAATGGATCCTTGTCTTTCCCGGCACAAAGGCGCTCCCGTCTTCGCGCAGACGGTAAAGCTCCCCCACCTTTGAAAGGATCTCTTCCCGGATTTCCTGCTCCCTGTCCATGGCTACCCCTCCCGTCTCAGCAGGGCGATCAGGGTATCGCACACATAATCGATATCCTCGTCGGTGAGGTTCGCCGCCGAGGGCAGGGATATGCCGCGCTCTTCCACCATGGCGGCCACCGGATTTTTGTAGCGCTGCTCAAATACCGGGAACCGGCTCATCCGCGGGAAGGCGGGGCGGGCGTGGATGTTCTCCTCCCGTAAACCCGCCAGGATGGCGTCCCGCCGCTCGCGCGTGCAATCCGTAAGCAAGACGGAGGGATAGCAATAGTTGCTCCTGCATCCCGCCCGCTCCGGCGTGATCCGGATTCCGGCTATATCCTTGAGCCGCGCGTAATACCGGGCGAACAGTTCCCGCTTTTTCGCCATCAGTTCGTCCACGCGCCGGAGCTGCGCCAGGGCGAGGGACGCGGTCAGATTGCTCATCCCATACTCGTAGCCGATGCCGTCGCTCCAGAACACCGCCTGGCTGTCGGTCCTCCCCATGGAGGCAAGCAGGCGGGCGCGCCTGTAATACTCCTCGTTGTCGGTAAGGAGCATGCCGCCCTCGCCGCTGACCGCCATTTTCCCTCCCTGGAAGCTAAAACAGGAAATATCGCCGAAGGAACCGGCCTTCCTCCCCTTGTATTCCGCGCCGACCGCCGGCGCGGCGTCCTCGATCACGGCGAGCCCGTTGGCTTTGGCGATCTCCATGATCGGGTCCATATCGGCGGGGTGCCCGAACGTATGCACCAGCATGATGGCCCTGGTGCGCGGGGTGATCGCTTTTTTGATGCAATTCGGGTCGATGTTCCACGTATCGGGGGTGATGTCCACAAACACGCATCCGGCCCCCGTATACGCGACCGCGTACGCCGTCGCCACCCAGCTGAAATCGGTGACGATCACCTCGTCCCCCGCCGTCAGTCCCAGGGCGGCGCAAGCGATGTGCAGGGCGTGCGTGCAGCAGAACGTGGCGATGGCGTAGCGCACGCCGATATACGCCGCGAATTCCTGTTCCAGCTGCCGGATATACCCCTCATAATTCTCATACCAGCCGTGCTGCACGGCGTCCAGTACCAGGGCTACCTCTTTTTCCGTAATGGACGGCCCTGCGAAGCTTATCTTTTTATGCAAAACGAGTCCTCCCCCGTGGCCATGCCTTGTTTTTGCGTATGTCCGCACCGGCGAACGGATTCCGTCATACGGGCGCCCGCCCCGCCGCCTCCGCGGCCCGCGTCCTTTCCCTTTCCCGCCACGCGCCGCAATCGAGCCGCATGCGCGTATAGCGTTTGGGGCTCGTCGGAGACACGGGCAGGTTCTCCTCCGCAACGACGAAAAAGTTTCTGCTATAATACCGGATGGCGTGCGCGTTATCCGAAAAGACGCGCAGCTCGATGTTCTTCAGGCGCAGGGAACCTAATCCCCAGCGGATCAGCGCGTTGAGCGCGAACGTCATGATGCCGGGCGGCGTGTCCCCGTCGCCGCGCAAGACGGCGTCCACCTCGCAGCGCCCCGCCTCATATTCAAAGCTCGAATACCCGATGTGGCCGGCGCGCCTGCCGTCCGGCAGCAGGATATAAAACAGCAGCCTGTCTTCCCGCCCGATGATCTCATCCAGCCACCGCTCCGTGCTCTCGGCCGTGGCCGCAAACGGCTCCGCCGACAGGGACGGATTTTCGTTGCGCCAGGCGGCGAGCTGCTCCGCGCACCCGGGCAGGGACTGCCGGTAATCCCGCGTGACGGGCCGCAGGTACCCGGCCAGGAGCCCTTTGTCATCATAGATCGGAATGCACAGCAGCAGATCATGCCGGCGCATGCACTTGAAGCTTTCAAACGTATCCCTGATGAACGAACGGTAGCTGTACATCCTGTTCCTCTATCCGCCTACGGCTGCCGGTACGGCGCCACGACCATGTTCTCCTGAAATTCCTGCTCCCCCAGCGGCGGGTCCTGCTCTTCCAAAGGGTGGTTGACCGGCAGCTTCGGGAACACGTAGGTGCGCTGCGGCAGCATCACCTCGAGCAGGGCGGGCCCCGGCGCGTCAAGCAGTTCCTTCGCCGCGCCCAGATCCTCCATGCCGCTTACCCGCAGGCTGCCGATGCCGTAAGCGGAGGCGACGGCGCAGAAATCGGGCGCCATGTAATCTTCCACCGTAGCGCAGAAGCGCGCGCCGAAATACATCTCCTGAAAATGACGGATCATGCCGAGGCTGCGGTTATTGAGCACGATCACCTTGACGGGGAGCTGTTCCCGCTTCAGCAGCGCCAGCTCCTGGATGTTCATCTGTATGCCGCCGTCCCCCGCAAACGCGACGACGGCGCCGTCCCGCGCCGCATAGCGCGCGCCGATGGCGCAGGGAAGCGAAAAGCCCATCGCGCCCATGCCGCCTGAGGTCAGAAGCCTTTGCCCACCGGACAGAGTGAGGGATTGCGCGCCCCACATCTGGTTCTGCCCCACGTCCAGGCACAAAATATCCCGCGGCCCCGCGAGACCGCCGAGGACGCTCATTACAAAATTCGGGTCGGAAAAATCCTGCCCGGCGGCGGATGGATAGCGGGCCTTATATCCCGCCGCCGTCCGGTTCCAGCCGTCCCAATCCGCATGGATTTCATCCGCCGAGGCCAGCAACTGCTCCAAAAACGTCTTCGCGTCCGCTTCCAGCGCGATTTCGTCGGGCTTGAGCTTTCGCGCAAGCTCGTTGGGGTCGATATCGACCCGGATGAGCCTTGCCTCCCGTGCGAAGCTCCGCAAAAGGGTGCCGGTCTGCCGGGAATCCAGCCGCGTGCCGACCGCCAGCACCAGATCGCTGTTGGCGATGAGGAGATTGGCGTACCGGTTCCCGTAAACGCCGATCATGCCGCAATACGTTTCCTGCGTATTGTCGACGGCGTCCCGCCCCATCAGGGAAGAGACGGCCGGGATGCGCAGGCGCTCGACGAGCGCGTTGAGCGGCCCCGTCCCGCCGGAGAGACGCACGCCGCCGCCCGCAAGCAGCACCGGCCGCCGGCTGCCGTTGAGCTCCCGCACGACGCGGGCGATATCGGGCGGCCCGGCCGCGGGCGCAGCCGGCGCAAATCCGCGAAGCTCCGCTTCCTCCACCTCCGCGCGCTGAATATCCATGGGGATATCCAGCAGCACGGGGCCCTTCCTTCCCGCCTGCGCGGTATCAAACGCGCGCTCGAGCTCATACCGGATGGATTCGGGGTCGGTCATGCGTACGGCATATTTGACGACGGGCCTTACGACGCTGACGATGTCCGTCTCCTGAAAACCCAGCTGGCGCACCGCGAGAGCGCCCTTGTATTCGTACGTGTTGACCTGCCCCGTCAGATAGACGCAGGGAATGGAATCAAAATACGCGCTGCCGATGCCCGTAACGAGGTTGGTGGCGCCCGGCCCGCTGGTGGCCAGCGCCACGCCGCATCTTCCCGACGCGCGCGCGTAGCCTTCCGCGGCGAACGCCGCGGCCTGCTCGTGCCCGCAGCCGATAAAGCGGATGCGGTCCTTGTACCGGTAGAGCGAGTCGACCATGTGCGTCACGGCGCCGCCCTGGTAGCCGAACACATGGGTGCATCCCCGATCAATCAGGAATTGCGCGATATAATCCGACAGCTTCATAACGGTTCCCCCTGCCGCGCATGCGCCGCCGCGCCGCGCGGGCGGCAGCGGGCGCAGAACGCCGCGATCTGCCGCGCGCAAAGCGCGCGCATGTCTCCGCCTGCCAAAAAGGCTTTATACCACGCCGCCGTTTCCGACAGCGCCTCGTATAACGAAAGCCGGGGACGCCACCCCAGCAGCGCCCCGGCCTTTGTACAATCCAGATTCAATTGCCCGGCCTCGTGCACCGCGCCGGGATCGGACAGATCCTCCCATGCGCCGCCTCCCCATACGCCGATGAGGGTCTCCACCAGCTCGCTTACCGGCGCCGCCGCCGTACAGTCCGGCCCGAAATTCCATGCGCCGGCGTATCGCACGGGGTCTTCCAGCAGCCTTGCCGCCAGAAGCAGGTAGCCGTATAAGGGCTCGAGCACGAACTGCCAGGGGCGGACCGCCCGCGGGCTGCGCACGCCTATCGCCCTGCCGCCTTGCAGCGCGCGGACGCAGTCCGGGACGATGCGGTCCCGCGCCCAGTCCCCGCCGCCGATGACGTTTCCGGCGCGCGCGGTAGCGACGCCCTTGCCCTGGCCCGCGAAAAAGGAGCGCCCGTATGCGGAGGCCGCAAGCTCGGCGCAGCCCTTGGAAGCGCTGTACGGATCGAAGCCGCCCAGTGCGTCGCACTCCCGGTACCCCCAAAGCTGTTCCCTGTTTTCATAGCATTTGTCCGAGGTGACGATGACCGCGGCGCGTACGCTTTCGCAGAGCCGGATATTTTCCAGCACGTTCACGGTCCCCATGACGTTCATCTCCAGGGTATCCGCAGGCGCGGCATAGGAGGGCCGGACAAGGGGCTGCGCGGCAAGGTGGAACACGAGCTCCGGCTGAAACTCCGAAAACGCTTCGCGCAGCGCCGCCTTATCCCGGATGTCCCCGCGCATGTCCCGTATATCGTCCGCAAGGCCGCAGAGCGTGAAATTGCCGTTTTCATATTCGGGGTCGAGCGCATAGCCCATCACTTCGGCGCCCATCAGCCTGAGCCATAGGACGAGCCACGCGCCCTTAAAGCCGGTATGCCCCGTTACCAGCGCCCGCCTGCCCCTATACGCGCCGCCGAACAGGCGCCCGCCCTCTAACTCCAAAGCTTCCACGGCGCCGCCCCCGCGTTCCATAACCCGTTCATCTTTTCAATATCCTTGCCGGTGTCGATCGCGGCCCAAAAGCCGCGGTGCTGATACACGCTGATTTCACCCGCGAGCGCAAGGCTGTGCAGCGGCTCTTCCTCCAGCGCGCAGTTTGTATCGGGGATGTATTGAAACATGCGCTTATCCAGCACCATAAATCCGCCGTTGATGGTATCCTCCAGCACGGGCTTTTCCTTGAACCTTGTTACGATGCCGTCCTCTATCTGCAGCACGCCGAAAGGAGAAACGGGGTTCACGCCCGTGATGGTGGCCATACGCCCGGATCGCCGGTGGTTCTCTATGAGGGCCGGTATGTCGATATCGCTCAGCCCGTCCCCGTAGGTCAGCATGAAGGTATCCTCGCCGATATACCGCTCCACCTGCTTGAGCCTGCGGCCGGTCTGGGATTCGAGGCCGGTATCGGAAATGGTCACCTGCCAGTTGTCGCTGTTCTGAGTATGGTATTCTATGGCGGCGCCCGATCCCGTGAAGGCCGTAAAATCATTGTTCTGCCAGCACATCTCCATAAAATACCGCTTGATCATATCCCCCTTGTACCCCACGCAGAGAATAAAATCATTGAACCCGTAATGGGAGTAAATCTTCATAATGTGCCAGAGGATCGGTCGTTCGCCGATCAGCACAAGCGGTTTGGGGCGGTACTCGGTTTCCTCGCGCATCCGCGTGCCCCTGCCGCCGCAAAGGATCACCGTTTTCATACGCAGATACCTGCTTTTCTCTGTACGCCGCAAAAGCCGTTTTTGCAGCGCGCTTGCTTTACTATATGCAAACGCGCCTCCTTCCGTTAAACCATATGTTGCCGTACGTTTCACCGTGTTGCATAATATATTGGAACGGACCGCGCCGCGGCAAACTCCGGCGCGCAATAATGGGCCCCGGGCTTCGCCCGGGGCCCATTATTGCGATCGGTAAAAGGGCGTGCGGCTTGTTATCCCAGGGCGACGTCCAGGATCATCATGACCAGGAAGCCGAACATGACGCCCATCGTCCCGGTATTCGAGTGCTCCCCGAGGTGCGCTTCCGGGATCAGCTCCTCCACCACCACGTACATCATGGCCCCGGCGGCAAACGACAGCAACCAGGGCATGTAGGCGGCGATGGCGCCTGAGACGAGCACCGTCAGGATGCCGAAGATCGGCTCCACGATGCCCGACATGCTGCCCCAGAAAAACGCCTTGCCGACGCCCATTCCCTCCTGGCGCAGGGGAAGCGAAATCGCCGCGCCTTCCGGAAAGTTCTGTATGCCGATGCCGATGGCGAGCGCCATTGCGGCGGCATAGAGGGCGGGGTCGCCGCCGTGCTGCGCGGCCAGCGCGAACGAAAGGCCGACCGCCATTCCTTCGGGGATATTGTGCAGCGTGACCGCAAGGACGAGCAGGGACGTGCGTTTCATGGAGGAGGACAGGCCCTCCCGCTCGTTCGTGCCCGGATGCAGGTGCGGAATGAGGCGGTCCAGCCCCAGCAGGAACGCGATGCCCAGCACGAACCCCCCGGCCGCCGGGATCCAGCCGACCTGCCCGTTGGCCTCGGCTTCCTCGATCGCGGGAATCAGCAGGCTCCATACCGAGGCGGCAATCATGACGCCCGCGGCGAAGCCTAAGAATACTTTCTGCACGTGCGCGTTCATGGTCTTCCGGAAAAAGAACACCATGGCCGCTCCCAGGGTCGTCATCAGGAAGGTGAAGCCGGTACCGCCCGCGGCCCACAGCAAAGACTGCGCCATATTTTCCACCTCAATCCGCACGAAGTAACCTGATAAAAGGATACTATAAAAAGCGGCGGGGCGCAATTCAGGAAACATCTTCCGTACCGAAAGTGCAGGCGGTTCCTGCAAGCTCGCAAAAGCGGCTGCGCCACTTTTGCGAAAATTCAGCGTTTGCCTTTATCGAATATTTCGCCCACGGCGCGCGGCGGATGGTTGTGCTTGGAGAAGAACACCAGCAGCAGCAGCGTCAGCACATAGGGAAGCGTCAAAAAGATATCCGAGATGTTGCTGGACATCCCGAGCGACAGGCAAAGCTGGTACCCGCCGGACTTGGCGAAGCCGAAGAACAGGCAGACCGCCAGCGTCGCGGGGATGTTCCAGTTGCCGAATATCATGGCGGCGATGGAAAGATAGCCGTATCCCATAAAGATGCTGGGCGAGAAATTCGCGGAAATGGAGTAAGCGAAACAGATGCCCGCAAGCCCGGACAGCGCGCCGCTAGCGAGGATGGCCGCAAACTGCGTCCTGCCGACGGAGCCCCCCGCCGCGTCCAGGCTGTGCGGATTCTCGCCGCAGGCGCGCAGGCGCAATCCGAAGCGCGTCCGGTAAAGGAGGTACCACGCGAACGCCGCGATGACGAGGATCACGATCTCAAACGGATACATGTCCCGAAAGAGCCCGCCCAGCACCGGGATGCTGGAGAGGCCCGGCACCGTGAAGCGGCTGGAAACGCCGATCTGGAACTTATTGGAGGCTTCGTCCGTCAGGGCCTTGTTGATGATGCTGGTCAAAAACGCTGTGAGCGCGACGGCCAAAATGTTGACGACCACGCCGCTGATGACCTGGTTGGCCTTGAACTTGACGCACAGCGCGGCGTGCAGCATCGAGTAAAGCATGCCGCCGAGCATGGCCGCCGCCATGGCGATATAGATAAGATACGGGGAGTTCTCCCCGAGTGTTGTCCGGAGCAGCACCACCGCGAGCGCCCCCGTGAACGCGCCGAAACCCTGGAGCCCCTCCAGCGCCAGCATGGTGACGCCGCTCCGTTCCGAGTAAATGCCGCCGACGGCCATGATGAACAGGGGAAGCGCGAACGCCAGCCCGTCGATAAAAACCGCATCCATTACAGTACGCCCTCCTTTTCGGGAAGATTGGCCCCGGAGGAGCGGCCGCGGCGCGCCGCGGCGTCTTCGATCTGATCGCGCTTCCTGCCGGCCAGGTAGCGGATATACTCCCCGCACGCGCTGAACAGCAGCATGATGCCCGTGATGACCGAGGCGATCTCCTTGGGAACGCCGGTGGTCGAACTCATGTACACGCTGCCCCTCTGGAAGATCGTGACCAGTATGGAGGAAAAGATGCTGCCGACGGGGCCGGTGTTGCCTAAAAGCGCCACGGCGATGGCGTCGTACCCCAGGCCCGCCAGCTCCTTGGGCACGATGGTGTTGTAGTACCCCAAATAGAACGTCACGCCCGCCAGCCCCGCAAGCATCCCGGAAAAGCACATCGCCAGCACCGTGTTGCGCCCCACGCGCATGCCCGCGTATTTCGCGCAGCGCTTATTGAGCCCGATGGCCTTGAACTCAAAGCCCAGCACCGTGCGCTCCAGCAGGAACCGCACCAGAAATACGCACAGCAGCGCCAGCAGGATGCCGAGCGGCAGCGTCGCCTTCATGCCCCCGATCATGATGCCCGAAAGCGTGAAGCGGGAGGCCGGGCTGCAGATTTTGGAGGTGCGGGTGATGGTATCGGCGAAACTGCTGTTGATGAAAAACCCCACCACATAGTTGATGATGTAGTTGAACATGATGGTGGAAACGACCTCGTGGATATTGAAGCGGTACTTCAAAAAACCGACGAGCGCGCCGAGCGACCCCCCCACCGCGAGGCCGATGAGCATCACGAGAGGCTTGGCGAGGTACGCGTCGAGGCCGCTGTAGCCGACAAGAACCGTGGCGGTAAAGCCCGCGGCGAGCATCATGCCCGCAATGCCGATATTGAACATGCCGCACTTGAGCGCGACGATGACGGCGAGCGCCGCCAGCATCATGGGCGCGAGGATCCCCAGGAAGGAAAGCAGGTCCGTCAGCATCCCCTGCCCGCCCGCGTAGGAAGGTTTGGGCAAAAAGCCGCTGCCGCGCAGGAAGGCGCTCAGCGCCGTGAAGGGCTCCTTCCCCAATAGCAGCAGCAAAACGGCCCCTACGATCATGCTCAATAGAATCGCCAGCACCGGGATGGCGACGCGGCCCGTCCGGTCGCCCAGCAGGAGATCGAGCGTCCGCAGCCGGACGCCGCGCTTCCCGGGCCGGCCGTTTCCCTTCCCCTTCATGCCCTCACCCCCATCATATACCTGCCTACCTCGTCGGTGGTGAGCGCCGAGGCTTCGGAAACCTTCAATAGCTCGCCGTTGTACAGCACGCCGATCGTATCGGCAAGCTCCATGATCTCGTCCAGCTCCAGCGAAATCAAAAGGATCGCCCGGCCCTTATCGCGCTCGTCGAGTATCTGCCGGTGGATGTTCTCGATCGCGCCGATGTCCAGGCCCCGCGTGGGCTGCACAAAGATCATGAGCCGCGATTCCAGGGAGATTTCCCGCGCGACGATCGCCTTCTGCTGGTTGCCGCCGCTCATGGAGCGGGTAAGCGTCCCGGGGCCCTGGCCGCTCCGGATATCGTATTTTTCGATAAGCTTCTCCGCGTATTGCGTAAACGCCTCGGGCCGGAGGATGCCTTTACGGGAGAACGGCTCGCGGTAATAGGTCTTGACGGCGAGGTTGTCCCGGAGGGTGAAATCGAGCACCACGCCCACATCCTGCCTGTCCTCCGGGATATAGGAAACGCCCGCCTCGGCGCGCCGGCGGATGCCCGCGTCGGTCATATCGGTCCCTAAGAGGCGTATGCGCCCGCCGCTCGGCCTAGCGAGCCCCGCGATGGCGTCCGCAAGCTCGATCTGCCCGTTCCCCGAAACGCCGGCGACGGCGAAGATCTCCCCGCAGCGGATTTGGAAGGAAACGTCCTTCACCACCTCGAACCGGTCCTCGTTACGCACCGAGAGATGCTCCACCTCCAGTACGGGAGGGCCGAAGCGGGGCGGGTTTTTATCAAGCGCAAAGGAAATGTCGCGCCCCACCATGAGGCTCGCCATTTCCCGGGTGGTGGCGGAGGGCACGTCCAGCACCCGTATGAGCTTTCCGCGGTAAAGGATGGCGCAGCGGTCGGCGATCTTCTTGATCTCCTCCAGCTTATGGGTGATGAGGATGATGGTTTTGCCCTTGCTGCGCAGTTCCCGCATGATGCCGAGCAGGTACTCGATCTCCTGCGGGGTCAGCACCGCCGTCGGCTCGTCAAATATCAATATTTCCGCCTCGCGGTAGAGCATCTTAAGGATCTCCACCCGCTGCTGCATGGAAACGCTGATGTTTTCGATCTTCTGATCGGGATCGACTTCCAGCCCGTAGGTCTTGGAAAGCTCCCGTATCCTTTGGGCCGCGCCCTTCAGGTCCACGTAGGGGATGAAGGAAAGCGCCCGCTTGATGGGCTCCACGCCCAGCACGATGTTCTCGGCGACCGTATAATTGGAAACGAGCTTGAAATGCTGGTGCACCATGCCGATGTTGAGCGCCGAAGCCTCGTTGGAGGAGGAAAGGCGCACCGGCTTCCCCCGGACGACGATCTCCCCCTCGTCCGGCTCGTACATGCCGAACAGCATGCTCATGAGGGTGGACTTCCCCGCTCCGTTTTCGCCCAGCAGCGCGTAGATTTCGCCTTTTTTGATCCCGATGGTGATATCGTCGTTCGCGACGACGCCGGGAAATTTTTTTGTGATGTGTTTCATCTCGACGATGTACTCGTCCATGCTGCCCTCCCGTCAGTCTCCCCCGCCCCCGGCGGGCATGGGGTCCCGAAACCATAAAGGGATGCGGCGGCCGCAAAAAATAAACGCGGCCGCCGCTTCCCTCCCCTTTGAGCGAATGTGCGGCATCCCCCGGGATGCGGACCGCCCGATCCTACGCGAAGCTCCGGGCGGTCTCGAGCGCGATCTCCATCATCTCGTGGAAGGATTCCTGGCGCTCCTGCGCGGACAGGCCCTCGCCCGTAAACACGTGATCCGATATGGTCAAGATGCTCAGCGCCCTTTTGCCCGCGTACGCCGCCGTGAGATACAGGCCCGCGGTTTCCATTTCCACCGCCAGCATGCCCATGCGGCGGTAACGCTCGTTGGCGTCGGGCTTGGCGTTGTAGAACATATCGGACGTGAACACGCTCCCCACGGCCGTGTGCGCGCCCTTTGCCTCGGCGGCCTCCACGGCGCGGCGCAGCATGGCGTAATCGGCCGTGGGCGCGAGCGTGCCCGGGAACTCAAACTGGCAGGCGAAATTGGAGTTGGTGGAGGCGGACATCGCGATGACCACGTCCCGCAGCCTGACGCTCTCGGCCAGGCCGCCCGCCGTGCCGATGCGGATGACGGCCTCCACGCCGAAGTACGTATACAGCTCATGCGCATAAAGGCCCATGGAGGGAACGCCCATGCCGCTGCCCATCACGGATACCCGTTTGCCCCGGTAGGTTCCGGTATACCCGTACATATTGCGCACGGCGTTGAAGAGCGCCGGTTTTTCCAGATAGGTTTCCGCCACGTATTTCGCGCGCAGCGGGTCGCCCGGCATCAGAACGACTTTTGCGATGTCGCCCGGGGCCGCTTCGTTGCAAGCCGAAGGAACAATCATGGCAATTCTCCTTTTTAAGCCGCAGGCAAAGCCGTAAACGGCTTTGCCTGCGGAATTGTGGGTTTGTGTTATTTCAGGCCGGGGAAATCGGTGGGTGTGTAGCCGTTGAAGTTGGCGGCGGGCACGATGGTGCCGTTCTTCACCAGCTCGTACGCTTCGGCGAGTTTCGAAAGGGCGTCGTCGGAGAGCTGCTGGCGGCCCGGCGCGCTGACGTAGCCGGTGGAATCGGTCTTGGCGTCCAGTACGTCGTTCTTGCCCGCGAACGTGCCGTCCGCGATGGCGGCGAGCTGCCTTGTGACGTTCAGGTGCATGTTCTTGATGGTGGAGGTGAGGATGATGTTGGAGGAGCCGTTCGCGCCGTCGTCATACTGGTCCACGTCGCAGCCGATGACGTATACGCCCTGGGCTTCCTTGACGGCGGTGAACACGCCGTTGCCGGTAGCGCCCGCCGCGACAAAGATGATATCCGCGCCCTTGTCGATGAGCGCCTTGCCCACGACCTTGCCGGTGGCCTCGTCGGCGAAGGAGCCGACATAGTTGCCGCCCACCTTCTTGCCGGTCACATCGGTGCCGGCGTAGGAGGGGAGCTCCACGACCTCTACGCTTTTACCGTAGTGCGCGTTGGCGTAATTGACGCCGGACATGAAGCCGTACTGGTAATTGACGTTGGAGGGGTACGCGATGCCGTTGACGACCGCGACCTTATTGGATTTGGTGGAAAGGGCCGCGGCGATGCCCGCGAAGAAACCGCCTTCCTGCTCGGCGAACGTCATGGAGTATACGTTCGGGAGTTCCACCGTATTGCCGTCCGCATCGGTGGGCGCGGTGTCGACGAGGATGATCTTCTTATCCGGGTTCTCCTGCATGAGCGCGCCGATGGGGGCGAACTGGTAGCCGGGAAGCACGAGGACGTCGTAATCGGCGATCACGTCGGCGGCCGCCTGCACGATCTTGGCGATATCGGGTTCCTTCACGTGGTTGACGGTGGCGTTGGGGTTCTTGGCGATGAAATCGGTGATGCCCTGGTAGCAGTCCTGGCCGAACGAGCCGTCGTCAACGCCGGAGGAGGTGACGATGCCGATCTTCAGGGCCGGGGCGGCGGGGGCCTCGGTGGCCGTGGGGGCTTGTGTAGCCGCGGGGGCTTCGGTGGCGGCGGGCGCCTCGGTGGCCGCGGGGGCCGCGGCGGGTGCGGGCGAGCTGCAGGCCGCGGTGGCGAAGGCCAAGAGCCCCACCATCAGCAGGGACGCGAGTTTACCGAGTTTCTTCATGCTTCTTTCTCCTTTTGCTTTATTGTATACATACTGCTATGTATCGAAGGAAGGCGCCGGTTTACTCGAACAGCGCGGCGATGCTCTCGGTGTACGGGGGCCGGCAGACGCCCTTTTGTGTGACGATGCCGGCAATGAGGCTGTGGTCGGTCACGTCGAACGCCGGGTTGTAGCAGGGGATCTCGGGAAGGGCCATGGGTTCTTTGTAGAATTTCTCCCGGATCTCCGCCGGGTCCCTGAGCTCGATCTCGATATCCGCGCCGGTTTTGCAGGCGCGGTCTATGGTGGAGGTGGGCCCCAGCACATAGAAGGGGATGCCGTAATAGTTGGCGAGGATGGCGACCCCGCTGGTGCCGATCTTGTTGGCGGCGTCGCCGTTGGCGGCGACCCTGTCGCACCCGACGAAACAGGCCTGCACCCAACCGTTTTTCATGACGATGCTGGCCATATTGTCGCAGATGAGCGTGACGTCCACGCCGCCCTTGTACAGCTCGTAGGAGGTCAGCCTTGCGCCCTGCAGCAGCGGCCGCGTCTCATCCGCGAACACGTGAAAGCGCATGCCCCGTTCCCTGCCCAGAAAAAGCGGGCCCAGCGCCGTGCCGTAGCGGGAAGTCGCGAGCGGGCCCGCGTTGCAGTGCGTGAGGATGCCGTCGCCGTCCTTGACGAGCGTGAGCCCGTGCTCGGAGATCGCCCGGCACATCGCGATATCCTCTTCCTGGATCTTCCGGCTCTCGGCCTCGAGCAAGGCAAGGATGGCGGGGATGGGTTTTTCGCGGTTTTGGAGGACGACGCCCTCCATGCGGCTGAGCGCCCAGCTCAGGTTGACGGCGGTGGGACGGGAGGAGTCGAGGTAATCCTTCTGCGCCCGGAAGGCTTTGAGGAACCCCTCGTAATCCTGCGCACCGATCCGGCGGGCGAGGCAGCAGATGCAGTACGCCGCGCAGATGCCGATGGCCGGCGCGCCGCGCACCTTCAGCTCGAAGATGGCGTCGTACATCTCTTTCGCGGTGGTCAGCGTCAGAAATACGGTCCTGTTGGGGAGCTGCGTCTGGTCGACGATGACGACGCCGCTTTTATCCCCGCTCAACTCCACATTGCGGATATCCGTTTCCCGGTCCAATTTCCTTCTCCTTTGGCCGGTCCCCCGCGGGGGACCTGAATTTTTGCCCGACGGCCGGGCGCTAAGTCAGTTGTTGAGATAGCCGCCGTCCACCACCAGCAGGTGGCCGTTCACATAGCGGGCGGATTCGGAGGCCAGGAACACGACCGGGCCCATCAAATCCTCCGGCGCGCCCCATCTTCCGGCGGGAATCTGCGCGGTGACGGCGGCGGCCGTTTGCGTCTGCGCGCGAAGCTGCGCGGTGTTGTCCGTGACCATAAAACCCGGCGCGATGCCGTTGACCGTGACGCCGTACCCGCCCCATTCGTTCGCGAACGCGCGCGTGAGCCCCGCCACGGCGTGCTTGCTGGCAACGTAGGCACAAACGAGCTGCCCGCCCTTCACGGACTGCACCGAGCAGATGTTCACGATCCGCCCGTAGCGGTTCGCGATCATATGCGCGCCGATGCGCTGCGTGAGCAGGAACAGGGCTTTGACGTTGACGTCCATCACAAGGTCAAAGTCGGAAACGGGGTATTCCTCCGCGGGATGGATGGGCGTCAGCCCCGCGTTGTTCACCAGGATATCCGCGCGCCCGAAGGCGGCGATCGCCTTCTCCGCGGCGGCGGCGGCTTCTTCGGGCCTGGAAAAATCCGCGCGTACGGGGACGAAGCGCCTCCCCAGCGCGGCGATCTCTGTTGCGGTGCCGCCCATATCGTGAATGCCGACGCCCACGATATCCGCGCCCGCCCCGGCCAGCGCCAGGGCCATGGCGCGCCCCAGCCCGCGGCTTACGCCCGTTACCACGGCGTATTTGCCTTCGAGGGAAAACAGTTCCATCGGAATCCTCCGTTCGATCCGTTCAGAGTGCGGGCATGTAAAAATCTGCGTCGTCGTACGCGGGGGAAACGATGCAGGAAACCAGCGCGAAATCCCCCCACAGCACGCGCGTGGTCTGCCAGACGCCCGCCGGCACCATAAGCTGAAAGTCCTCCCCCCGCCCGGTCCGCGGGCCGAGGAGGACCTCCCGTTCCCCGGCGGGGAGCGCGCCCGCGCCGCCCATCGTCATCGCTAAACCCCCGCCGCAATGCCACGCCCATATCTCGGGCGAAAGCAGCCTGTGCCAGCGCGAAACTTCCCCGTTCATCAGCATGTAATAGATCAGGCTGCAGGTATCGCGGCCGCCGCCGTACCCTTCCGGCAGGGCGCTTTTTTTGATGCGGACGCCGGATTCGCAGATAAAGCGGAACCAGCCGCCCTCCGGATGCGGCGTCAGGCCGAGCCTTTCGATCAGCTCCCGGGCGTCGATCCCCGGTGCGCAAACTTCGTTCATAGCGCGCGCGGCCGGCTCTCCCGGCCGGGGCCCCCTTCCTCCTCTTCGTCCGCGGCGGCGCTGACGACCCCGATGCCGCGCTTTTCAAAAAACGCCTGCCAAACGGGATCGCCCAGGCAATCCGTCACAAAAAAGCCGATGGCGTCAAAATCGCAGATCTTATAGAAATTCACGAGGCCGAGCTTGGTATGGTCGGCCACAAGGTAGCGCTCGCCCGCGTGCGCGAGCATGCATTTGCGGATATACCCGCCCGCTTCGCTGCCGTCCGTAACGCCGGCGCGGCGGTCCAGACCCCGGCAGGAAACGAAAGCCTTGTCCACATAATAATGGGAGAGCATCCCGGCCGTTTCCTCCCCCACAAGGCATTGGTTTTTTACGTCCAGCGTGCCGCCGCAGACGATGACCTTTATTTGCTCGGACGCGGAGAATATCTCCGCCACCTTGAAGGAATTGGTCAGCACCGTCAGCCCCTCGTGGCGCAGGAGGGATTTTGCGATGAAGCAGCTCGTGGTGCTTTCGTCGAGCGCGATGGTGTCCCCGTTTTTGACGATCCGCGCGCAGGCGCCGCCGATAGAGCGTTTCTCCTCGGTAAAGAGCGTTTCGCGGAGGCTGACGTGCACCTGGTTCTTGACGCCCTGCGCCACATACGCGCCGCCGTGCGCCTTCATTAGCTTCCCTTCGCTCTCCAGCAGGGAAAGATCCTTGCGGATGGTTTCGCCCGTTACGCCGAACATTGCGCATAAATCCTTGATGAGTACGCTTTTGTTGCACATGACGGCTTCAAGTATCTTCTCACGTCTTTCGGGAGCGAGCATGTCCTTCTCCAATCCGCGGCGGCGGCGGGCCGCGCGAGACAGCGTGCTTGCAAAAACAGCCGGAATTCCGGTCTGTTTTTGCCGGAGGATCTATCGCATGCGGGACGCTTCCCCAAAACGGGAAGAATTGCCCGGGTAATGGTTTTGCTTGTATATGTTTTGAATTGCTTTGACTTTATCACGATTGCGTATAGATTGCAAGGACAAATTTCGCGTATAAATCCGTACTATATATTGCGAATCTATATATTTGTTCGTATTTATGGGGACCGAAATCGGGATTATTATTCTTCGTCCGGACCGTTTGCCCCTGAGAGCGGGTTCGCGCGGACGCGGGTTTCGAACGCGAAGCGCATATCGTCCTCGAACCACTGCTTGAAATTGGTGCCCCAGCGGTTGTTGCAGAGCAGGAAATAAAAGCCGTCCGCGGGGTCGCCGCAGGCGTCGCCAACGTCGTACAGATGCCTGCCGCCGACGCTGACGAGCGGCGAATCGTACGGAACGATACAAGCGGAGCCGTCCGCGCCCTCATAGGCGAGCCGCTCCGCGCAGTGCAGCTTGCGGCTGCCGCCGCGCACCACGCGCAGGGGGGAGACCGGCCGTCCCAGCTTTTCGATGCGCCAGCCGTTCGGGTCCGAGACGGAGAGTGCCATCTGAAGCCAGATCGCCTCGGGGCTTCGGACCGCGTCCTTATCTTTCCAGTACAACGTCGTCCGGACCGTCTCCCCGAACTGATGGGTGATAAGGAGCCCGCGGGGGCAGCCGTATTCCCCGCAGGCCCGTGCGTCGGGCCGGAGGCGGATATAGAGGGTATCCCCTTTCACCGCGATGCGCTCGGGCACGGCGCGCCAAACTTCGCTTTGCACCGAGACGTAGCGCAGGCCGGGTTTGCCGAAATCGCACTCCGCCCAGCAGAAGTTCTCCTTCAGGTCCCGCCCGTAATCGAAGAAGCAGTCCGCAACGTCCTTGCCGCCGAACGTCTGGTACTCGAACAGCCCCAGCGAAACCATCCGCGCAACGCCCGTTTTCCCGTTCGCGAGCTCTACGAGCTGCCCGTCCTTACCGACCGCGGTACGCCAGTTCCCGATACGGATCGTCTCGCCGACGGTATAGCAGGGGCCTTCCGGCATCTCCGGCATACAAAACGAGAGCGTTTCCCGTGCCGCGGCGGAAAGTTCCTTCGGGAGCGCCGCGAGCGCCTGCCCGATGTACGCCCGCTGCTCGGCGTGGGACGACTCGAACAGCGAATAGGAGGAGGTTTCGCTCTCCCCGCGGTATGCGCGAAGCTCGGGGAGCAGCCCCGCGAGCAGATGCGCGTTCTGCGGGGAAAAGAGCGCGTAGGAGGTGGCGTCCCGTTTCCGCGCGGCCTGAAAATCCGCTTTCGCCCAGTTGGTGAAATCGAGAAGATACTTTTTGGTATCCATGCCCCACGTGTGCTCGGCGACGAGCAGCAGCGGCTCCATAAACGCGCCGTAGCCCGGGCTTCCGGGAGTAAACGCGCCGCTTTTCTCCCACCCCGCCCGAAGCGCGAGCAGGCGGCGGAATTGGGAGACCTTGAGCGGATCGGAGGCGACGCCGTGGATCCAGGTATCGCCGATCTCCTGCGTCACGACGGGCAGCGTATCCTTCACCTCGCGCACGGCCAGGGCGAAATCGTCGAGCGTGCCGGCCTCGATCCGCGCGTTGGGATAGCGGGCGGCGAGGGTTTCATACAGCGCGTCAAGGTCCCGCAGCGACGGAGGACCGGCGTTGTCCTGCGCGTGGCAGAACTCGAGCGCCACGCCGTTTTCAAGGAGCGTGGGCGCGCCGTATCCGCCCGCGTAGTTGACGGCGACCTCGTCCGCCCCGTACCGCCAGCGGAACAGCGGCGGCACCTCCGGTACCCGGGAGGACCCGTTCACGCCGATGTGCAGGTATTCGATCCCGCTTTGCGCAAGCAGCGGCACCATGGCGACGGTATGCCCCGGCACGTCCGTCATCTTGGCGGCGATGGTGGAGACGCCGAAACGGCGGTCCAGCTCCTTCGAGACGGAGAGGCCGTATTGAAACAGCGCCTCGTCCATCAGCTCGGTATGCGTGGTGCAGGCGAGCCCGTGCCACTTTACGTCTCCCCGGCGGATGGCGGCGCACAGGCGCTCCTGCTTCGCTTCCGGCGCGCGCTCCAGAAAATGCTTGATGAGATACGCGCCCGTCGTCCATACGAAGCGCTTCTTCCCCTCCCGGTTGGCCGCTTCCGCAAGGGAAACGGCAGAAGGGATAAAGCGCTCCCGGTAATTCTTCAGTACGCCGGCGGCCAGCGCCGTATAGCCGATATCGAGGTGCGTCTTAAATACCACGATCACCCGGCGGATGTCCCGATGTTCCATGCCTGCCTCCGGTTATTCAAAATAAAGCGGGTTTGAAAGCAGCGCGCGCATGGGCGGCAGCCCCGGCGCGTAGCTGCGGAACACCTCGGCGCGCACAAACTTCGCTTCGGGAAAGCGCCGCGCAAGGCGCAGCGAAACCGTCCCGTCGGCGCAGCGGACGCTCTCGGCGTCCCTATCCGTAATGAGCCGCACCTCGTCCCCGCCGCATAGCCCGAAGAAACGGAATTCGGTTTGCGCCCCCCTCGGGGCGGCGTCCCCGAAGGAGCGCACGCCGTCCCCGGCGGCGCAGGCGATATCGACGCCCGGCCCGTCGGGCCGGTAGGAAATATATCCGCTGCCCCGCCGAAGCGCCAGAAGAAGATCCTGCGGGCTGCGCGAATCGGCGTACAGGCACTGGCACGGCATGGCGACGCTGCCCAGAAGCCCCGGCCGGTGGTAATCGCTGCCGCCGGTCGCGGGAATCCTTTCCCCCGCGGCAAGCCGCGTGTGCCACCAGGCGACGGCGCGCTCGTTGCGCGCGGACATCACGCCGTTCCATACCTCCACGGCGTCGAACGGCAGCCCGAACCCCCATTCCCACGGCACCATCGGGCAGAACGGGTGGTTCACCACCACCAGCGCCCCGTTTTGCTTCGCTTCCCGAAAAAGCGCCGCCGTCTCTTCGTGCGAGCCGGTGTAATAGGGGGACGCGACCGGCCTTTTCGCCCCCAGGAACCCCGCGTGGCCCCTATAATGCGTCCATTCGGAGCCGGGCAGGATGGTGACGTCCTCGCAGGCGGGGACCGCGCTGTCCTCCATGGAATTGTTGTGATCGGTGACAAAAAAGAAATCCAGCCCGCTCTGGCGCGCCAGACCGAGGATGCCGGCGATATCCGCCGTACCGTCCGACGCCGTGGTGTGCAGGTGGGTATCCCCGCGGAACAGGCGGCGCCGTTTCCATGTGAGGGTAACGTCGTACTCCACCGTGACGCCGCCCTCGGGCACGCGGTACGCGCCCGCGATGATCCGCCAGGTCCCCTTCGTTACCTCCCGGCGCGCGAAGCCCGCGCTGCTCCCCAAGGGGGAAACCCAGATATGCTCGCGGTCGGACCCCGAAGCGCCCGCGAGTGCCCCGCCCGGCGCTTCGAGCGCCAGGTCGATCACGCAGGGGGAGGAGACCGTCTCCGCCCCGTCCCGCTCGGCGCGGGCGTCCCGCGGGTAGGCGTAACGGATATCGACGCGCTCCGCCTCCGCGTCCACCTCGAACGGCACAAGGATGTACTGCCGCTCCTGTTCCTTTTCGATCCGCAGGGAAATGTGGATGTCCTTATTCATGCCTTGCCTCTTTTTTGGCCGGGAAAGGGCGCGTTTCCGAAGGACGTGAGCGAAAAGCCCTCCGTCTTTGCGAAACGCGCGAGCCGGCCGGATCCAAGATATTCGTACTCCCATACGCGCTTCTGCCACTGCGGGGTGCGCGCTTCCATTGCCGGATCGGGCAGCGCAGGGTGCAAAAACACCTCCGTCACGCCGGGACCGGATTTTTTGAGCTCCGCCTCGTAATAAGCGCACATCGCCTCGTACCCGCCGAGCTTCTCAAACGGGAGGGGGTTGGTCACGAAATCGTCCAGCAGGTCTACGCCCATCATGCCCGCCGCTGCCACGATGGCCCGGTGCGCCGCCCGAAGCGGCGCGGGGAGCGCGCCGTTCATCTGCCGCGCGATGAACGCCGGGGATTTCGCGAACCGGAACGGCAGGCCGTACCGGCGGCACACGCGGAACGCATTCAAAAAGAACAGCCTGCCGTTCGTGCCGTAGAGCGTGCCGCCGTGGCTGTCCGCGTGGTCCGGCGCGCAGCCATTCGCCCTGAGAAATTCGTATTGCGCGGCGAGCTCCCGCGTAACGTCCGCCGCTTTCGCCTGTTTGGCCACCGCGCGGGCGTCGGCCATCAAATACCCGCCCTCCGTCAGCGTCCGCGCGCCTTCCTCGCCCGCGGAGGGTTTCCACGGCTCCTCCGCCCATTCCGCGTGCAGCGTCCAGTGCGCCCCCACGGGGATGGAATTGGCGGCCGCCCACGCGCAGGCATCCCGCGCGCACCGCGCGGGCGCGAGTATGCCGGCCGAGGTGACGGCGTTTTCGCGGAAAAGCTCGGCGATCGCGGAATTCACGCTTTCGCACAGGCCGAAATCGTCCGCGCTGACGATCAGGTACCGCGCGTTCATGACGCGGAGGGCTCCTCGGCGGGAGGCTTGGCGCTCTCCAGCGCGGGGAATTTCAAAAAGCGCGAGCAGACGACGCTGAGCACCATGACGCAGAACGGGAACGCGGCCAGGAGGAACCTTGCCGCGGCGCCCGGATCCGGGCCCGGAACGTCCCCGCTTTGGAAGCCGTAGAGCCTGCCCACCAGCAGGAACGCAAGGCTCGTAAAGAGCCCGCTCAGCCGGTTCATGAAGCCCATGGCGCTGGCGTAGGTGCCTTCCCGCTTGAGGCCGTGCTTCCGGGTATCCTCGTCCATGATGCGCGCGCCGATCAAATCCATGGTGGTGATCGCCCCCGCGAAGCCCATGCCCACGGCGCAGCTTGCGACGATCGCGCCGGCAAGGCTCGTCATGAAGTACAGCGGGACGAACGCCGCCATCAGCACGATCAGCGCCGCGCGCCACACCGGCATCAGCGAATACTTTCGTACCAGCGCCGCCCACACCGCCACGCCGCCCATCGCAAGCAGCAGCACCACGCCCAGGAGCAGCGTGTTCGCCCCGCTGTCCAGGTTCAGCGTATAGCGCACATAGAAGGGCACCGCGGACATCACCAGCGACATCGCCGCGCTGTAGAACGCGTTGGTAAGCCCGAATATCCAGAACTTCGGGTTGGTCAGAAGGACCTTCAGGGTATCCCAGAGCCTGGGCTTTTCCCCGTCCTCCGCGGGTTCGCCCTCGTGGCAGCCCAGCGTGCAGTAGATGATGACGGCGGCGGCCAGCACGCCGTAAACGACGGAGGTCATCCCGTACCCGAGCCAATTGGTGACAAGGGGCGTCAGGGCGATGCTGATCACCATCGCCACAAGCTGAAAGGCCTGCCGCATGGCGTTGGTCTTGGCGCGCTCGGCGTCGGTGCGGAACAGCTCCGGGAACAGCGCGCCATAGTTCGCGTTGATCAGCGAATCGATCGTGCCGGTGAGCATGTACATCAGAAGCATATAGGGGTACACGCTCTCTCCCGAAAGGAAGGCCGGTATGTTGTAGAACGCGATGAAGCACAGCGCGAGAAGCGGCGCGCCGATTACCAGCCACGGCCGCCGCCGCCCCCATTTTGTGCGCGTGCGGTCGGAAAGGAAGCCGTAAACCGGGTTATCGACGGCGTCCAGGAACGTGTAGAGAAACAGAAGCTGCGAAAACTGCGCCGTCGTGACGCCCTTCTGCATGACATAAAACGCCGCCGCATAGGTCTTGAACATATTGACGGGGATGGATGTACCGAACATTCCGATGGCGTAGCGAAAGGGTTTTGTCCGTTTTTCTGCCGACATGGTATCCCCCCTCTTTCCGGCAAGCCGGTTAATCGCCTTCAATTTACCATACCGGATGATGCCGCGCAATGCCGCCGGGGCGCAATATCCAAAATTTATAATTTCGTGATGTGTACCCGATCATTCGGCCGTCGGCAAACCCCTCCGGGGTTCGCCGACGGGAGGCCGCCCAAATGTCTGAGGCATTTGGGCAGGGTTTCCTCACATTCACCTGCGCCTTCGGCGCGGCCGGTGAACGTGCAATAATGATCCCCCGGCGAAGCCGGGGGATCATTATTGGAATGTTCCTATTATTTATCGGATAATGTGAACGGCGCCGTCCCTGCGCAGCGGCGGACGCGATTCCTCCGCGATGTAGCCTACCGCGGCCGAAGAGCAGATGGTGTGCTCCCTGGGGACCCCCAGCTCGGCCAGATACGCGCGCAACGGGGGGTCATCCTCCAGCCAGTGCAGCTGGTTGATGTAGCAGCTCCCCAGCCCCAGCGAATGCGCCGCCAGAAAGATATTCTCCAGCGCAAGCGAGCAGTCGGCCATGGCGTTGGCGTAATTCGGCCGGTTGGAAGCGATGATGAGCGTGGGGGCGTGGTAGAAGCAATGGTAGTCCGGCCTTTGCGCGCTGGCCCTCGCGTCCGCCTTGCCGGGGGAATCGTCGCCGGACGCCCAGCGCAGGAAGCCCTCCCGCACCAGTTCGTTGATTTTTAAAAGCGCTTCTCTGTTTTGAACGGCGGTGAACAGCCAGCTCTGGTTGTTGTTCCCGCTGGGCGCCCATACGGCGGCATCCAGCAGCGCCTCCAGATGCCCGGGCTCGATCTGGCGTTCCTGAAACTGGCGCGTGCTTCTGCGCGCGCGGATGCAGTCAAGCACTTCGTTATGGATCATTGGTTTCCCTCCCTTTTACACGCAAAGATCCGTCCTTCACGGCCGGGGCCCGAATGCCGCCGGCCTGCTTTTCGCGCCGGAGGCTACAGCAGGCACGTCATCAGTTCCTCCAGGCCGATCTGGTAGAAGGGCCGGTCGCTCAAAGCCTCCGACAGCGCCGCGTACACGCTCTGGCGGGTGTACGGACAGCCCCTGAGCCTTTCCGTAACGGCGTCGAGATCGCCCGCAAAAAAGAAATCGCCCGCAATGCCGCAATCCGTAATGACCCCGTTTTCCAGGTTGAGGCGGACCTCCACCTTCCCGCCGGGCAGGCGTTTGCTGTTGACCACCTGGAAGTCCGGGGAACTGCCGAACACCCAGTCCCAGCTCCGGAACATAGCCGCGTGCATCCGCTCGATCCTTAGGACGTCCGCGGGGCTGAGCGTGCGCCGCTCCACGGAATCCGGCAGCATATGAAAAAGCAGGCGGTCCCGGAACGCTTCCGCATCCATATCTCCGTTTATATGCTCTTTCAGGTTGGTGACGCGCTGGCGGACGGACCGGATGCCCTTGGAGATGATCTTCTCGCTGTCCACCGTCAGGGAGCGTACCATTTCTTCGATATCGGCGTCGAACAGAATGGAGCCGTGATGCAGCACGCGCCCGCCGCCGTGGTATTGCGCGTTGCCGCAGAATTTTTTGCCGTCGATGAGCAGATCGTTGCGCGCGCTCATTTGTGCATTTAGGCCCATTTGCCGCAGGCCGTCCAGAACGGGCAGCACGAATTCCCCAAAATTGATCTGCTTGTCGCGTTCGCGCCGGATAAAGCTGAACTGCCAGCTGCCGGGGTCGGTATAGATGGTGCCGCCTCCGGTAAGGCGGCGGACGATATGAATGCCGCGGCGGTCCGCGTATTCCTCGTTGATTTCCGCGGCGGCGTTCTGATACCTGCCCAGCATGAGGGTGGGCTCGGTGCGCCAGAACAGGAATACGTCGTCAGAGAGCGCGCCGCCCTGCAGCAGGCTTTTTTCCAGGCCGAACCAGAAAAACGGGTCCAGGCTGTCGTGCTCGATATAGATCATAGCGCCGCCTGCCGGATATGCCGGAACGCCTCTTCCGCCATATAGGAGCTCCTGACCAGAGGCGCGCTGGCGACGAACAGGAAGCCCAAGCCCTCCGCCTCTTCCTTATACTGCGTAAATTCCTCCGGCGTAACGTAGGCAACGACGGGATGGTGCGCACGGCTGGGCGCGAGGTATTGACCGATGGTCAAAATATCGCAGCCCGCGCCGCGCAGATCGCGCAGCGTATCGAGCACCTCCGCGTGCGTTTCGCCCAGCCCCACCATGATGCCGGATTTGGTATAGATCCCGGACGCGCTCCGCTTGACCCGCGCAAGCAGCTCCAGCGAGCGCCTGTAGACCGCCATGGGGCGCACCTCCGGATACAGGCGGGGAACCGTCTCGATGTTGTGGTTGATGATGTCCGGCGCGGCTTCCATGACGGCCGCAAGCGCCTCCATGCTGCCCTTAAAATCGGGGATCAGCACCTCGATCACGGGGGCGCCGCCGGGGGACCCGCCCCTGATGGCGCGGATCACGTCCGCGAAGTGGCCCGCCCCGCCGTCGGGCAGATCGTCGCGCGTCACGGAGGTGATGACGACGTGTTTGAGGTTAAGCTCCCGGACGGCCTCGGCCACGTGCCGCGGCTCCTCGGGATCGACGGCGCACGGCAGCTCCTTGGTCACGGTGCAGAACGTGCAGTTGCGGGTGCAGTGGTTGCCCAATATCATGAACGTCGCGGTGCGCCTGCGGAAGCATTCCCCCCGGTTGGGGCAATTCGCCTCCTCGCAGACCGTATGCAGGGAAAGCTCGCGCAGCATCCTGACGACCTGCGCGCTTTCCTCGCTCGCATTGATCCTTACGCGCAGCCACTCCGGCTTGTGGGACAAAATCGGCTGATCCATTTCTGTTTCCTCTTCCGTTTGGATAGCCCAATTATATTGCGCATCCTTTTCCAATGTCAATACGCGCGCCGGGCGGCGTCCGCGCACCGGCTCCGTATTCACAAAATATAATATATTATCGGCATATCTGTTGACAGCGGCGCCGTTTTTTTGTATTCTGTATCCCGAAATTCATATTATTTATATATGAATTATATGATTTATTATTGGCTGATTTAGAAGCAACGACCGGAAACCGGCTTCGGATGAACGGCTGCGTGCCGGGCGAGAGGAACGGGCATACGCATGAACGAACAGGATACCCCCATGATCGAGATCCGGAATCTCTCCAAGACATTCCGGGGCGCGAACGGCGAGGTGCAGGCGCTCAGAGATATCAGCCTGCGCATCGAGCGGGGGAAAATCTTCGGCATTATCGGCATGAGCGGCGCGGGGAAGAGCACGCTCGTGCGCTGCATCAATTTTCTTGAGACGCCCTCGGAGGGCACCGTGCTGCTGGACGGCAGGGACCTTTCCCTGCTTACGCGCAAGGAGCTGTACCAGGCGCGGCAATCCATGGGCATGATCTTCCAGCAGTTCAATCTGTTCATGCAGCGGACCGCGCTCGGGAACATCTGCTTCCCGTTGGAGATCGCCGGGACGGACAAGCGCGATGCGGAGCTGCGCGCGCGGGAGCTGCTGGAGCTGGTCGGCCTGGCGGACAAAGCGGACGCTTATCCCTCGCAGCTTTCGGGCGGACAGCGTCAGCGCGTCGCGATCGCGCGGGCGCTCTCGACCAACCCCAAGGTGCTGCTTTCCGATGAGGCGACAAGCGCCCTGGACCCTGCCACGACGCGCGAGGTGCTGGGCCTCCTCAGGGACATCAACCGCCGCCTGGGCATTACGATCGTGATCATCACCCATGAGATGCGCGTGATCGAGGAGGTTTGCAGCCGCGTCGCCGTGATCGACGAGAGCCGCATCGCCGAGGAAGGGGACGTGAGGGAGGTCTTCACGCACCCGCGGTCGGATGCGGCGCGCAGGCTGGTGTATCCGTTCGGCAGGGAGAATTCCCAGCTCATGGGCAGCCGATGTTGCCGCATCGTTTACAGCGGGAGCTCCGCGTTTGAGCCGACGATCGCGCAGATGGTGCTGGAATTCAAGGAGACCGTCAACATCCTGTTTGCGGATACGAAGAATATCGGCGGCAGGGCCTTTGGAGAGCTTGTGATTCAGCTTCCGGAGTCCGACCGCACCGCGGGCGCGATGATTGGGTACCTGCGGTCCAGAGGGCTGAGCGTGGAGGAGGTGTACGGCTATGTTTGATGCGGCAGTGCTGCGGATGATCGAAAAGGGCATCGGCGAAACGCTGTACATGACGCTCTTTTCAACGCTCCTTTCCTATGTGCTGGGCCTTCCGCTGGGCATCGCCCTGGTGGTCACCGCGCACGACGGCCTCCGGCCGGTGGCCTGGCTCAACAAAGCGCTGGATATCGTGATCAACGTGGTGCGTTCCCTGCCGTTTCTGATCCTTTTGATCGCGGTGTTCCCCATCACCCGCTTCATTACGGGAACCACGATCGGCTCGAGCGCGACCGTCGTGCCGCTGGTGATATCCGCCGCCCCCTTTATCGCGCGGCTGGTGGAATCCTCCCTCCGGGAGGTGGACCGCGGCGTGGTGGAGGCGGCGCAGTCCATGGGGGCCTCGCCCGCGCAGATCATATGGAAGGTCATGCTTTCCGAAGCCCGCCCCTCCATCATCGTGGGCAGCGCCATCGCGGTGACGACCATACTGGGGTATTCCGCATCGGCCGGTTTTGTGGGCGGAGGCGGCCTGGGCGATATCGCGATCCGCTACGGCTACAACCGCTACCAGACGGATATCATGTTCGTGACCGTCGCCCTGCTGGTCGTACTGGTGCAGATTTTCCAGGAGATCGGCATGAGGCTGGCGAAACTCTCCGACAAAAGAAAAAACTCATAAATAATATTGGGAGGAAATACCGATGAAGAAGTTTCTGTTGACCGCTTTGACCGCCCTCGTTGCCCTGGCGCTGCTTGCAGGCTGCGCCGTGCCCGCCGCGTCCCCGACGCCGGCCGCGCCTTCCCCCGAGGCCACCGCGCAGGCTACCGCCGCGCCCACCGTGGCCCCTACCGAGGCCCCCACCGCCGCGCCTACGGCCGCGCCCATCGTCATCAAGATCGGCGCCACGCCCACGCCGCACGCGGAGATACTCGCCGTCGTCAAGGACCTGCTGGCCGCGCAGGGGTACGATCTGCAGATCGTCGAATTCACGGACTACGTGCAGCCCAACCTCGCGCTGGACAGCGGCGATCTGGACGCCAACTACTTCCAGCATAAGCCCTACCTCGATTCGTTCAACAAGGAGCACGGCACCAGCATCGTTCCCGTCGTAAACGTGCACTTTGAGCCGCTGGGCATCTACCCCGGCAAGACCAAGACCCTGGACGCGCTCAAGAACGGCGCGCAGGTGGCGGTCCCCAACGACACCACCAACGAAGCCCGCGCGCTGCTGCTGCTGGAGGCGCAGGGGCTCATCAAGCTCAAGGACGGCGCCGACCTGAACACGACCGTCAACGATATCGCGAAGAACCCCAAGAAGCTTAAGATCGTGGAGATCGCCGCCGAGCAGCTGACGCGTTCCCTGCAGGACGTGGATATCGCCGTTATCAACGGCAACTACGCGATACAGGCTGGGCTGAACGTCTCCACCGACGCGCTCGCGAGCGAGGACCCCGCTTCCATCGCGGCCACGACGTTCGCCAACTTTGTCGCCGTAAAGAGCGGCAACGAGAACCGCCCCGAGATCCAGGCGCTCGCCAAGGCGATCACCAGCCCCGAGGTGAAGACGTTTATCGAAAGCACCTACAAGGGCGCGGTCGTGCCCGTATTCTAACCGCCGGCAGGCTGTAAACCTCTATAAAGCCGAAGTGTCCGGGCTGCACGTCAGCCCGGACACTTTTCGTTTCACTACGGGTGCCAAGGGGACGTGTCCCCTTGGCGGGGGTTTGGGGGCAGAGCCCCCAACGTACTTGAATGCGCGCTAGCTCGTCTTCCCGCGCCCCGGACGCCTGCGCTCCCGCTCGGGCTTCTTTTCCTTTTCCTGCTGGGGGAGCACCTCGTAGGGCGCGTCCTCGGGGCGGTCCCCCTCCGCCTTCATGCTGGGGGCCTGCACGATAGGCGGCAAAGTGACGGCGTCCCAATCGTCGGCCGGGGGACCGAGGGCGATGGCGTTGCTGACATATTTCTTGACGGTAAAGCGGAACGTGGTGCCATGGCCCAGATCGCTTTCCACCGAGATGCTCTCGCCCAGCTTCTGGATGATGTTGCGGGCGATGGAAAGCCCCAGGCCCGTGCCACCCTCCTTGCGGGACTTGTCCACCTTGTAGAAGCGGTCGAACACATGCGGGATATCCTTTTCGGGGATGCCCACGCCCGTATCCCGGACAGAGATGCTCACGCGCGGGCCGTCCTCGGCCAGGATCGTGATGGTGCCGCCCTCGGGCGTATAGTGCATGGCGTTGTCGAGAAGGATGACGAGAAGCTGCTCGATCCGGTCGGGATCGGTCACCACATGCGGGAGCTTGGGAGCGTCCAGCTCCAGCGTGATGCCGTGCTGCGCCGCCTCCTGCGCGTAGCTCTGGCGGATATCGCTCAATATCTCGTTGATATCCACCTCGACGAGCTCCATATATTCGGTTCCGGCCTGCAGGCGCGAGAGCTGCAGCATATCGGTGATGAGGCGGGAAAGGCGCACCACTTCCTTGAGCATGATGCGATAGTAACGCTGCCTGTCCTCCTCATTGGTCACAAGGCCGTCGGCCAACGGCTCCAAAAGGCCCCGCACCGCGGTCAGGGGCGTGCGCAGCTCGTGGCTGACGTTGGCGACATACTCGCGGCGGGTGCGCTCCAGACGCTCCATTTCGGACATATCCTTGAAGAGGCCCACGACGCCCGTGCGCTCCCCCGCTTCCGTCACCACCGGCGCGATGGTGATCCACAGCATCCTGTCCCCCGGCAGCTGGTAGCGCATGCTGGCGGGCTCGCCCGTGCGGTATACGGCGTCGAACGCGTCCCAAATGGCGGGATCGGAAATCAGCTCGCTGCGCGTGTTGACGCGGACCGAGCCGAACATGCGCATCAGCGCGGGGTTGTAATGCGTGAGCACGCCGACGTTGTCGATGGCGGCGATGCCCTCCGAAAAGCTGAACAGAATCTGGTTGAGCTGGCTCTTTTCGGAGCGGAGCTGGTAGATGGTCTGCGAGAGGGTATCGCAAAGCTGGTTGAGCGCGCGGGCGAGCATGCCCACCTCCCCGGCCTCCTTCTCGTTGGCGCGGATATTGAAATCCCCCTCGCTCATCTTGATGGCGACCCCCGCCATCTCATGAAGGGGTTCCGCAAGACGCCGGGCGCCCAGGGAGGAAACGATCAGTGTCACGGGCAGCACCAGTGCCACGACGAGCAGCAGCGAGCGGTTGAGCCGGTCGGTCGTAGTATCGATCTCGTTGGCGGACTTCAGGAGGAACACGGCCCCTATGACGGCCCCGCCGTCGTTGCGCACGGGCAGGCAGATGGAAAGCGCCCGCCTGCCGTCGGACGTCTCTATATCGTCATGCTGCGCGCTCTTGCCCGCGAGCGCGTCCTGAAGCTGCGCGTACAGCGCGCTCTGGTACGCCTCGGATTCTCTGTCGACCTGCACCGTCTGGTAGACGGGCGCGCCCGACGCGTCCATAATGACCGCCGTGGTGTCGGCGGCGCGCATCTGCTCGTCCGCCAAACGGACGAAAGCGTCCTTCGTGACGTTCCCCTCGCTGTATTCCTCAAAAAGCTGGCTGACGGCCTCCGCTTTGGGGGAAAGCTCCGCGAGCTTGATGGAAGTGTAGGCGTCCCTGCTCAAATACATATAGCCCCCGGTCATAAGAACGGAGGCGATCAATACCGTCACCACGAGTATGACGAGCATGCGCCAGAGGAACACGCTCCGCAAGGAGGAGGATTCTTTCATATGCTCCGCACCGCAGGACCCAGGCGGCGCCTAGTCCAGCTCGAACTTATATCCCACGCCGTAGATCGTCTTGATGCTCCAGCCCAAGCCCTCGTTGTTGAGCTTGGCGCGGATGCGCTTGATGTGCGTATCCACGGTGCGCGTTTCGCCGGCGAAATCGTACCCCCACACGCGGTTCAAAAGCTGCTCCCGCGTGAACACCTGCCCGGGGTTGGACGCGAGCATGTGCAGGATCTCGATCTCCTTGGGCGTGCATACCACCGGTTCGCCGCGCAACGTTACGGTATAGCTCTTGAGGTCGATGGTCAGGCCGTTGAAGGAAAGCGCGCCGCCGTCGCCGTCCTGCTGCTCCTGCGTGCGCCGCAGCACCGCCTTGATGCGGGCCACAACCTCGCGCGGGGAGAACGGTTTTACGATATAATCGTCCGCGCCCAGCTCCAGCCCCACGATGCGGTCCACTTCCTCGCCCTTGGCGGTGAGCATGATGATGGGCAGGTGCGAGGTCTTGCGTATCTCCTTGCATACCTCGATGCCCGAGCGGCCCGGCATCATGATATCCAGCACGCAGAGTGCGATCTCGGGGCCGGCGGCGGCGATGGCGGCATCGCCGTCGTAGACGTCCACCGGCTCGTATCCCTCGGCCTTGAGGTAGATGCCCAGCGACTCGTGCACGATCTGATCGTCGTCCGCCACAAGAATCTTGATACCCATGCTTGCTTCCTCCATCTTTGCGCGTTGCCGCGCGAATACTCCCTGATTATACCATGCACAAGGGTGCGGTTTTACCGGCGATCTTCCATTGTCACCATTTTTTCACGCCGAAGCCGGGATCTATACGCGCCGCGGCGCAGCCGGGCCGCCTTGCCCCGATATTTCATGAAAGAGCCGCCCCAGGGCGCGGGCGTCCGCCTCGCAGGCGGGGCGCAGCGCCGGGTTGTAGAGCACGACGGCCGGATGATACAGCGGGAACAGCGTAAAGGGCGCGCCCGCCGGCGCCGCAAGCGGCCGGCCGTGCACCTCCCCGACGGACCTCGGCGCTTCGCCGCAGATGGTCAGCACCGAAAAAAGCGGCACGTTCCCGAGCGTCGCGACCAGCGCGGGCGCTAATGCGCGCAGCTCCTCCCGCAGCAGCGGCAGGGAGGCGAGAACCTCGTTTTTATCCGGCGTGCGGTTGCGAAGCCCCCGGCCCGACGCCGTGACGGGCCGGTACTTGACGGCGTTGGTGATATAGACCGCCTCGCGGGGGATCCCCGCTTCTTCCAGCAGCGCGTCAAGCTGCCTGCCCGCCCTGCCCACGAAGGGGCGGGACGCCTTTGTCTCCTCCGCGCCCGGCGCTTCGCCGACAAACACAAGAAGGGGACGCTCCGCCCCCTCCCCAAACACGGGGGAGGCAAACATGCCCCGTTCCCCTTGTGTTTGCGCCATCAGCAGCAGGCGCGCCCGTTCGGCCCCGTACAGCGAGGCAAGCGCGCTCATCCGTTGACTGAAGCGGGCGCGGGCGAGGATACGGCGCTCTGCACCCGGTTGAGCTCGAGCTGCGCCCCGATCATGGTGTTGAGGATCAGCTGCGTATCGTAGGTGATCGCCGCCTGCTCCAGGCTGTTCGCGCGCGACATCAGCGCGCTGATGTCCTCGGGCGAGAGGGCGTTGGCGGATATATAATTCTTAATGGTCTGCGCGAGCGCGAGCGCGTTCGCGCGCAAGGTATCCGCCGATTGCACGCCGTTTGCGCCGGCCTGCGGGTAGTAGTACTGGCTGGCCGCGCTTTGCTCGTATTCCTCCACCGTCATGGCGGTGCGCACCGCGTTGGGGATGTATTTGAGCAGCACGTCGTCGGGGAACTGATCGTAATAGGAGCCGGGCCGCACCAGCACCACCGAGGACCCGCCCGTCTGTACGGCGCCCGTGGTGTCCTGCTGCCCGTCCGTGATACCCGGCTGCACAAAGCCCGGCTGCGCGGAGCCCAACTGTGCCGCGGCGTGCAGGTCGCATTCCTCGGCGGGCGCGTCGGATTCCAGGAACCAGTCCGTCACGGGCTTGTGCAGGGGATCGGCGTAGCAGGCGTCGGTCGCCAGCTTCCCCGAAACCGAGCAGACCGTTTTCTTCACAAGGCCCAGCGACGCGGGCGAAACGTCGAGAATGCTCTTATCGGGCAGGCCCTTATGGATCTTTTCCATAAAAGCCTCCCAAAGCGCCGCCGCGTACTTGCCGCCGGTGGATTTGTCCTTGAGCACGGTGTCGGGGCTGGGGTCGTCGTGCCCGATCCAGACCGCCGCGGTATAATAGGGCGTCATGCCGGCAAAATACACGCTGCGGTAATCCGAGTTGGTGCCGGTCTTGCCCGCCACCGTCATGCCGCTGATGCGCGCTTCGGTGCCCGTGCCCCTTTTGACGGCGTCGGTCAGGATGTCGACGAGCATGTACGCCGTGCTTTCCTTGAAAACGCGGTGGGTATCGCGCACCTCGTCCGCGTCGAGTATCACGTTGCCGTTCGAGTCTACGACCCGCGTGAACGAAAGGGGCTCCTTGTACTCCCCGCCGTCGGCGATGGCCCCGTACGCTGCCGCCATCTGGATGGTGGTAAGGCCGGAGGTCCCAAGCGCCAGGCCGGGGCCGTCCACGTTGATCTTGGAAACGTTGGCGCCGAGGTTCTGCAGGTATTTCGCGGAGACTTCGGGCGTGACCCTTTCAAACAGCGTGCGCGCCGCCATCACGTTGAGCGACTGCACGACGCCCTCCCGGACGGTGAGGGGACCGATGTATTTCTCGGAACCGATGTTGGGGTATCCGGCCGTTCCCCCCCAGCCCGGGATGCTGCCGGGCATGTTGGCGATGACCGTCGCGGGGGAAGCGCCGTTATCGAGCGCCGGGCCGTATACCGCGAGGGGCTTGATGGCCGAGCCCACCTCCATGTAGCTCTGGTAAGCGCGGTTGAGCGCCTTGCGGATGGTGGGGCTGTTGCGGCCGCCGACGATGGCGCGAAGCTCGCCCGTTTTATAATCGAACACCACAGCGGAGGCCTGCGGCTCCACGGTTTCGATCACCGAGCCGTCCGAGAGCGTCTCCACCTTCTTGTTCCGGGTGGGGTCCTTCAGCTGCGGATACTTGGTGTAGCCGGCGAGCGTGTCCTGCACGGTGTTCTGGATGGCGGGGTCCACCGTCGTATAGATGTGGTAGCCGCTGGTGCGCAGCTCGTTCTCCACCGCGGCGCGGCTGCTTTCGGGCAGGCCGCGCTTTTCGAGCAGGTGCGTGACCACGTCGTGTATGGCGTACTCCACGAAGTACGGCATCTGGTACATCTGGTTCTGGGTGGAGACCTCCACGATCCGCACGTCCTCCTTGAGCGCCTGCCGGTATTGCTCGGACGTGATGAAGTTCGCCTGGTACATGCGCTCGAGCACCGTGTCGGTGCGGCGCATGGTGGCCTCCCAGTAGGAAGGCTCCCGCTTATACATGTTCTTGCGGGGATTGTAGTAATACGGGTTGGTGGTGAGGCCCGCAAGCATGGCGGCCTCGCGCACGGTGAGCTGATCGAGGTCCTTGCCGAAATAGTCCTTGGCGGCGGCCTTCACGCCGTAATTGGATTCGCCGAGGTGGATCTCGTTGAGGTACGCCTCGAGAATCTGCTGCTTGCTGATTTCCTTTTCGAGCTCCAGCGCCATGTAGGCTTCCTGGATCTTCCGCTTATAGTTGCGCTCGCTGCCGAGTATGGTGTTCTTGATGAGCTGCTGCGTGATCGTGCTGCCGCCCGACGAGTTGCTGTTGCCCAACACCTCCAGCGCCGCCGAAAACAGCCGCTTGACGTCCACCCCGTTGTGCTTGTAGAAGCGCACGTCCTCCACGGCGATGAACGCGTTCTGCACGACGTCCGGAATTTGATCGATGCTCACCCAATCGCGGTATTCCAGGTTGGCGATGGTGGTGATGAGCTGGCCGTTTTTATCGTACAGATAGGATGTCCGGTCGGATTTGGTGAGAAGCGCGGTATCGATGGAGGGGGTGGTCTCCACGTACGCCATGGCGACGCCCACCCCCAGCCCTGCCCCCGCAAAAAGCAGAAGCGCCAGGCCCAGGACCACAAGCCGCAGCGACGTAAAAAGCACGCTCAGCACAAAAGGGCGCCGGCGGGGGGTATCCACGAACAGCGGCTCGTTTTCCCGCTCGCGGGCCTGCGGCGCGGGCTCCGAATCCTCCGGCGCGCCGAACAGGCGGATCTCGCCGTTCTCCCGCACGTGCACCGCCGGCATGCGCCGGGTTTGGCCGGCTTCCTCCGGGAAGAGATCCTCTTCCCCGGCGGAACGCGGTTTCTTGGCCGCGCCGCCGCCCGCCCCCCGAAGGAGGGATCTGATTTTCCGGCCGATATGATCAAAAAACGCGCGAATCTGTTTCATACGTTCTCCTGCAAGCGTCCGTAGGGAAACCGCCGCGCCCGAAAGGACGGGCCGCGCTACCTTTTCCATTATACCACAACCGCGCGGGGCCGCAAACGTACGGCCGGCGCGAAGGGCCTTGCGGCGAAAATTCACCCGCCGTTCACAGGTCCTTCGTTGAGCCGCCTTCGTAGAAAAAAGCGACATCGGATGAGCATTGGCAAAGAAGCCGTCCATCTTTTTAAGGATGGGCGGCCCTCTCAAATCCAAGCGTTTTTTAGATCAGCTCGTTCATCAGCTCGCCGAGGAGGCCCGGCCCGGTTTCCCTGTCAATCAGCGGCGTGCCGTCCCGGAGCACGCCGTTCCCCCGGTGGAACGTCCGCCCGGGCTGCTGGTACAATACGCCGATGGGGATGCGGTCCCCGAACTCCATCGCCTTCTGCATGGCGGCGAGCCTGTCGGAAGCGTCGTACGCGGCGTCCAGCTCGTAGACGCGCTGGCTGTACCACGCGAAGGTATTGACCTTGTTGAAGCTCACGCAGGGCTGCAGGATATCCACCAGCGCGTAGCCCTCGTACAGGATCGCCTGCTTCATGACGGAAACGAGGTGCTCCTTCCGGCCGCTGAACGCCCGCGCGACAAAGCCCGCGCCGGCGGCGAGGGCCATCAGCGCCGGGTTGAAAGGCAGATTGGCGCTGCCCTCCGGCTGCGCGGAAGTAACCTGGCCCATCAGCGTCGTGGGGGACGCCTGCCCCTTGGTGAGGCCGTAAATCTGGTTGTCGTGGACGAAATGGGCGATATCGACGTTGCGGCGGATGTTGTGGATAAAGTGGTTCCCGCCCTCGCCGTAGGAATCCCCGTCGCCCGTATCCACCACGACCGTAAGCCGCTCGTTGGCGATCTTCGCGGCGACGGCTGCGGGAAGGGCCCGGCCGTGCAGCCCGCAGAACGCGTTGGCACCGATGTACTGGGGCGTTTTCGCCGCCTGGCCGATGCCGGCCACCATCAGCACCTCATGGGGGGCGCGGCCCAGTTCGGTCAGCGCCGTCTTCAGGCAGTCCAGTATGGCGAAGTTGCCGCAGCCGGGGCACCACGCCGTTTCGTAAGTGGCAAAGCCGTTCGCGCTCATTCCCGCCCCTCCTCCTTCAAAACCCGTTTTACGATCTCCTCGGCCGAGATCTGCCGTCCGTCGTATTTCAATATGCTGCCCGTGCAGACGATGCCGGTATATTCCCGGATGAGGCCCGCGAACTGCCCCGTCGCGTTTTGCTCGATATTGACGATGCGCCGCGCGCGGGCGGCTTTTTCCCGCAGCAGCTTTTCGGGGAGGGGGTACACGTCGCCGAACAGGAGCGCGGCGTACTTCTCCCCTTCCCGGGCGTTGAGCAGCGCCACCGCCTCGGCGATGGGCCCGTAAGTGGAGCCCCAGCCCAGAAACAGCGTCGTATACTCCCCCGCGCCCACAAAATCCGGCTCCTGCAGCTCCGCCCTGAGCTTCTCCAGCTTCCTCATGCGCTTATCGGCCATCCGCACGCGCACCGAAGCGGATTCCGTGATCCAGCCCCGTTCGTCGTGCTCGTCGCTGTCGGCCGCCACGAGGTTCTCTGTTTTGCCCGGCAAAAGGCGCGGGGAAATTCCGTCCCCGGTGTACCGGTAGCGCAGATATTCGCCCTCCCCCGCCTCGTCTCCCGGCCGGGTCACCTCGACGCCGTCCATGTCAAACGGCTCCACCGTTGCCGAGGCGTCGCCCAGGTACTGGTCGCTCAAAAGGATGACGGGGATCTGGTATTTTTCCGCCATGTTGAAGGCGCGGATGGTCTGGTAGAACGCGTCGGCGTGGTGGCGCAGGGCGATCACCATGCGCGGGAATTCCCCCTGCGACGCGGAAACCACAAACTTAAGGTCGCTTTGCTCGGTGCGCGTGGGCAGCCCCGTCACGGGGCCGGGCCGCTGCACGTCCGCCACCACCAGCGGGATTTCCGCCATGCCTGAGAGCCCCAGCGCCTCCACCATCAGCGAAAAGCCGCCGCCCGAGGTGCCCGTCATGGCGCGCGCGCCCGCGAAAGACGCGCCGATGGCCATGTTGGCGGCGGCGATCTCATCCTCCGCCTGCTCCACGACGATGCCCGCCCGCTCGGCCTTGGCCGCGAGATACTCCAGAATGGGGGTGGAGGGGGACATCGGATAGGCGGAGTAGAAACGCAGCCCCGCCGCGACGGCGCCCAAAGAAAGCGCCTTGCTGCCCGAAAGAAGCAGCCGGCCGGCGCAATCGCCCCCCAGATGCGGGAAGCGTTCCTCCACGGCGTCGTACCCGGCCCGCACCGCCTGCAAGTTGACCGCGACGTACTGCGGGCGGACGGATTCCGTAAGGATCTCCTCCATCGCGCCCAGCCCCGCGCCGAACAGCTTCAGCGCCGCGCCCACGGCGACGCTGCCCGCGGCGTTCGCGTTGCCCAGGGCGCGGGCGGTCTGCGCCATATCGATTTTGACGGCCCGCGGGTCGTCCACCGAAAGCGCCGAGTCGCAAAGCAGGAAGCCGCCGGGGGAGAGCTCGTCCCGATGCAGCGCCGCCGTCTCCTCATTGAAGGCGATGATCCCGTCATACCTGCCGCTGTGGCTGCGCACCTCCTCCGGGCCGAAGCGGATGGCGGTAAAATTGTGCCCGCCGCGCACCCGGGACATAAAATCCCGCATCGTAAAAATGTGATACCCGGAACGCTTAAGGGCCTTTTCCAGCACGGCCGACGCCGTATCGACGCCCTGCCCCGCCGCGCCGCCGATCAAAAGGTTATACATACATTCTTCCTCCCGTGTGTTGGGTATGCCTGGAAGCGTTGCGATACTTTTATTATACCGGGTCCGCAGGAAAAATCAAAGATTCGGCCGCCGGCGTTTTTCGCGAAAATTCGCGCGCCGTTCACACCCTCCCCCGCACCCGCATATACTATATGGGGAGGCATCGCAATGGAATATAAAAAGCGGCCGGTCAAGCGAAAGATGATCATCGTGTTGTGCGCGATCGTGCTGCTGGTTGTGTTGTCGTACGCGCTCATCAACACGCAGCTTTCTCCCGCGCTCATAAAAATTGCCGAAACGCGCGTGCAGGCCGAGGCCACCAAGGCCATGTACTCCGCAGTTCTCTCCTGCCTGAACGAAAGCGACAGCGAGGGGAAGTTCGTGGATATCCGGCAGACGCAGGAGCAGGTCTATTATATCGAGGTCAACAACGGCGAGCTCAACCAGTTCGCGGCAAACTGCGCAGATCTTGCGCAGCAGAACCTGGAAGAGATCGGCAAGCAGGGCGTCGACCTGCCCGCCGGAACCGCGCTCGGCATCCCGCTTTTGGCCGGCACCGGCCCGATGCTGCGCATGACGTTCTCGCCCGAGGGAGCCATACAGACCAGCTTCAGCACGGAGTTCCGCTCGGCGGGCATCAACCAGACGCTGCACCGGATACTCCTCAAGCTGACCGCGCGGGTGGTCATCATTCTGCCCAGCAGCGCGCGCGTATGCACCGTGGAGCTGCAGATGCCCGTGGCGGAGCATATCATCGTGGGCAAGGTGCCCAACACGTATACGGACGTAAACAACGAGGAAGATATGCTCAACCTGATTCCGACCGAATAGCCCGCCTTTTGACTTTGCGGGCGCGCCGTGTTAGAATGCTGGAGCAATAGTGAATTCGTAAATTCGTAAATCGATAATCGCACCGAAAGGCGCAAGGATACGAAAGGCACCGGATATGGACAAGGACAAGGGCAGGCGCAAAGAGCTCCTGGAAGCGTACAAGCAAATCAAGGTCTATATGGGTGTTTATCAGGTCAAAAATACCGTCAGCGGCAGGCTTTTTATCGGCGCGGCCCCCAACCTCAAAAGCAGGTGGATGACGATGCGCATGCAGCTTGACGAAAGCAGGCACGCGAACGCCCTCTTGCAGGAGGACTGGAAGCGGTACGGCCCCGGCGCTTTCCAATATGAGGTGCTCGAGCAGGCCGAGGTTACGGACGCCACGGATGCCAAGCACGAGCTGCGCGCCATGGAAGCGAAATGGAAGAAGGCGCTCCGGCCCTACGGGGAAAGAGGATACCACGCGGAGGAATGACGCCGGGCGCGGCCGCATTGCAAAACAGGCCGCGGTAGTGAATACATATTGCGCCAAGCCGCCGATACGGGCGGCTTCAGTCTGTCAAAGAACCCCGTCACCGGTTAAGCGGTGGCGGGGTTTCTCATGGAAAAGATGCAAATTGAGCGAGATAATACGGAAGGAAGGCGATTCAGATAAACGGATAGAGCATCCGC
>Ga0255336_100438_pt1 | contig 67292 bp, 66 predicted proteins | sample MeOH1_35cm_T3_17_FD_189102 | JGI IMG/M metagenome (GOLD analysis project Ga0255336, IMG submission 189102) | Sandy soil microbial communities from University of British Columbia, Vancouver, Canada - MeOH1_35cm_T3_179 | ecosystem: Engineered > Artificial ecosystem > Sand microcosm > Unclassified ... | reverse complement strand
AACGACCACCACCGCCTCCACCACTACCACTACCACAACGACCACTAGCGACATATCAGCCGACCTGGACGCTGACATTCCAACGCAAACGGCGGTTCGCCGTGGCGTTCAATACGGTGGTCACCGCTTCTATTATCACCAACGGCATTAGATGGTTGCTTCTCGAGAGTGGACAGGAATGAATGGCACGAGGACGAATCAGGAACACGGTGCAGAACGGTGATGTTTTCCTTGGATATGTAGCTTTCCCTTCTAATCAGCCCATTACAAAGTCGTGGCAGAGCTCGAGGCCGCCAGGGAAACCTGACTGATCAGATTTTCCCTGGCACCGAAGCGCTGGCCCGTGCTTCAACATAGATCCTTTTGGATATTGGATTGGATTTGGATCATGTCAATCACGAACAACGGACCATGACGAGGAAATCTGAAGGACAGTGGCGGCGGTAGATTGCGGCATCGTTTTCGTCATCCAGCGAACCGATCCTGCCGACATGAATAGCTTCGATAGATCTCTCTCTGGTGAGCGAAATCCAATCTGTATCCCATTAAACCCGCGCTATTTATCGCTATTGTGCCGTGGATGGCCATCTCAACGTCGTCGCCAGTGTGGGTGTCGGAGGGGTCGACATCGGATTGCGCCCTCGTACGGAAGTTTTGGTCGGCGGGCTCCTCCGATTTGCTTCTGGCTTGTACTTTTGACGTGTACAAAGTGGGCGGTGAGATAGGTTGAAGTGGGCCGTCTAGTCATTTGCAAAATGTCGCGTGAGATCGTTAGACTGCTGTCATAACATACCAAGTTGACTCCGTGCTGCTCGTGGCACGCACAAGCCAGGCGCCAGGGGCCATTTGCTCTCCCTTATCTGGCTGCAGGTAGTCAGTCTACCATGAAGACTGCACTCCCTCCTACGATAGGGGCGACAAGGTCCTTGGTCTGCGACATTGGCTCTACCGCAACTGGGGTTTTGCCTCAAAGTGCGGACCGGCACAAACCGACCGCATCTCTATCCAGAATCAGGTATCCACTCCATCCACGCTCGCCCATTTCTCGGTAATGTGCCCGATCAAGATGGTTCCTCACAATGGTTGGGGTTCGGGAGGAGTGGTCTATTTTTGAGCGAAACGAATGCAGCGATGGCAGGCGGGTCTGTTCTACCAGTCGGCTTGGCCGCCAATCCAAAAAGGGGCGAGTCAGCTCCAGCTTTGCACAAGCTCAGTTGCCTCATAGGTACCCCTGATGCAGCCTGATCCAACGTCTCGTACGTCCGACCTCGTCCCTGTCTCCTTTCCAGGTGCTCGCAAAGCACTTCGTTTCATGCGGCCCGAGGTCAGTAATCTGGTTATTGCACGAGTTTGCCTCCTAGCTGCGAGATTGCCTGCTGTGGCTCCTCGACAGGGGGGGACCAAGGCGTACCTCTATTATTACCGAATGGCGGTCAGGCTGAGAATTCCCTTGTGGATGGCAGCCCAGGGTACACCAAAATGTAGCCTAGAGATGGGAACTTCAAGGATAAGTCACGTGCTCCTCCTCCTAGAGCACCACCCCCTAGGGGGCCTAACTGTCCCAAGCTATTGTCATCATGACAGCGATACGTCGAGATTGTGGTAAAGAGGATTGGAAGGGGGCTGAGGGTGCAGGGCTCCGGCCACATCATGTGACGCAGGCAGGGAGCGTCAGGAGGTCGGAACGGAGAGAGAGGAGGATGAAGGAGAAGTCGACGTCGGAGGATGGGGAGGTTCTTATGGCGACGTCAAAAGCGGCCAGCCGCCTAAACAGGAGACGGATTTCGCGGTCAACGACATTACGGAGTTATGGTCAGGCTGGGGAAGACTGGCATCATTCAATCATTTCGTTGCCGCAAATTGATCACAAAACAACGATGCCATGGATGCGTCAAGCGGGCTGGTCTCAAGGGGATACCGAAGATGCATCAGAGTGAGGCTGGAGCGAGAGACGTGTCTGAAGCGGCGCCACTATTCCGAGGACTGGAAATCCTCAGCGTTGCTCATGCTTCCACCTGGCCTACCTTTTTCCTTTCTTTTCTCGCTTCCTGTGAATCGCTCTGCGAATTCGTCAACTCCGATAGCGATTGTCGTCCTCATATGCCCATCGACTGGGTTATGGACTGACATGCTCATAGTGATCTAGCGCTTTCTCGCCAGGATGGCCAGGAGCAAACTTGCAGCAGCCAAGGTTAGTGCCAAGGTCAGATCTTCGGCACGTGATTACAGGATTGGTTGCTGAGCTCCAATCCCAGCTGCGGCATTTTTCTTGCTCGGGCCCGATTCTTTTTCGCCAATTCAGTTTTCAACACTCACTCCTTTCAACATACTCACTATTACAGTAGTCTGCTAGTCTGCTTCTCATTGCGTCGTCGTTCCAGTTTCGATTGCGAGCGTTGATAGATTTCCTTGGATAGACTCATCTCCACTCTCATCTCTACCGCAATGGCTGCCACCCTCCCTCCCAAGACGGCCGAGCTCAGCGCGGCAATCGCGCCCAAAGAATCACAAAAGCTGTCCGGCCTCTCCTTGTACAGCAGATTCGTAAGACCATGATCTTCCCGACGAGATGATGAGCTTTGTTCTGACACTCGCAGGCCTTCGCTGGCGCCGTCTGCTGCTCCGTCACTCATGGCTCTCTCACCCCGGTCGATGTGTAGGTGGCCGTGCGTGTGGTCGTTTGGATCCTCTCGTTGACTTTGGATAGCGTCAAGACCAGGATACAGCTGGACCCGGTCACATACAACAATGGCATGATTGGTGGTTTCAGAAAAGTCATCCAGAATGAGGGTGCCGGAGCCCTGCTCACGGGCGCCGGTCCTACCTTTGCAGGCTACTTCCTCCAGGGCGCATTCAAGTTCGGAGGGTACGAATTCTTCAAGCAACAAAGCATCAACCTCCTGGGCTATGAGACCGCGTCCAATAACCGGACCGCCGTCTATCTGGCGTCGTCGGCGGCCGCAGAATTCTTCGCCGACATCGCGCTGTGCCCTCTCGAGGCGACGCGCATTCGACTCGTCTCCGAGCCGACATTCGCCTCCGGTCTGGTGTCAGGGTTTAGCAAGATCTTGTCCACCGAGGGTGCCATGGCCTTCTACAGCGGTTTTGGCCCCATCCTGTTCAAGCAAGTCCCATACACCATGGCTAAATTCGTCGTGTACGAGAAGGTCGCCGAAGCCGTCTACCAACGGGTGGACAAGAACACGGCCTCGGACGGCACCAAGACGGTGATCAACTTGGGCTCCGGTCTCATCGCCGGTTTTGCCGCCGCCCTCGTCTCTCAGCCTGCCGACACCATGCTTTCCAAGATCAACAAGACGAAAGGACTCCCTGGTGAGAGCACGACCAGCCGCTTGATCAAGATTGCCAAAGAGCTCGGCCTTCGTGGCAGCTTTGCCGGTATTGGTGCCCGATTGTTCATGGTTGGTACTTTGACTGCCGGTCAGTTCGCCATCTACGGGGACATCAAGGTAAGATTTATTCTTCATTTCAGACGTCGGGGGAACCCTGCTGACCTCACGTTTCACAGAGGGTTTTGGGAGCCACCGGTGGCGTGGAAATCTCCAAGTAAAGCGTTGATGTGCAATGCGAGACTTGTCGAGGATGGTTGGGGTCTCTTCGCTCAGGAGAGCTTCGACCGGTTCGGTCTCTTCCCGGCGACCGCGTGACAGATAGCCAGTAATTTCCGAGTTCTTGGAGGCAGGCACATCAATACCGTGACGGCATCTCTGGTTTTCATTTGGAGACTGGGTTGATGCATTTCGATTCCGCGCGCCTTTAGATGAGCATAGATTTGGGTTGAGCGCGTTAGACTAAAAATTTTCTCCTGTGCTGAGAAAATCTGATATGTACAACAGCGAGTGGCATGGAGAAGACATCATTGGCTCCTCGTCATACCCTGCCAGATATGTTTCTCATTCGCAGGTTGACTGGTGATTTTGCCCTCCACGAAGTGCTATCTTGAGGAAGGCACCCGAGGACGAATGTGTTGGCAGAGGACAACTTCGTCAGCGGACTCAACTCACCCCTTCAACACCACCACTCGACAGAGGGGTACGAGATTCGCATTCCCTGTCTGGATTCGACTGCCGTGCGCCTTCGATGTTGAATCTTGCTCTTGTTCTCTCATCTCACTTCGGTCGTCTTCCTCCGCCGAAACCCAAACAATGCATCGTCCTTGCCGGCGAAACTGGGCAGCGGAACCTGCACGATCTTCTCAAAGTCCTTGTTGGCCTGCATCCATTCGTCGACCATCATGTCCTTGAAGCCCGTGTACCCGTTCCCGTTCTGCGTGCCCGCGACGAAGATAACGTCCCCGCGATACGACTCGACGACCCGGCGCGTGAAGTCGCCGCCAATGATCGGGTAGACCATTAGCAGGATGGCGTCCGGGGCGCCATTGCGTTTGCGCAGCCAGGACACGCCGTCGGTGACGATGGTGTCGTCGATCCATGTCGTGCGCCATTTGGACGACGCGTTGTCCACGGCGATGACGGACAGATTGGCCTTATGTCGTCGGAGCATGAGGGTCCAGTATCCGTTGCCCGAGCCCATGTCGATGATTGTCTTTCCAGTGCTGGCTTCTGCCAGCTTCGAGATGATTTCCAGCGCCTCATAGCTCGGGCACACGCAACCAAAATGGTGCATGAAAACAGGCAAGACGTGATGGGACGTCTTGATTCTGACCGTCTTGTCGTGGGGACCCACATACTCCAGGGCCTGGCAAGACCAGGCCCAGAAGTCCGATGCCGGGTTGGCGTGAGGAGTCGATGTTTTGCGCTTGGGAATCACCAGCGACGGATCCAGGTGTCGCTTTGACGTCAGATATCCGGCGACTGAAGCACGAAGCGAGTCCTTCTTCGCGTTCGCCAGGAACGATTTCAAGCTGTTGGCGGCCGATCTGCTGGGATCAAACAGTGAGATGTATGCTGCGATATCAGCAGGTGGAGGATGCCCAGCCGGATTCCCGTCATCGTCCAGATACCAGTCGTGAAGGCCATTGGCGTTTCCAGCATTGATGGCTGCCTGGACCTGGTAGAGATTCACGGAGGCAATGGCGTGATATATGAAGTTATCTCCTGATGGCAATTCGAACGCTGTAATGATGGCGGAGCGGAAGTCGTTGTGATTCAGGCACGAGTGCACGCGGCCGAGGAGGTCGGCATCGTCGAACAGTCGACACGGATTAAAGGTCTTTGAGCCGTCGGTCGCAGCCCGTGGGGGTGGCATGATATCGGTATTGCATCTCAATGATAGAGCGGGAGAAAATGGATGTCGTCCGAGGCTTGGGCATTTGATTGGCGCCGTTGTGCCATCTAATTTCAGACAAACCAGCACACACCATTCGCCCTAATTCGCTGTCGAATTCGGTGTCGATGTGGTGATGGCCTTCATGTTTGAACAATCGACCAAGAAACTTTTGTCAGAAGCACCCGATCTTTTGAGAATCCAAGTCAAGGTTAGCGCGAAATATACTGCTCTCGGAGTTTGTTGATAACTCCGGAATGATACAGCTAGTGCCTGACCACCAACGACCTACCATAGCCTCCCTGAAGCTGTCTGTTACCGCTCTGTAGTCTGAACAAAATTTCTTCGCCATCGTCAATGGTAATGCATCATGATGGTCGCAGGTGCAAGGCTCGTGCCCACGACCCGTCGTCAGCGCAAACCTCACAAGAAATCGAGATCGGGATGCCGAAACTGCAAGCTCCGCAGGGTCAAGTGCGACGAGTGCAAACCCATGTGTATGAATTGCCTGGACTTTGGCTTTGCGTGCAATTACAACCCTGAGGTGCCGGATCTGCACCTGCGTACCAGCGGAGCGGCGTGCATCGACGCTCGACCAGCGAATCCGGTTTCCACAAATGAGACGATCCTCGCCATGATCAACGGTTCTCAGAGTCGAGATCAGATCTCGGCGCCAGAGGACCTTGACATGCTACAACTGGACCTCCAGGACCTGGAGCGGCTGGTGAGATTTCAAACGAGAACGGTCTTCAGCATTGGAACCTCGAATGGTGTCCATGTGTACCAGAATCAAGTGACGAAGCTAGCCAATACCCACCCATTCCTGATGCACGTCATCCAGGCGGCGACAGCTATCCATGACCGCTATCTAAGCGGATCAGCCGGCGCCAAACCGTCAGCAGCCGAGATTTATCACTACGGCCAAGCCGCGGCTTTGTTGAACAAGAAGCTTTCTGCACCGATACGGCCGGGGGACCGCGATGCGCTCTGGGCTACAGCAGCCCTTCTCGGCGTCATCGCGCTGTCTTCCATCGATGCAACGACGCCTGAAGAAGCTTGGCCACTGAAACCTGCCTCTCCTTCTGATCTTGACTGGCTCAGAATGAGCCAAGGCAAGAAGGCCATCTGGAAGATCGCCAACCCCTTTCGCGAGGACAGCGTCTTCCATCCGATGTCGAACGGATTCCACCAAACCAATATGTTCGCCATGGAACCTCTGCCCGGACAAGGAATCATGCTGTCAGCCTTGGCCGATCTGTGCAATCTCCATGATTCACCCATCCCTGAAAGCAATCCATACTATAGGGCCGTGCACAGCCTAGTGCCACTGCTCGACATGCAATTCGACGAATCCACGATAGTGCGGTTTCTGTCCTTCATCAGCCATTTTACCCCCGAGTTTCATGCTTTGCTCCTGCAGAAAGACCCTCGGGCATTGCTCCTGCTGGCCTACTGGTACGCCAAGGTCGGGAAAACTCAATGGTGGATCGCATATCGAGCGCACATTGAATGTCAAGCCATTTGCATCTACCTGGACCGATACCATGCCGACAACACCGCTCTTCAGAAGCTATTGCACTTCCCAAAGATGAGATGTGGCCTAATTGTCTGACAAGGCTGCGACCGCCGTCCGATGGCAGACTGGTCTGAAAATGGTTACCGGAGAGCTGGCCACAGGTAGGCTCAATCAGGCAGACCGTACGTGTCCAGTCGATTTTGCCTCTCCATCCGCCGTGGCTGCAGGAAACCAGGGAGAAGGTGTGAAAAAGAGAGAGGTAAAGAACGCCCGACGATATACTGTGAATCACAAGCGCACCCACCACTCTATCCATGGATCCGATCATCAAACCTGCCGAACCGGTCTCTAGCCTGGGCAGCCGCATTGACAAAGACATGGAGCACCAGCTTCCCACAAGAACATACCGACCCCGTCTCATCAATCACGACATCTCTGCTCTCTCAACTCATGATGTCTGTTCAGCGCTCGCCCGGTGTATATCACCAATAAACATCCGCTTCTCTCCTCTTTCGGCGTTGCTCGGCACCATTAAGCACCGTCCGGGGTCCCAGGTGCTGTGGCGAACCCCGTCGATGAGGTTGGGTGATCAAAGTAGTGTTCGCCGTACGCGTACACTTGCGCGTGAGTGTCATGCCCATTGTTCTGCAAGTCGCGGTGGAAGAGACACAAGTGAGGTAGAGAATGATAGCACATTCTAGGAGCCGACAGAGCCCTGTGGAGGCTTCTCAAGGCATGTGCTGGAGCGGGCAGAAGCTGAAACTCGCCATTGTCGGGGCTGTGTCCCCCGTGCCTTGGCGCGGGTGAAAATCGAGCTGTCAAGCCGAGGTATGACTTGTGGTTGGGAGTGACCGTTGTGGCCTATTCTCTCACAGCTTCAAGACTGAGCCTGGGAGACGCATGAGACATCTATCTACGCTTTCACGATCATTTTCCACCCCAACCATGGCGCGACTTCAACCATTCCATCTGCCTGTGAGAGGACAGCGGGTTGCCCAGGGTCACCAACTTCCCCTCAGCTAGGTGCTGAGCAGGCGCCTACGATACCTTCAGATGTCCACTTGACAAGGACTTCCATCCGAGGGAACATGCATACTCAGACTTGGTTGAGGTCGCACTTCCGGGCGCCCTCTATCATAGCCGTGGCAGTTTGAAGACTCAGGGTGCTCCCAGCTTGGAGATACGTTAACAGCGGATGGGCGGGATAAATGGCCTGATCCTCCTCCGCCCCGCATCCTCCAGCTTATGGATTGCGGGGTGGAGGCAGATACTGAAATCACTCCACCCACCCCACAGTTCTTGCCTCGGCCTGGAGCACCCTCCAGCATTTTTCACATTCCGAATAATCTCGGCCCTCTTTCCATCCACCTCACTTCCACCACTCTTCTCGCCGGCCACACTCAGCTCTGGTCAGTTCTCGTGACGTCGACCAAGGACGAAGTCTGTCCCTGGGCGATGGGCACAATCCCTAAGCCCTATGGAGGCCACCACCGCCAAACCAAAGTCGCGTCGTCCTGAGACAGATGAGTCGCGAGCCGAGAGGAAACGGGTTCAGGACCGTCTGGCTCAGCGAGCAACGCGTGAGAGGGCCAAGAACCGCATTACCTTTCTCGAGCAGAGATTAAGAATTCTCGAAGCGGGCGACAAGCAGGGCGAAATCACCCACCTCACCAAAATCATCGATGATCTCCGCAGTGACAACAGCAAGCTTCGATCCGCTCTGGTCAAGATGCGCAATACTCTGGACAACGCCATCTCTTCCACCGAAGGTGTGCTCTCTTCCCGCATCTCTTCACGTTTCTCACTCACCGACTGACTTGGCCGGTGCCTGTAGGGCAGCCCACGACGCCCTCAGTCCAGGAGAAACCGTATGGATGCTACACCGACACCACCTGTAAGTGTGAAGCAGCTCCCGCGTACGATATGCAAACTCCGGTGTTTGATCCGGCGCCGCGACATAATTCAGTCTCGACAGACGACTCAGACGTGGTGATTGGCGGAGTCGACGACCAACCTGTACCTCCTCAGGCGGACAATCTGGCCGACGCGGCAGCCTCTGGTATGGCGGGAGTCGAGGATTTCTTTGATGTCAATCCAAACTCGTTGGGGGATCTCCTCGACCTGGGCATGCTCGGCTTCAATGGATGGCATTCATCCGGCCCGTCACCATTCGATTTTCGCCTCCCCACTCCAGACAATGTGCTCAGGATCGCCCGGGACGAGGAAAAATGGCACGTGTCCAACGGTGCATTCGTCAGCTGTCTGGACTCGGTCAAGAAAAAGGTCGCCACCAACGCCACTCTCGACCTCCATGTTCCCTTCAAGGCGGCCATTTGGGGATGGGACAGTGTAGGTCCTGAGGCCAACCATCCCGTGTGGTCAGCCATGAGGCAAGTGGATCAGAGGGTTTTCGGAACCTGGAGATCAAAGGCGCAGCGGATTGCGCTGATGTATGTCTGCCAGACTTTGGTCCAGGTGGGTCTCCTTGTAACCGATCCGGGCCTTTTGATCATGACGTATTTCGCGGCTGACAACAGAAAAGTATCACGAAACGCCTACCAAGGAGAATCTGGAACGAGTGCCTGGATTCTTCCGACCGAGGTACGTTTCGCGGAGCCCAGCACGAGCACATGGCGAAACTGACGCACACAGGCCCTCTCAGGAGCGAATACAGCATCCAGCTGTCATCGACTTTTTGATTTGGTAGGTCGACTGACACGCTTTCCCGCCTCGCTCCTGTTGTAGTTCTCACACCGTGGTAGGCCCGGCTTGCGTGACCGACTCGTGTTTGAGCACGAGAAATACACCCGAACCGGCGAATTTTCCGCAGCATTCGTGGAGCACTTTGACTTCCACTGGCCTTACTCTGACCGCGAGATCTTTGTCTACAATCCGGTCACGAATCGGTACGAGGTGTCCAGAATCTTCCTCGAATACGCATACAACTTCAAGAACTGGACCATGAGGCCCACCTTCTTCAAGAAGTTCCCCGAAATGCAGTATGATATCGCTGCCACGGAAGAGACGCTGGACTTCCACCAGGCTTCGTGGACAATGAACTAGCCGACCGTTTCGTCGTATGCACGGCATCCTGCCTCTTTGCGGTTTTGAAACTGTCGCCCCTTTTTGGTTATTTGGGGGGGAGGGGGTCAAAAATTTCATGCACCAAATTTGAGCATCAGATGAGGCGTTTAGAAATCTGCTCTCCTAGAAATCACCCCTCAGGAAGATGAAGAGAGAAGGCTGACCCGAGCGGCGGTCTCGTGGCCGCCTTTGGTGCCAAAAACCGGTGGTCATGCTTTTCTTTCCGTCCTCTGATACAATATTACTTTGACTTACCATCTGGAAAAAAGCCTTTTGGGAAAACGGAGGATGCCAACTTGACAGTCTTATGCGAAGTTCGTGGGTAATTTGCGAAAACACCAACCTGAATGATGTGGTTGAGTTGTGAAATCGAACCCTTGGTAATGTTATGATTTCTGGCCCAAACGGTCCTGCTTTCACGCCGAATGACCTGAAGCATTCCTGTTGGAATCAACGGCGAACCGACATAACCCTCAGTTGATCTCATTGATCTCACATTGCTCACAAAGTCGACGGATAGTTTATTCTCTGCCATCTGTAAGTAAAGTCGGCAACGACTGCGGTGCATTGACCGGTGGTGAAAGAGTCGATCTTGATTCGGCTGTTAGAGCCATGCCAGACTTTAGATGGATGCTTTCAGGAGGGTGTCCTTCAATGTGAAGATTGGTCGAGAAGTTAGCTCTGAGATCGGTCAAGTTCTGGCCATGAGAGAACTTCATGATCAAGGAGACCGTCTGGTGAGTATCCATCTTATATACGAATAAAGCTTTGAGAACTTGTGAAAGACGTTGTCACGAGTAAGAATCCGAGTGGGATATTGTTCCAGTAATGCTAACAGGGCAGGAAATTCAAGGGCTTCAAGAAATTAATCCCAGTCGAATTGCGCTAGTGAAGGTATCAAGGAACATGAGTCAACACATCAAGATTATTGCAACCCTAACACCAGGGTTGGGCAGAGTATTGCCAAATACCTACCATGTGAATATGCTGACTGGGGCGTCTAGTCGGCGAGGTCAAATTCAGGTCGACACGATTGAGAACTGGCTGATGTCTGATCTAAACGATAAGCTTTGTGGACCGCTGCTGGGGCGACGCCACGGCCCGGGCCGTTGACTTTCAAAACTGCGGTTGGCATTATTCTTCTCTCCGGTCTGACAACCCAACAGCGACTCTTTGGGTTGAATCAGATCGCGTTTGTACATTGCACACACATCCTCTGCCTTGGTCATGATCAACCATATATCAAGATAATCAAGTTGTTTTCCATCCCTTCCCGATGGACGCTCAAGCCCATCTTTTATCGCTGGGTTGGGCCGGGCCTGGGCACGCCCTGGATGCACGACCCTACAAGCACAAAGGTCACCGCGGCCTGGCCTACGATCCCAATCAAGTCAGCAAAGGCAATGGCCTTGTAAAGCCTCTACTGGTATCCCAACGGCAAGGACGACACGGAATTGGCAAAAGGGCCCATGAGCCGCAGGCGGGGAATGAGTGGTGGCTGAAAGGCTTCGAAAGCGCCCTTGGAAACATTGGAAAGAGCGAGAGCGAGAGGAGCAGCGGCACGGCGACACCTGAGACCGGCGAGCATACAGGCAAGCATGGCGGCCTGTACGGCTTCTTTGTCAAAGGTCAAGACATGGCCGGCACCATTGGATCGGCCGAGGGAACAAAATTGAAGAAAAGGAAGAGCGCGGCGCTTGACGAGCTCGACGATGGCGTTCAAGCTAGCAATACTCGACCCGTGAATGAGATAAAAGCGACGACGGCAACCGACTTTGAACAGATTGGCGCCTTCATAGCGATCAGAGACCGAGACGACAAGCGAAGGCAAAGGTTGGCCAAGGGGAACGGGCTCGAAGAATTCCAGCAGGTGTCAGAATTCTTCGAAGCAAGATCTGACCAACCAAAGAAGCATCAGGAGACACGGAGGTCGGAGATGGCACCCTTGACCGATGCTGAAGATCGAGACCAGTCAGGTACGCACATTGAAACGAAGGAGGAGAGACGAGAACGGCGCCGGCGGCGGAGAGAGGAGAAAGAGGCGAAAAGAGCGGCAGAAGGCCAGAAAGATACCAGTCTGTCGGCACAGGGTGCAGAAGCGGACGAGGCGGCTGCCAGAGTCGCGCGCAGGGCTGAGCGGAGGAGGAGGAAAGCAGAAGCAGCTGAACGGGCACGAAAGGCATCAATATCCGACTGATGCGGTAGTTACGGCAGTCATGAGTTACGGTTGCATTTGAGAGCGTATAGATTCGATCCTTCAATACCCATCATGATTCATGTTGACTCGCTGTAATGGATTCCACCGGCCTGCCAGGCTTGCCGCTCAGGATCCAGGGTCTCTTCTCCCAGAACTCATCCTTTATAATATCCACATGTCTGACGACCACGTTCGCCTTCGCTCTCGCCTTGCGCATCTTGTCGGCCTGCGTTTTGGACAATGGCCGTTCGGAGGTATGCATGACACCAGCCTCGCTTCCTACCTCCTCAAGGGTCTGTTTCCCCGGCTCCTCCAAAGCATATTCCCTATACACCACGCTGCCCTTCTTAAACATTTCGGGTTCGTTGTTGTAATTGATTCCAAACCTCGAGAACAGAATCTCATTCTTATCTGCCGCCACAGAGCCCTTCAGCTCGTCCTCCGCGGCCGTCGCAGACATGTTCCCTTTCAAGACCATGGTCCAGAACGTCGTGTTGTACAAATTGTTGATGTGACCTGGTCGACGGAAAGGTCCCTGTTAATACCTTCCCATTCCGTGTTTGAAAAAGCTGGGGATATGGGCGGGAAGGAGTCTCTCACAGTCAACCTGCCTCCAACTCAAATAATCTCTCAGATTGACCAGGGTGGGATAACAGACCGCCCGGCCGTCGAACGTCGGTAACCACTCGGGTACCAAGGCCATGCCGCTTGCCTCTCCCTCCCCACCGTGGCTGAAGAAGGACGGCCACAGATGGACGTAAAAGGCGGTAAAGGTGCTCACAATCGTCGACACGAGCTTCGCCGCTCGCCGCTCAAACAGGTTCGTCGACCGGTGAAAGACGAAAGAGTATTCGTCCGAGACGCCGTACGCGATGCACAGGTCGGGCAGGTTGCGCATAACGGCGACAGCGGCGGCATTCATGAGATCGAGCGCGCGCCGATCATTTGGTTTGGCGAAATTGTAGTGCGAAGAGAGTCTGAGGTGGATCAAGATGGGTTAGGAATGCTGTCTAAGTGATCTTGCAAGCGGACACATGAAGCGGAACAGGCCAGCTGCTACTACTGTAAACTTGGTCGACTTACTTGTGAAAGCCTCTGCCATCGATCCGCACCACAATCCAGGTGTTTGGCAAAAGGATTTCATCTCGCTCGAACGTCCGGACATATTCGTACCTGGAGCCGGTTACAACAGTGCCAACGGCTGCCGCACACGTACTTGGAATTGGCCATATAGACGGTTCTTACGAATTTCAGTATCTGCCGAATCAGGTACGGTGTTCTTGGATGGGTCCATGGGCCAGAGGTCTGAGCACACAAATTGTGGCCGGGTGAGTCACATGCTACAAGTATCAGAGGAGAAAACGGCCCCTACGGGATCTAGTTCTTGGTCAAAGCATCTTCCATGAATATCCGATTTAGGCGTCATCATCATTCCCCTCTTCGTCAATATCACTTGCTCTTTCGCTGCTCTCGCTGATTTCGCTGGCGGTGAGATCTTCCTTGGTGCCTTTCTTGCTCTTTCTCATGAAATTCCAGCTTCCCAGACTGGTGCGACTCGACTTTTTGTCCTCCGCACTCGGCGTCGTCGATGTGCTTTCCACACTCTTTCCGAGATGTTCTGTAGAGCCATGCTCTTCCTCCGTGTCGCCCGTGGGGGTGGATGTGTCCTTGCGTGAGAACAGGCCGCCCTTTTCTTTCCACGACCCGAATTTGTTCGAGCTCGCTTTCCTGGTGATCTTGGAGATGAATGTTGGCTTCACCGGCGCGCTCTCCGCCGGAAAATTTGTACTGGTCCCGGACGAGATGCGATCCAGGGAATTGCGAGACTCAAACGTCGAGACGGTCGCAGCGATGGAGCTGGTGTCCTTCGACTTGCGCGACTCGGGCGGAGACACGGTTTCCACCTCGTTGGTCTTGTCCTTGGAGTCTTTGGCATCCTTGGGCTTGGTCTTCTCTTTGGTCTTGTCGCCTCGTTTACTGAAAAGCATGGTGAAGGACGGCGCGGCAGGATTCAACTTGGGCGTGGCTGGTCTTTGGGACGACGCCGGACGCGTACCAATAGGTGCTTGCAGCGGACGCGAGGGCTTCTTGTCCGGTTCGATGACTTCTTCGTCGCCATGAGGAAGCGACAAGTTGCTCGTCGATCCATAGCCGACCGACGGCCGCCGCGACTGGCTCCGAGAGAAGGAGTGCAGCGAGCCCCAGTCCGGCGCCAGAGGACTATTTCGCATGGCGGGCTTGTCGACGTTCCACGCCCGGAATTGGCTTTCCACCGATGGCCGAGGCATGATCTTGTCGAACGAGACGATCGACGAAGGACGCGGGGAGGATGTCTCGCCACGAAAGGCAGGATCGAGAGAATGGGTCATGGCGGCAAAGGGATCGTATGTTGGCGTGGCGTTGGACGACTTCCCCAGGCCCGGAATGAGATAGGGAAAAGCGCGTCGGCTGGAAGAGAATCGGCTGGACTCGTGCTCTTTGTCGTCGGCTGGCTGCAGGAGGCCTCCAGGAGATGCCCAATTTCCACCATAACTCAGCCGTCTTCTCGGTTGTGCCGCCGGGTCAAAGTCGTCAAAGTTGCGGGGGAAAGATTGACTTTGCCCCGGCTTCAAGGATCCCAGAAGAGGCGGCTGGTCCGCCAGTGTCTTGCCGCGTTGACGATTGAAGCTGAATAAACTCGACATCAGTTTTCGAGGATTGGCTGGAGAGGCGTCTTCACCACTCGGCTTGTCGTCCGTCTGCTGGCCGGAGTGGGACGATTTCTGATCCGCCTCGAGGACGGGTACAAAAGATTCGAGTGGGCTGGAGAAGGAATGTCCAGAAGAAGAGCCTGCCGACGGAGATTCGGTGGGGCGCGTGTCTTCTCGTAAACCTGGGGACCCTATCTTGGGGAATGGGGCAATGATTCCCGATTCAGCGGCGGTCGACCTCCGGGAGGGTTGCGCTCCGACGGCCTCCTCCTGCATCTCATCGGCCGACTCGTCCCCGAGCAGATCTGCAGGAAGGAGGGAATCTGCTCGAGGACTCATGGGCACCGAACTCACCGGCTCGATCTCCTCTAGGGTCGTGCTGGGCATAGCCGAGGGCATCACGAGCGTCATGCCGTTCTGCGGATTGAAAAAGCTGGGCCCATACGCGGTCGGCGATGCGTTGGCCGCAGAGGCGAACGGTGCCCCTGGGTGGTAAGATTCAGGGCCGAAAGGACCTCGGGGAGATGACACGCTGCTTCCAGAGCCCGCATAGCGCGGTGGTCGGCGGGCAGCCGATCTCATCCCCCGTCGCACAGCATCCATATCCAGAGGAGCCAAGGGAGTGAAGGAGATGGAACTGTTCCGGCGCATCTCGAACTGCGAAATCTGCTCTCTGGTGTAGCTGCATTGTTGATTCACGAGCTGCAACTCGTTCCAGATGTTCGTATACGTCGCTTGGAGGCTCTCGAACCGGGCATGCCATCTCATATTTCGCTCGTGCTCGAGTCGATCCGCTTCCCGGGATTCATCCGTCTCGTCTTCGGCGTTCAATTGCTTCCGCTCTTCCTCCAAGGCCTTGATCTGCAACGCTTTCTCCTTGTTGTCCTCCTCCAGCAGACCGACTTCCTTCTGCTCCTCCTCAATCTTTTGCCGCACTTCGCGGATCTCACTTTGCGTCCGACGTTCGATCGCCGCCTTCTGCGTTTCGATCCCGGCCATCTCTTCTTTCATCGAGGCGATCTGATCCTCCCACTTGGCCATCTCGTCCTTCCTCTTTCGTCGCTGGTTCTCCTTCTGCTGCAACAGTCGCTCTTTTTTGGTTTTCTCATTCTGCGCCGTGCGGCTGGCCGTCTCCGCCTTGTGCACTTGCTTGCGCAGGTCGTTGCTCACTTCATCTCGCTCTTTCAGACTTTGCTTGAGCTCGTCACGGCGAGCCTCTAATTCCTTCAACGCGGTCTCAAAGTCTTTGTCTTCTTCCTGAATCTGCCCCTCAACGGCATCGATGTCTTGTTGCACTTTCTGGAATCGCTGTGACAACTCGACCAGGTCTCCGTCCACCTCATCGTCCGTGCCCTTTGTCCCGGATTCCGCCGGCAATGGTTGGGAGTAGTCGGCGAGCTGGCTGGCGGGTGAAGGTCTCCGCCCCATGGTGCCTCTTCTGCTCACGGGCTGTCCTCCACTATGCTCCCGCGTCATCGCCGGAGCCGGTGGAGGGGTCAATATTTGTGAACTGCGCGTCGGCGCGATGGCGCGGATCGTCGGCAGCGTGTCACTACTCTCATCTTGCGACACACTGGAAGTCCTATTGGCCGTTCGGACGTGGAGTGGCGCGCTGGGAGTCTGAAAACGACCCGCGCTGACGGTGAAGACGCGGATGTCGTAGACGTTGCCAGGCAGGAGGTTGGAGATGATCGCCCCCGTCTCGTTCTTGCGCGTGCTTCCCACCACTCTCCCGTTGACCTCGACATTGTGCTCTTGAATCGACGTGGCCGGCTCGGAAAGCTTCCAAGTAATGTGGATTTCCCGCGACGAAATTTCCTCCAGCGTCACCAGCGGAGTGGGCGGGATGTCGAGACCGAGCTTGTCAACCAGGATGTCGTTCGGGGTCTGAATAACAGAATAGGCGCGCCAGAGGAGCCTAACTTGGTCAACGAACTACCCTCAAGACAGAAGCTTGGTGTTTCCCTACCAAGAGAACGCCCATATGACGGCGAAGAGGAGGACCAGAGCCATCCGTCCGCGGACGTTGACCCGCGGCGCAACGAGGTGGTAGGCATATGTAGCCCAGTCCAGCGGCTCCTGGTGCCATCTAGTCGAGTCCATCCACGAGAGCGGTATGGCAGGCATACGAACGGCTTTGGGAAAATGTAGCTTGTTCAGCAGCGCTCAGTCTCATCATGACAGCACGGACTTGTGCCCACCAATGAGCATGCAACCAGACTTGGCGCTGGAGACTGCATCTTGACTTTGGTAGGAGAATGTTGGCATACACTGTCAGGGCTATCGCCGTCCAAGACGCAGGGCATATCGGTCACACGCCAAAGACATGAATCATTCCTATCTTCTTCGGTGTTGGGAAGCCGTCACGGGATTCATTGATCAGCTCCATGAAAACGACGACCATATCTCTTGAATCAAAGCATTCGACTTCCAAGAAGTTCATCATCATCCTGCCCCGTGTACCGGGTATTCATGGCGTCGCTCACGTTGTCCTGCGATATGGTCAAACATAGGGACATGACCTCGACTACCCAGGTGTACGTCGTGGGCTGAAAAGTGCAGACCAAGGTCAAGGAGCAGCGGCCGCCCGCTTGCTCTTCCGGTACAGCCAGTTCCCAAGGTTAAATTCTCAATGCCCAAGACATGCCCAAAAACTCCATGCAGTAGCATCTCTCGAGTGGCGCCGAAATGATCTCAAAGGACTGATGTCGGGTATCAAAGTGCTCAGACGGTTCCAGGTCATGAATCTTGCATCTCCTCGTCTCCATCCTTATTCGTATGGCCCCCTCCGTCATCTGGACCAAAGACGTCTTCCATAGTGCCCAAACCCTCTTCATCTTCGTCTCCTTCTTCGACGGCGTCCATCTGCATGGCATCAGCGGTGACGGCGGCATGCTGGCCTTCGTCCTCATCTTCGATACTCTCCTCGCCTTCGCTCTCCCATTCATCCTTCAGACCCCAGCTAAAGCCGGTCAAGCAGTACCGTTCATGGGGCAATTTGACTCCACCCATCATGGGGCCGGTCCGATCGCCATCCCGAGATTGCGCGTTGAGCGATATCCGGTTCCTCTCATCGGCCAGATTCTTCAGAAACTCTTTGGGCAAGCTGCCACGGAATTGATAACTCATCCTCGAGCCGATGGCCATCCGCAGGCTCGCCAGACTGATATCGCCTTCCTCACTCTTGTTGTGATTCTTGTTGGCTCCCCGTCCTTTGCCTTGGGCCGCACCTTCCGCTTGATCATATCCCTCGCTCTGGATGTGCAACGCGTCGCTCAACATGGAACTGGTGTATCTGTACGCAAAGTCCATGAGCTGGAGAGGGACACGTTCTTGATATGCCGCGATGCCATGCGAGGCCAGGAGGAGGTGTATCAGCCGGTGGTCGCGCGGCCGTTTCAAACTTCCATTGTCTGAGAGTGACGTGAGCGGCTGAGAGAGGAGAGCTTCGACCTGTGATTGCGCAGTCGTTTGAGAAGGCTGTGACGCTGGCAGGGCCTGTGATGCCGGTTCCGCAGGAGGTGTGAGAGGGCCGGTTGGGTTGGCCGGAGAGGCCATGGCAAGAGTATGGGAAAGGGATGTCTTTCAACAACCGAGTTGACGAGAACAATGGCTCCTCCCCGATGCTTCAACCATCGATGGCTTTTTCTGGCTGTGCCGCCCTGCGTGGTCTTCCACTGTGATCTCGACTCAGCCAGAGCAAATTGACCACACCGCCGCGTCTAGTCTTTCCATTAGGCGCGACCGAGCGAAACAAGGGTCGGAAAAGGCGTCGCCAAGATCTGGGGGAAATTGTAAGTTAGCCAAGCCTTGTTGTTGGCCCCCGGCGTAATCCGTTGGGTCCAACAAACACTTCGCATCCCTGTGTATACCCCTCAATATATCCCGGCTGAGCTGCTCTTACTCGCTCTTGCACCGCTTCGTCCCTTTCTGCGGCTTGCATCGGCCTGCCATGTATTCATATTAGCACTTTCCGTCGGCGTTGTGGTTTCTTTGGCATCCGGATTTCCTGTTCTCCATCCGTCCTCAGGCATCCGTCATGTCCCGGCCGCGGGCGTAGACTCTTCGAGCAGATCCCTTACTCTCGATTCCGCAAGACTGACGGGGTGCGCACGATGCAGTACGTGCGGAGCATTGGGAACGGCGTATCCAAGACATGGAACTCCATCAACCCGGCCACTCTTTCCGGAGCGATCGATGTGATTGTCATCGAGCAGCAAGATGGAACCTTGGCCTGTTCTCCATTCCACGTTCGCTTCGGCAAATTCTCGCTCCTGAGGCCATTTGAGAAAAAGGTCGAGTTCAGGGTCAATGGAGTCAAGCAGGATTTTGCCATGAAACTCGGCGAAGGCGGGGAGGCATTTTTTGTCTTTGAAACGTCCAGCGACATTCCCGAGGCTCTGAAGACGTCGCCTCTGGTATCGCCCGCGAGCAGTCCTCCCGCCACGGCCGCAGACCGACCGCCGTCGCCTGGACTGGTCGAGCCGTCATATCTCGACATCACCGATGATGGGAGACGTCGCAGCACGCCCGACGAGGCGCCGGCAACACCACCGTCAATCCCCCCGATCCGCAGAGAAGGATCCAGCGCCAGTGATCCCGCCGTCTACGGGTCCATGTCCAAGACCGACACCGGCCCGTCCAATACTCCACTCTCCAAGAGCCCTTTGGCAGCACCTCTCGCACGCTCGGCATCCGAAGAGGTCCTGCCGCTCACGGCCGCAGAGGAATTGGATTCGAGCCTGGAAGAGGCGTTTCGACATAGCCACATCTCTCCCCAGGCCGATCACGACCAGAATCGCAGGAGGACCAAGTCGTCCGCCAGCCCGCCGGCGCTGAAACCCAAGGAAGCATATGACCGTGCCATGACATTGTCCAAGAAGCTCTCGTCTTCCAACATTCGCTCGCAGGTGACCGCGTCTGGCGATCTCATGCTGGACATGACAGGCTACAAATCGAGCGAGGACGAGGCGCTGAGAGCGGAAGCCATTGCGCGCAAGCTGTTGTCGGAAGAGCTCGAAGGAAATTACGACATTGGATCCTTGATCGGCACCGACGAGAACGGGAATCTCTGGATCTATAGCAGCGAGGAGGCCAAAGATGCCGCCAATCGTAAAGCCCGGACGCAAAGTATGAGTTCGACGGGAACGATCACGAATGAGGCCGATTCGGATCGGGGCTACCACAGTGACAGCGATCAAAGTCCGTCACCACCGTTCACGGCCAAGTCGCATCAGCGAGCGCAGTCTGAGGAGATTTCTTCGGCCCCTCGGATGTCAGGAGAACAAAGTCGAAATTTTGCCAAAACGCTGCGGCTGACGAGCGATCAGCTCAAGCAGTTGAACCTGAAGCCGGGCGAGAACTCGATGAGCTTCACCGTGAACCGGGCGACTTGTCCCGCCTTCATGTTCTACTGGACTTCTGACGTGCCCATCGTCATCTCCGACATCGACGGCACCATCACCAAGTCGGACGCGCTCGGCCATCTGCTCAATATGGTCGGCCGTGATTGGACTCATGTCGGAGTGGCCAAGCTGTACAGCGACATCGTCGCCAACGGATACCACATCGTCTACCTCACCAGTCGGTCCGTGGGTCAGGCCGACACGACACGAACCTACTTGAATGGCGTTGTACAAGATGGGTGGAAGTTGCCCAAGGGCCCCGTGATTCTGAGTCCGGACCGAACGATCGCGGCCTTGCGACGAGAGATTTACCTCCGGAAACCCGAAGTGTTCAAGATGGCCTGTCTGAGAGACATCCTGGGTCTGTTTCCAGGCAAGACCAACCCCTTCTACGCCGGCTTCGGCAACAGATTCACTGATGCGCTCTCCTACCGGAGCGTCAACATTCCGTCTTCTCGCATTTTCACCATCAACACCAATGCAGAAGTCTCGGTGGATCTCCTCTCGTTGAATCAGTACCGGAGCAGCTACGTGAGCATGCGAGAACTCGTCGATCACTTCTTCCCACCCGTGTCGACCCTGGTCAAGGAGGGAGGCGAGGAATACACCGACTTCACATACTGGCGAGACGATCCGGGCAATTTGGACAACTTTAGTCCCACCGATTCGGAGGTGGAAGACGAAGAAGAGGAAGACGAGGAAGACGAAGACGAGGAAGACGAGGAAGACGAGGAATCCGTCCACGACTTGGGTGACAGCTATCTCTCTAATCCCTCGGTCGAGGAGTCCGGACTGGACGACTCCGTGCGAGGGTCATTGGACATTGATGACACTGCCGCTGAAGCAGACCAAGACATTCCCGCGGACGAGGATTTCATCGACACCTATCTGGGTGACAGTGCACCGACATCGAAGACCCGGTCAACAACTAACAGCGACCGGAGGACGTGACCACGGAACTAAGCATGGTAGTGAGTGTTTGTCGCATTGGAAGTGGGCGTTGGAAATGAGATCAGACATGGATGGCATTCTTCCCGCGGGGAACTCTGTACTTATACACGATCGGGCCAGATTAGAGGAAAGAAACGACCGGGACCGGGCAGGCACGTGTGGAGCGATGTCCTATCCTCGCCTCCGGGTGGAGGCATTTCTGCATATATATCTGACGTGGAGACAATATATGATGTTTATGACACATGAAATCCCTCCCCGGTCACCAAGCATCTCCTCCCTGGAGTTCAGAAATTTACCAACACTGCATTCCTCTCGCTTGACCTTCATTCGCATTTCCCCTCTTCAGTGATCAATGTTTCCCACCATTCGCATTACTCGCCTTGATCTCCTCGACAATCCCATCAAATCTTTTCATTGCGCCAAAGCCTTCGACCCATGTGTCGATCGCCCATTTCCACCAGAGGACACTGCCGAGCTTGACCTGATGCTTGGCCAGCCTGCTCCGCGCCATCCACGTCGCCTCCAGGGAATGCAACACGACGACAATCGGCAATAGCACCGGCTGTAGCTGATACGCCAGCTGTGCGATCTGCGGCACCGTGCCGCCCAGGCTCCAGATCCAGCTGGCCCAAGAGCCCGACGCAGGCGCCAACGAGTCGCGGAAGGGAAAAGTGAGGAAAACCAAGGCACACGTGATCATGTTGAACCATTGGTATGCCCGGTTCGGTAGCCGGTACTCCTTGACCACAATCTTCGAGAGTCCCAGGCCGTTGAGGGCGTCAAAGTGCATAGCCACCAGTTTCTCCCTCGCGTCTGCTAACGACTTCATCCGTGGTTTGATCGGCACACGGACCGTGCCAAAGCTCGAGCTGATGACCATATGCTCGAGCGTGATATCCTCCAGTTTGGCCGTGTCGGCGTGTGAGCGTGGCAGACGGTTATAGTACCGAAGGTACAGCGACAGAGACTCCCCATGGTCGGCGTTCATGTGCGAGATGATCCCGGTTTTCATCGCCGCCACTTTGGGATCGTCGGCCGCCATTGTGAGTAGATGCTGCCGGACGGTGGAGATCTGAATGGACGACTGTCGATGAACTCAAAGTTGCACTTGCAGTTTATCGTTGAGGAGCAGCCGAGGTTGTGGATGAGTCCGCGATAAACATTCGGATCAGAGCCCACCTTATAGGCCGGGGGCACGTCGAGGAATCCGGAACAATAGATGGCTAATCCTCGGCGAATACTAGGATCCTATTGATCACGATGATAGAAGGAACAGGTGCCAGTCGGGCCACGTTGGCGCGGAGAAACCGGAGAACTACCACTTGTGTCAGTGCCAAGCAAGGAAACCGAAACAATTACAGACTTGCAATCATTGGAAATTGGCCGGCATATCTCTCAGCTGTGGGAGCCATTTCATAATGTGGTCAGTCTCCAATTCTCAATGTCTTTACCCAATCTCTACCCGTCCTCCCATGTCAGAGATGGCATGGAAAGAAAGCTGGTGGAGAGGCGCCAAGAGCTTATGTCTGTCACAGCTTTACCAGCTGAACCTGTATAAAGCCAAAGCATATCACCGAGCTGGTGCAGCAAAGTGGCCTCCTTGGACATCCTCGGTCTCCTCGTCCTAGGAGAGAGCTTCTGTCTACCTTATATAGACTATCTGAATGGGCTAAGTACACAACATCTTCAGTCTCAGCCAGTAATCCACCTTATGGTCACGTGACTCTCGTCAGACTCCGTCTTTGACATCAAACTTGTGGTAGGCATGTCCAGGCTAATCTTGAGGGAGAAAATTGAAGTCCAAGAGGGCCCGCTGGATCCTGGAAACTACCCATCATTTCTGGAGGGTAATTCCACGGCTGCCTTTCGACGCCTTGACTGATGAATCAGTCAATCAAGTAAGTTTCAGCCAACAGAGCAAACATACCATTCTGACAGACCTTTCTACAGCTTTGCCTGCCCTTACACGTATCCCCATCATTTCACATTGTGGGATGAAAGGAAACATGGAGGCGAATCAGACCTCAGCACCCGAGTTCCGGATGAACTACTCTATCCCCGAGTTGTGCTCCCATCAGGGGCTTGGCCATTCCTTGCTTATTGCAAGTGTCATAAAGCTTAGCTCATTGACTACTCGAAAATGTCATACCACAGGTTAAACGGCCAATACGCGGCCAGAGTGCAAGAACACTTCCACCACAGCTTGCAGCTCAACTTTTTTCCATCGCATCAATACATTCAGCAAACCACCCATCAATGCGTCCTGTTATTGTGGCAACTGCCTCCTTAAGTCTCTCAATGGCGAGCTCTTTCTCAGACAGCTTTTCTTTTCCTTTTCCTTTTCCTTTTCCTTCTCCTTCTCCTTCTCCTTTACCTTCTCCTTCTCCTTTCCCTCCTTCGTTGGAAGGATAAATGCTTTTGTCCGGACCAGTCTTCTTCCCCTCTCCCTCCAAACTAAGGTGCTTGATACCTTCTTCCACTTCCCCAACTTTCTCAACTTCTTCATTGGGCACAGCAAACCTGGGCGCTTTGTATCTGGGAGAGATGAAGACATCCGTATTTGCTGCTGCAGCAACGTCTTCGAAGGTCGTTAGATGATCTTGCTCCTTGTGTTCTTCAACCTCAAAGAGTTCGGTCCTTAGTCGATGCATCAGCCGTATAACGGGGAACGAAGTCTTTTCGAAGAGAAACGGTCGGTCATCCCCCATCAAATCGCCCCACTCCCGATTCACCATCGTTTCTTTTGCGGAGGCCAACGCCGAAGCCCTAGCCGCCTCGTTAGTCTTGCCTACCCCACTGGTAGCAAGGTCCAATCGTTGCTCCGCGCCTTGAGGAGTGCGGTTCAACTCTGCCAGAAGAAGCACCCAGAAGACACTTTCAATGTCATGCCATGGGTGGTGCCTGGGGTGTTTCCGCGACAGCATGTCGATAGCCATATAGAGGTAAGTACCAGTGCGCCATGGAGCCCCGGATTTTGGATCTCCATAGACGCAAGCAAGGTCGACATCGATTAGCCTTCCAGGCGGAGGTGCACCCTCCTGATTCAGCAGATCCGGCGATGTCACCGTGATGTTTGCTGGAGAGATGTCTCGGTGTATGATGGGCTGTTCCCTGCAAAACATTTTCCGAATGGCATTAATAGCACAACGTAACGCCTTGATTCGGTCGAGTTCAGTGACATCTCGAGGATTTGGGTAAAGATGCCTCAAAGGACCATCTGGTGAGGTATCCACGGAAACGCCACAATACTCTTCCAGGTACCATCGCTGCCTTCTCGTGTGCGACAACTCATAGGTCGACTCAACAGCAGCCTCATCCACTTGAGGGACGAGAATAGTTGTCTCTTGTTCTTTCTCTGTTTTGTTTGCCATGGTGGAGGATTGGCTAAATGACAACTGCATATACTCAAAGTTCGGTCCTAGTTTGAGACGCCGTCTTGAATGTTTTGCATCCGGTAGAACGTCGAACTCATCTGTGGAAAGTCCCTCTTCCCAGTCAAGCAATTTTGGTAGTTCCTCCACATCGCTGAGCGCCTGAAGAATGTCGGCTTCATTCGTACGAGCCTCGTAGGCCCACGTCAGTTTTAACGCTGCTAGACCGTCACTTCCTAGCTCTTGGTCCTCAGTCTTCTTGGCCTTTTTTGTCTCTGGTTGAAGTTCAACTGGCCATACTGTAGTACCACGAGTCGTGACAAGGTCGACACCCACACGCACGAGTGGTGATGGTATGTCACATTTAGGAGTGAAGCTGATTCTCCTGCCGCCAATTTTAGTGGGTGTCTCTGACAGACCGAGGGCATCGTCTTTGGCCAACATGAGCCAGTTGACGAATTGCAGGAAAAGCGTTGTGTTTTGTTCGATGTCAAGCTCACTTTTGTAACCCAGCACCTGCCCTCTGTTCAGTTGGAATAGTCGCAATGCTCTGCCGGCGACGTAAATGGAGTATATGAAGTGACGAAATGGGTCGTCCCGGAATACCAGGTTGCTCCTCAAGAGTGAGAGTAATATTTCCGATTGCGCATATTCCTTGACAGGCGATTTCTTCAGTTCCCAAGTGGTCTTCATGTTGCAAAACTTCACGTTTTTCATATCAACATTGGCCGCAACGTTGGCGAGGTCGGGTTTGAAAAGCTTCAGACCTTCTGTATGGTCCCCATTGTCAATGCCGGAACCAGGTACTTTTGTTCCGATATGAATGAAGACGTTGAGAGCCTGCCGCGATTTTGCCTTGCTCTGTTGTTGAAGGACCTCTTGAGCTTTCTGAAGCATGTGGAAAAAAACCTTCTGAGGAATTATTCCAGCGCTCTTTGTAGACATGTCCGACTCCCATTCTCTCCATTCCTTTGATGTCTTGAGAGCCTTTTCCGCACTCGCGATTTGCCGTTCAGTGAACTTTGCACCGAAAGTCATCCTGCTATGAAGCTTTTCAAAGACCGAGACTTCGGTGTCATCGACGTATGTTACATAGCCAAGGTTGTGGAGGAACACGGGTAAGCGATGAGTTTGGGTATGGCTGACGAGCATTGGCGGGCGTAGCGGTTACTGCCTTCTGTGGCGTCTCGCTCACACTGCTTGTTGCCTTCGTGGGCTTCTCTGGCACAGGCACAATGCTGTTGACCTGAAATAACGCCAAGACAAGGTCAAGACAGAGTGGAAGTGTGAGGATGGATGAGATGGATGTATGAAAGAGATATATATGTACCTGATGTGACATAAGTGCTTGGCAAGGTCATTCACCCAAATGAATCACCACGGAGCTCTGCTGGTGAATAGACGGCGATCCTGCGCTATGATTGGCTGCAGCATTCACAGCCTCTTGGAGACGGCAAATCTTACAGCCAATTAGTGCCCTTGACTTACCAGTTGAGTGTCTGCCCTCCAGGACTCCTAGGCCGAAATGTTTTGCTGGCCAGCCAGCTGTATCCGGTTTGACCGATGCTAACATAACAAAAATTGAGGCCGTAGAAGCCTTTTGGCGATGCCCATCTCTCTTATGTGTTTTCATGGCCAAGCGGACCAACATGGCGCCGTTGAAAAATGGTGCAGGCAAGCTTGGAGCAGTCTACGTCCAAGATGTGACCAAGTTAGACCAGAGAGAGTGTGATTCAAGCGAACTTCATATAATGGCGGGTGACTATGCTTTTCCAACTTCAATTGCATTCCCATTCCCTCGTACAGCAAGATTAACTTCCCATCCATATTGCCACAAATTCCCCGCATGTAGAAAAACTGGCCAGCCTCCTACGCGGTGGGAGGTGCAGCCTGGCCATTCGTTCCGTTGACTCCCATATCACTCATGGCGATGTCCTCCGGGATGTTCGGCAGGCCCGTCTCGCCGGCGAGGTATTCAGCCTGGCTCTGCCAGAAGCCGTCGTGGTGAACTTTCAACGCTAGCAAATAGAATTAGCAACGCATCCAAAACGGGGGACCCGGACTTACTTGTGGGAAATGGCCACCAATCACTCCAGTCTTCCTTCATGAAGACCTCAATGGAGCCCGGGTTCGGCTTCGGATCGCTACTGACGGGGTTCGGTGACGGGATGGTCTTCTTGAGCTCACCTTGTGGGCCACTAGCCCTTCTCAGGTTCTTCAGTTTGGCAAAGACCTTCAACTGTGCTGCCATGGCCACCTCGACGATCGGGCGACCGAGGCAGGAATGCGGCCCATAGCCGTGGTGGATATACTTTGACCGATCACGCGTCGGGTCGATCTGGTGCGGATCCTTAAAGACCGATCCGTCCAGGCCAGCGGAAACGAAGTCGGTGTAAATCTGGTCTCCAGCCTCGACTTTGACCTGTCGTCCGTCGTCGTCGATCGTCGTCCCGATGTTTGCCTTCCGAAGCAAGCCAAAGGCGGCCGGGGCGAGGCGGTTTGCTTCAAGAGCATAGCCCTTGAGTTTGTCGAAATCGGCAGGGTCATTGGACCACGCACACCGTTGGATCTCGGGCCAGTGATGCTTGTATTCGTCAGACAAGTAGACGTCCAGCATCTGCGTGAAATGCTGAGCTTGTGTCGCCACCGCGGCGGCCGCGGTGGGGATGATGGTGTAAACGACCTCGTCGACAGACTTGCCACCGTCAAAAAGACGCTGGAGGAACTTGGTGCCGTAGTCCTGCAGGAGTTCGCCGGCCGATCCCAGTGAAAAGAGGTTGCTGACATGAAGAACTTGGCCCACCTTGGCCGCCTCGCACACAATCTTGACCAGTTTGGCCAGCTGATCGGTGGCTGTCTTGGCGCTCTCCCGGAGCTTGAACGATCGAGCGGTGTCCAGATCCAAAAAGACGTATGCGAACAGAACAGACAGTGCCAGATAGAGTTCGTCAACTTCGACGCCCACGGGGTTCAAGTCTGTTGGTGCCTTCAACGGGAGGTGGAACATTCGTGCCACGAAGACGGCGTGAGACGGATTGCCAACGTCACGACAGGCATCCAGCTGGTACCACTCTCCTCGAAGACGCTCGGAACGAACGGAAACGAGTTGAGTGGTGAGATCTTCGTAGAAGGTCTGAACCTGAGCGAGGCCATTCACCGGACAGTATATAGCCTTGTCCACGAACTGCCGCTGTTCAGCGTCCTCCTGGCTGTCGCCACTGAGCATGTAATCATGATGCGTCAGGTAGAAGGTGTGCGGCCCCCAGGGGACGCTGAAGGACCCTTGGTCACCGAGCACCGAGGTCACGCCTTTCCACGATTTGATGGATGTCGGCAGGCCAATGTAGGAAGGCCGATCAAAGACGTAGTCTTGAGCCTTGCCGAGCTTCTCGAGAATTTTGCGCGTTTCATCGGGCACGGTGAAAGGATACATGGCGTAGACGGAGTTGCCACGATACCAAAATGGAAGTGCACGCATCAGAAGGTTGTAAAGACAGCCCCCGTGCGCCACGTCGGGATCCGACCGGACCTGATTCCAGCCCCAGTTGGTCAAGTTGGCCGGTGTGTAGTCGACGGTGTAGAACCGATCTCCTCTGGTCAAGGCCACGGCGTCGGCCAGAATAGTCCGGGAGGTGGTGTAGCCAGGGCACAGACCAGAACCCGGACTCAAGGGCTCCTTGGCGTCCTCTGCCACCAGACCAGGATACAGCTCGACATAATCGGGGTGCTCGTACAAGGCCTTGAGTGAATGAGCGACTTCGTCGTCTTTGGTGATCTCGGAGAAGTCTTTGTATGGTTCCAGCTTGAAAAACTTTCGGAACTCGTTCAGCGTTGCGACGTTCCATGCCCGAGCTTGCTTGATGCCCAAAGTTTCGATCAGCCTCATGACCACGGGGACATTGCGAGGGCCAAAAGCACAGGCGACGTCTTCGGTCGCCGTGGTCAGGATGTCGACCAGATCTTGATCACGGAAAGCACCGTTCGCCGTGCGCTTGATTCGGCCCAGGTCCAGTTCCCACTTGGACGGGTCGGGATCCTGTTGCATGGCCCACTTCCGCAGCGCTTGCACGAGGTCGGTTTCCGTGACGGTGGACACGTCTTGATTAGGGAATAATTGTTGATAGAGCGCGTTCGTCCACTGCTCATCCCGTTTGCTGATGGCCGAGTGCCAGCGGTAAATCAAGTTGAACTCGACACTGACTTGATTGCCCACTCCCGACGGGATCCCCGCGCTGTCAAAGACGTCGTTAAAGTTCTTCCGAGGATCGAGAAGCCACGTGGAGTCGGTGCGGTTGAGATTCAGGATGGTCTTGACATAGTCTGTCAGGATGATGTTCACATACAGGCCACACGTGATGAGACGAGCCGTTTGGAACAGGTCGTTGTCGAGCTTGAGCAGAGCCTTGGTGTCGCTCTCGTCCGGGGGGACCGTGAACCGACCACCCTCATTGATCTCCTTCAACTGCATGGCCACGTAGTTGTGGAATCGGTTGAAGCACACGACCAGGGCCGTGACGCCCGGTGGGAAACCAAGAATCCGACTCTCCGAGAAGGTGTCCGGCTTGAGCAGGCCATCCCGGAACGTTCTCACCTTCTTCTGGTCTTCGGCACTGCTGCCGTAGAGAGGGCCCAGATCGAGATAGGAAGACGTCCTGACCCGTGAATAATCACGCTCGTCGGTATGAAAGCAATCGTGAATGATGATGGTGGCCAGATAGAACAACATGCTCGAAATCCGGTTGGGATGCTCCCGTGCTTCGGCGCCACGAGCAAAGATCGAATCAAATATGACCCCGGGGTCTGGCAAGACGCCCGGCTTGAGCGTCTGCGGCGCGACGGTCCGGGCATAGAACGAATTCGCCTTGCCGAGATGCGGGTACATGATGTTGTTGTTAGAACCATCCGCGGTTCGGTACTTGTACTCGTCACCCTCGTAAGAGAGAGGAGGATGCTCGAGGTTCTCCCAGAGCAACTTGATGAACTGGCCGGTCAGGTCATCCGACACCTTGGAAGCCGTAGGTAACGATGCTGCCAGCTGGACTATCTTCTCCATCTATTCTCTTCCGTTAGCGAGACACACAGACCGACACAAACCACTGGTCCTCCTCTGCGGGCCGGGTCAGAGCAAGGCTGCCAAGCTTACCTGATACTGTCGATCATCGACTATGCCTCCGTCGAAGAGGGTTGTGTCGACCAAAGAAGTGACGAGACCGGCATCCTCACCAAACCGTGGCACTTGGCTGACAATGTCGGCGATGAGCCGGGAGAGAAGCGGTTTGGACGGCGTTGTCGTCGGATTGATGACCGGATCCGTGGGATCTGGGGCGCCTCCGCTGGCGACGCCCTCGACAAATTTCTTGACGCCTCGGGTCAAGGCAGCGATGCCCGAGTCGGCACCAGACTCCTTTGCTTGCTCGTGACCGTCCATGGTGTTCAGCGTGGTCGCAGAAAGCTTTCTTTTGCGAGACATGTTGGCGGACAGGCAGGAAATATGTAAGTCTGAAGGGCGGGCGCCCAGGGACAATGAGCGATTGGATGGCAGCCGTGAGCACGGGGTGAGATTGTGACGGGCAAGGCGCTTTCAGGCCATGCACGAGAGATCAGGCAACGAGCCGAGGAGATGAACAGGAATGGTGAAAAGGCAGAAGCTGGCCGTGTTGACGGCTGAGCTGAGCCTTGAGCTGAAGGTCAGCAGCATGGCGAGCGGCATGGGTCGTACATGGATGTGTGGAGTCGTCTCTGACGCCTTGCACACTAGATTCGTAGTCGTCCAGCCATGGCGTTGGGATTAACGCTGATGTGATTGGCGTGTCGCTTGCAGGAACAAGACCGGGAGACCAGAAAGGGGCGGGACATGGCGGGTAGACGCTGGAATCATCGACAGGGGCACAGGCCATATTCCAGCCGATCTCAGCCCCGCGATTCGCGTATGGTTGGCCTTACGGCCTGCTCAGCATCAGCACGAGTGGTCCTGTTTGCATGCTTACTTGTGGCCAGTGTCATTGGTCGGGTTTTGTGAGAACCTTGCGCTTCGAGGTGGTAGTAGTTCTTCGCTCTTCACCGAGCGCTGTAGCGAAGGGAACAGGCAGCACGCGAGGCTGGAAATGTGCCAGGACTTTGATTCGTCTTATGCCCTTTCTGGTGACCCTGGTTTTAAGTCGACGGATAGAGAGATCCACAGTGCGGTGAACGGCGGTTCCTAGATCCTTCAAGTTTGGTGCTCCGGGCGATCGACATTGGTTCTTTTGCAACGGGGCTTGCAGCCACGCGACGCGGCAGTCCTTTCAATACAAACTAACGTTTTAACTAGGTTAGTTATTCCGCCGGGCACTGCAGCCTACCTATATCCACTGGTAGGCACAGTGTCTGACCGTCAGCCCTCGTCCGGGCGCCTTGTCTGGCCTCTCTCATTAGCTGCTCACGCCTCACCGCCGTCTCAATGAGACACAATTGGGCTCTGCGGGCCGTGGCTAGCCGAGATGCCACAAAGGACAGAACCAAAAGGGCTTCAGCCCCGATAATTGTCTCGGGTAGCTGGCCAGCCATAGTCTCAGCTTCAGCCTCTGTTTTGGATAGTGCTGCATATTCGCGAGCTCGATCCCACGACCAGGCCAATGACCAGGCCAAACGACCAGGAATAACATGGGCACATGCGGGACTGGGTACGCGCAGATGGCCTGAAACCTCATCCTTCCTTCACGGGGGTCTGGTAATATCCTTCAGAAGAGAATCGCGTGATCTCTGTATAGCAGCCTGCAAGGCACTGCCACCGTCAGGTCTAGACAAATCGTGGCGGTGGAGACAGCGCGAAGAGGCTGCTGTGCACATCGGTGCGTCCTGTACCGCTCGACGATCAGGTTCTGATCATATTACAGACTGGGCCTAATCTCGCTGAGACGTGAAGTCTTGACGGTACAACGTGGCTGGTTGGTTCGGCCTTTCAGTGCCTAATTCTTCAATTAATTACGGAATCCCCATCGGCCATGATGGGTCATAGCTCCCTCTTTCATCGCCATGGTGCCCTACACTTACAGTATTTTCCTCATCACATCCAAGAACGGCAAATGGGAGAATGTCTTCCTCGCTCCATATGCAACCGTATTCAGACGAGTCGTCGAATGCTATAGGAAAGATGAGCGCTGTTGTGACAACTTGATGGGGAATCTGGCGTTTGTCGCTGGTGCCATTGGAAGGTATCACCCGGCACGCCGACGGGATGAACCTGACGTCGTATGGTATTTGGCAACCCAGGTATTATACGTCATCAGCCCTGTGCAGACGACTAATGTGCTGTTCAGTTTATTGCGGATAGTCTGGGAGGCAATTGGTGCGAATGGCCATATACTGAAGAACGGGAATCGTTCTGGCTGGGGGAGAGTGGCAGTGACCAAGGTCGACGTCACAGTCGGCGGCTCTCACCGCCGTCGAGACAGCGACAACTGAGTCCTGTTGTTCGATAACCTTCCCCATGGCAATCGTCCGCGAGTGGTCCTTGTCGGTGCCCGTCATTCTGTAACAGTCAAGCCCACAAGGGTGACCCCTGACTCTAGAAGGCCGGATTGTGGCGTAACTCATGCTGAACTTCTGGCGCCTTCCATCGCTTCTCTATCTCCGCACGTCCGACCGGAGAAGCACATCTGTCAGGGGGTGGCCATGGTCAGCGGCAATGAAAATATATATACTGCGCTGAGGTTTCGGTCTTCATTGTCGTCCTGCACTCGACATCAATCCAGTTCTTTTTCCCACAAGTAGCCTTCCATCACACATCACCTACCCGCGCACATAGCATCCTGAATGGCACTGTCGGCTGAGAGACACATGCAAAGAAACCTGTTGCAGGTGTCATTTGAGGCTCGCCAAGGACATGACAAACTGCTCAATGCCCTGGGCGCCCTGTATGTGGAATTGGACAAGTGGGAACGAACATGCCAACTGGAGCCAATCTTCCTGAAAAACTTCAGAGACAAAGTATGGAGACTGGGGAGCAGGGTGACGTTCGACGAGAAGACGGTGGAAAACTTCACCGAGCATAACGAGGAGTTTCAAAATCTCATGGGTAAACTGGAGACTGCGTTTGGTAGGCCTGGCCACCTCTTCCCACTTACCGTCTTACTGATTCCCGTGCAGAAAACAAGGGAGCCAGTGGGGCATTCCTGTGGTTCAGAAACGGCGTCAACGACATCTTGGTAGGAGGTCCAATCCTATTGTCTCGAGGATGTAGGAACTGACTACGAGACAGTACTGATCCGATCTGAATCGATCGCGAGTTCGGGCTCGAGGTATTGCAGGTGTTTGGGAATCAACAATGCTGCTTGTTTTAACTTGTCTGTTAATTCGGTCTTCAATGTCTTTGCTGAGGTAACGATGTACTCGCTGTGGATGGCGTGATTGGGTGAATGATTGACGACAAATGGAAGACTCAAGGATGGCAAACTGGATGGCCAGTCTTGCGTAGAGCTCCACTTGCATGAAGGTGCAGAGCGAGAAAGGGACGCTGTCGATGTACGACGAAATTCACACCATGTCATGGGGGGTTGACGACGTCGGAGTCGACCACTCTGCTCCCAGAATTCATCGGCTGCAAGCGTCAGAAGCAATCTTCCAAGAACTCCCAGTGGCGTGCCGGGGTCAGCAGGGAGCCACTAAAGTTGGGCCTCCCGGCCCGCCCAATCAATTGTAGAGCACGGATGTTCACGCGGGATGAGCTCAACAATCATCTGAGATATTTGACCATGTTGCCGAAATCCTCTGATCATATGCTATTTCACTCCCTGCGACACAGCCCAGACTCCGTCGAGAGACTGAAGCTGATGGCGTTGTGAAAAATCGATCTGATTGGCTGCCGTCTACTATTACGCGGCTGCGTCCGTTCACCACCACAGCTTTCTTCTCTAACCCGCCTCCTCGATCTTGACCCACCACCAGCGTCTGCTTTCGACCCTCACACATCGCCATCACGTCCATCTGGTCGGCAACCGCGTCGCCGCGGCTGCTGCCTCGATGCCTCTCTCCGACTATGTGACGAGCCCGACCTCGTGGCAGAACCGCCAACTCCTGGGGGCCCTCGCCGCCCGGGACGACCAACATGCGTTGGCCGACGGCGTCCTATCTATCCTGACGAAGCCTCCACTCCATTCGGGCCATCCCAACTTTGGCCATCTCGCGCTCCTCGTCTTCGAAGCCGTGCTGGAAGTGGTCTGCGTCAGCCTCCCCGGCTACATCGTGGCGAGTCAGGGCATGTTCGACGCCGAGTCACAAAAGTTCCTGGCTAATCTCAACGTGCTGCTCTTCACGCCATGTCTCATCTTCACCAAGCTGGCCTCTCAGTTGACGGCGGAAAAGCTGGCCGATCTGGTCATCATCCCCGTCATCTTCGTCGTGCAGACGCTGGTCTCATATGCGTGTGCGCGGATCATCGCCAAGGGCTTCCGATTCAACAAGAGACAAACAAACTTCCTCATTGCCATGGGCGTCTTTGGCAATTCGAATTCTTTGCCCATATCACTCGTCATTTCGCTGTCCAAGACGCTGAAGGGCCTGCATTGGGACAAGGTGCCCAATGACAACGACGACGAAGTCGCCGCCCGAGGCATTCTGTATCTCCTCATCTTTCAGCAGTTGGGGCAACTGGTCCGCTGGAGCTGGGGCTACAACGTCCTTCTCGCCCCGCCAGAATCCTACACCGAAGCAGAAGGCGGAACGAAGCAGTCTGATCGCATCGAGCGCGGCAGAGGAGAGTATCAAGACGATGTTTCATCCGATCACGAGCAGCACCGACTTCTCGGCCCCAGCTATGACAGCGGCAGCGACAGCACCGAGGACTTTGATGACGACACGACCAGGGTTGGGGACTCTCCCGGGGCTTCCAAAGACGATGGCCTGAAAATACCGCGGACGTCCTGCCCTCAGTCCGTCGGGTCGTCCAGGACCTCGTCCCAGCCACCGAACAGCGAGTCTCCCAATGGTACGCCATCAAATGGTCACGTTATCCCACATCACTCGGTCAAACCAACCTCCCTCCCCGAGGCCGGGGGGAAAAAGTACTACGACGAGGATATTGCCGGTCTTTTCGGATATGTGAACCGCGTGAGGAACGTGCTGCGCAATTGGATTCTTCGCACCCGCTGCTCTCTCGCCTCTCGATCAACGGCGACGTTTCACCGACTGCCGGAACCCGTCCAGCGTGCTCTCTCTGCCACCGTTCGGTCTATTGGCCGTTTCCTCGCCGGAGTGTGGGAGTTTATGAATCCGCCGCTCTGGGCCATGCTCATTGCCATCATTGTGGCGTCGGTGCCGAAGCTCCAGCACCTCTTTTTTGACAACGGCACCTTTGTCCGAAATTCCGTCACCCGAGCGGTCGAGCAGAGCGGTGGGGTCGCCGTGCCTCTCATCCTCGTCGTCCTGGGCGGCAATCTCGCCCGGAACACGCTCCCGAAAGAGGGAACAGCAGAAATCACGGATCCCAAACAAGAGAAGAGGCTTCTGATCGCGTCCCTCGTCTCTCGAATGGTGTTGCCCACCATCATCATGGCGCCCTTCCTAGCCTTGGTCGCCAAGTACGTGCCTGTCAGTATTGTGGATGACAAAATTTTCGTCATTGTTTGTTTCCTGCTGACAGGCGCGCCGACCGCACTGCAACTTGCGCAAATCTGCCAGGTGAACAATGTGTACATGAACATCATGAGCTCGATCCTCTTCCAGAGCTATGTCGTCTGGATCCTCCCCTCGACTTTGATCTTGGTCCTTCTCGCTCTCGAGACTGTGGAATGGGCGACGTATTAAATCGGTCGTCATGGTTAGCATCATTCTGGCTCTTAATCTTGAACATAACCGCAGAAATTCTGTGCAGTGTGGCATTGGGGGGTTCGAAATGGCGCAGGTCGATGGCAACTCTGTCGTGAAGCATCTTGAATACAACCGAACGCAATGTGTACAGATAACAGACTCATGGCGCAGCCCTTGGAAAGACAGTTGATTCCTTTGCAGATGGCGGATAGCATGGAATAGAGGCAATTGAAACATACGTCACGAACAGCGTCAAGACTGGGTGCGCCACCTTGCCCTGAATCAAGGACGTCAGATCCGTTAGTGAGTCCCTAGCATGGACGCGCTCATCGCCAGTGTCTACCTGGGCCAGCAGACTATTGATAGCCAGCCAACAGACCACAGTAGCGAGCAACACCAACACCAGCTCCAATAATTCCCTGCACACTCAACCTCGATGGGTGTGCTGGGGACGACACCGTAGTGACAGTTGGTGGCTTTCCATAGTAATGTACAGGCGGGGCCGTTGCAAGGACCAAGGATGGGATTTCTAGCATTTGCCATCTTCGATGACAAGCCACACCTTGATCAGCCAACTCTGTAATGTCTCCGACTCTGCTACCAAAGTCGCCTGCTCCTCTCTCTTTCCGGCGTACTTGTGATTCCCAGCATTGTCCTGATTGTAACAGATTCCCTAGACAGTCACACCATCGTTAAATTACCGCGGCCCGACCGCTGGACCAGCACACCCAAGTCAATGCTAATTTTGTCTCTCTGCGCCGTTGTCCACAGAACGACCTGAGGCACAAGCCAAGGGGGATTCGCATGGGTCCGTGGTAGACTTCAACGGGGGACCAGATCATCTTCTTCTTGCCACCCGCAGCATTTCCCTTTTCTAGCTTCGCGGCAGTGCTGTGCCCGCAGTATATCCGTGCTTGCTCAGCAAACTCGACCTTCCCAGTTGAAGGACAGCTGCTTAGAAGGTTCGAACAACGACGACTCCAGTAACCCTCGGCGTTCTCATCACCTCGAGACGCACCGTCGGCGCACTCCTGGTGGAACTGCGGTACGATAGAGCCGATTCGTTCTTTTGGATCGCATGCGTTCCTGAATCACCGCATCTGCGCAGCGGCGCGACCCAACTCTCCAGTCAACATGGAAAGCACTGCTACGCCTGGGCCGGCCTCATCCGACCTCAGCAGCACCACCTCCACTACCGCCACCGCCGACGACGACGACCAGACCTCCGATGCTTCCTCAACCGTTTCCTCCCCGGCCGGGGCACCCGAGAGTTCTGGTGCTCAAGCCAGCAAACCACCATCCCTCCGCTTCCCGAGCGACAGCATGGCCAGCTCCATGAGCCCATCATCCTCTCCGCTCGGGCCTACGAATGCCGCCCGACGACCAGGTCCTCCACCGAGCCGAGCGAGCGGGTTGAACTCTGATATACAAGCGAAAATGAAGGCTTTTTCGTTGTCACGGCAAGGTGCACCTCCCTCAGGCCCCAGTATACGCCCCGGACTCCCTGGACAGCCGTCCATCTCGACCGGCCAGCTTCCCTCTGGCGCATTTGTCGGTAGTCCCTTGACAGGAGCGCCCCCGTCTTCACCCAATCAGCCTGCGGCTGGCCTCCGGTTGCCCAGCCGTCTGAGTCGTCCGAACGCGCCCACCTTTGGCAGCTCCTCGGCCACTCCGTCCACGGCCAGCGGTCGGGTGATGAGTCCGAGGCCGGTGGGAGGACTGGCCGCGAAGCGAGGGTTGAAGCCGGGAGGAATGAAACTGTCGGATGCACAGAAGCCGGCGTCCAAGGAAGATGGGCCGCAAAGCCAATCGGCCGCGGACACCGGGTCGCAGTTCCAAAAGTACGCCAACATCGTCGACACGCAAAAAGGGACGCTCAACTTCAAGAACAAGGCTGTCATCCACGGAAGCGGCATCGATTTCGAGGGCGGCAGCAAATTCTCCATATCACTGGACGAGGTGGACACGCTGGCAGAGCTTGGAAAGGGGAATTATGGCACCGTCTTCAAGGTTCGGCATGCCCGACCAAAGATGAGACGGCCAGGGCTCGGTCTACGGGGCAATATGGTGGCAAGGCAGTCGTCCGTACCGAACTCCGAAGAGGAGGCCGAAACGGGCCAGCCAGCAGCTGGCACGACCGGTCTTGTGATGGCAATGAAAGAAATCCGTCTGGAACTGGAAGATTCCAAATTTGCCGCGATTATCATGGAGCTGGACATCCTGCATCGCTGCGTCTCGCCCTTTATCATCGACTTCTACGGTGCCTTCTTCCAGGAAGGGTCCGTGTACATATGTATCGAGTACATGGATGGCGGATCCATCGACAAACTGTACGGGTACGGCATGCCCGAAGGCGTCCTCAAGAAGATTACCTTGTCAACCGTCATGGGGCTGAAATGCCTCAAAGATGAACACAACATTATCCATCGAGACGTCAAGCCGACCAACATTCTCATGAATTCGCGTGGTCAAATCAAGATTTGTGACTTTGGGGTCAGTGGGAACCTGGTCGCGTCGATTGCCAAGACGAATATCGGCTGTCAGAGCTATATGGCTCCAGAAAGGATCTCTGGAGGAGGCATCGCCCAGGCGGGGGCCACGTCGGCCGGGACGTACAGCGTCCAGTCGGATATATGGTCTCTGGGACTCACGATCATTGAATGCGCTCTTGGACGATATCCTTATCCGCCCGAGACGTATGACAATATCTTCAGCCAGTTGAGCGTAAGTCCCTCTTTCCCGCATCGCCCTCTCCTCTCCGATACTGATAGATGAGCAGGCCATCGTGGACGGCGACCCGCCTGACCTTCCGGCAGATCAATTCTCTGAAGCCGCCCGAGATTTCGTGCGCGGATGCCTGAACAAGACCCCCAGACTCAGACCCACATACGCAATGCTTCTTCGTCATGCTTGGTTGGCTCCCTTGATGAAACCCCCCACGATTTCTGAAGATGAGGAAGGGGAAGACACCGCCCACACCGCCACCGCCGGGGGTGTGGAGACAGCAGCACGAGGCGCCGGACCAGATTTCTTTCCGGACACTGCGGACAAGGAAGTGGCCGACTGGGTCAAAGCGGCATTGGAACAGAAACGACAGGGCAAAATGATCGCAAATAAGAAACCAGCCCTGCACGAAGCGCCCTTGGATGCGATGCCGGGCAGTCCTCTGCTCAATCGAGCCGACGCTCTGTCCCGGGCGAATCACGAGCCATCTTCACCAACCGAGGTCAAGCCGAACCCTGGTGTCAGGATGGACTCTCCCGAATTGGCGTCGGCGAAGGTACACAGTTTAGATTTCGCCACTTAACATATGCTCAGGGTGTTGAAGGTTGATTTGACGCCATGTCCCAGATGGCATGGCCGTAGCATTGCAGCGTTTGGATGAATGCTCGAGGTCGGCAGAGCCGGTAGTCGCTCTCGAAGCCTTCTCGAGATCTCCAGTATTGTCAGGATGATAAGATGAAAGGATGAAACCAAGAGCCACTTGTGCCTATTTAGCGTGTATAGAGGTGCTTTGGATCTGGGACGCCGAGAAAATGCCAATGATGTCAGCAGCTTCCAGTGCCTGTCATTACCGCCAGTTTCTTACCGATCTGCTGCTGATGGCATCCTACAATCCACGCCATTTGGACAATAGCACCAGAATGCCGCGGTTCTTGTGTCCGATATTATTCCACACGCCCATGTTCTGATATTCTCGACCTCATCATGCCAGGGGTAGTCCAGAGACTTCTCATCTGGGCAGCTGTGGACGGGATAGTGCTGCAAGCGCACGGACCAGCTGAGCATCACAAAGCGATTCACATCGATTACAAGACGCACCGAATAAAACAATACACATCCGAAGATCTCGGAAGCAAGAAAGAGGCGCAACTTGAAGCCCATGGCATCATCGGTAGGCGCCTCTGACGTGCTTCTTGAGGGCAAGTCCTTATTTGCCCAGGTCTTCTGTCGATTGCATCCTTCTCATTCTTGCTCGCCATCACGAGCCGGGAACAAGTCGCTCAGATTTTCGGAAAACCAATATACGTCGTGACCGATATCGCCGTCCTGCCGCTGTCCGCCCAAGAGGAAGCCACCCAAACAATCGTGGCTGCTGCTGCTACCGCCGCCGCCTCCTCCCGCCGCAGCAGTGACGGCTCCACGGACGCCTCAGATCTGAGCGATTCCGATGCCGATGATGAGCCGCCATTACAGAGTCCAGAAGATGATGATCCGCCATCACCGTCGAAAGATCGACCGCTTCAGAGGCAGGGTTCTAGTTCCACGAGCGTAGCCGAAGATGTCATTGCCAGAAGAGGTCAGTACGGACGTTTTGCCGCTGAGTGGTTTTCAAAGCAGGGTTGGGGAACCGGAAGAGTCTCGGGTGCGGACGACACTTCCTCTGACCGACGTGAACGTGCCGGCGGGAGGGAACCGATTGTCGTTCACGGTGAGGATGAGCCTCAAGACAGTGGAAGTGAGCCAGCGAATGCATCTGAGCAGAGTCGCCATCTTGAAGCAACCGAACCGAGTCCTGATGGCTTTATCAAGTCGGCTTTGCCTAGAATTCTGAGAAGCACGAAACTAATCTTGACATCACGGAGTTTCTTCTTTTCCTATGACTTTGATCTCACGCGACGGTTTGCATTACTCAAGGGCAGCTCTCCAGCTCCATCAAAGGAAGGTCTTGATCCTCTGGTAGTACAGGCCCTTGCTTGCAGACAGAGATGGTGCTGACCACGGCAGTACTTCTGGAATCGATCGCTGGGTCTCACTTTTCTTGAATCCCGACAGGAGGCTTTCCTCGTCCCCATCGTTCAGGGTTTTGTAGGACAGAGATCATTCGTTGCCTCGAAATCTGGGGCAAAAGAATCAGCATCGGCGAGCGTCGAGCCATTGCCGCAAGAAGGCCAGCCGGACGCCGTCAATCGTGCCCCAGTCGGACTGGCGACGGTGTCGGATAAGTCGCAATCGTACCTTCTCACTTTGATCTCGAGAAGATCCACAAAGCGATCAGGGCTTCGATATCTGCGAAGAGGAATCGACGACGAAGGGAATTGCGCCAATGCGGTGGAGACAGAACAGATCCTTTCATCTCCCGACTGGGACAAGGTGAGACTGATCCGCTCTTTCGTGCAGATTCGTGCCTCGATCCCGCTCTACTTTTCACAGTCGCCGTACTCGCTCAAGCCGATACCAGTACTCCACCAATCAGCTTCCCAAAACGAAGCGGTGTTCAAGAGTCATTTCCAGGATCTCCAACGTCGTTATGGCGGTGTGCAGATTGCGATGCTTGTCGATAAGCAGGGCGGCGAGGCCATCATCGGCGAGGCCTATGAGAGCACCACGAAGAAACTTGTGGACTCGAAAGAGCTGGACGACGTTGGTTTCGAGTGGTTTGACTTCCACCATGAGTGTCGTGGCATGAAATTTGAGAACGTCGAGAGGTTGGTGCAGAAACTGGAGAAGAAGCTCACGACGTATGGGGAGACGGTGATTTCCAAGACTGGCATAGACCGAGAACAATCCGGTGTGGTTCGGACAAATTGCATGGACTGCCTGGACCGGACCAACGTGGTTGAAAGTGCGTTTGGACAGTGGATCCTGCAGCGCGATCTGAGAGACGATGGCTTCGAGATCGACCTCCTGCACGACGAGAGTACAACCTGGTTCAACACGCTGTGGGCTGATAACGGCGACGCCATATCACGGCAATACGCCTCCACCGCAGCACTGAAAGGAGGTCAGTCCATCAGGGCCGCGGAGAATAGCACGACTCCGTGCCCAGGGAGCCATTTCCGGCGGCTCGCGAAGCTCCCTTCTAAAACCATCATTACTGACACCGCGACAGATTTTACACGCACGAGACGCCGCAACTACAGAGGCGCGTTGAACGACTTCAGTTTGACGCTGTCTCGATTCTTCAACAACATGGTCAATGATTATTTCTCTCAAGCCGTGATCGATGTGCTCTTGGGCAACATGTCGTGGAAGGCCTTTGAAGACTTTGAGAACACGATGATGACCGCAGATCCCGGGATATCGATCGAGAAGGTGCGACAGACGGCCATTGATAATTGCGCCAAACAAGTCATCCAGGATGAAGGAGAAGATCTCATCCACGGGTGGACAATGCTGGCCCCTGCTCAGGAAAACACCTTACGGACGCTTCCATTTGAGGAAGCGGTTGTGCTCTTGACCGATGCCGCGTTGTACTGTTGCAAATTTGATGGGACGACGGAAAAGCTGGCCTCTTTTGAAAAGGTTGACCTTCGGTCAATATCAAAGATCAGGTTCGGCACTTACATCACCTCCACCTTCACCGAGCGGCAAATGAACGAAGAGCTCAACGCTGGTTTGGTCGTCGTGTATCAGCCCGGGAAGGAGAGTGTCATTCGCACCAACACCGGATCTCTCCAGAACTATGTCCCCTCGAAGACGGACGGTGAGCAGAACCGGATCGACGGAGGAACCGGAATCCTGTCCTGGCTAGCACCGCGTCTGGGCCCGCCGTCAAGGGCATTAGCCATCAAGGTGATTCCAGCGAGTACCGACGGACATGGGACGGGGCAGAAGCAGTCTGAAGCGCCTCTGGCCGTGGCGGAACATATCGCTGATGAAATAAGAAGGGCGATCATGGGCTCTCCGGATCGTGGACAGCCATCAGGCCTGGACCTCGTGGAGAAGGAGGCGATCATCTCCTTGGCCGAGGCGAAGAAGAGGACCGGTTACCTGGAGCAGATCGGCCACTCGATCAAGAAGTTCGTGTGGACTTGAGATGAACACCACAGGGCTCGCGTGGTCTGAGCCTACATCGTAGAGTAGCATACACCGTGAGGAGGACGACTCTGAGGAGACAAATCTCGAGGACAGACGGATGACGGTGGTGAGGGTTGGAGAAAAGCATCCCTGTGGCTTTGACACGGCAACCGGCAAGCCACAACGTGGCGGCGGAGCGGAAAGCCCATCAAAGCCATGTACAAAGCCTGCGTGGCCACCAGGACGGTGAACCGATGTGGCACTATATACTGAATGTAACAACCGTACAGCGCCCAGAGGACCATTTACTTCGTCCATCCAACCTGGAAAGCCTCTGGATCGGGTTTGGTTGGCGCCGCGGGCGTCACATCACTTGGGCCTCGCCCTCGATGCCAAAAATTTCCACCTGAACCACTTCACTGGCCAGAACCAAATTTTCACTGGCATCGCGGCTCAGTCTGTCATCACAGCGTTCCGACCATCTCGGGTTTGCGGTCTCATCCGAACGAAAAGTCTATTCTTCATTTGCAGCGGTAGGCCGCATCATTTCCACCCGCTCGACTGCGCCGGCGGGCAACGGTGCCCGACATGGCGTGGCAACCGGAGGAGGACGCCCTGAGACAGTTATCCGAGTACCTGAAGAACTCTCTGAGCGGTCATGAGAGAAATAAGCAGAAAGAAGCGGAGCTGGTGAGTCGGTTCGATCGATCCATGTCGATGCCCCCCGAGCAATGCTGCGGCATCCGGCATCCGGCCCCTCGTTGAGACCGTCACACTGACAAAATACTGCGCAGATGCTCATGAATGCCAGACAAAACCCAGACTATATCAAATACCTGACCTATATCTTCAGCACGCCACAGGTGGCCCAACAACTCCATCTGAACGCGCCGAGTCTCTTCCTCATTCGATATGCGGCGGCTATTAATCTCAAGAACCACATTAAACTGTTCTACAAGTCAATACCCAAGGACGAGTTGTCCTACATAAAGGCGGCGACGTTGAGCATGCTTCGGGATGGGAACCCACAGTTGCGCAGTTTTTCTGGAACCGTCATCACCGAAACCGTTCAACAGGGAGGCCTGCTTCAGTGGCCCGAGATCCTTCAAGAACTGCTGGCCCTGGTCAGCAACGCGGCCGGCAATGTGCCACCGGAGACGCAAGAAGCGGCCATGTCGGCTCTGGCCAAGGTCTGCGAAGACAACCGCAAACTGTTGGACAAGGATTTCCAAGGACAGAGGCCGATGACGGTGATTGTCCCACAGCTGTTGGAGTTTGCCAATCATCCCAATCCCAAAATCAGAGTCTTTGCGCTGGGCACGCTCAAGTCGTTTATCCCCCAAAAGTCACAGGTTTTGTTTTCGGCCCTCGACGTGTACCTGCAGAAGATCTTCCAGTCGGCCTCCGACCCCGACGTGCAGGTCCGACGGATCGTTTGCCAGTCGTTGGTGCAGCTGGTCGAGGCGCGGCCAGATGCGCTGGTCCCCCATCTGGACGGTCTGGTCAACTATATTCTGACCCAGCAGCAGTCATCCGGACATCCCGAGCTGGCCTTGGACGCCGCTGAGTTCTGGCTGAGCGTGGGTGAACAAGAACAGTTACGTGACCTCATGGGACCGTATCTGGAAAAAATCATCCCGGTCCTTCTGGCCGGGATGGTGTACGGAGAGGACGAAGTCTTCAAGTTAGGGGGGGATGAGGATAATGCCGAACAGGAGGACCGGCCTGAAGACATCAAGCCTCAATTTGCGGCGACCAAAGCCGGCCGAGGTGCCGTCTCGGACGCGAAAGGGGCGGATTCCGATTCTTCTGCTCCTCAAGCGAACGGCAACACAACCGGCAAAGCCGACCTCAGCGACGGTGAAATAAACGATGAAGACGACCAAGACGACGACGACGAAGATGAATGGGATGACGATGACCCGGAAAATACATGGAGCCTACGGAAGTGCTCTGCGGCCGCGTTGGACGTGTTTGCCGTCAACTATCACGCCGCCGTTTTTAACATCACCCTTCCGTATCTCAAGGAGAACTTGTCGCACAGCTTGTGGCCCAAACGTGAGGCCGCGGTCCTGGCCCTCGGTGCCATCGCCGAAGGTTGCATGGATGCCGTCTCCCCGCACCTCCCGGAGCTGGTCCCGTTTCTGATATCCCTCCTCACGGACGAGGAGCCGGTGGTTCGCCAAATCACCTGCTGGTGTTTGGCCCGGTATTCTGAATGGGCGGCACAATTGGAATCCTCGGCCGATAGATCGCGATATTTCGAGCCGATGATGGAAGGATTGCTGCATCGCATGCTGGACCGGAACAAGAAGGTCCAAGAAGCCGGCGCGTCTTCCTTTGCCAGCCTCGAAGAAAAATCGGGGGAAAAGCTCAAACCATACGTCGAGCCCATTTTGCGCCAATTCACCCAATGCTTCCAGCGGTACAAGGACAAAAATATGTACATTCTCTACGACTGCCTTCAGACCCTGGCCGATAACGTGGGCTCTGAAATGGCCCAACCTGAGCTCGTCGACCTCCTCATGCCCGTGCTCATTCAGCGCTGGAACAAAATTCAAGACGACTCTCGCGAGATGTTCCCTCTGCTGGGCTGCTTGGGCTACATCGCCATGGCCTACGGGGACGTCTTCAGCCAATTTGCCCCGCCCATCTTCGACCGGTGTATCAAGATCATCTTTGCCAACCTCCAGCAACACATGGCCTTCATGTCGGGTCAGACGGTCGATCAACCAGACAAAGACTTCATCGTCACCGCCCTTGACCTGCTCTCCGCCATCATCCAAGCCATCTCTCCAGTCAATTCGGCTCAGCTCGTGCGTGAATCGCAGCCTCAATTCTTCGACCTCCTGTCGTTTTGCATGGAAGATCCCACCACCGACGTGCGGCAGTCCGCATACGCTCTGCTGGGCGACTGCGCCATCGCCCTGTATCCCTCGGTGGACCCTTATCTCCCCAAACTCCTGCCGATATTGATCCGGCAACTCGACCTCGACTCGATCCGCGACGACGACTCAGAAAACGGATTCAACGCGCTGATCAACGTGTGCTGGTCGGCTGGTGAAATCAGCGAGCGGGCGCCCACGGATCATCTCTCGCCCTTTGTCGAACCGCTGTATCAAAGTCTCGTCGCCATCATCCAAAACGAAGAATGCCCGGACGCGGCCAACGAAAACGCGGCCATCGCTCTCGGCCGCATCGGTCTCGCGTGTCCGGATTATTTAGCGGGCCACCTCCACGAGTACGCGGAGCCATTCCTCGGCAGCATGTCGAAGATCAGCTCGTCACATGAAAAGGCCGAGGCCTTCCTGGGCTTCAACAAAGTCATTGAGCGCAATCCGCAGGCCATGGAGGCGTGTCTGGCCCAATACTTCACCTCCATCGCCCTCTTCCCGCAAAAGGGCAAGCAGGCGGCCGAGTTTGGCGAGGTCCGCGCCAGTTTCAGCCGCGTCATCCAGGGCTACCAGCAACTCATCGGCGACGCCCAATTTGCCGCCTTCGTCGCCAGTCTGACGCCCGTGGTCCAGCAGAAGCTGCGCGATGGCTATGGGTTGGGCGCATGAGATGGTGCATATATTGGTGCTTAGTGATGGTGCATAAGGGAGATAGTCAACCTTGCAAGCCTGTTGATAGCTAGCCTATATGGAACGTGCTTCATCTGCTACCTGGCCTGGGCTGCCCAGCCGTGGCGGGGCCAAAGATCCTGGCGTCTATTTTGTTGTTGTTTCTGTTTTTGATGTTGCATGGGAGCGATTGCTGCAACCAAGATTGGAGTAGACCTCATTAGATTCTCCAATCGTCAAGCGGAAGCTGTAGGTTTCATATCAGGATACATTGAGAGACAGTTTTGAGGCAGAGCGTTATGCCAGGTCATGTACGATTCGATCAGACAGGAATCATGACCACGAGCAACTCTCCACGGGGCCAGTCTAATACATCTCGCACCCATGCCAGAGCATCCAAAGGTTCGGCATGGTCGACGAAAAAGTCAGTATAAACCGATGAAACAAGGCCGGTCTTATCCCAGGGTAGTGGTTCTGTGACTTACAGTCAGGATATAATAGCACAAAGACTGGGAAGTACCTCTCAATCGCCAGAGCCTATAGTGGAAGTACGTTGAAATATTCCAGCCTGGATGGCTAGCATGCAGCAACTTTGACATCATCTATCGAATGACAGAATATTCATCCTGCATGGATTCTAATGACGGAACCGGGGAGGTAAATGCCAGCAAAGGCCAATTGCTCCTAATAACCTTCCATGAATAAGCAGATCATACCTCAGAAACCCCCTTGTCAGCCTCCATGATGAGATTCTGTATTCTGGGTAAACTGGTTGCCTAGGGAACAGCGTTACAGCCTATTGTATCTCGCTCATCAATTGCGGTATATAAAGATCTCTAGAGTCAATCAATACACGAGGGGTAGTTGACTCCTGATTTTCACAATCTGCGATGGTTGCCATAACCAAACTCGCACCTACGACACCCGCTTCTTGACCATTTTGCTTTCTTTCCTCACAGTAGATTTGAACCTCTTTTATAAAGTACAATTGCCGGCCGTCTTCCAAAAAATTATTTGAGGGAGCTGGAATTCCTCCAGCCGTCTGGATCTCTTCCACAACCAGGATTGTAGGTCTCGACAGGAGCAGACTGGAGACCGGAGTCGAGCCTATTAACCTGTTTGTGTGGCGTGCGATACTCCCGATTAGCTGCTCAGACACCACCGCTGCGACATTCTTTTGTTGTTCTTCAATGTCCAGACCGCTGGCCCTCAATTCTTAATTGCAAAACATGGCTTCATGTGGGTCCAGCGGTTCGTTGCTGTTGGTATGACCATAAGATTGGGACCAAGACCGGCATCCTCTCCAATGGCAGTCGCACAAGCGGTGCCCTGCATCAAGCATTGGCAGACATAAACAAGAATAACGACGTTGAAACCGGTCAAAACGTGCTTCCACGACCAGCCAAACACGGTAATCGACTTGACAACTACCACTGGCGAAAACTTGGACCATATAGCAAAAAGGGCGCGCCACCCCTGTCGGAGATGTCGAGTCATTGTCTCACCAATTCCGGAACTCTGACAATAGTATCCGATCGGGTCTTTGCTTATCGCGGTGATCGTGTAAATCTGATCTCGCACAAACAGCTCCAAGAAAGGGCAAAGGCTCGGGGCCGGGTTGGGGCACAGCTACGATGAAGAAGCTCCAAACAACATTACATTAAGACATTGTTGAAGAAAGAGAGACCAACCGTCTTGCACTTACAAGCAAGCAGCTTGGCTTCAATCATGTGCTGCCTCGAATGTCCCCTGATGGGATCCTTCACTTCGCAGAGGGAGCCGCCAATTTAATGTCAGTGACCTCCGCCGTCAACCTTTCCCTTCACTCACCAAAACGCCCGGATCAATGCCAACCCAATATGAGGCGTAGCCTCTCGACGATGATGTTGCAGACCGGTGATGCCAAGAAAGTCTGGGTCAGCTTTCCCACCAGCAATGGAAAGACTTAGCTGAGCGCGTTCAATTTTGCTCCGGTCCACAGCGATGTCTCGATGAATGGCGAATGGCGGGGGCCTTTTATCTTCAGCCGTGGCTGAAAGGCCCGAGATTTGTATAGTCTTGAATGCTCTCGATGGCTTCTAGACCATGATCGTCTTCTGTGCAGGGGTAAATGCGTACTTGGCCATCAAGGCCATCTTTTCTTCAGGACTCGTCTCGTTATCTGAATAGACCAACCTGGTTGTCTTTGGCTTATCTTTGTCCTTCTTCGCTCCTTTGTCATCCACAACTTCCTCTTTGGATGCCGCTCGCGGCGCCTGTGTCACTGCTTCGGCAGGTCTCGTGGCCTCGGGGGGCACAGGAGTCGTCGTCTGTGAAGGCGTTGCCGCGGCCGCAACTGCAGCGTTCTCATCGGCCTGCTTCGACGCACTCGAAATGAGATCATCGATGGACGCAGCGGTCGGAGCTTCTTCAGCAGCCCCCTGTGGCAACAGACTGGTCTGAAGCTGAGGTGGTGGCGCCAATGCACTGGGAGCAGCGTCGTGTCTTGGATACTGTGGCAATACATTATGGCTGTGAGGAGCAGGGATCTGACCTTGATGCATTTGCTGAAACTGAAAAGCATTGACGGGAGGAGCGCCAAATGCCGGTCTTTGGGGAAGACCCGGTGCACTTGGCAGACTTACACTACCTGTCCGCACCGGGGCTGGAAAATTGCCATTTGGTCCCGGTGATGGGCCTGGTGGAACGTGATGTTGCTGCTGGAAAGGGGGTACGGGCGAGCCCACACCGAACGTATGGGGTGGAACTGCGGCCGGTCCAGGGTAAGACTGTCCTGGATACGTCGGCTGGCTTTGATATGGAGGTGGTGAAAAGCTCGGCTGAGGATACACCACTGGCGGCTGGGACTGGAAAGACGGTTGTGGAGGTTGCGCATAAGGTTGCGGAGGAAATGGAGCCTGGGGAGCGACGGCGGCGGCCGCTGCAGTCGGTGGACTATAGCCTGGCTGTGGCTGTGGCTGTGGAGTGGCAGACTGGCCATAGCCGAGTGGAGGTGGTGATCCCGACTGGCCAAAGGTCGCTGGTGCCTGGTACGTTGTTGGTGCTGGACCTTGGCTGTGAGAAGGAGGCTGGCTGTATGCGCCATTCGTCGGAGGCGCCGCGTACGGTTGTTGATACGGTGGATATGTTGGAGAACCGGCTGGCTGCAAGAATGAGCCGGTCGAACGTGACATCTGTTTCCTGCGACATACCTGATTGCTCTGTGATGGAGTTTGGCCGTGGCTGGCCACAGGTGTGGCCCCTCCACTGCTGCCCCCATTTGCCTGCTCTGCAGCAAGCTTGGCTGCTTTGTGTTCAGCAAGGCGCTTCTTCAAGTCTAAAGCCGATTCTAGCTTGGGTTTCTTTGGCGCACTGCCCCCGGCCGAACCTGGTGTCGACTGGCCACCGCCGCCCCCCTGCCGTTCAGCTTGCGCTTGATGGTAGCTGGCGAGAACTCTCTGGTTATGCTGCTGCACGATATCTTCCGGGATTCCTTCCATGCCAAAAATCTCGATGTCTAGCCCTGCTCGGTTAGGAAGCGCGTTATCGACGGCGGTGAGGTTCTCCTTGTGAACCTGGCTCATGTGGACGCTGAGACCTGGGTTCACGTTAGTCAGTTCCTTCATTCGTCGTCCTCCTGGTCGAAGCTTTACTTACCTCCAGCGGTGTTGAGCCGTCGGCCACATCTTTCACACTTGAAATGCTTCGCTTTCTGGTGGTTGATCAAGATCTTCAAGTCATCGAAGTCCCGCTCGCAGTAATAGCACCAAGGGCGCGCCAGGACCTCTTCGAGTTCGGGGTGATGTCGCTTCTTCTTCGTCATTTTCAAGCTGTGCGCGAAGAGTAAAGACGTGTAGAACAATCGACGACGTGCGCCTCAGGGAAGGAAGCGGTTCCGACACAGGAGTGATGAAGCGCGGTTGAAGGAAAGGTCAGAGAAAAGGACATGGCCAGTGGCAGGGATTGCTGTCGGATGCCAAGACTGAAGCGGAGCCTATGATTGTGAGGCGAGTCTGAAGCACTCTTGAATTCACGCTGGCAAGCCCGGCTGCCTGGGAAGAAAGGTCTAGTCTACAACTCAGGATATATGATTCTCTTATGAGAGAACCGTGGCGCTCTGTAAATCTGGTCTAAATCAGCAATAGATTTCCCTGTCCAGGCGGCCAGTTCACGCGCTTCCTCGCCTTGCGTTGCGTAATGACCGCCGCGTCGGTGTAGGCATGCCTGGAAGGCCCTTTTTGGGCACAGGGGTAGAGGTCTGACTCCGCTTCCCCGTCGTCTCCATCTCAATCGGCCTCTCGCCGTTGACCACGATAATGCTCTCCGAGTCCTCCGTTTTGACGTCGTCGTCGTCGTCGGCTTTTGGATTGTCGTTGAGCTCACGGTCGATTTGTTGCTGTACCTCATCCTCTGTCCTGTCTCCCGGTTCCGTTTCGGTGCTCGGATGAACTTCGTCTTGCCCTTCCTCAAACTCTAATGCGTTCCTGACCCCCCAGCCCGCCCTCCTGGACCGGGTGGAATTGATGCGCCCTCTCGCCATGCGTCCCGACGGCCGGTGCACGACACCATTGACAGGTTCCGAGACCGGTGTGGCCGAAGAAGAGTGTTTGATGCCGTCCAGGTGCTGTCTTCTCCTTCCCACGGCCCTTTTCCCACGACCGGTGCCATTCACCTCCTTGTGGCCGGCGTCCTTCTTGCTTCGGGGCCGTTTATCTTTGTTCTCGTCCTTCCAGTAAGCCCATTTCTTGAACATGCTAAAACTCCGCACCGGATTGACGCCGTTGATGATTTTATGTTTCCAGTCTTCCGCTTTGGCGGGATCGTCGTGGAGCCATAAATGGTCTTGTTTGACGGCCTCGACCAGCTCTTCGTCGGTCCATTTGCGCTGGCGCAAGGCCGCGGGCGACAACAGGGCCCATGACGGCTGTGGCGTGGACGAGTCTGTGTGGAGCTTGGCCGAGGCGTTTTGCGATGCCACCTCCGTTGCTCTCCGGTATTGATACGGACGCGAGGGCTGGTCTTCCAGCGTGTTGAACTTTCGTCGCTTGGCGGCTGGAGTCGCCTCCTGTGTGGCACCGAGTAACGGGGTGCTGGGCCTTTTTCGCCCAGGCGTAGATATCGCGGACGACGCCTCCGACACATCACGCGTGGGAGGCACTTTTCGTCCGTCAAACCGGGTCCGCGTCAACCGTTTGTTGACGACCTTGGTCGGCGTCGCCGCGGCCGACGACTCTTCGCTCCCCGCAGACTCTGGTCGGATGAGCTCGCCATTCTCATCAATCGCCCGGCGGACGTAAACCATGGTATACTCGTCGTGGTGGACCTGCTGTTTCGGAATCAGCCTTTTGCCGTTTTTCTCCACCGGCTTCCATCCGTCGATATTCTTCGGATTTCGGGCCTTGGCGAGCATGGCTTTGTACTGCTTCTCCGTCGGCACGAAGCCGCCTTGCTCAAAGGGCTCCTGGAACAGCCGGACGTCGTGCTTCTCCTTGTCGGTGAGTTCGTCGGCAGACCGGAGACCGGGGATTCCTGCATGAAGCAAAGCGGGTTTGTGAGCCTCGTATTTGTACCCGTACAGTTGAGACTCTTTGCGCTCCTCAAACACGTCCGGCTCCTGGAGCGATCGGGGATTTTTGCTCGACTCCTTGCCCTTGATCTGGGCAATCTGCCGGTCGAGCTGGAGATACTCGTCCTGAGCCAGTTTCATGGCGATTTGATTGTTGGCGCTGGCCGCATAGAGCTGGGGATGACTCAAGTTGGCCAGATCCATGATGAAATTCTGCGGGTCGTTGAGGGGAAGAAAGTCGTCCGACCCGGGACTCTGGCTGGTGTACAGCTGTGGTCGAGCCGCATCCCCGAAGGCGGAGCGCCAGAGCGACTCGATCTCAATGGAACCCATGATGATGACCAAAGCTACCGACAACCGCTAGCTCACGTTCAGTGCCATGAACCAACCTGGTGGGCCGCGAGCGTGATGTCGTTTAGAAGCCGACGCCGAAGAAAAATGGGAGAGTGGATAACAAAAAGGGCAAAGGGGATCAACGGGAAGAGCAAGCCACGGCCAATCTGGAGCTCTCTCCTGACTCGCGCCGGCTTCGATGCGATAGACGCCGGTCACTGGGGGTAGAGTACGATGAGTTTGAAAGGAATCCAAGGCCAATTCTGCTGTTGTGAACGCCAGATGGTCTTCTCATCAGCCATCTATTCGCGGGCCAATCAGCAGCAGGCGCACTGGCCCAGGACGAAAACGATTAGTGTCTTGGCGGCGGGTGTGCTATAGGGTGGCGTCAGCCGAAAGAGGCGAATACTCTGTGGAATGACCCAGGCTCAAGTTTTGAGTCAATTCTTCATTCTTTTTTCTCGAGTCCTCAAAAGGCGGACGCGAGTGAGCGTGGGAGCGGGCACTCAGATGCCGCTCAATGGGAAGCCAACGCTGGCATTCCCAGAGTCCAGGCACGCCGATACTACCATGACAGCCGAGGGATTTTCCTTCAATTGGCCCGCCCATCTAGAGACCAACTCGCTCAACTAACGGGCAGCGCCCTGCTGCGCTCTCGCCGCCCTCTCCCGGATCCTTTTCTCGGTGGCCTTTTCGGCCTCCTCGACCCAGGCGTGGTAGCTTCCGTCCTGGACCTTCATGCGGACGACACCCTTCAACACCTCGCCGGTAAAGCCGACAAAATTATGCCGGCGCAAGGCATTTTCCCAGCCCCACTGAGCCCGCTTCCGATTCTCCCGCGCCAGAAGGTCGTAGTCTTGGAACTCGTTGGCCTTGATCCGGAGATCCTGGCACACGGCCATCAGATTGAACCTCACCTCGCCCGGAGGATATCTCTCGATCCTTCTCTGCAACACCGGTATGATCTTTTCCGGAAAGTCCTCTGGTGTGCATTCCCCGTGACTGATCGGATATGGTTGTAATCCGTCCAACTCGTAGAGCTGGCCGTTGTGGCACGTGTAGCCGATGAAGTGGAAAACATCTTCCGAGCCCGCGTTCGGGTCGCGTTGTGTCTCATCGGCAAAAGGACTCGATCGGGCGAAACTGTTGTGAGTTTCTCTTATGACACCCGAATTGGACAGTGCTTCTCCGGTCAGATCGGCAGGGAAGCCGAGAGTAAAGTCCTTGAACTGCTGCAGATCGGGTCCAATGTCTATGCCGGGGTTTGGTGTGGTCGTGAGAGGACTGCTGGGCTTGTCATTATTGAGGATCACCGAGAGGATTGCTTGCGTGCCGCAGGCATTTTGAATCGTCTGTGCCGCGAAGAAAAGACCGTTGTCTTCGGCGGCGGAGCGGTCGTAGGATCCGTCTGGCGGTGTGGCCGCGTTTTCGTGCGACGATCCGATCCATTTGAAGAGGAAAATAACGCCGTATACAGGACTACGTCCGATCGTGTTAGCGAGGCCGGCCGTCCAGTGGGACAGAGAATGGCCAGAGGGGTGAAAGGAGGCCACGCACGACCATCACGTTACCTCAAAGCGCGAATAGAGGCGGCATCGAGTGAGATCAACTCTTCAAACTGCACACCTTGGACTCCAAGCTGTTCGATGAGGGAGGTAAAGACGCCCTGTCATCCCGCCCGAGTTAGTCGGCAAACATAAGCGCGCGCCATCGTGGCATTCAGCCTCGTGAAGCCGGGAAAAGGCCAGCTCACCTCATCCGACTCGATAGTGCTCCAACCACCGGCCGAGTGATCATCAGCCATCGCTGCTACCGCTTGTGGATCGGGTATGCCGGGTCGATCCTAGAGGCTGTCTGCAGATAGACAGAGCGAACCCTCACGCTGTCAACAATTCGGAGCAACCGCCTGGATCCGCAGAGAGCACAATGACGTGGAGGAGGCTAAACTAGTGCGGGCTGTCGTGTCAATACCTGCAACTCCGGAGGTTTTAGTTCTAGGCAGTGTAGTTTTTTGGTCCACCACGGCATGGAATTCTCCGATTGCGCAAGAGGCGCGCCATTCCTCTTTCGATTCGGGCACGAGATCTGAAAAGCAGACACAAATTAGACCTTTATTCCCAAGACGGTCAGAGGCTGTGCTGACAGGGAATGAGTATAGAGAGCGCCCAGTCTGACCGCTGATGTAACCCACAAGTCTGCATCCGCGTGGTCCGCGGCGCTGTGCATGTGCCCTGGTCTACGTCACTTGATGACGGAAGATGCCCTAGATGTATACCGCTGCTGGGACTGGCATCATGCCACGGCCCAAAGTTGGATATGTTGAGAGTGGAAATGTGAGTCAGGAGAAATGCCAGCCTGAATTTTTTTTGCCATGCACCTCCCTGACCGCAACCAGGACTGTGGATGATCCCGTTCGCCTTCCTATGTGATCCCTCCATGACTTCTGCCATGGCCCATTTGGACGTACCGTCAGCCGTTCCCTGTCTTAAGATCGAATGATATCAATTTTTGCAATATCTGCCACACCCACATGGTATTTCCGGTCCAGTGCTTTTTCCCCTTGGTACACCGTATATACTACTCGCCCAATTATTCCCCAAAGTCCCTAATTCATGTGAGATTGCTCCGATGATGAGTCGCCTCCACAGCCAACGCCTTGCTAGTCACACTGATTTCGGTCGTCGTCTCTCACGTCATGGCTGGGTCGTCATTGTTGCCTGCCTTTGCCTTTGCCTAGTGGTGGTAGTGATGGTGGTGGTAGCGGTGATGTGCTGCTCGACGAAATCGAGTCCAGATTCCTGTCGCCGAATACTCAGCCGGAACGTTCGTCATGCCCAAAGTTGTGAAGGAGTGACGAACCGAGTATTCATATTCACGCTGCCGTATGGATGGTACGGCGCCTGAATCTGACCAAAATAATCCATTCTCGTACTAGACATCTCGTGACTACTGCGCGCATGCTGCTGCACCGGGGGATATACCATCTGCATCGCGTGCAGACCACCGCCGCCGGAACCGAGGTTTGCCTCGCTCATCGAGTGCGCCCTCGCCATCGGCGGCTCTCTCCGTGCCTCTGCGGGACTGGATGCCAGGCGGAAGAAGGACGCGACCGGCACGACCAGATTCTGAGGACTTTGTAACGGTGACGGAGAATAGAGAGCCGAAGGGGGCACGTCGGATGTCGACGTCAGCTGCATCTGTGGGGACGTGTACGGACTTCCCTGAGGCGAGTGGCCGTACGCTTCCATGGCCTGGGACGACTGCCGCTGCTGCCGGATGCGGTAAGCCGTGATAATCTGGATGGGGACATCGACGAGCGACAAGGCCACCTGAATGCTGCTGTCGTGCGGCTGTGTGCTCCTTCGGGTCCGGAGGATGTCCAAGATGCGATCCAGAGGCTGGATCGACATGCTCCCCAGGTAGGCTCCACCGATCTCGGGAAAGAGCGGTTCCACCGCGAGGGCGCTGGCGTACAGATGGGCGAGCAACGTGAGCGCCGCTAAATCAGATTCGCCGGCACGGAGGACCAAGGACGGGAGCCAGAAAATGAGATCCCTCAGTGGTTGTAGCCGTCCAAAAGCTTGTTCCGGGCCGGGGATCGGAAGATCTGCTTGCAACTTCTGTAGGTACTCGATGAGGCGGCCCGCGTGGTCTGCCAGTTCTTCGGCGTTGCTCAGCCGCAGCCGCAAATTATGCAAGGCGGTCGAAATCTGTTCGATCTGGCCAATGTCCTCGCGGGCAACGCGGCGCTGAGAATTCGGCATGGTGGGCGTCGACGGAGTGCGTGCGCTAAAGATGGCCCGTTGGCTGTCGATATATCTCGCCAAATCGGACTCGTGCGCCCACGGCCTCATCGCGTTCATGACCTGTTTCACCGACGTCAAGACGTGAGACGAACAGAGGGGGAACGGAAGGCGGTACCGTGGAAAGACCTTGTTGCAAAGATGCCCAACTTCTCCTGTTTGACGCGTCAGATGGTCGTCTCTCAGGCCCAGGCCGCCTACCATACCACTCGGTCGCTTGCCATGACAACAACATTGACGCCGCCAGAATGGCATCTGAATTGTCCCTCGAAAACGCGCCAATGGCTTCATGGAGGCCCTTCAGCGCGACTCCTCGATGATGGTATGCCAAGTTCTCCGTGTCCACATTCTTCGTCTGCCAGGCCAGGTGAGAGGCGGAGAGGGCCAACAACGCACTCATGACGAAATCATGCGACAGCGCCGTATTGATGAGCCTGATTATGGGTCAGTCTGGTTCAGTTCTGGCAGAGAGGTCCACGTCGCGCATCGCTTCTTACGTGACCATCTTCGACGCCCACGCGGTACACGCGCTGTACCCTCGGGCATGGATATCCGACGACAGCGTCACTATGTGATGGATCAGGCGCAGGTCAATGGTCGAAAAGCGAGTCCAGTACAGGGAGTCATGCATCTGCAGTTGTGGCAGCGGTGAGTCGCCCGTGATGCGCCAGTTGTCCAGTCGGTGCTGCAGTTCGGTCGACATGAGAAGGTCGGGAGGCTTCGATCCTTTCAGAGGCTCTTCCCCGGCGGCCGGCATGTCCATATAATCGCAACGACAATTGTGTTTGGTACAATTTCGACATTGTGGGAATGTTTCATCGCAGCGTATGTGGCGCTTTTTGCACGTTCTGCATCCTTTCCGTGACTTGGTATGGCTCTTCCGAGGTGGTCCTCCCCCAGGTCCTGCCATCCCGGGCCTCGGGTGAAGGCACAAAGACAGCGGCCGTCGTCCGCGAGGACGCGAGGAGGATGGAGTGGTCGCGTCGCAAGGGACTGACGGTCAGCTCAACACAGCCGTCCGTCAGTCAGTCAGCCAGCCCGCCAGCGCAGTCAGTCAGTCGAAGTGCTCCCAGGCGTCGGCCGAACCCCTCTCCGTGGCGGGACAGTCTAGATCCAGTCTCCCGGGGTCGAAACGAGGAGTGTAGTCCGAACAGGCAGCGCCGATCACTGGGGGAGCCTCTCGTATTATGTTAGGGCTGAAGCACAACGCCCCCACGGCTATACTGTTGACTACGCGATCCGAGGAGAATGGCGAGACGGGGACTATTGGCAGACCAAGGGTGCCTGCGATGACGAGGACGCCAAACCGCGTGGTGAGGAGCGGTTGCTGTCAGCAGACAAAACCGCGCAATATGTCATGATAGGTCAGGTGTCGTCGGGCTTGAGAAGCAGTGGGAAAATATGTGACCTGGGCTGCTCGGGAGGGTGTCATCGACACACAAACTGGAAATAGAACAGAAGCAAAAAAAGACTGCGGCTGGAAATGGTCAACTTCGGAGCCTGGAGAAGAGGGGACTCAGCCTCGACATTTCAAGGCCCGATGGTTCCCATCCACTCGAGCAAAGAGGTTGGCGGATGAGGAAACTTGTGACGCCATGTGGAAGCCCAGGCGACTGGCGTTATTAGTGATTGGCCTCGTGGCTTTGCATACCGGAAGCGACCGTGGAAGGATGACTGTTGCAGGGCTCTGCACGTCGAGGAAAAAGGCGTGCCGCAGTTCGCCGCGCATATGGCTTGGCCAATGCGACCCAGGGAGGTAAAGGAAGAAGGTTTTTCTCACCCCTAGCATGGAGTCAGTGTCTCACGACGGCGGTGCTCCTGGTCCAGGACTTACTTAGCTTGGGAAGGGGCAAATCGAGTGCCACATCCGTCCACGGCGGAGAATATGGTTCTCACCAAGGCCGGGCGAGTATGTCATGAGCGGTGGGCAGACGGTTGGTCTCTGGCCACACTGGCCTCCCTCCCTGCCTGCCCCGCCCCTCTTTGCACGGTGAGCCATTCAGCAAAACGATGTAGCCCTCCCGGCCGTGAGGATGACATGATCACTCACCGTCTGGGCACGGGGGCTAATTTTTTGCGTGGTCAGTCTGGACCTGAGCTGACATGCAGCCCTAACGCGCTGCTTCAAGCCAAGACCAGCTGAAGAGAAGGTAGCGGCAAGATTTCCCGGCTGGCGTCGCAGTAGCAGCTCCTGGCGGACAGCCAGAGGTGGAAAAGAGCAGCAGGACAGCCGGCATGTTGAGGGTTGGTGCTCGCATGGGCGCCTGTGTCTGGTCTGAATTGGCAACTGCTGAAGCACCCTGTCGGGTGACCGAGAAAAGAGGCCTAGCAGCCTATGAGCGCTAGCCCTTCCGTCCTGCGGGAGCCGACAGGCAGACCGGACATGACGCAAGAGCCAATATTCGGTGAAGCCCAGTCAACGGCCTCGAGGGGGTGTCAGTTGTGTCTCTCTCTGTTCTGGGTGCGTGCGTGCCCTGCGTCCCCGCAGAAGTGCCCGGGGGGAGGGGAACCAGGGACCCACGAGTAAGAAGGATGATACTCGCAAAATCTCACTGGCTAGAGCAAAGCCATGCTATCAGGCGCCGAGCAGGCCCAGATCGATCTCGCGTGGCCGGGGACGGTGCTGGATGTCGAAACCAAGACATTTGTTGAGAGATCGACCGTTTTCTGCGGACTAGTCCAGCGATGTTGCGGCCCCAGATGGGAAACTCGAAGATCGACCTGTGCTGACACACCGCCGGTGGGTCGACAATCTTGCCTGCTGGCTGGCTACGGCGGTCCAGGCACGACGCAAGGACAAGGTCGATGCATGTGGCAGCCATGTTGGGACAAAGGCTGGCACCCGTCCGGTTCAAAAAGTCACCTGAAGGTTTCCATCTGCAAGTTGAGAAAGAGGGGTTGGCTGGTATGGTCTGGAGCAGAGTTGCGGGATCAAGTGGACAACCTGCACGCTTGTCCCTCGCTTCTGAGCGAATCTAGACGGTCGACGGATGGACGGACCACCGCCAGGGTTTGCCAGGCGTCTGAGCGAATCTTGACCGTCGACGGATGGACGGACCACCGCCAGGGTTTGCCAGGCTTCTTCGCTTAGCAGCAAAACTCGTGCGTGGTTCATGGATGGTAGGTGGAAGAAGAATGGTGCACGAATCTGGCTTCGCCCGTCTGCGCCAGGACCAGCACAAGAGCAGCAGCAGCAAGCAGCCAGGAGCCAACGGGTAAGACTAGGCGTCTGCTTTTGGGGTCGGTTTAGAGGGGGGTAGCCAGTTGGAGCTCGGCTATCATTAGCTGGTCCAGTTTTGCCCGGGCATGATGAAGGCAAAGGCTGTTAACCGTGCAGCGTGGAACGGAGGTGGCACTGGCTCATGCAGCATCACCAACTAATGTACGTTAATGCGCCTTGGTCGCCGAGGAACGGTATCGGGTAGTTTTGGCTTGAACCCTGCCATGGTCCTGCTCCCCGAACGTATAGACCCAAAGCCCTGGAACAGGCTCGTGACCTAAACATGGGCATCGTCGTGGGCGCCTATTGTGACAGCAATCGGAATGAAACTGACCCTAGTGAGACAAGGACAATCTTCGCTTCAGGGGAAGGGTCCAAGAGCATGCCCGGAGTGTGCTCCACAGACGGGCGGATCTCAGCTCCGGCCCTCGCATGGGATCAAGCATGTTGTGCTCAAGAGTAGTGACTGGCCCCATGCAAGCGACGACCAGATCCAGAATGAGATCCGAGCTGTCACATTGATTCGACCTGGCGCACTCTGAAAGAATCGTGAGCTGTGCACGGACTGGCTGCTCGACGTATGAAACGCCTTGTGCAACTCTCATTGCTTGATATTTGCATCCTCTTCGACAGCCTCCGCATTGGTGCCTAGAGGTGTCGGAAATAGGAATTGTTGGTTCGTGGTATCATTGAACGGACGCGGGAAGGACTTCAGCTCCGACTGGCCGCCATGCGATCCGTGATTTCGACACTCTACCCTTTCCACAAAAGTCTGACCATTTTCACATCACAACGCCGCTGTTGCTTGCAATTCTAGGCCAGAGCTCGGCCGCCTCCTTGCCCACGGGTCCGGTAATCGCGCTGCCCTTCATCTCGCCCTTGGGATTCACAATGACCCCGGCATTGTCTTCGAAATAGAGGTAGATACCGTCGGCTCGCCGCCATGGTTTCGATTGTCGGACCACCACTGCAGGCATGACTAGAATTGCCATCAGCCCGTCGATCGACCCAAATCAATCAATCTTTGCTCGTGTTCATACCTTTCTTCCGGAGCTCCGGCTTTCCCTTCTTGACCGTGGCCATGACCATGTCTCCCACGCCCGCTGCGGGCAGTCTGTTCAATCGTGCACCGATGCCCTTGACGGAGATGATGTAGAGGTTTCGCGCGCCCGAGTTGTCAGCGCAGGACATGACTGCTCCGCTATTTGAGGTCAGAACGTGCTTCCAAGAGCGACGGGATCCGGATGATGCTCGTATCATGGTCGCAGTCACAATGGTGGACGTGCTTCCACCTCATCCATCCTTCCTGATCACGCAGACATTGCACAGGGAGGATATAAGAATATTCAGGGTAAAACATACACCGGGAGACCGAGGGTCATTTTGAGTTTGTTGCCAGAGGCACCACCACGTCTATGGAAATGTCAGTCGCAATCCCATCTCTAGATTCTCTCATTTTTGAAGCTTCTGCAAGACGGGAAAGAGGTGTAACATACCCTCGCTTCGACATCTTGACGGTATGAGCTGGCGAAAAGAGTGGGCAATTCTAGTTCAGAAGCAAGGTCATGGACTCGCAGTTGAATTTCTTGACATCGTGCGCCTGCCAAGATTTTACCTTTGACTGTCACGTGACTGACATGATTCCGCTGGTACACTGCAGTTGAGTTCATCTTTCCCTGATGAAGCGCCCAAGCTGTGCCCGCTGTCCATAGAGTATTGTGATTGCACCAAAATGTCGCTCGTCTTACCTCGTCTCATCTCGCGTCATGATAGGGCAACAAGTTGATTTCCGAGGGACATCATCCATGCACGACCGGCAACAAGAACTGCTACCTCTGGAATGGCCTGCATTGACCAACCTGACATATTTGTCGTGTAACCCATCAGAAGTATCATTAGTGGTATGGGTCGTCTTGAGAGCTGAAAGAATCACAATGTTCCTGATAGTGGTCTCTGCTATCCCGAACCCGACAGGCTGAGGTCCTGGCACCATCGCGCTTCCATCTCCATGGTGGTGCGATTCTCGGTCACGATGTCGTGGGTGCGGTTGAAGAGTCGATAGACCGCGGAAGTGACGGATTTATTTTTTGTTTATTTGTGTCTGGCAGGCAGAAATGTACATCATCCTCCATCCTCCTGTCCGTAAACACCGTGCTGATTGATGGGTATCTAGAGGTGCCCATGCTCCGCGCCCTGATAATCCTGACCTTCATTTCGCCATTCTACCGTCTGGTACATATTCACAACTCAGCTTTTGCAGCGCCCGCAGCGGACGCTTCCCCTTTGGCATTTTCTGTGTCATGCTCCATTCGGCCTTCGTCCTGCGTCCCTGTTACGGCAGCATCCTCCTCCGTCGCCGTCTCTTCCTTGATCCCTGCTTCCTCCGCTTGCCGTTCGGGCCCGGGAGCTGGAGCGGCGACAACCGTGTCGTGCTCCGGAGGTGGCGAATCGGGAGGGGTCCGTTCCTGTGCCACCGTTACCGTCGACTCGTCGGGGACGTCGGGTTCGGCATCGCCCATGGTGACATCGTCGTCGGTCGCTAGCGCGGCGGGCGCAGGCGACTGTTGGCTAGACACAGCACCAGAGACGGCCGTAGAGCCATTCAGCCCTTGGGTGGGACTGGGTGTCTGCTCCTCTGGCACCGCGACATCCACATTCATCACGTCGCCGTCATCCGGGACACTGGAGCCTTGCTGCGGCGTGCCCAGTGCACTGCCTGTTTCGACACCAGAATCGCCGCTCACATCCATAATACTTCGGTAATTAATATTGATTCTCCGCCTCCGGCTCGATTGTCGCCGGATGCCATTGGCCTCGTTGATCTCCTCGTCTTCACTTTCGGAGAGCTCACCGTCCTTCTCGACATACTTGTCGGCTTTGCGCTGTGTGATACGTTTGTCGGGATTCTCGTCTTCGTCCAAGTCGTCTAGGGCCGCTTCCTCGTCATCGTTCATTCCGAGAGATTCTCTGGGCACGTCTGTCATTTGGACCGAGGGCGCATGCGCCGTTCTCTTCATGTTCTCGAGGACCTGACCGAGAATTTTCTCGAGATATTCTTTCGAATTCGCATTCTCCATATTCGACGGACGAACGTCGAGCTCATAATCAGGGGCATAATACTGTTTCGGTCAGCACCAAAATGCTCCGCTCGTTCCGGTGGTCATACCTCATAGTAGTCGTTATACGGAAGGTTGGCAGACATCTGTTCTCCGACTAAACAGCCGGTCTCGAATGCCCAAGTTCGGGCCACATTGCGCATCGTGTACCCTCCCCCACCGACGATCATGGTGGGCAAGTTGAAAGTCTTGACAAATCGAACACAGTTGGCATGTCCCTTCATACTGAGATTGAAGCAACCAAGTCGATCACCGGAGAGGCTGTCTCCGCCACACTGCAAGACCACCGCCGATGGCTGGTAATACTCCATGGTCGCTTTGATCACCGGCTCGAAGATCTTCTTGTACGAGCTGTCGTCGATCCCGTCACGGAGCGGAAAGTTGACCGCGTAATACTTGCCGCTGCCGACGCCCGTGTCGCGGAGTTCGCCAGTGCCAGGGAAGTACTCTCCATACTTGTGGAAGGACACGGTCATGACCCGGTCCGTGGTGTAGAAAGCTTCTTCCACCCCATCACCGTGATGGACATCGATGTCGATGTAGAGGACTCTCTTGTGGAATCGAAGCAGCTCGATGATGCCGAGGACAATGTCGTTGACGTAGCAGAAACCACTCGCTTCGCTCTTTTTGGCGTGATGCAACCCACCCGCCCAATTGATGGCAATGTCGGCTTTCTGTCGGTTGAGCCTCGCCGCGCCTTCCATACTGCCGCCGGCACTGATCCCGCAGAATTCGAAAAGGCCGTCGAACACCGGACAGTCGTCGCCGACGTTGTATTTTTGCTGTTCCTTCTGAAACGAGTCCATGTTGTCCGGCGTCACCTTGGCTAAGAAATCGATGTATTCGTCCGTGTGGAACTGGGTCATTTCATACTTGGATGCCGGTTTCGCCCTGTAGATCTCCATTTTCTTGTAGAGGCCATAGTTCATGACCAACGAATGCGCCAGCCTTATTCGATGTGGTTTCATCGGATGACCTGAGACGTATGCATAGTTGCCCACATCTGAATCGTAAAAGTATGCAATGCGCTTTTTGTCTGCTCCACCATTCATCCGCGGAGGGTCCACAGGCGCGTACGCCATCGCGTAGAATCTCGGCGGTGATTAAATTGATAGTCACCGCGGAACGCGTAACTGAAAGATGAATAGGTTCGACAAGATTGATCGACGAGATATTACAGGTCGCAAGCTCGCAGAGGTGGTCACAGGAGGATGTATAGGCGGAGGACCGGCAGAACGGCTTTGCTTGAGGGGGTTCCGATTGCTCTAGGCGATAATGTGGGTCTCAGGAAGGCAGAAGAGAAACTCAAAATTATAACGGTGAGAACGGGTAGGGAAGAACGAGCATGGAGGAGGTGTTGGTGACAGTAGAATCGTGGCGGACGGGTGTGGAAGAGTGGGTATGGCGATCTCCAAAAGCGCAGGACAAAAATGACGCCGCGGAGAGGAGCCAAGCTAAGAGTCAGCTAGTTGAGGCAAGGCAAGCTAACTAGCGGCAGGCCACCAGGAACACGCGCGCCGCAAGCTTGACTGAAGATTTACAAATGTATTCCATCGTCATCCCCATCATCACTCATTTCACCACGGCATATTAATCTTCCTGGTCGCCAACTCTTTCACACCATCCCTCATCCTTTCCGGGCCCATCGGTAGCGACGTGCGCGAGTATCGACGTTCTGTTCTTGCGCCTTCTGCGCGGCGAATCTTCGTCATCCCCGTGTCGGATTCATTCTCTCGCCAGTCGCTATGGATCGCTTTAATCGTATGCTCGCTGCTGCCCAGGGTATGGGGATGGGCCAGGGGCCTCCCGGTCAAGACAGCAACCTGGTGGACAACTCCGAGACCGTCTACCTTTCCTCTCTCGCCCTCCTCAAAATGCTGCGGCATGGCCGCGCCGGAGTCCCGATGGAAGTCATGGGTCTCATGCTGGGCGAGTTTGTCGATGACTTCACGGTCAGAGTGGTCGACGTCTTTGCCATGCCTCAGTCGGGCACCTCGGTCAGTGTCGAGTCCGTCGACCCAGTGTTTCAAACCAAAATGATGGACATGCTTCGACAGACGGGAAGGCCGGAAACAGTGGTGGGCTGGTACCATTCGCATCCCGGGTTTGGATGCTGGCTGTCGAGTGTCGATATCAACACGCAGCAATCATTTGAACAATTGACCCCTCGAGCGGTGGCCGTGGTGGTGGACCCGATACAATCGGTCAAGGGCAAAGTCGTGATCGATGCATTCCGGTTGATCAACCCACAAACCCTGATCGTGGGACAAGAGCCACGCCAGACGACGTCGAACCTGGGACACCTCAATAAGCCATCGATACAAGCCCTGATACACGGCCTCAACAGACATTACTACAGCATCGGCATCCAGTACCGGAAGACGGGCCTGGAAGAGAACATGCTCATGAATCTCCACAAGGAAGTCTGGACCGAAGGTCTGGAACTGCCCAGCAGCTTCGGCGGCGAGAGAAAACACAATGAAGAGGCTCTCAAGCAGCTTGTGGGATTGGCCGAAGGCTACGAAAAGCGCGTCCGGGAGGAGACTGAGCTGACCGCGGAACAGCTCAAGACCAGATATGTGGGCAAAGTCGACCCCAAGAAGCACATCGAGGATGTCGGACGACACCTCATTGAGGACAACATCGTGGCCGTTTCCCGCGAGATGATCGACAAGGAAGCCAGTGTAGCCAAGAAGGCGGAGCAGACCAACGGTCATCACGAGAACGGCGGCATGGATGTGGACGAGGAGTTATGATCATAATCAGGCATCATTTGGGACGCCGATCTAAAATTCATCCGGTGCAAGGCGTTTGGCTGCGCGAGAGGCAGGAGGAGTCCACCTCTGGGAGGGGTGCCCTCTCGGATCCGGATTCACGGTGGAGGTGTATGTTATCAGACCGAAATGACCGGCCGCAACCAGCCTAAATTTCTCCTGCTGCAGTCGTATATGACGTCCTCGTCCAGAAGAACTACACTTGACGTACCCATACCCCTTCTTTGGCCCAGCGGACAGACTGGCCTTGGGCTTCCGCTTCTGCCCTGAGACGAGAAACCAGGGGCCCGTTGACGGCAACGCCGGGATTGCCGTCCAGTTCGACGAACTGGAGCTGGGGCATGGCAGCCAGTACGTCTCGTAATAGATTCCCACAAAAATTCGTATAGAAGTCGAAAGAGATCCTATACTTTGCAAACATGGGATGGCTGGGATCCAACTCCACGAAAACCCTGAGGGCCTGCACCGCCTCTAATTTCCTGAGACATTTGGCCAGAGACCGCGTGACTTTCCATGTCTTTGGTGGAGCGGTCCAGCTGGACCCGACGACCATTTCCAGGTTCGTCACCAGTGAACGGTAGTGCGGTGGAAGCTCTTGAACCAGTGGCACTGGCACGAATTCCTGCAACGGAAAGACCCGAAAATTGAGCGAGCTATAGAAGACGTATGAGGCTTCGTGGTGGAACCGCTTGCTTGCGAGAAGCATCGAGATCCGGCTCCCTTTCCGGCGGCCATCGGCTCGACGGTCTTCTGCGGGGCTCCGAAGCACCAGAAGATATATCCTGTTGCGCAACTCCGCCGGCAGGCGGAAAAAAGGAAAGGGGGTCGTCAACGATGGTGTTTCAGGCACCATCTCGTCCGCGGCAACGGCGATATTGTCCTCGATGCCCTCCTCCCACACCGCGGTCTTCCGGCGGTCTTCAGGGACCGGGAAAGCGTCCACCAGACCATCACGCCAGGATGGACGCATCTGCGCTTCGAGCCAGATCCGACAAGAGGGGGGTAGGGAAGGGTCGCGATCACCGTCGCTTTATGCACTCATCGTGATCGGTGTCGATGTTGCGTCCTAACGGGGCGACTAGGGATCATTGGTTGTTCCTTTCTCGCGCTCTTGAGGAGAACGTCGTCACTCTTCCCAGCTAATACAACTCTTCGAACATATAAGCCTGTGGACGGCGAGTCAAATTGTCTGGGTGATTCAACTTTCTTGGGAGAGAAGAAAGAAGGATGGGTGGGAGGTGCGGAGGTGATTATAATTTGCGGCGCCAAGGTGGTCTTAGGGACGAGCTTGTTTCCCAGGTAGGCGATGCAACCGGGGCAGTTTACACCGTCTTTTCGTTGGGTGTAGAATGCTGACCATTATCTCGCCAGTGTGAGCCCTCCTCATTGCCATACTTGCACAAAGTCCCTTTGATGACGCTGCTGGTCGCATTAAATGCCGTTCATCCATCGTCTAGGTGCTCCCTGGATAGAGTTCGTGGTTCTCAGACACGAGATACAGGCAAGCAATGAGATGGATCTTGCCGGGAGCTGTCATGCTGACTGAGTGTCATTCTCTCCCAGAGGAAAAAAGAGTTCCTCGCCCAAAATGTCTCAAATTCGGACCGCCGGAAGTCCCAGATACCGACCAGGCAGTAGATTCCATCTCAATCTGGACCAGATGATCCTCCAAGTAATATGCCACAAGGTATTGATGCTTCGATTTGTTGCGTTCAGAGGTGCTGGTATTCATAGTGTGTGGGCATCCACAGCTTGCCGGCATTGTTGGCGTTCAAAGTTTGCTGGCACTCGCAATTTGCTGGCTGGTACTCACAGTTTGCTGGCATTCAAGGTTTGCTGACACTCACAGTCTGCTGGCATTCAAGGTTTACTGGCACTCGCAGTTTGCTGGCACTCACGGTTTGCTGGATGGCACTCAGTTTGCAGGCAACAGTTGGCCGCGGCAGCCCTTGTTCTCGTTGAGCAAAATGGGATATATGGGCTACATAGCAGGATTGCAGACTGTCTTTCTCCACCTTTTGCTGCACTTCAGTGCTCTTGATATAATCTCTTAGCTGCTGGGCCTCATTTTCTATAACCCATGATCTAATTGTTCCTCGATGGTACTTGTCCCAAATGGCGAATCTAAGCTGAAGAATTTCAGAGAGCTTGTAGTCGCACAGGATGTCTGCTTTAGCGAGATCCGCATTTTTGTCGCCAACTTGTAGGAAGTTAATTCGGTACAACTTCCATTCGGTAACTATCAGTTGTCCGGGAACCTGGAGGATATGATCGATATCAACATACCAAGTCTCGAAGCGTAAATTCGGGTCTGAATCGGTCGTATTCGACAGGCATAAAGCTCTCTTGTTCGTCGCATTCCGGTGCTTTTTCGAAGTCTCTTATCGCTGGCGCTGAAGCAGCAAATCTCTTGAGAAACTGTTCAGATACTTCAGAGTTTTCCGGGTCTCGAGTCTCTGGTGTCGTTCGCTCGATACGACACTGAAGATATGCCAAGCACGTCTCCGTGTTGTAAACAGTTTCGACCGTTTCGTCTTCACAGAAATGATATCCGTTGAAAGATTTAGTCATTTCTGAAAGAAAGCCGTTGCAGGCTTCAGGGTCTTCGTGGATTCCCTTTAGGGCGTCTTCCAAGTCCGAGTATGTCAAACCACAAAGCCCGGCGAGGTCCCTACCGAATGACACATTTCTCACCACATTGAACCCACTGCCGAGAACGGATAAGGAGAACGGTGAGATGCCCGTGATGAAAAGTCTTTGGATGATCCCGTCTGTGCCCAATGACTTTATTGTAGCCCAGAAAGACTTGAACGTTCGTCCGACTGCTGTATCCTCCCAAGCGATCTTGGGTCCTCCGACGGTCTTGGGTGGTTCGAGGTAGTTATTCGGAAAAGCATCGTACTCGTCAACGAGCACGTAGACCCCTTCAATACCAGCAAGTTGCTCGT